>Ga0070737_10005367_pt1 | contig 12292 bp, 19 predicted proteins | sample Coa_R1_10_FD_66438 | JGI IMG/M metagenome (GOLD analysis project Ga0070737, IMG submission 66438) | Surface soil microbial communities from Centralia Pennsylvania, which are recovering from an underground coalmine fire - Coalmine... | ecosystem: Environmental > Terrestrial > Soil > Unclassified... | reverse complement strand
AGGCATTTGAACAGAGATTTCGCCATCAACTTCCTGCCAGGTCTGGCCGTTGTCCTGGCTGACGCTCTGCACACGCACGGTAAGTAGTGTGCTATTGGCTTCCAATGCCGGTTCGTCGGCAAGTTCCCCCTGGATTTCCAGCTTACTTGAGCCGATAAACCGGCTGATAGCGTGGGTATCGCCTGCTGGTGAAACCATCATATAGCGCCACATGCCCAGGCTGAGGCAAAGCAACGCCAGACCTATTGTGCGCGGGCGTGGTTTGCGCCAGAAGATGCCTGCGATGCCCAGAGAAAGCGCGGCAGCGATGAGAGAGCCATCCTCGACGAGGGTGCGGGTCTGAGGAAGCAAGATCCAGGAACTCAGTAGAGTGCCGGTCAGCCAGCAACTGGCCAGCAATAGTATAAGCAGCCCGCGCAGATCAAAAGCGCTCGTATTGTCAGAACGTGTGAGCATATCTGTTCTCTCCTTCTTACCTTTCCTCTTTTCAAATATCAAACTGTTACCATGCTTTTTATGCTTGTTGAACGAATCAGGGAGTAAGGTTTCTGATTTGTGGGTTACGGTAATTTGATTTCGAAACTTGCAAATCAATGCAGGATAGGATAGTTACGAAAAGCACGGGGAGCCACGATATTCTCAGATTTACAAATTGTAACCGTATCTTTAATGTGGTCATAGATAGATTTAGTGAAGTATCCTATCCTTAGAGGGGAAGGACTTTGACAGACTCTCCATGTAGGTTTATCTGTGGGGCACTTCCTGCCCGAAGCTGTTGATAGCCTATATCTAGAATGATTTGTGCAGCAGCGGTATCACGGTCCAGTTCACAGCCGCATTCGCACGAGTGCCACCGTTCTTCCAGCGTTTTCTTGTGTATAGCACCACATCCTGGACAGATTTGCGAGGTGTATTTAGGATCCACAAGAATAACTGTACGCCCGGCCCATGCTGCCTTGACGCGTAGTAGTTCCGTGAACATGCTCCAACTTGCATCTGTAATGCTCTTATTTAATCCACCTTTGGCAGTGGCTCCATTCGGGAGATACTGCCCGGTCTCCTCGTCCTGTTTGGGTTTCGGCCGTTTGACTAGATTGCTGGTTTGCAAATCTTCCAGTACTACTACTTGATAACGATTGACCAGCTTTCTTGCTGCTTTATGGAGAAAATCACGGCGCTGGTTATGTACCTTGCGATGAGCGCGGGCTACTGCCCGAACCGCTTGCTTGCGCCGATGAGAGCCACGTTTTTTTCGTGAAAGCGCTTGCTGCAATTTCTTGAGATGTTTTTCTGTTCTGCGATAGAGACGGGGTGACTCGATAAACTCGCCATTAGAGAGTGCTGCAAAGTGGGTGATCCCCAGGTCAATCCCTATATCTTCGTAGCTGACCGGTAATGGTTCAGGCTGCTTCACCTCACAGGAGAAAATTACGTACCACTGCCCTACTTCGTACTTGATTGTGCAGGTTTTGATGGTTCCCTCGATCTCTCGATGAAGCTTGAGCTTGAGGGTACCGATCTTGGAAAGGATTAGGCGGTTCTCTGCAAGCTCAAAGCCTGCTTGGGGGTAGGTAAAGGAAGTATAGCGATTGCGCCCCTGGAAGCGGGGGTACCCTGGCTTTTCTCCACGCTTTACCCGCTTAAAAAAGCCATCAAAGGCTCGTTTGAGGCGAAGCAGGACATCTTGCAGTACCTGACTGTAAATATCGTTATATTCTGGTCTAAGTTCCTTAATTTCTGGTAAATCACGTTTCTGTTCATAGTAGCCAGTAGTCAGTTCGCGAGTCAGTTGCTTGCGCGTTTCTTCGTCATAGTAGCCAGGATGCCGCTTCACATGCATCTCATAGGCGTCCCGACGTTCTTGAAGTGCAGCGTTATAAAGCTCTCGACAGAGATCTAGCGTCCAGAGTAGTTTTGCTTCTTGCTGTTTGTTGGGATAGAGCCGAAATTTATACGCTTTTCTCACGGCTATAGCTGTCCTCATAGTTTCCTGCTTACCAGGAAGTTAGTAAGCAGGAAACTATCTCTCTTTCCTATGAACTTTTCTTCTTCATCTCTTGCTCAAAGAGATACTGATTGGCAGCGAGTCGATGCATACAGCCATTCTGTCCACAGGTGCAAGTCCAGCGGGTCCGTTGCCACTGGACCACAAACAAGCGCTGAACTTCCTCATCCCAGGCCAGATAGAAGCGCTCACCGGCTTTGAGGCCCGCCTGATAGAACGTCTCAGAGATGGTTGCCGACCGAATGGTGATATGCTCACAGGCGCCTTGCATGATTGCTGTCCTTTCTCTGGCTTAGTTTGTGAGAGGCGTTTCCTCTCATATATCTGAGTATAACAGGTTATTGAATAGTTGTCAATAGTTTAATGATACTTATTTGAATAGTTATTGACATTGTTTCAAATACGTGTTACTCTTCTCTCAGGACATTTTCATTGTGCTGCTTTGAAGTACCTCCAAGGAGAAAGTATATGGAAGAGAAAGCTTACCTTACCTACGAAGAAGCAATGGAATACCTGGGCTGCAAGCGTAGTACTCTGTATTCTCTTGTGACCGACCTGGACATTCCTACTCATAAGTTTAAGCGCGATAAACGGCGATATCTGGCTTTGGCCGATGTCAAACGCTTGAAAGAACTAAGAGAAAAACCCTGGATAGCAGACCAGTTGCCTCAGAAAGAAGCGACAACGAACCAACAGAGCGGCCAGGCTCAATGACCGCTCTGTTTTTCTTATCATCTCCTCTCTGTCGGTCTCTCCTGATACACTTGTCCCTGCTGGACCACGCTCAGTTCAATGCCAATCACTCTCTCTAGCGAGCGCACAGCAAGCCGTTCCAGACCGGTGATAGCGGCAAGCATTGGCGTTGCTTCTTCCACGCTGACTTCCTGGCACACCGTTCCCAGGAACGGGTAGCAGCAGGTGATCCGAATACGATAGCTTTCCATGGACTTGTCTCCTCTCTTCTCATGTGCGCTCGCGCTGGTCCTCGGTGCTCTCAAAGTAACGGCGAGAACCGCCCACCGAGCGCAGGTACACTTTGCGGTACTGAAAGTAGCAATAGGGTCGGGTCTCTTTGTCGTAGACCGTGCGCCGGACGCGCCGTTCACCGAGAGAGTATTTGTTGAACTGGTAGCCGATGTGATGACCATCGAGAAACACCGTGTCAGTCATGGACGTCTGCTCCTTTGCTTGCAGGTGCCACCTGAGTCTCATCCGCGACGACGAGCAAGTAGCCTGTTTCGAGCAGTGAACGGGCATCCAGGCCAAAGGCCCGCAACTTCAGGCGCATGCGCGAGATGACATTGCGCAGCGGGCGCAGCTCGTCCTCCCAGATGCCCGCGAACTGTGCCTCGCGGAGCCGTTCCCGTGCCCGCTCGACTGCTTGTTCGGTGACGGTACTGTTGTAGAAACTGGCAAAGAGTTCTTCATACGGGCAATAGTCTGGAGCATTCTCCAGAATGGGCAGCAGCACGCGAAACTCCTGGAATGTGAAGAGTTCTTGCCTGATCACCGTAGGCTTCTGCTCCTGGTCGGTGGCAAGCTGTGAAACCAGCCCCAGGCGCGTGTTCGCCGCGAGTCTCTGGCCCGTCGGGAGCAACCCAGGCAGGTCGTAATAGCTGATCTGGTCTTCGCTCAGCCTGGGGAGCGGGTGTCCCTTGCGGTTGGTGCTCATGGCTTACCATCTCCTCCACGAGAGACCGAAGAAGTGATACGCCTGGGTGATCTCTTCGTCGGTGACATCAGGATGAGTCACCTCTTCGTGATAGTCCATGTCGGTATGGCACCAGCAGTCGGGATCATCACAATACGGGTTCTCCGGGGTATGTACGTCGTCCTCCGAGGCGTACTCGTCCTCCGAGGCGTGCCAAAAATGGTGGCGTCCTTTCTTCATGTGGTATCATCTCCTTGAGCCACTCGGTGACGTTACGAGGCAAGCCGGGTGACTCGAACGGTCGGGGAGAGGCGGCGAACCTCTCTCCGACGCCAAACAGCTTTTGCCAGTTCCGTTGAACCGGCCACCGCCCTGGTTGGGTTTGCACCAAACCACCCGCTTGACTACGGAGAGGGCGTGTTCTCAGCGATTCTCGTTCCCTCGTGTTCCTGAGTCGCTCTCTCTTGTCGTAAGATGGCTCGCGCCGCCTCTCGACTGTTGACCGCTGTTTGTTTGGCACAGCCCCAGGCTTGAATTTCTCCCAGGGAGGGTTCCCGCTGGTTGGTGCGTATAAACGCTAGAATACGTTCGGTCATCTGGGGCTGTTTTGCGGTCCGCTTGCTGTGTCTAGACAGAGGGATAATTTTGCCGGAAGCGTGTTCCTGTCTAGACACCCTGTCTGCTTTGCTTGTGGTGTCTAGACCCTCTTCGGGTTCCTGGGGGTCTAGACGGTCTAATGGTTCCTGGGGGTCTAGTGGTCTAGTGGTGGAACGGACCTGTCTAGACACCCGCCCGCTCTGTTGTATCTCTCGAAGCGTGGCCTGAATCGATTGGTGCAAGTTAGTCCATTGCTCTCCCTGCTCTGCTTCGATCTGCGCGAGTCTGCTGTCTAGACAGTCTAGCTGTTTTTGCTGTGTGTCTAGACGGTCTACCCTGCTCAGTTGGCTGTCTAGACGGTCGAGGTGTTGCCCGAGTCTCGACAGGTCAGTAGACAGGGTGTCTAGTCGCTGGTCTACTGTAGTGAGATGACTAGACAGGGAATGTTCACCGGACCGGTGTCGAGTAGACAGGGTGTCTAGCTGGACAAAGAGACCGTCTACTCGTTGCTTCATCTGGGTCTGGATGCTCGACAGTTCCGTGTCCAGGCGTGTTGCCAGGTCAGCCAGGGCCTGTTCCACATCCATGCCTGCTGCGGCTCGTTGGGCCTGCTCATTCGGTTTCAAGGCATGGACCACCTTGCCGTAGAGCACTGCACACACCGCTCGGGCCACCACGAGTGCCAGTTCGACAAGCGCCTGCACCGGCTGAATGTACGGCTCAAAACGCTCGGCCCCAGGCAGGTGGGCAAGCGTCTGCTCCGCGCTCACCGTGACAATGCCTGCAATCATAATGCGGATCAGCCATCGACTCAGGCGTTCCGCTTTCTCGGCCCCCTCCGCATTCTGATCCTCGCGGGCCTGCCTGGCAAGCTTGCTCAGGCCAATGCCCCCGACATCCAGCGCTCCCAATTGCAGGATAAACACGCTCAAGTTCAGTCCCGCAGGCAGATTGACCCCTGGATAGAGTTCGGCTCCGCTGTACAGCACCGTCACGTACAGGACCAGTTCCGCGAGCTTGCCTGCCAGGCCCATAAACCAGTCAGTAAAGGCCGTGATGTAGTTGGAGCGGAGAAACCCGTACAAAAAGAGGTCTCCGTCGTTGTACCAGTGCCGCTTCCTGGGCGGCTTTCCCGGTGTCTGTGATGGTAGTTGCTGTTGCAGCATACGTTCCTCCCTGGGCGGGTGGGTGGTCGGGTGGGTGGGTGACGTTTCTTTTTCGTTCTGCACGCTCAAAATCTGTGTTTAGCGTGCCGTGTTCGTTCACCCAACCGTCCAACCACCCAACCACCCGCTACAATTGCTGGTAGAGTTTGTAGGCTTGATGATCGGTAATCCCGAAGTGTTTCTGAATCTCACGTTTACTTGGCTTCTTCTCAGGAAAGGCGGCAATCACCTCTTGAATGGTGGGAATACGTGGCTCTGCTTTCTGATAGCTAGCAGGCAGTAGCGGTGCTTGTTCCTCTGCCTGGGCCTTGACCACTTGCAGTGGCTCCCGGTGCTGCCTGGCTCGCGCCATCCCCGTCCTGATCAGCCCTCTGGCTCTGGCCTCTCTGAGCAGGGTACTGGCTTTCTGTTCACTGATCCCCAGAGCACGGGCAAGCTGCACAGCCGTCATGCCTGGCTGGTACATTCTCGCGATCTGGTCTAGTCGTCCTGCCACCACCGCATGCAGGCTTCCCGGCCCTTGCGGCGCGTCCTTTGCTGCTTGCTGCACCGGCGCGGCTTGCGTGGGGGCCTGCATCACTGAGGCAGTTGGTCGCAGCGTCTCTAACGTCATCGCTTCGGTGGGTTGCCAGGGCATGCCTGCGGGCGTCGGAGCATAGGTCGAGGGACCCAGCAACCGGTAAAGCGCGGGGTTATCGACGTAGGGCACCCGCACCAGACACGCTTGTTTGACCAGCGGCACCCGACTGCTGCGCAGCAACACGGTCCCTTGCCCAAGTTCCTGTTCTGGTAACAGGCTCATCGGCACATCGAGGAGCACTTTGGCGGTGGTCCCATCGCCGCCCACGTAGTAGGCGGTCCGGTAGCAGTCCCGCACCGCGCCACCACCGCCGCCCGGGGCAATCGTCTTCACCAGAAAATCCTGAGCCACGGTGATCAGGTAAATGCCCACCTTGCGGCCCTCGCGTAAGATCGTCGCCAGGTACTCCGGGGCGTGCTTGACGTTGGCCACAATCGCTGGAAGCTCCTCAATGGCGAGAAAGTAGGGCTTGCCAAGCGGCTGCGAATGGGCGTACTGTTCTAAACGTCTGGGGAGGAGATCGCAGGCCACGTGCTTTAAGTAGAACTCGATCACCTCATAAGCACGGCAGGCCAGTGGATCATGCAGCAGGTAGCGCTCAAACGGGGTCCAGTCCTCGGCCGGATCAGCCTCAATATCACAGTGGGTGTAATGCGGATTTAAGAGCAGCACACAGGCCCCGGCGTAACAGAGTTGGGCAAGCAGGAGGCGCAGGATACTCGACTTGCCGCCTCCGGTGGTGCCTGCCAGTGCCACATGGCAGAGGTCTTTGGCCGCGCAGAAGATCGGGGTCCCGTCCGGCAGCACCCCCAGGAACAGTCGGTCCAGGGAGGGAGTAAAGCGCTTCAACACCTGGGTAAAGGTGAACAGCGTCGTTCCCGTTGGGATGTCGATGGTTGTGTGCTGGGGAACCTCCCCCACCGGCAGATCGTCATGCGGACGGGGCAACTCATCGGGGATGGACTGATCCCTCGTAGGGACATCTGTCGGACGGGTGGGTACCTGCTCATGGGTGTTGCTGCGCTGCTCCCACCTGGTACGCGGGCGGGCTTGCCGCTGCTGCACAGCCGCTGGAAGCTCGGGGCACTGCTTCTTGAAGGCGGCGTAGAGTTGCGGGCTGGTCTTCGTGAGGGCAAAGGCCAGAAAGCCACCGATGGCGAGGCCCGGCACGCCCCAATGAGCGACCAGATCGGCCACTGAGACGAGCCCGGCCGCGCCCAGAAACACGCCCGCTTTGGTAACAAGGGGCAGGTCGGGCACCGGCTGCTCCTCTGCTTCCAGTTCTTCTTCTTCGTCTTCGTTGATCAGTTCTTCTTCCATTGGTTGGTCCTTTCATGGAGAGGTGGGCGCTTGCTCGTGAGTCTCGTTCTCTAGCCGTCTACCGGGATGGGTCCTTGCTCCTCAAAGAGCAGGACCCACAGCGTCTCATCTCTCAGCGCGAATGCCTCAGAAGCGAGCAGTTCGTGCAGGAGCGCGTCCCGATCCGGTTCCTGGGCCAGTTGCTCACCCAGGGTCCAGATGCCTTGCAGCCAGCATTCCAGGATGCTGTGAACCTTTGGGCGAAAGCAGGACGGCGGGACATCACACAGTCGTTTCATCGTGGTGTGCTCCTCATCCACGTGGATACCCGTTCCCAGAGGAGACGCCACCAGGAGCGGCGCGTGAGATGGGCGTGTGCCTGCGTACGCTGTGCTTCCAGGAGATCAGCCTGGACCTGGGCATAGGCGGCACGCTTGGCCAGAGCAACCACCCGTTCCTCTGTCAGAGGGATGCCGCGCTCGATCAGGTGGGCAAGGTCGCGCAGAGCCGCTTGCCTGGCTAGCAGTTTCAGTTCCGTGTCGGTTCGTTCTCGCATCAGTTGGTCCTTTCTCGTTCGGTGGTTCGTGACCATACCGGCCCGTCTCTGCTGGACCGGCTGCACCTGGTGAGGCGTTGAACCTCACGCGCCGCCGGATCGGTCAGGCTACTTTTCCATCAGCCGATGCTCAGGGGTGTGAGCAGGCCGGAAACGACTGTACCCGTAAATCTTCAGGAAACTCGGCGATCTCCTCGCCTTTCCAGTTGCGAAGACCATGCTCTTTGGCGTAGACGGTGCCGAGTTGCTTCATGAAGAACGCGACCCCACCGGCGTCACACTCCGCTTTGAGCGCTCGCGCCCAGGCCAGTTCCATCGGTCGGTGCTCAGCGCCGCTGTAGCCCCCGCAGATCACCCAATCGATGCGCCCATTCGCCAGCCAGGGCAGAAGCGTGACCGGCTCCACCAGGGGTTCGCAGGAGAGAAAGCGCACGGGCGCGGGGATCTCCACAAGGTAGGGGATGCGCTTGGCAGCAGCGGCCTGGATACCGACTGATGTGCCGATCCAGACGTGAGCAGGCCAGTGCGTGAGCCAGGCCGCTGGCACCAGCCGCTTGATAAACTTGGGCCGCTTGGTGAGCAGTTGCCAATCGAGGCAGGGCGTCTCCTCGATCAGATGCCACAGCCGGAGTCGTGCTTGCGCCACGTCGGGATGCGGTTCAAACACATCGGCCAGACTCGCACAGAAGACCTTGAAGCGGCGTCCCTCGCTCGCTGCCTGCGCGTTCCAGGTGAGCGGGTCACGGCCGGTCTTCGTCAGGTGCCGTGCGGAGGTGGTCAGCGGCCCCCACACGTCCAGGTGATGCCGATGCGCCCAGCGCTTGGCGTAGCAGTCGCCGCATTCCGCCTCGGTCACCACCTGGCAGCCAATCCAGGGGTTGTACGTCTTGTCGGTCCAGCGAATCGTGGTAGTGGTTCCCATCGCTGATCTGCTCCTTTCCGGTGGGGCTAGCCCCACAAACTGGGGGCATAGACAGCCCCCAATGGAACGACGGCTTCCTGCTCCTCCGGTTGTGCTCCAAGCTGGAGGAGAATCTGCTCGTAGACCACCTTGCGGTGACAGCGCTCGTAGTTCTTGCAAGCGCATAGCAGCAGGTACGAGGTGCCCAGGCTCAGTTGCTTCGCGAGGTGCTCGATGTGCGGCTCTGGGCCGAGCAGGTGAATGGGCTTCCGCGGGTCCTGGTAGTGGAGGTTGCCCAGGCCCCGCAGATGGACGTACTGCCGGCCGTAGCGAGCCTTGAGCGCCGGACGGTTCCACTGCGGGCGAAAACGCGAATACGGCACCAGGCGAATGTCCACCAGATAGGAGCGCGGACGGGCCAGGAAGGCGTCGATCTGCTCGCGTGCCCCTGCCTCGGTGTAGCCCAGGGTGGCGAGGGTTCCCATCGGATGCTGCGGGTTAGTCATCCACGTCCTCCTCCTCGGCTTGCTGTTGATGAAGAGGACAGAGATGAATTACCTGCTCAAGTCGTCTCTGGGGATAACAGAGCCAGGTGGCTCGCTCGTACCAGTCCGTGATGTCACACCAGGCGGGTGTTTCTGGTGGACGGGGAAGAAACAGGTGCATGCTTGTACTCCTTTCTTAGGCTCCAAGGCGACTTCCCACGTGTTTCGTTAATGGTTCCAGTTATGGAGAATGGGACCGAGCAGCGGCGTGACCAGCGGGCCGAGTAGCGGCCAGCACAGTAAACACACCCCCGCCAGGATGACAAAGATGGCAACGGGTTGGCAGCCGAAGCCGCTGTGGCCGGGACGCCGATCCGCTCCCAGGTTGCAGGCCAGGTAGGCAAAGGTGGCCAGGATGGGCAGCACAATGAGTAGAGACATCGAAACGACTCCTTTCCGGCCAGGCTAGCGGCCAAACAGACGGGACAACCCGCTGATGAGCAGGTGGATCGCCAGCAGACCAAAGAAAAACGACATCATCAGGCACATGCCAGCAAAAGCCAGTTGCTCCCAGAAGCCCGCCAGAGCGCTGTAGCTGTAGTCAGCCAGGGCATTGAGCAGGATAAAGAGCGCACAGCCCCAGCCAAACCAGGCCGACCGCTTCTTCGTGGCAGGGCTGTGCGCGGGGAACTCGACGCCGATGGAGCAGATCAGGATCAAGAACTGATTGCCCCAGGCCCAGGTATCGGCAATCACCTGGGGCTGCGAAAGATGGCCGTTGAAAAAGTCGGCCACTTGCAGGAGGATGGCAAAGTGGGGAGCGAGCTGGATGCCGGTGGAAAGTTGCAAAATCCAGGCTTCACTGGTTTGCAGTTGCACGGTGTTGCCCCAGAGCCAGCCAAAGCCCACCGCCAGGCCCCCCAGCAGATAGACCAGGCCCCAGGCGCGAGACTTCTTCTGCGTGGGAGAGGGAAACGGGCGAGTGGCATTGGAAGCCGCAGGGATCGGGGTCCCTCGGGGAGCGGAACGAGTGCCATTCATGCTAGCACACCTCCTCGGGATAGTTCACCAGCAGCGCGTCCTCGTCAGACGAGTTGCTGGACAGGACGCAGTACGGGTTCGGTTGTAAGGGTTCCATCTGCTCGTCCTCGTCGTCGTTCCAGGGAGGCGGAGGCAGGTACTCGTCTTCCGCCTCACGCAGCAGGTACGAGGAGGCAGAGGGATCGGAGGCGTCCGGTGCCTCGTCAGGATGGTCATCCTCTTCTTCATGAGATTGATTGATATCGATCCAGCGCAGGACAAAGAGCATCACGCCTGCGCCGAAGAGCATGCTCGTCAACAGGATCATGAGAGCACCTCCCGTTCAGGTTGCATCAGGGAAGCAGGCAGGGTATACTGATCGTGCCAGTCCAGATCAGTTTGCAGAAAGTTTGAGTTACTGGTGCTTCCATTCCCGACTTCTGCGGTCAGAGGCGAGGTCGGGAATGTTTTACTGGGGACCTGTGCCACAACACGGACTTCCGCGAACCGGTCCACATCGGACTGTCTGTACAGGGCGTGCTTGCGCCCAGGCAGGTAGCATTTCGGCACGTGCGGCAACAGATTGTTGTAGCAGGTCGCACGTGAGACGTGGAACCGTGCGGCAAGCTCGTTGACGTTAAGATACGTTTCTCCTTGATACTCGATCAAGACTAACACTCCTTTCTGCGCTCTTATGAGCTTATTCTGCTGCTTAACTAACAGTTGTCAGCAAATTTATCTAACAGTAACAATCATATCGATATTTTAACTAACATCTACTATCATTGTCAAGTGTCAATTTACTAACGTTTGCAAGTGGAACTTGATAATGCTATAATGAACTGCAAAGAACGCCGCTTACTGGGGGAAAACCGTGCCATGAAAGAAGAAATGATTACTTCGGAGCAAGGGATTAGGCTCTACGCTGAAGTAGGACTTTCAGAGAACACTTTTTACCGCAATGCAAGAGAAGGTAAAATCAGGAAATTTCTACCTGATGGTAGACAAAGAGACGCTCTTTATAATGCGGAAGACGTGCGAAACATTGTAGAAATCTACCGACGAAAAAGGAAAGGCCGAGTCGAAACTATCCGCACAAAAAAAGAAGAACAAGGCAAAACTGATTGGGTGCAGGGAGGCGATCTTCCCTATCTACTCGCTTTGGACTTTCAGACGTTTGGAATCGACGAAGCTGTAGATATTTCGATCACACACACATGGTGGAAAAAGAATCCTTATATGTGTCGCATTCTTTACAATGTAGAAGATAGAAAAGATATATGGGGATATATCACAATGATACCTATGAAAGAAGAGACTATTTTTAAACTACTCAAACGTGAGATGCATGAGCGTGATATTAGGACAGAGCATATTCTTCTTTACGAAGAAAACAAAGCCTACAGTGTATACGTGGCTGCTGTTGTCATTAAGCCAGAACATCACGCATTTCTTAGAACACTTATCAATAGCCTTTTCAATCATTGGTGCGATCAATATCCAAAGATCAGAATAGCAAAAATCTACGCCTATGCAGAAACTGACGAGGGATGGAACCTTATCAAACACCTGTTCTTTGCACCGAGATATGATATAAGTGAAAGGGCCTTTGAACTTAATCCACTTCAAATGAATCCCTCAAAACTGATCAAAGCCTTTCAGGACTGTTTGAAGGAACGGGAGGCAAGTCTCCTACAGAAGGACTAAATAGCGCATGCAAAAGAAAGTCAGCAACATACAAGAGGGCCACATTCCAGTAATTGGCGGCGCTGCATGGTATCGGATAGTAGGTTCTGGGTATAAGGGCCATGCGCTACACGATAGGCAATAATCTTTTGTGCAGTGGTTGAGCTGACGTGCAGTAACTGTTTCATTTGTGTCTCAGTGGCGGTGTTAATGTTCACGAGCTGTCCGGGAGTAAGCGTAGACGTGCCGGTAGGTGTGGCGCTGAGGCCAGACGCATTAGTCAGAGAACTGGGAGGTATTTCGCCTACGCTTAAAACATAGATTTCCTCCCCATCGGTGAGCCTCG
>Ga0070737_10005366_pt1 | contig 12293 bp, 8 predicted proteins | sample Coa_R1_10_FD_66438 | JGI IMG/M metagenome (GOLD analysis project Ga0070737, IMG submission 66438) | Surface soil microbial communities from Centralia Pennsylvania, which are recovering from an underground coalmine fire - Coalmine... | ecosystem: Environmental > Terrestrial > Soil > Unclassified ... | reverse complement strand
TGACGACGACATCCTCCTCTTCAACCGGATCGCCCACCACCGCTGACATCTTCGCTGACGTGCTGGACGCAAACCGTCGATTCGCCGCGTCCTTCGAGCATGCCGGCCTGCTGGGAATCGCTGCTAGACAGCTCGCCGTCCTCACCTGCATGGATTGCCGCATCGATCCGCTCCGGGTACTCGGCCTTGCGCCCGGTGATGCGAAAATTCTGCGTAACGCCGGCGCGCGCGTGACACCGGACGTCCTCGCGACGCTCGCTGTCGCCGTCCACCTGCTCAATGTCCGGCGAATTATGGTCATGGCACATACCCGGTGTCGCATGACCAGCGGAACCGAGGATGACCTGCATCAGGCGATTGCGCACGCCGGCGGACCGGACACTCGAAGCCTGGCCTTTCTCACCACGACCGATCAGACGGCGGCGGTCCAGCGCGACGTTCAGCGCATCCAATCCTGGCCGTACCTTCAAGGCTCCGGCGTTGCCGTTGGCGGCTTTCTGTACGACGTCGACACGGGAGAAGTACACGTCGTCTGCTGACGGAGCGATTCGCCGCTGAACCGGGAACAGCAACCTGCCGACCTCGCGATCCGTCTGCTGACGGAGCGATTCGCTGCTGCCGGTGCGATTCACCGCCGCCGACCCGGCAACGCGCCGGAACCGGAGCGTCGTAGCAAAACTCACCGGATGACGGTGGGGCTGCTAAGACGGCAGATGCACGTGCCCGAGGGCCGTCTCCTCGGATTCGGCCAGGCGCGGGCCACGCACCGAGGCGGCGAGCACGCCCGCGGCCAACACGAGACATGCGGAGAGCACCAGCGCAATGTGCAATCCTTCGGCGAACGCGTCGTACAACGCATTGACAAGTTTCTGAATCTCGGGCGACGCCTGGCCGAGCGGACCGCCGAGGGAGGCGCCGCCGTTAAGAATCGCCGAGGTGACGAAGCCCTTGAGTTTCGACCAGCCGAGTGCGTTGAGCGTCGAGGTTGCGTGAGAAATCAACGCTGAATTCACGATGGCACCGAGAACCGCCGTCCCCACGACGGCGCCGATCTCCCGGCTGGTATTCACCGCCGAACTGGCGACACCGGCGCGATCGACAGGCACGGCACTCATCGCGGCAAAAGCCGTCGGCACCACGGTGATTCCGATGCCGAGCCCGGCAAGGGCCAACGATGCCGCGAGCGGAAGGTAATGCGGGTGGCGGGTCAGCGCCCCGTCGGTGAGGAGCAGTCCCAGGGTGAACACGCCGCATCCGAGGACGACAGGGCGACGAGCGCCGGTCCGTCCGATCCATCGCCCGGTCAGCACGGACGCCGCAATCATGATGACCATCATGGGGATGAACTGCAACGCGATGCGCAATCCGCTGAATCCGACGACGATATTGAGATACAAGGCGGCGAAGAAGAAGACGGCAAACGTCCCGAAATACGTGGCGAAGGCGACGATATTCGGAACGACAAAGGCCGGCATCCGCAGGAACTGTGGGGGAATCAACGGCTCAGACGCGTGGAATTGCCACCACAAGAAGACGAGACCGACGACGACGGACGCGACGAGCAGGCTTATGACGTGCGCCGCGCCGAAGCCGTCGAGTTCCCCACGCAGAACCCCGAAGACGAGGAGAGCGAGACTGCCGGCGCCCAGAAGACCGCCGACAAGGTCGATGCGCCGGCTCGGTACCCGCGGCGCCTCCGGCACCACAATCGCCGCAATGGCAAGGGCGGCGACACCGAAGGCGAGGTTGAACCAGAAAATCCAGCGCCAGCTGGATAGTCCGACGATGATGCCGCCGATGACCGGACCGAGGGCGAGCGCTAGCCCGGAGACTCCGGCCCAGACTCCCGTCGCCCGAGCTCGTTCCCGACGTCCCGGAAACAAATACCGGATCATCGCCAAGGTGCCGGGTTCCGACGCTGCGGCACCGATCCCCATGACACCGCGGCCGGCAATCAGAACCGACGTGTCCGGAGCAACCGCACAGATCACTGAGCCGATGCAGAAGACCGCGGCGCCGCTGAACATCACTTTCCGCTCGCCGACCCGGTCCCCCAAGGCGCCGGCGAGCAGCATCGCGGACGCGAAGGTCAACGCATAGGCGTTCACCACCCACTGCAGGGACTGCACCCCGGCGGACAACCGCTGCTGAATATCACCAAGCGCCACGCTGACGATCGTGTTGTCCAGGAAGGTGAGGAAGAGCAGCGTGCAGACCGCCGCGAGCCCAAGACCGCGGCGACGAACGGCGTCCCGCCCCGCGAGCGTGGACGGCAAGAGCTGTCGGATTCGCACCGAGATCCAGTATGCGCTGGATCTCCCCCTACCGGGCCGCGGAGGCGCCTGGATAATGCCCGCCGCGCCTGGATAACGGCGACTACTCAGTCCCGCCCGTCGGCATCCGCCGCCCGGAGCGTCACACCCCACGCGGCGGAGAAACTCTCCCCAGGTGCGAGGATGAGCAGTCCCTGGTGGTTGTTGAACGCATTCGGCGCGGCCGTCATCGGTTCGACGGCTATCCCGCGCCGGGCATAGGCAGCCGCCCGCTTGTCACCGGTGTACACCTGCCAGAACGCGAACACCGGCTCAGCCCAGAGATCGACGACGAACCCGTCGGGTCGGGACAGGCGGGCGTGCACCAAGCCGTCGTTCTCGACGACGACATCGAAGAAGCCATCGTCGAGCCGACGGCCGGCCAGCGGGTACCCGTCAAGCCACCCATCCGCCGCCACGTCACCCACCGGAATTTGCCGGGCATCGGTGAGGAACCGCCGTCGCACCCCAAGTCGCAGGGTGCAATCGTCGACCGACGCCTCTCCTCCCGTCGGGGTGCGACCCGCCGACAGGTACGGGTGGAAGCCCAGGGCGTACGGGCAGGGTTGGCGTCCCACGTTCTCCGCCAGCGCGTCGACGCGAATGCCGTCATCGACCAGCGTGTAGCGCACGGTTGTCACCACGTGAAACGGGTAACCGTCGACGGGTGTCGCGTCCAACTGGAGATCAACGTATTCGGTCTTGTCGTCAGAGCCGACATCGAGGACCCGCCAGTCGACGTCCCAGCCGAGTCCGTGCAACGCGCTCCCGGTCTCCGGCTCATTGATCGGCAGCTGGTACTCGACACCGGCGAAGCGGTACCGGCCGTCCGCGATGCGGTTCGGCCAGGGGGTCAGCACGCAGCCGGTGAACGCCGCTGTCTCGCCGGGAACAGCCGGTTGGAAAACATCCCGGTCGCCGACGCGCAGCACCTGGACGGCTGCTCCCCGCCGGGCAACCGCCAGGGTGGTCGCGCCGCGGTGCAGGCTGACCTCGTTGTGCGGGCTGACCTCGTTGTCCACGCTTCGGCCAGGGGTCTCGTGCATGGTCGAATCCCATCACGAACCCCAATGCCGGCGTCTGCGGGGCCCAGCTCGGCCGCCCCGGCCCACCTGCCGTCAGCCCTGCCGCCCGCCCGGGACCGGCACCCCGGCCGACTGCCCGCTGTGCGACGATAGGCGACGGTCATCGACGAGCGCGGTGACAATTTTTGGTCGGTCAGCAGGCGGCTGGTGACGGCGGCGGTACGGACACGGTGCACGAACACGACGGCCCGAATACAGCGTCGCGACGACCCGTCGTGCCGATCGTGACGCAGTTGGCGGACGGGCGGGAAATCCGCTATTACGACGACCCAGGGGTGCCCATCGACCACGGCGATCTGGCGGACCACCGAGAACTGCCGCTGGCGACGCCGACCTCCCTCCGCCGCTTTGACCGGCTCCTCGACGAATGGGTGACCATCGCCGGACACCGTCAGTCCCGTACCTACCTGCCGCCGGACGACGAATGCCCACTCTGCCCGTCAAAACAGGGCCGTCAGTCCGAAATTCCCGCGCGCGACTATCACGTCGTCGTTTTCGAGAACCGATTTCCGTCGTTCACCACCACCGCGCGGGTGCCCTCGGACGGCGATGGATTCTTTGTGACCGAACCGGGCCTTGGACGGTGCGAAGTGGTCTGCTTCACGTCCGACCACACGGCCGCGTTCTCGTCGCTTCCGGTAACCCGCGTGCGAACCGTCATTGACGCATGGATCGACCGGACGCTCGAACTGTCCCGGCTTCCTTACGTCGAACAGGTCTTCTGTTTTGAGAATCGGGGCCCAGAGATCGGCGTGACGTTGAGTCATCCGCATGGCCAGATTTACGGCTATCCGTTCGTCACCCCGCGAACGCGGCGAATGCTCGACTCGGCCCGTGCCCACCACGAGCGGACCGGGCGAAATTTGTTCGCCGACATCGTCGCCGCGGAGGTCGCCGCCGGGACTCGGATCATTGCGGGCAACGCGCACTGGGTCGCATTCGTGCCGTACGCCGCCCGGTGGCCCTTGGAGGTGCACCTGTACCCGCGTCGCCGAGTGCCCGACCTGCCCGCGCTGAACGACGCGGAGCGTGACGCGTTGGCCCCCATCTACCTCGAGGTCGTCCGGCGGATGGAACACGTGTACCCCGACACCATGCCGTACATCGCGGCATGGCATCAGGCTCCGGTGCGGGTCGGCCGGGAACTCGCCTACCTGCATCTGGAACTTTTCTCCATCCGCCGAGCGCCGGGCAAGCTCAAATTCCTGGCCGGTTCGGAATCCGCCATGGGAGCATTCATCAACGACGTCCTTCCCGAGGAGGCAGCCGACATGCTGCGCACCGTTTCCATCGATCCGTCATGAAAGTCCTCGTCACCGGCGGTGCCGGCTACATCGGCAGTGTCGTCACGCGCGTGCTCCTCGAGGACGGGCACGACGTCGTCGTCCTCGACAACCTCTCCACCGGTCATCGCGACGCCGTACCGGCGGGCGTGCCGTTCGTTCATGCCGACATCGCGGACGCGGGCGACGTCCTGGCCCGCGAGCCGTTCGACGGCGTCCTGCATTTTGCGGCGAAATCGCTCGTCGGTGAATCCATGAACAAACCGGAGTTGTACTGGGCCACGAATGTCTGCGGCACCCGACACCTGCTGGACGCCATGCGGCGTCACAGCGTTCCCCGGCTCATCTTTTCGTCAACCGCCGCGGTGTACGGCGAGGGCGGCCCCGACGGCATCGGTGAGGACACGCCTCCCCGGCCGACAAGCCCCTATGGGACGTCGAAACTCGCCGTTGACCTGATGATTTCCGATGAGTGTCGGGCATATCCGCTCGGTGCGGTGAGTTTGCGGTACTTTAACGTCGCCGGAGCGTACGGACCATGCGGCGAGCGGCACCGCACGGAGACCCATCTCATTCCCATCACGCTCGATGTCGCCGCCGGCCGCCGTCCGCACCTGGAAATTTACGGAAACGATTGGCCGACCCCCGACGGTACGTGCGTGCGGGATTACATCCACGTCCTCGACCTGGCGCGTGCCCACGTCGTCGCGTTGCAGCACGCCCGTCCGGGACATCATGCCATCTACAACCTCGGCAACGGCCGAGGTTTCTCGGTCCGGGAGGTCGTCGCTGCCGTCGAACGGGTCACCGGACGGCGTGTGCCCGTCACCGTCGCACCACGTCGACCGGGTGATCCCGCCTGGCTGGTCGCCGACGATTCCCGGGCCCGCGCGGAATTGAACTGGCAACCACAGGCCGATTTGGACACGATCATTGCGGACGCGTGGGCGTTTCATCAACAACGCCGGCACACCGACGGACTGGCAGGCGGGGGGACGACGTCGTGACGACGACCGCACGCGCATCCGGCGACACCGACGCCTCGTTCGTCGAGACATGCCGGGAGTTGTTCGTCGCGCGGTTCGGCGGTGACCCGGCCGGTGTCTGGTCGGCTCCCGGGCGGATCAATCTGATTGGTGAACACACCGATTACACCGGCGGCTGCGTGCTGCCCGTTGCCATCGATCGGCGCACGTACGTGGCGGCGCGACCCCGGCCGGACGGCATGCTGCGGATCGTCTCGCATGCGTACGCCGGGCAGCCCCCCGTCGTCCTCGGCAGCGCCGACCTCCACCCGGAATCCGCCGCGCACCAAGGGTGGGCCGCCTACATCGCCGGAATTCTCTGGGTCTTTCGCAACCGCACCGAAATACCGGATGGATTTGATATCGCGGTCTACAGCACCGTGCCGATCGGCGCCGGGCTTTCCTCCTCCGCGGCACTGGAATGCGCGGTGGCGGCTGCGGTCGCGGATCTCACGGCAACAGCCGTGCCGCCGTCCGAATTGGCCCGCCTCGCCCAGTACGCCGAAAATGCCTACGTCGGTGTTCCGTGCGGAATTCTCGACCAAATGGCGGCGTGTGTCTGCCAGGCGGAACACGCCTTATTCTTCGACATCGGGGCTGGTCGCTACGAACACATCCCGTTCGCACCGGAGAGCCACGGCCTTGTGCTCCTCGTGGCCGACACCGGCATCTCGCACCGCCACGCCTCCGGTGAATACGCCAAGCGGCGGGAATCCTGCCGCCAGGCTGAGGGCATTCTCGGTGTCCCGCGGCTCGGTGACATCCGCGCGGCGTCCCTGGAAACGGTTTTAGCGGCGCTGCCCGATGAAACGCTGCGCCGGCGCGTACGCCACGTCGTCACCGAGAACGAGCGGGTCCGCCGGACGGTCGAGCTGCTCCGGTCCGGCCGGTTGGCCGAGATCGGTCCGCTGTTGCTGGCCTCGCACGCGTCGCTGCGGGACGACTACGCCGTCAGCACGCCCGAATTGGATGCAGCGGTCGAGGCTGCAATAGCCGGCGGTGCCATCGGAGCGCGACTGACCGGCGGCGGATTCGGCGGCAGCATCATCGCCCTGACGCCACGCGACCGCGTCCCGCAGGTCGTCGCCCAGATCCAAGCGGCATTCACCAGTCGCGGTTGGAAGCCACCCGCGGCTCCGCTCATTCCCCGGATCGCGGACGGGGTCCGGCGGGACGCGTGAATTCCCCGCGGGTGTGAATTCGCGGGCGCGAATTCGCGGGCGCCTCGGATTTCCAGCCGCTGCGCATTTCCAGCCACCGTGAATTGCCAGCGGCTGCGCATTTCCAGTCGGGCGCAAATTGCCCGCGGGCGCTGCGCCTTTCGAGTCGGGCGCAAACTTCCGGCCGGGCGTCGCCGGGACAGGAAGCGTCGGCTAGGCCTCGGCCTGCGGCGGCTCTTCGACAAGGATGCCGCCGTCGCGGAGCATCGCACGGGCCTGCTCAGCGTGGCCGCCGCGGGCCACGACGTCGTACTTCAACGCGACGAGCGAACGCATCGAGGCGAAATCGCGGCGCCCTCTCGTCGCCAGGTGGCCGACCGCACCGAACGTCGCGCCCCAGAGCGCGCCGATGATGACGCCGCCAAGCACCAGGCCGAGCCACCGTGGTCCATTAGTGAAAAGGCCGACCAGCAAGCCGATGAACAGACCGAACCACGCCCCGCTCGCCGCGCCTGCCGCCGCGGCACGCGCGGTGGTGAGGCGGCCGGTCACCCGCTCGAGGATGCGCAGGTCAGATCCGACGATGTCGACGTACTCCACCGGGAAATGGTGATCGGATAAGTAATCGACGGCGGCCTGCGCCTCTTCGTACGTCGAGAAGCTGGCGACCGTATTCCACGCCATCGCGAGCGGATCAAGACGGATCGGCCCCGGGGAGTGCATCACCGTACGGCTCCTTCGCTCGGGCGTCATGCACGCGCTCGTCGGCTGTGTTTCCACTCGCGCTCTTGTTCCAGCGATCGTGTCCAGCCTAAGGCGCGGAACGCCCGGCGCGCAGCCGGCCGCCGGTCACGTCGGCAATCGGGCGGGGGCGATCGCCCGGTCGCCGGTCGTGTCGCCAACCGCGCGCCCAGCCGCCACCCGCCCGGCCGCCACGGCCCACCCGGCGTGATCTACCGACCCTAGCTCTCGGGTCACCGCCCGACGTACCGGTCGAACGTGTCAGTCGGGAGGAGCAGGATCGGCTAAGGTGCCGGGTGCGGATCGACCGCGGGGGAGGCTGGCTCGTGCATGCCACGCAATGGCGTCGTCGCGTGACGACAATCGGGCTTCTTGTCGTCGTCCTTGGCGGGACGACCCACGCCGCGAGCAGCGATCATGCGGGGCAAACACAACTACGACGCGTTGCGACGCCGCCGATCCCTGCCCTTGCATTGAACGTCCAGCCCAGCGACGCCGCCGTCCCGCTCGTTCTCGACTCCGCCGCTCCCCCGGCGATCGCGGGGCCTCCCCAGATCCCGCAGCCGGACACCGCAAACGCGTCGACGTCCGGCCGAGCGCCGACAACAAGACCGCTTGCCGGTGGCACGCCAGTCCAGGTGACCATCGCGCTGCGGTCAGCCGTGGCGCCGTCAGCCATTGCCGCCGGCATTCGCCGTTTGCGCACCCGGGGGCTCAGCGTGGCGTTGCTCGGCGATCCGCCGGTTGCCCTACTGGTCCGCGGGACCGCCCGCCAGGTCAACCGCGTGTTCCGCACCTCGGTCGTGAGCTACCGCTGGATCACCGATCGGGAGATCCTGACGTTCGCCACGTCACCCGCGCTTCCCGCGGATCTCGCCGCAGCGACCGGGACGGTCTTCGTCCATCGCGACCAGGCGACGTCCGGCCGGCGGCTCACCGCCGTCCCGGCCGCGTTCGCTACCGCCGGCAGCGCGGTTTCGCCGCAACCGTGCACCGCCGCGGCAAACGCCGCCTCCGCGACCGGTGCGCACACGGCCGATCAGATCGCCAGCCACTACAACATCGGACCGCTGTACGCCGCCGCGCCGCAACACCCGGTCACCGTGGCGCTCGTCGAGTTCGAGCCCTTCAATCCGGCTGACATCGCGGCATTCCAGCAGTGCTACGGCACGCACGCCACGGTGACCACCGTCCAAGTGGACGGCGGAGCTGGTGCCGGCACGGGGTCCGGGCGGGCGGCCACGGACATCGAAATGGTGATCGCCGCCGCACCGGACGCGAACATCGTCGTCTACCAGGCGCCCGGAGACACCGGGAGCGTGTACGACACCTATGCGCGGATCGCCGCCGACAACACCGCCCAGGTGGTCGTCACCAGCTGGGGCATCTGCGAACCGACGGCGACCGTTTCGTCGCTTCCGACGCTGGAGCGGCCCCTCTTCGAGCAGATGGCACGCAATGGGCAGACCGTGCTCGCAGCAGCCGGTGACAGCGGATCGGCCGCTTGCTACGCGCCGCCGTCAGTGACCGACACCTCCCTCGCCGTGCTCGACCCGGCGAGTCAACCCACGGTCACCGCGGTAGGCGGTACGTCGTTCGCCGGGGTCAGCGATCCGGACATCTCCTGGCACACGGCCGGTGGTGCCGGCGGCGGGGGAATCTCCCACCTCTGGCCGATGCCGCGGTACCAAGCGGGCGCGACCGCGGCCCAGAATTCCCCGGCGCTGTGCAACGCGCCAACCGGATCGGCGTGCCGCCAGGTGCCCGACATCAGCATGCTCGCCGACCCGACGCACGGATACGTCGCCTACGTCGGCGGCACGTGGCGGGCGGTCGGCGGCACCGGAGCGGCTGCTGCGACATTCGCCGGCATCCTCGCCCTGATCGACGAACGCTGCGTGGCGGGTCCGGTTGGATTGATCAATCCGGCGTTGTACCGGCTGGCCGGCAGCTCCGCGCTGGTGGATGTCACCCAGGGCCCGAACACCGACCTGACCGGAACGAACGGCGGGGCGTACCCGCCGGCGACCGGCGTGGACCTGGCCACCGGGCTGGGCCGACCCGATGCCGCGGCCCTCGCCGCCGCACTCTGCCCGCCGACAGGAGCCGCAGGCGCAGGAACGATCACGGTCGATCCGAACCTGGTCCTGACCAACAGCTCGACGTCCCTCACCTTCCGCTACACGCCGGCGAGCGGCACCGGGATGGTCAACGGGGAACTCGACATCACCGTGCCGGGAACGTGGTCGCTGCCGACAACCACTCCCGGCCAGCCGGGTTACACGACCGCCGATGCAGGTGTTCTTACGGTCAGCGGCAACACCATCGTGCTTCGATCGATCACTCTGCCGGCGAACTCGACGGTGACCGTGACGTTCGGTGACACCAGCGGCGGCCCCGGTGCGCGGACGCCGTCCGCCGCGCAAATCACCACGTTCGCGACGGCCAGCGCGCCGGCGTCCGCCAGTGGAGCGGCCGGACTGGCCCGCAATCCCGCTGTCCGGGTACTCACCCCTGGTGGCAGCCAAGCCGGGCAGGGCACGTTGCTGCGGATCGCAGGAGCCGATCGTATCGGTACCGCCATCGCGGCTTCCCAATTGCGGTTCACCACCGGTGGAGCGAGCGCGGTCGTGCTTGCCCGGGCGGACATTTTCCCCGACGCGCTCGCCGGAGTGCCGTTGGCCGCGCAGGTGCACGGGCCGCTTCTCCTCACTCCGCCGTCCTCGTTACCGATTGCCGTGCTCAATGAAATCCAGCGGGTCCTTCCGGTCGGCGGACCGGTTTTCCTCCTCGGCGGAACCGCTGCTCTCTCCGCAACCGTCGAGCAGCAACTGGTGACGCTCGGCTATCTGCCGCATCGCATTTCCGGGATGGATCGTTTTGATACCGCCGTTCAAATCGCCCACGCTCTCGGGGATCCGACGACAATCCTCGAATGCAGCGGTCTCGATTTTCCCGACGCGCTCTCGGCTGGACCCGCCGCGGTCATCACCCACGGCGCCGTCCTGCTCACCGCCGGCCCGGACCAGGCGGCGGCCACCGCGGGGTACCTCACCGTCCACCCGCGCGTGACGCGGTACGCGATCGGCGGACCGGCGGCCCACGCAGATCCGGGCGCCATACCACTAGTCGGTGCGGATCGTTACGCGACGTCCGTGCTCGTCGCCCAGCAGTTCTTCACCGCGCCGTCCGGGATTGGCATCGCGAGCGGTGCGGCGTTCCCTGACGCCCTGGCTGGCGGCCCGGCGACAGCGGAGGCTGGGGGTCCGTTGCTGCTCGTGCCGCCAAGCGGCGCACTGCCCACCGGGACGGCGAACTACTTCAGCGCCGTCGCCAGCAGCGTGCTGACCGGTTGGCTCTTCGGCGGCACCGCTGCGGTCGGTACGGATATCGCTTCCGAGACCGCTCAGGCGCTTGTCCTCGTCCCACCGCCGAGCTGACCGGCCTGCCGCCGAACTGGCCGGCTTCACACCGCCGAACTGACCACCGTGACCGCCCCGAGGTGCCGCAGGACCGCTTCGTGCCCCGGGGTGCCGCGGGACCGGCTGACCGCCCCGGGGTGCCGTGCGGTCGGCTACAGATACAAACCCGTTGAGCCTTCGACCCGCTCGGCAGCGACGGCGTGAATGTCACGCTCGCGAAGCAGAACGTAGGAGACGCCGTGAATTTCGATCTGCGCCCGGTCTTCCGGCTCGTACAGGACCCGGTCTCCCGGCTGCACCGAGCGGACCGTCTGCCCGACTCCGACGACTTCCGCCCACACCAGTCGCCGTCCTACCGACGCGGTTGCCGGAATTACGATGCCGCCGGTCGAACGGCGCTCCCCTGCCGGCCCCTCCGCCTTGACGAGAACGCGGTCATGCAACAGCTTGATCGGAACACCTGTTGCGGTACGCTCCATCGTCACGGCTCGAACGCTACCGGACGCCGGCCGTGTCGTGTGATGCACGGCTGCTGCGCCAGCTCGCGCTCGAACTCGCGCCGATCGAATCGCTGGCCCACGTCAGTGCGCGAGTTCGAGCACCACCTTCACGTCGCCGTCCTGCCGTTCCAACGCTTGGTCGAAACGCTCCAGCGGAACCCGGCGGGTGATCAACCGGGCCAGCCACGACCGGTCCGCCGCGGCGAGCGCAGCGGCGGCCGCCTCGTAGTGCGCCCGGGACGCATTGACACTCCCGACGAGCGCGAGGTTGTCCAAGACCATTTCCTTGTTCACCTCGTCCGGACGCATCGTCGCCTGCCGCTTCGACGCCGAAATTCCGGTGAGGCAAATGACGCCGTCGGTCGCAACCAGGTCGGTGAGGGCGAAGACAAGCGGCCCGTGCCCGGTGCATTCGATGACGACGTCCGGCTGGACGCCGATGCTGGCGATATCGCCGGTGTGATACGTGGCCCCGAGATCGGCCACGAGGTCTGGTTTCGGACCGGTGGTGACCTGGTCGAAGACGTGCACCTGGTAGCCGCGTTGGACGCCGAGCAGCGCGGCGAGCAATCCGATCGGTCCGGCGCCGGTCACCAACGCGACGTGCCGTGGCGCCGGGGACCGGGCGGCGACTTTCTCCGCTTGGTCCCAGGCTTTGGCGACAACCGACGTCGGTTCGAGGAGCACGCCGAGGTCACCGAGGGTGGGGTCAAGGCGGACGGCGAACTCCGGCTCAATCCGCCACTGGTTCGCCGCGTACCCGTG
>Ga0070737_10005365_pt1 | contig 12294 bp, 10 predicted proteins | sample Coa_R1_10_FD_66438 | JGI IMG/M metagenome (GOLD analysis project Ga0070737, IMG submission 66438) | Surface soil microbial communities from Centralia Pennsylvania, which are recovering from an underground coalmine fire - Coalmine... | ecosystem: Environmental > Terrestrial > Soil > Unclassified... | reverse complement strand
GGTAACGCGCTTGGAATGGTCGGTAATTGCAATGTAGCTGTAGCCGAGGGAAGCGGCGGCCTTTGCCATCGCAGAGATGCTCGCGGCGCCGTCTGTGGCGTTGGTATGCATGTGAAGATCCCCGCGAATCTCGGCCGCTTCCACAAGCTTCGGCAACTTGCCGGCGCGCGCCGCCGCGATTTCGCCTTGGTCTTCCCGGAGTTCCGGCGGAATGAAGGGAAAGCCAAGCCGCTGGTAAACCTCTGCTTCGGTCCTTCCCGCCAGTCTTCGCTCGCCGCGAAACAATCCGTATTCGTTGAGTTTCCAGCCATGATCGACGGCGATTTGGCGGAGCGCGATGTTATGCGCCTTCGATCCGGTGAAGTACATCAGCGCGGCGCCGAAGCTTTCCTCCGGCACCACCCGAAGGTCCACCTGTAATCCGCCGCGCAGGATAACGGTGGCGCGTGTTGGGCCGCGCTCGACCACCTGCGCGACATCCTCATAGCTGGTGAAGCGCTGCATCACCGGCTCGGGCGACTCAGCGGCGACGACAATGTCAAGGTCGCCCACCGTTTCCCGGCGGCGCCGAAAACTCCCGGCGACTTCGGCCGCCACCACCCCTTCCGCACTGCGGAGTGCCGCAAGCAAGGGGGTTACGGTCTGCTCGGCAACCGCGAGCCGGGTTCGTTGCGGCTGGCCGGCGCCCTCGGCCAGAGCACGGCGCAGCTTCGCCTCGATCTCCGGGCCGAAGCCCGGGACATCCCTAAGCTTGCCCGCTTCCAAAGCCGCCGCGAGTTTTGCAACGGAATCGATCCCGAGCGCCTCATACAGCGCATGCACCCGTTTTGGCCCAAGCCCAGGGAGCGCAAGCAGCGCCGTAATCCCAGGCGGGGCTTGGCGTTCGAGCTCCTTCAGAATCGGCAGCTCGCCGCCGCGGGCAAGAATGGCAATCTTTTCGGCAAGATCTTTGCCGATTCCGGGAAGCTCATCGAGACTCTCCCCCGCCGCGACCATATCGGCCACGTTGCGCGGCAGCTCGCCGATAAGGCGCGCCGCCCGCCGATACGCGCGGACGCGAAACGGATTTGCGCCTTCGATGTCTAAAAGGTCCGCAACCTGCTCAAGCTGCTTGGCAATCTCCGCATTCAGAATCGGCATGCGTTGCACTCCCCCCGGCATTCTGCTTGCATATCTTAGCCAACTCGGCATTGATCTTGGTCATATGCGGCACGGCAAAACGGCTCTATGCTCGATCACAAAAATGGAGAAGATCGCAATGCAAGTGCCTGTGCAGATTACCTTTCGCCATATGGATCCCTCCTCTTTTGTCGAGGAACAGATCCGCAAAAGAGTGGATGAACTGGAGGAGTTCTACCCGCGGATTACGGCTTGCGATGTGGTGCTCGAAAAAGACCACCGCCGCCATCGGCAGGGCAATTTGTTTCATGTCAGGGTAAGGCTGGAAATCCCCGGGCACACCATCGCGGTGAAGCGCGAGCCTCCCGAACATCACGCGCACGAGGATGTACGTGTCGCCGTGCGGGACGCTTTTGACGCCGTGCGCCGGCAGCTCGAAGACTATGCCCGCCGCATGCGCGCCGATGTGAAAACTCATGAGACCCCGCAGATCGGACGTATCACCAAAGTCTTTCCGGAGCGCGGCTACGCCTTTCTCGAAACCGAGACGGGTGATGAAGTTTACGTGCATCACAATGCCGTGGTGAACGGCGGTTTCGCCAAGCTCCAAGTCGGCATGAAAGTACGCTATGTGTTGAGCCCTGATCCCGGGGAAAAGGGCGCTCAGGCAAGCACCGTGGTGCCGCTTCCCTAAGAGCACATCATGTTCGGGGGTTCAGATTGAGGTTGCAATGGCGCGCATGCTCGAGCAAAGCCTGCTGCTGACGGACCTCTACGAACTCAGCATGCTGGAGGCCTATATCGCCCACGGCATGACGGAACGGGCAAGCTTTGAGCTCTTCGTGCGCAAGCTTCCGCCGGAGCGCCAGTTCCTTCTGATGGCAGGCCTCGAGCAGCTTGTTGATTTTTTGGAAAATGCGCGCTTTTCGCCCGAGGAGTTGGCCTGGCTTCGGGCAAACGGCGATTTTTCGCCCGAGTTTCTCGATTACTTGGCCAATTTTCGCTTCACGGGCGATGTCGATGCACTTCCGGAAGGCACCGTTTTCTTTCCCGACGAGCCGATGATTCGCGTCACCGCGCCGCTTCCGGAGGCGCAACTGATGGAAACGCGGCTTCTCAACCTCCTACATTTGCAAACCGTCATTGCCTCGAAAGCAGCCCGCATGGTGCTCGCCGCACCGGGCAAGCAGCTTGTTGATTTTGGGCTGCGGCGGGCACACGGCGCCGAGGCAGGCGTTCTGGCGGCCCGTGCAAGCTATCTGGCCGGCTTTGCCGCATCCGCCACGGTGCTTGCGAAGCGGCTCTTCGGCATCCCGGTTGTCGGCACCATGGCACACTCCTTCATCGAGGCACATGACGACGAGGCGCTGGCTTTCACGCGTTTCGCTCACGTACGGCCGCAAGGGCTCACCTTGCTCATCGACACTTATGACACCGAACGTGCGGCAGCCATCGTGGCCCAACTCGCACCGCGCCTGCACGAGGAAGGGATCGAGGTTTCTGCCGTGCGGATCGACAGCGGCGACCTTGCTTCTCACGCACGGCGCGTGCGCGCGATTCTTGACGCCGCGGGCCTTCACACGATTCGCATTTTTGCGAGCGGCGGTCTTGACGAGCATGCGCTCCGGGCGCTTTGCGCGGCGGGGGCGCCGATTGACGGTTTCGGCATTGGCACAAGCTTGACCACGTCTTCCGATGCGCCCGCGCTGGATTGCGCGTATAAGCTGCAGGAATATGCCGGTCGAGCGCGACGCAAAAAAAGTGAGGGCAAGGCGACCTGGCCCGGGCGAAAACAAGTCTATCGGCGCTATACGCCTGACGGCGTGATTGCCGGAGATATTGTGGCGCTGGTCGATGAGCCGATGCAAGGCGAGCCGCTTTTGAAGCCTGCAATGCGAAACGGCCGGCGCGTCGAAAGCCTCCCCGGCCTAGAAGGAGCGCGTGCCAGAGCAGCCGCGTCGCTGGCAAGCCTACCGGAGCCTTTGCGAGAATTGCAACCCGGGCAGATTCCGGTGGAGATCAGCCCCGGCGTGCGGGCTCTTGCGGCTGCGCTTGACCGAGCCATGGGGGTTGCCGACGCAAATTAACCTTCCTTACGCGATCGAGCAGAATAATCTGCTTCCCGCACCGAGTGGGCAGCAGGCTGCAACCTTCGCGCAGAGTAACGGTGGCGCCGCCGACTTTTCTTGGGAGCAAAAGGACGTCATCGAATTTCTTTCGCAAGGGGAAAGTTACGGCCTGCCTGATGAACCGGTCGAGCGGATTGTCACGCACGGCGCTATCATCTTTCTGTTAAAAGATCGGGCATATAAACTGAAGCGCGCAATCCGCTTCGCTTCTCTGGACTACACCACCGCGAGCTTGCGCAAGCAGGCATGCTATGCCGAGCTGCGGCTGAATAAGCGCGCCGCCCCCCGGCTCTATCTCGATGTTTGGGCAATTCACCGTGATCGGAACGGTGTATTGGCCTTCAACGGTCCGGGGCCTGCGGTGGAGCATGTGGTGGTGATGCGCCGCTTCGCCCAAAGCAACCAGTTCGACGTTCTGGCCGAGCGCGGTTGCTTAACCCGCCAGCTTGTCAGCGCGTTGGCCGCGGAGATTGCGCGTTTTCACGGCGCCGCCCAACCGAGCCGAGCATTTGGCGGCGCCCAGGGTATCCGCTGGGCGATCGCGGAGAATTTTCGGGAGCTGGAGCGCCTGGCTCCGCTTCTCAAGAAATCTGCGGTTTCCGCGCTTCGCGGCGAAATGATGGCAAGATTTCATCGCCTCATCCCCGTGCTCGAGCAACGCCGGAATCGCGGTTTGGTGCGGCGCGGACATGGTGATTTACGCTTGGCGAATGTCTGCCTGTTCGAGGGCAAGCCCACTTTGTATGATTGCATCGAATTTTCCGCTCCGTTGGCCTGGACAGACGTTCTCTATGATCTCGCCTTTCTCCTCATTGACCTCGATATCCGTGGGCATCGCGATCTGGCCGCTCTTGCTCTGAAGCGCTATCGTGAGATTGCGGGAAACGTGGATGATTTCCAGGTGCTTCCGCTTTTTCTCGCGTTGCGTGCTGCCGCGCGCAGTTGGACACTGGCGGGCAGCGCACTGAGGCGGCAAGACCCGCACGAAGCCCGCAGCCGGCTTCAGCGTGCGCAAAGATACCTCGCCGCAAGCTATCGCTACCTCGCCGTACCACCGGCGTGGCTACCTCAGGGAACCGATAAAACTCGAAGGATGTCGCCATGAGCCCTCGCCCGTTATCGCTTTTTGCTCTTTCCACGACACGCCCGTTCGGTGAAAAGGTTGCGGCGTGGCTGGAAGTGCCGCTTGCTCCGCTGGAAGAGCGCGAATTCGAGGATGGCGAGCACAAAGCCCGACCTTTGCAGGACGTGAGCGGGCAGGATGTCTTCGTGCTTCACGCCCTTTATGGCGAGCCGGGCCATTCGGTGAACGACAAGCTCTGCCGCTTGCTCTTTTTCTGCGGCGCGCTGAAAGATGCCGGTGCCGAGCGGGTCACGGCGGTGCTGCCTTATCTTGCTTATGCGCGCAAGGACCGTCGCACCAAGGCACGGGACCCGATCACCACGCGCTATGTTGCGGCAATGTGTGAAGCGGTCGGTATCGATCGCGTCATCGTGGTGGAAGTCCATAACGTGGCGGCATTTGAGAATGCGTTTCGCTGTCCCACAATTCATCTGGAAGCAGCCCCGTTATTTGCCGAGTATTTCGCCTCCCTGCTTCGGGACCAGCCTATTGCGGTTGTTTCCCCCGATCCCGGAGGTGCAAAACGGGCCGAACAGCTGCGCGAGCGCCTGGAAGCGCTCACCGGGCGTGAGGTCGCGAGCGCCTATGTTGAGAAGTTCCGAAGTTCCGGCGTTGTTACGGGGAGTTGGCTTGCCGGCGACGTGCGCGGAAAGACAGTGATTATCGTCGATGATTTGATCAGCACCGGAACAACTTTAATCCGCGCCGCCAAAGCATGCCGCGCGCAGGGAGCAGGGCGCCTGTTCGCCGCGGCAGCGCACGGGCTCTTCATTGGCTGGGCCCCTTCCTTTTTCGAGGAAACCGCATTCGAGGGCATTGTCGTGCTCAACACCGTGCCCCCCTTTCGGCTTGCTTCTCAGACAGCCGGCGCAAAACTCACGGTTCTCGATGCCGCCGGAATGATTGCGCAGGCGATTCTCGGCTCGCGGGATATCAGATAGTCTTGCTCAGATCGGCTCTCCGGGAGCGGGCCACATTGCGCGAATATGCTCGGGGAGCGATCTTTGTACTTTTTCGATCTGTTCCGGCGTCACATGGCGGCCGAGGACGGCGAACACGCTGCGCACGGCTTTTCTGACGTTGACCGGGCGAATGCCACCCAGATCGTCGCTGACGTAAGTCAAGAACTCCTCTTCCGTGTAAATTTTCGCCGGCCCGTGACCAGGGCGGAAGTGTTCATAGTATGCGCCGCGCACAAGAAGCGGCAACTGGGTGCCGAGATGGGCCGCCAACTCTATCGGCAGCCGATCACGGAGCGCTCGCAACACCGCGCCCAGTACATGCCAGGCGACATGCCGGTCCGGCCCTAGGGTTTCTTCTATTTCACCAAGCCAGGTGTTGGTGATCTGCAACGTCCGATCGAAAACGTCTAAGCCTGTGCTCATGGTTGCCTCCTCAACTCTGTTACGGGCACGCGCTTCACCAAGCATAGGCGATGACGAGCGCGCCCCATATGATTCGATTGACCAAACATCATTTGGCCTCGGCAGTCATTGATACAGCTCAAAGTGCAACCCTCCGCCGCAAAAACCGGGCATAATATGGAATCGGCAAGCCCGGCCCCGCGGCGATGCTTCGCCACCGGCTGCCAGACGGGGGATCGAACCCTTCTTCTACCCCGGAAATCTCCTTGGGGTGATGTTTTCGGCAGACTTGTGTCGCGCCGGAGGGTGTGTAATATTCGCTTGCGCCATGTCTTACGATGCCAAGAACGGCTTGCGCATAAGAGTTGCCAGCCTTTTTGCAGGCTTGGTCGTTGCTAACATCCTCGCCTGGATCTGGGCGTTGATTGCATTCCGGCATTATCCGGTGTTTCTCGGCACCGCATTTCTTGCTTACAGTCTTGGCCTGCGTCACGCGGTGGATGCCGACCATATCGCCGCTATCGACAATGTTACCCGCAAATTGATTGCCGAAGGCAAGCGCCCGACAACAGTTGGTTTCTTCTTCTCTCTTGGGCATTCAACCATCGTCTTGCTTGCCTCCGTTGGCGTTGCCGTCGCCGCGACAACATTCAATGCGCGTTTCAGCGCCTTCCGCGACTTTGGAAACATTATCGGCACTTTGATCTCATCCCTGTTCCTGCTTGGGATCGCCATCGTAAATGTTGTTATTTTGGTGAACGTTTATCGCGTATTTAATTCTGTAAAAGCAGGGGGTTCGTACACGGAAGAAAGCCTTGATCGACTGCTGGCCGGGCGCGGATTGCTGACGCGATTGTTTCGCCCGCTCTTTGCTTTGATCCGAAACAGCTGGCAGATGTATATCATAGGTTTCCTCTTCGGGCTTGGGTTTGACACAGCAACCGAGGTAAGCCTGCTTGGCATCTCCGCAACGCAAGCCGCGCAAGGAATGCCGATTTGGTCTATCTTGGTCTTCCCCGCCCTGTTTACGGCAGGCATGTCGCTTATCGATACGGCGGATAGTATCCTGATGTTGAGCGTTTATGCTTGGGCGTTCGTGAAACCGGTTCGCAAGCTTTATTACAATATGGCGGTCACTTCTGTCTCGGTGGTCATTGCCTTGGTCGTTTGTGCCATTGAGATGGCCGGGCTTCTTTCCGACCAGCTTTCGCTGGAGGGGTCCTTCTGGCGGATCATTGGGGTGCTGAATGATAATTTCGGCACGATCGGTTACCTCATCATCACGATTTTCGTGTTGATCTGGATTGCATCGGTTTTCGTCTACAGGGCACGGAATTATGCGAACCTGCAAACAGATGAATAAGCCTAAGACCATTCTATCGGTATAGGCCGCAGTTCTCCGTAGAACCTCAAGAAAAACAGGGCGATCAACTTGTTTATCGGTCATCTTGTCGGAGCGGAATTGGCAGCCGCGTTAACGCCGCACACACCGCTTTGGGTATCTTTGACCGGAACAAGTTTTCCAGATTTGTTGTGGGGGGTTACCGTCCTCACCGGTCTTGAAAAGGTGGAAATCGACCCGGCCTCTCCTTTGCAGAGTCGTATCCGGTTTGGGTATTATCCCTATTCCCATTCCCTTGTGCTTGGCAATATTCTGGCTTCTCTTCCGGCATTACTGATCGGACTTTACTGCCGCTCGGTAACAGCGGCAATTGTCTTTGTACTTGCTTCTATCTCGCATTGGCTCTTGGATGCAATCGTTCATTTGCCGGATTTACCCGTGCTTGGTTTCGGCAAGGACGTAAAAGTCGGCCTTGGGTTATGGCGCCATGGGGCGCTCGCCTTTGTGGTGGAATACGGTCTTGTTGTCGCCTTTACCCTGGCACTTCAGCCGAAGCAACAGTGGGCTGCAATTCTGATCGCAAGCTTTGTTTTTCATGCAGCCAACGCCAACTCCTTCTTTGGGTTTACCCGAACAAACCCGGTAAAATCTAGCCGCACTTATGCGGTGATGGCGCTCGTGGGGTTTATTGCGCTGATTTTGGTCTTCGATTGGATTTTGTGAGATCTCGCCTCAGAGGTGAAAAACCGAACCGTTCACGCATTTTCCTAAAGAATCTTCGCCAACAGAGCGGGGGGCGAAAAAGCCTCTCGGTCTCCGGCTGGTTTTGCTTTGGCTATGCCTACCCGGCGCGCCGGACCCTTCCTTCGTCGCGACACCTGCATTATTTGGGCTTGCTTTGCCCCAAGCATTTGCGAAAATAAAGAATTATGGGAAATCTTGATCTGAGTGTTATCGGCAATTGTTCGGTTGCTTCCCTGATTACGCCGAAGGGGCAGCACGTTTGGTTCGGCTTTCCCTCCTTGGACGCCCCACCGGCCTTCGATGCGCTGCTCAGAGAAGAACCGGCGGAGCGGGGCTTTATGGATGTAGAGCTTGCCGGCGGCATCGTCGCGCATCGCCAGCGCTACATCGAGAACACTGCAATCACGGAGACCGTACTTGTAGGGCAAACCGGAGCGAAGGTTCGCATCCTCGATTTCTGCCCGCGTTTTAATCGCTACGGCCGCATTTATCGTCCGCCGATGATCGTGCGCAGGATAGAACCCCTCGCCGGCCGCCCCTATATTTCCATTCGGGTGCGCCCGTCATTTGATTACGGCGCGAGCATTCCTTCAGTAAGCATCGGGAGTAATCATCTCCGCTTCGTCAGCCCAGATACGACATTGCGCCTGACCACCGACGTATCGATTAACTTCGTTCTTCACGAAACTTCTTTTGTGCTTGATCGCCCCCATACATTGGTTCTGGGAGCAGACGAGGTCTTGCCGGAAAACCCGGAGCGGCTGGCACACAATTTGTTTATCGATACGCGTGCCTATTGGTACAAATGGGTCCGCGATTTGGCAGTGCCGTTTGAGTGGCAGGAAGCCGTTATCCGCGCGGCGATTACGCTAAAACTCTGCAGTTATGAAGATACCGGCGGCATTGTAGCGGCTCTCACCACCTCTATCCCGGAAGCGCCGGGATCGGGACGAAATTGGGATTATCGATTCTGCTGGCCGCGCGATTCCTTTTTCACGATTACGGCGCTCAACCGGCTTGGCGCTACCATTACGATGGAGCAATTTATTCGCTATCTTATCAACGCGGTGATACGCGATGGGCGCCCTTTAATCGCGCCGCTTTATCCGATTACGCCTGCGGCTGAGACCGAAGAAAGGATTGTTGAAACGCTTCCCGGTTTTCGGGGCGACGGGCCGGTTCGGATCGGCAATGCCGCTTCCCGCCAAAGGCAAAACGATGTCTACGGCGCGGTGGTCCTGGCCGCGCAGCAAATGTTTTGGGACCGACGGCTTCCCCGTCGGGGCGATGCGAATCTTTACCGCCAGCTTCGCCGTGTTGGTATCGGCGCCCGTTGGGCGGCGCTTAAGCCGGATGCCGGATTGTGGGAGTTCCGCACGCGCCCCGGGATACATAGCTTCTCTGCGGTGATGTGCTGGGCGGCCCTTCATCGTCTCGGCCACATTGCGCGCCTCGTGGGCAAGGAAACCGACGCCGACGGCTGGTACAGCCGGGCAGCGACGTTACGGCGGGCGATACTTTCTCGCGCAGTAACCCGCGAGGGCTGGTTCTCCGGCGTGCTCGATACGGAATTCGTCGATGCCTCTGTGCTTCTTTTGCCGGAACTCGGCTTTCTCGACGCGAGAGACCCCATTTTCCTGCGTACTCTCGCCGTGGTTGAACAGCGGCTTTTGCACAACGGTTTTGTTATGCGCTATAATGTCGCTGATGATTTTGGCGTTCCAACCACCGCTTTTCTGGTCTGCACCTTCTGGTATATCGATGCTTTAGCACGGGTCGGGCGAAAGCAACAAGCGCGAGATCTGTTCCTCAACGTGCTCGCGCGCCGCAACCATGTCGGTTTGCTTTCCGAAGATATCGATCCCGCAACGGGCGAACTATGGGGCAATTTTCCGCAAACTTACTCGCAAGTCGGACTAATCCTCTCGGCAATGCGGCTTTCGCGAAGCTGGGAAACAGGGCTTGCGCATGGGGACGGGCATGAGGCTTCCCTCGATCCGGAGGCCGAAGCGAAGGCAGCGCAATAAAAAACGCAGCTGACGAGGGCCGTTCCAAGACTAACGGAAGATGCCTGCAATGGTTTTACTTGGAGTATTACACGTCGGGTTGGAATACGATCGTGTGGAGCAAGCCTTTCCGACAAATATCCGTCCTACAAATTCCGTGCGATGTAGGCCCCGAAAAATGTGACCAAAAGCCCTAACCCGACGGATAGTGCGGCATAGAGAACCGCCTTCCCCGGCTCGCCCCGTTCCACCAGCAGTAGCATTTCCATTGTAAACGTCGAGAAGGTCGTGTAGCCGCCAAGCACGCCCGTTAAGATGCCGGTCCGTAACACCGGGGAAATGGTCAAGCGCTCCAACGTCTCGACGAACAAAAAGCCCATCAAGAAGGCGCCGAGGAGATTGATGCTCAGCGTGGCGTAGGGAAAATCGATGCCCCAAATCATCTGCACGAGGTTGGTCATTGCATAACGCGCCCAGCAGCCCAGGATGCCGCCGATGGCAACGGCGAGATAAGTCCATACGTGCCTTCGCAACCTTTCGCGCATCCTTCTACACCCGAGCAAAGCCCTGGGGTGATTACCAGCAAAATGCAAAAATTGCCGAGATAGAAAACGAGATGCCCGGATTGAAGCACGCGCAAAGGATCCCTGGCAGCGGGGACGAACAGGGCACGCGCCAAAGCTTCGGAGCGTTAGGAAACCCGAAGGACGATCGTGCGCCGATTCATACTTTGTCTAATGCGCAAACGCGCAGATTTGACAAAATGACAGCAGCTTATCCGATCAGCACGGGAAAGAGGTTACGTACCCGAACAAAAGCCTCCAAGGCACGCGCCCGCCGTTGCGCCCACTGGCCGCGCTTCTCCAGAAATTCGGCCATCTCTGCGAGGCGCTCTTCCGGAATCGGCGGCCGCCCGCGTTCGGACCCAACATCGCAGAGCCGATCCAAAAGATCGATCGCCTTCAACCAATACCACTCGCGTTGGGCCGGGGTGCTCGCGGTGCGCGCGCAAAATGCAATGAGCCGTGCGACGGCCGAGGCAACCGCCTGGCAGGTATAGGTGTCTCGGATATCACCCGCGCACAAGACCATATGAATGACTCTCTGGCGGAATTCTGCCAAGCTTTCCGGCCTTCTATGCTTCCAGCCCGCGTAGGAAGCTTGTATCCTGGCCGCGGTTGCATCGCTGAAATCCGCAGCGATTTGCGGCAAAAGCTCAAGTTGCACCGCATCAATCAAAAGATCGGCTCGGATCCTGTCATGCCCGTCGCGCGTGCCAATGATTCGAGGCGCAAACGGCTTCAGGCGCTGCCGGAAATGATCGGGCATTTCGTCATTAATCGTGATCGCGAACCGGCGGATCACCGACGAAGCGGTCGCCGGGTCGTCGGAATGCCCCTCGCCTGCAAGGAAAGCAACAAAGGACATAATACAAAGCTTACCGTGATTCCGATCACCAGCGCCACGGACAAGCGTGATCTGCTGGTAAAGGTTTTCCATCCGCGTATTCGTAGTCATTGCCGCCTCCTCATGACTTTATGCGTGCTTTGCGGCTGCCGGGAAATTTCGGAATAGCGTCCAAACGAGAAACCCCGCCGGCTTCTATTATGCCTTGACTCAGCGGGCTTGCCACCAACGCGCCGAAAGCGCCCTTTGGTCTGGAGCTTGGTTTGCTATCCATAGCCCCCGTAACTCCTCGGGTACCCCAGGCACCCGCGCACTTCGACAGGGTTCTTCGGTCTTACCCCTCAGGCCTTCGAGAGCCCCATCGGCTTTAGGGGTTTAGGTTACTTCCCGGAAGATGGGTGGTCAACTCCTAATCCCCGTCGCAGGGTTAAAGGGGGCGGCAAGCTAGGCCGGAGATGCGCCGGTACGAGGCATTACAGCTGCAAGACGGCTATGTAATTGCTTGTTCTGATCTCAATCAAACCAGGCAAACCAGCCTCCGATCATTCGCAGGTATGGAAGAGCCTTTAACCGAGGCCTCCTCTTCCGGCACAGCCTTTACGGCTCGCCCGATCCAACGGCTTCCGTTGATCGGAACGCCTTCGAAACGCTTCCACCGCGCTAGTTTTGCGATGACGGCCAACCGTTCTCCGGCTCAATAGCCATACCGGAAGTCGGCTCAACCCAAACCAAGTGATCCCGCACTTCCTTCACACCCGGCGTGTTTTCGGCGACCACGCGAAGCGCCTTACGCTCTCTTTCGTCAAAAATCACACCGTCCAGGTGCACCACGCCGTCATTCACGGTCACCACGACGCCCTCGCGCCGGCCCCAGGGCTGGCGCTCGATCTCGGCCAAAATTTGCTTTTGAATTGCGGTGTCGGAAGCCGCGGTTTCCGTGCGCTCCGCCAGCAATTTGGCAAGCGCGCGGATCAGGTCTGCTCGGCTGATAATACCGATGGGCACGCCGGCGCTGACGACGGGAAGGCGGCGGACATGATGGCGATCCATCAGCCAGACC
>Ga0070737_10005364_pt1 | contig 12295 bp, 6 predicted proteins | sample Coa_R1_10_FD_66438 | JGI IMG/M metagenome (GOLD analysis project Ga0070737, IMG submission 66438) | Surface soil microbial communities from Centralia Pennsylvania, which are recovering from an underground coalmine fire - Coalmine... | ecosystem: Environmental > Terrestrial > Soil > Unclassified ... | reverse complement strand
CTGCATATACTTTCCGCGGTTGCGCACCGTCCGCACCGCATCGGCAAAGGAGAGCGTTCCCGCCGCCACATGCGCCGAATATTCGCCTAAGCTGTGTCCGGCAAGATAAGCGGGCGTGATGCCCTTCGACTGCAACACTCGCCAAGCGGCGACGGAAACTGTGAGAATGGCCGGCTGCGTGATTTCGGTCAGCTTAAGTTGATCTTCCGGCCCTTCGAAACAAAGCTGCGAAAGCTTGTAACCCAAAGCCGCATCAGCTTCATCAAAGGTTTCGCGCACCACTGGATACAGCGCAGCCAGCTCCTTGCCCATGCCGACCGATTGCGAACCTTGTCCCGGAAAAAGAAAGGCGGGCGTCGAAGAATGTGACGTCATGTAAGTGGGGTACCGTTCAGAATTCCTGTCCCGATCGGTCTCACATCAGCCGACTCGGCGGCATGATGATTCAGGTTTCGGCTGGCTTCGGCGATGCGTTCTTCGATGGTGCGGTTCAGCCTGCTGTTGGCGAATTCCATGGCCACGCGTACGGCATTCTTAATGGCATTGGCGTTGGACGAGCCATGGGTGACGATACACACGCCCTTAATGCCCAGCAGCGGCGCACCGCCGTATTCGGAATAATCAAGGCGCTTCTTGAAATCGGCGAAGGCCCGTCGGGAAAGCAGGAATCCTACCTGGCTGGTGATGGTGGCCTGCAGCGATTGCTTCAGCAAAAAGCGCACCGTCTCCACCATGCCTTCGGAAATTTTCAGTGCGACATTGCCAACAAAACCGTCGCACACCAGCACGTCGGCCTTGCCGTTGTAAAGGTCGCGGCCCTCTACGTTGCCGACAAAGTTCAGCGGCAGATCTTTGATCAGCTTATAGGCTTCGCGCGTGAGGTCGTTGCCTTTGCTTTCCTCTTCTCCGATGGAGAGTACGCCGACGCGGGGATGTTCGGCGGTAGGAAAGCGGTCGGCAAAAATCGTGCGGAAGTATACATCGCCCATGATGGCGAACTGCTGCAGATTTTGCGGCTTGGAGTCGACGTTAGCGCCAACGTCGATGAGAATTGTTGCCGTGCCTTGCGCGGTGGGGAAGACGGCCGCTAAGGCCGGGCGATCGACGCCGGGGATGGCGCCCAGCACCATCTTAGCGGTGGCCATGGCAGCCCCGGTATTTCCAGCGGTGACGAATCCTGCGGCTTTGCCGTCGCGCACCAGACGCAGTCCGACGCGCATGGAGGAGTCGCGTTTGCTGCGTACTGCATGCGCAGCTTTCTCCTGCATGCCGATCACTTCGCGTGCATCGACGATGCTGATCGGCAGACGATTCCAGAAACGGTGCAGGTCCAGCTCCGTGCGGACCACTTCCTCTTTGCCCACCAGCACCACCTCTACATCCAAGTGCCGAGCGGCAAGGATAGCGCCTTCCACTTCCGGTTTGGGCGCGCGGTCGGCGCCCATAGCGTCAACGGCAATGACAGTAGGCATCTTGGTCTGTCATAGACAAAGCACCGGTCCCGTCAAAGAAGCATCCGGTGACGGGATCGGTAGGATCAACCGTACATTTGCAGCGGCACAAAAGCCTGACCCCCTGTCCCTCCGTGCCGCAACCTAGCTGGTGGCCTCTTCGACCTCGATTACCTCGCGCCCCTTATAGTAGCCGCACTTGGGGCAAGCACGATGAGGCAATTTGCGTTCGTGGCAATTGGGACACTCGGACAAAGACTGCGCCGACAGATGATCGTGGGCCCGGCGCTTGGCCGTGCGCGCTTTGGAATGTCGCCGTTTTGGATTAGGCATGAAAAAACCTCGCAAGGTGATCGCCGGCAGCCGGCGATCGAGAACTCTAGCTTTGCAGCTTCTTTCTGATTCCGCTCAGGGCCTCCCAACGCGGGTCGCTTACGGGTTGCTCACAGTGGCATGGCGCTACATTCAGGTTACAGCCGCACTGCGGACACAGCCCCTTGCAATCTTCACGGCACAGCGCCCGCACTGGAGTAGCCAACAGGATCTGCTCCCGCAGAGCGTCTTCCAGCAACAGCCCTTTTCCTTCATAATAGCCGATTTCGGTCTCGGCCTCGCTGATGGCAAGTTCTTCCCCGCGACGGTCGATGCCCAGGGGGCGGTAGATCAGGTCAAAATTGCGGTGTACCTCGTGACCGACCGGCTCCAGACAGCGGGCACAATTGAACTCCAAGTGCGCCGCGATGCTGCCGACAAGCCGAATGTCCTCAATATCCTGATGATGCCCGCGATGCTCCACCACCAACTCGGCTCGCCCCTGACTATGGAGGCGACCGATCTGGCGGAACTCCTGACCGAACTCAATGGCGCCAGGCTCATATTTCTCGTCGAACTCCAGTTTTTGGAGTTCCAACTCTCGAACCTGAATCAGCATAACAGCACCGCTTCAGCCCGCCGACGGAGCACCCGTAACTCCCTCGCGAAAAAGGCATCGCCCCGATCACCAGCACTTGAGAAGGCATCCGCCGAGTTTTTGAATTAGGCGATGTTCAGGCTGGGAAAAAGCTGTGCCTCACAGGGTAGAATCGTCCTCAAGCCAAAAGGAAAGACTAAAGTAATGGCCCAACTGTGTCAAGGCGGGCAGAGACGTATGTCCTTATGCAGGCACCGCTCTACCGGAATAGGGGGATGATTTTGGTGGCTGTAGGCCGGTTTGCCGGCGTGTCCGCAATGCGGTTGAAGCCATCCCCCTACCTGAGCGTCAATCTGGAAGTGCGATAAGGACTGCCCTGAAATCCTTCCAGTGCACTCGCCAATCATCGCCCTCAACCCAGTTCCATGCCCGTTGGGGCCGGTCAGCCTGAAAGGCGGATGGATCCATACCACGAGGTATGGATTCCATCCAGAGGCTAGTCCAGGCTACTGTGCTGGAGTAGTGAAAGTTTGATCGTGATAGGCAGCCATGTTCCCCAATGCATCGGTGAGCAAGGGCCGCCAATGGTACGTCGTGTTCGGCGTTAGTCCAGTAATGGTTACCGTTTCATCGTAAATGTTGGTGATGCCGAGACCGAGAGCGGTGAGATCCTGGGTTCCCATCGTAGTTTGTGACTGGTTGGCATAGTTGGCGGCTAGCATTTGCTGGAAGCCGAAATTGGGAAATGGTTGCATACAATTCGGCGGCTGAGGATTGTTGATATTGCAGGTACCCGGAGCCGCTGTCCCGTAGTAAACGGTGAGAGAAGTATTCGGCTTGAATACATTCAAGTAAAACGTAGCTGTTGTGGGGGTAGTGACGACGACCGTGTTAGCGTAATCCTCGAGGACCGGGTCGATGCTCGGATAAGAACCGTTGCCCGTCGGGTTCCAGATAAACTGTACGGGAGTTGTATAGTCCGTCCACGGTCCGGTATAGGGATTGGCTGCCGCCATCACGGCCCCTACCGGCGGTTGCGACCCATCCGGGTTCTGCCCGGAACGCCAGCGCACGTAATCGAAGCTCCATTTGTAGACCTGGTTGTACTCCTTGACCGACCAGGTCCAGCCGTTACCACCGCCCCGGTTTTGGCCACCGGCGCTATCAAACACGTGGCTGAAGAGGTCATCGCCTTCGTTGAGGTAGGTCGTATCGTTGGTCTGGTACCAATACCAGGCAAACGCGGGCGCCACCAGATCATTCAGTTCGGTTGCGTCATATAAGGTGCCTCCAACCAACGCAGGATTCATGGGCACGTCATACACGTTGTAAGCTAGGGTATGCGTGGAGGGAATATATTCGTTCGCCTCCCACCAATCCAGGACTTTTTTGATCTCAAGCGGAATCCTTGCATCGGGGGTGTTGCCTTCCGCCAGATCAAGCTCATAGTAGGTAATGAGCGCCTCCAGCGCCGTGCCCAACAGGAAGGGATGGACATCGTACTGTTGTTGGTTCGGATTACTCAAGCTAAGGTTGTAGGTTTGATCCAAATAGCCCAACATGACGTCCACGCTCCGCAATAGGAAGGCGGAGTTCCTAGGGTAGCCGACCAGTTCGTCGGCAAGACGATCATCCATCATGTAAGCACTCACCCGAACGAAGGAAGGAAACACGCTTCCGCTAAATTGAAGTGCGTAGGTGGGATTGTAGGCCAAAAGATTCACGGCGGTTTGCATTGTGGAATCGCCGGTCCGCAGGTAGTTCATCTCCATACCAAAGGGAAACTGGTTGGGCTCCTGGACAAATGAAGCGTCCGTTCCAATCGTGGTGTTCTTGTAAGGCCCCAGGACAAGCTGGGCGCAGCGCGGCCACTCCGCCAAGTGCTGCTGGTTCTGGTCGTTAAGGACCCAATAGTCGTAGTCGGCTACTTGCTGGTAGACGCGCCCCCCGTCATAATTCCAAGCCTGAAAGTAAATCCAGTCGGGCATGTCAAAATAGCCGGAGAAATTACCATTGTCCAGACTCCACCCTGGATTGGTGTCGGTAATGTTGGTACACCAGAAGTCTGCGTTGGCGCTGCCCGGAGGAGCGCTCCAGTTGACCATGTTGTTTTCCCAGGCGCTCCGGCCGGCAATCGGGGGGAACGTTGTGGGAGGCGTCGGCGTGAAGGAAGCCGTGGGCAGCACCGTGAAATTGTAGGTTACAGGAACCGGATTGCCGGCATTGCTCCCGTTAAGCATTGCTTGGAAGCTGGCGGTGAACTGATAGTGCCCCGGTACAGCCTGGGAGTTCACCCGTATGCGAATGGTTTGGTTGAATCCAATTACCGTTCCGTTGTAACACTGATTGTTGGAGTTGTAATCGCCGTCCCAGCCTGACGGAGGCGGGTTGGAGGGAGCGAAAAAGTCGCAAAGGTACTGGGCGGTAAGGCTGCCATTTGTCACCACCTGACCGGTATCCAGGTCGGTAATTTGGGCGTTTTGCATAACCACCGACGCTCCGGGCGGGCCGCTCAGCAGATTGGGCTGCGTCCACACGTACAAATCATTACACTCGCGAGAACTCTTGGACGTCGGCGTGCACGCCGGTGATTGCGTGGGATCGCCTTGGTAGACGTTCTGGCCGCCGATCGGCCACATGGTAAATACAAGGGGGCCGTTGGGATTGGTGGGAGAAGTCGGCAGGGTGAACGTTAGATAGTAGCCGCCGCAAGCGGGAAGCGCCGGCGAGCCACAGGACGCAGTCGCTGGACCCGGATAGGTTGCCCAGTGAGGACAAACGGCAGTCATCGGGTTGGGACAGACGGTCGTGTTCACAATACTGGCTACGTAGTAGCCATAAGTTCCATACGTGCTATAGGCCGGAAAATGATCGACCACGACGATGTGGTTCGTGGTGTTGTCGTTCTGGACAATCCGCCGCGACGGAGTGTTGTCATTGCCGTGATAGGCACTGTCGTTTTCGATAACCACGATCGAGTTACCAGGGTGAAGCGTGGTCCACTGGAAGGTGACCGAGTATCCATTCACGGGATCGTACGTGCTGCTGAGCGTCGCCGAGACGCTACCGGGAACGATTTCCCCAGGATCGACCGTGGCGAACAGCGGCAATGTCATGAGAACCAGAAAGGTGAGACCCGTCAGTGAAAGCGCTTGCCTACGCCAGTGTGACGTTATGGCATAGAAGTGGTGGCGCATGGTACTTCTACGTATCATCTCGCAGTCTCCTTCGTATCTCTGAAAAACTGTTACTGGCGGGTTACTTGGTGGCGCAATCCGCTAGCTGCTCCAAGACGTCAAAAGCGTAGGAGCATCGAATCCAGCATAGTATCGCCCTTTGTGCCTAAGCGAAGAAGAAGAAAGTACCTTGCTTATGCACTAAAGTAACGCCAGAAAACATTACTTTCGGTATCGTTAAAAGCCGGAGGCCGTGTGGCACTTTCAGGCCTTATCAGCGGATTGTTTGCCACTCAAGACAGGGGATGGAAACGAACTTGCGGACTACAATCCGGTTCCCACTTAGGAGAACGGGGGCGAGCTTGTGCAGGAGTTGGAGGCGGGAGTTGCTCGCACCGGAATTGCCGCAAGCACGCGCTCTGTGCCAGCCAGCTCTCGCTTGTCGAGGCAATTTGGGGCGCCTTGAGGCCCGAACACGTGCCTCCTGCGTGGGTCTACGGCGTCACTGGCTGTGGCGCGTTCTTTGGCGTCGAGAGGTAGCCGGTAATCACGTTTTTCTGAGCGGTGAAGACCACGATCTCATAGAGCAAGTGATCGCGCCCAGTGTAAAACTGCAGCGGCTCGTTCAACGTGCGGTCCTTCTTCTCAATGGTGCGATCATCGGCAATCACGTAAAGTGTAAACTTGCTATGCTTCGGGTCTACCTTCTTCAATTGCAGAGTTACAGTCGAGACCGGCGTTCTCTTGCCCTTGTACAGAGTGAAGTCATAATAATTACGTTCGCCTTTGCGTTTCAGCTCTGCCAGCTCTGCGCTGTTGTGGGCGATGAGCCCGCTCATGACACCGGCATCGCCCATGACGCGTTCCAGTTTGGCGTTGGTGGCAGCCAAGTCCGTCTGCGTCTTGGCGATGTCCGTCTTGGCTGTGCCGACATCGCTCTTCACACCGCTCACTTCCCCGCTCACGGCGGCAAGCTGTTGACCCTGCTGCTTCTGTTGTGCGCTCAGTTTGGCCGCCGAGACCTTCTGCTCGCGTTCCAGCTCGGCCGCCCGTTGCGCCATCTCCTGCTTGGTCATGCCGACCTCTGAGCTGAGCTTTTCGCGAAGTTCCGACGAGGTCGCATGCAGCCGACTGTCCAGATCAGTTTGCGCCGCCTCCAGCTCAGCCTGCTTCTGCTCCAGGGCGAGGATTCGCGTCTTCAAGCCGTAGATCAGATAAAGCGACGCCGCTACGTAAACCACTGCGGCCGCCAGGAGCAGGTATTTCAGTATCGATCCCCGATCAGGGGACTCGGGCTGCGCTTCTGTAGCGCGGGGTGTCGTTTCCTGGGAAAACATCACATATCCTTTCTGGCAACTAGCAACATGCAATTAGCGTTGACCGGCTCATTCAGCCTTCTGGGCAAGAGCTCACACTAGCACATTGCCACTTTCGCGTGTCTATCAGAGGCCAACCAAACGCTCACCCAAAAGAGCTAGTTGCTAGTTGCCAGTTACTAGTTGCTTGATCATTTCAATTCTCCGGGAGCAGAAAATCGCTGTCAATCAGCTTACTGGACTAGGCAGCAATTGGAGCACTAAAGTGGTATAGACATATAGCACGTTCTCTGGTACCCTGCAATCACTTTCGGGCTGAAAATTCGCCTAGCTACCTTGCCCAGGTTTGCGCCACTTCGTTCTTGGAAATAACGAGATGATTCGTCGGGCCACTTGGCCTCTGGAGAAAAAAATCAATCTGTGAGCTCCTATACCACACTTCGGATCGCTCTGGTGATCATTGCGTCTGTGTTCGCGTGCTGGCTGGTTTTCTGGACGAAGTCCGCAGTCAAAGTCGCGCAATCACTTCAGGGAGCAAGATCACAGAATGCTTCGGAGCCGTGGTACCCGTTGTGGTTGCGCTTTGAGGGAATCTGGCTCTGGATCATGCTCACCTTCCTCCTGTACAAAGGCTAGCACCAACCAGGAGGTAATGTTGTACGTCCGGTGATGCTTGCGCTGTGCGGTTGAGGGTGCTCCAGCACTCCGCCGGCAAGGTTATAATTCAGGGCCAACGGAGATCTCTCCGGTGCGACCAGGGCAGGGCCTCTTAGCTACGGTCGTGATTCGTGAAGTTATCCTTGATGCGTTTGCTTTGGGGCTGTCTGTTCAGAAGCGGCTTTTGCTTTAGAATTAGCGTGCTGAAGTTTTCAGGAGAGAAACAATGCCGGTAAAGCTGATCGCCGCTCTGGCAGCTTGCCTTGCCTTTGGGGGCGTGGTACAGGCGCAGACGATGGTCGAGTACTCGAACCTGTCGAACCAAACCGTTACAGCGGTAAGTAAGTCCCTTACCAAACCAAACCCTGCCCCGCTCGGAACGGTGACCCAGCCCGCAGGTGCAACCCAGACCGTAGTTTGGGAGGAGAGAACCCCAGGCAAGAACTATGTCCCGGCCAAGCCGGCGCCTCCCGCTGTCTTCATCCTAGCGAATGGCGATCGCCTGGAGTCAAACTCTTACGTTCTGACCGTGAACTCGGTGCGGGTGAAGCAGAATGATGAGCAGCGCACCATACCGCTGAGTGCGATCAATTTGAAAGCAACCCTGGCTGCCAACCAGGAGCGCGGCGTAGACCTGAAGTTTCCCAAGAACACCACGGAGATTACGCTGGGGTTCTAGAGCAGCATTTGTCCCGCAGTCCGCCTCACACGGAATGGAATTACGACGTGCCTCGACAGGACGAACAATTGACCACATGAATGCAAACCATTTACCATACGCCATGCGGGGGTGGTGGTGAAGCTGGTTATCACGTCGCCCTGTCACGGCGAAGGCCGCGGGTTCGAGTCCCGTCCACCCCGCCACTTCCTCCTATTCGTGGCCTCTCCTCTTGAAAATCCCAAATTATAGTGACACAGCGTGGGCGCCAAACACTGATCGCCATTTTTGAGTTGTTATCACGGGCGCCCATGCTGCCGGGCGCGAAGGTCGGCTTTTCGCCGCTCGTCAGGAAAGCAGATCCCTTGCCGATGGAAGTCGGCGCGTGATGACAATCTCGTAGTTTCGTCAGGATATTCTGCGGACTTTAGTAATACACTTACAACGCAAATGCTCCGTTCGCTCCCCAGAGCGCCAGGACCATAGCGCTCAGAACCACACCGCTTACGAGGCTATGTGGGGAGTAAGGTGTGGGCATCGCCACGCCGCATTCAACCGGATTCTGTCGCGGAGCCGGCTGAGGGTGCGCCATGTTCGCCGATTTCCTCGCGCAGCATGACGAATAGTGCCGCCAGCACGGAAGCCACCACCGGCCCGAGAAACAATCCCAGAAAGCCAAACGCCTCCACCCCGCCGAGAATGAAGAACAGCAGCACCATGGGATGCAACTCCACGCGTCCCGCTACCACCCACGGCCGGATCACGTTGTCTATGGAACTGACCACAACCGTGCCCCAGACCAGCAGGAAGATACCCTTCCAGACCGCTCCGCTGAACAGCAAGTAGACCGCCGCCGGGAACCAGACGATAGCCGAGCCAACCACTGGAATGATGGAAGCAAAGCCGGCCGCCAGTCCCAGCAATAGAGAAGAGGGTATTGCGACAATGCGCAGGGCTAGTCCTGTGAGAATGCCCTGCACGACGCCGACGCTAAGGATGCCGTAGACGTTGGCGATAATGGTGTCAGAGATGTTCTGATACAGGTGCGCAACCTGCGCATCGGACAGCGGAATCAGTTTGCCGGTGCGATAGGCCCACTGTTTGCCGTCGCGAAATAGAAAAAACAAGATGACGACAGTGATTAAAGCGTCCACGGTGAACCTGGCCAGATTGCTGAGGACGGTGGCTCCCAAACTAACTAGGCTACCGCTCAGCTTTTGTGCCGTGGAACGGATGAGGGCGTGCAGGTTGTACTGAGAAAGATCAATCCAGTGGCCCACGAGCTGCAGCGGACGAGCCGCGAGCTTGGCAAGAAAGAGCGTAAAGCCGCCCTCTTCTGCGCTGCGGCGGCCCAGGTAATGAGCCATGCTCACGGCCTCATTGGCGCCGAGCGTGGTGAGGATGAATGCCGGAACTCCGAACAGCAGCAGGACCGCCAGCGTGGAAAGCAGCGCCGCCGGGCTACGTCGGTCCTTAACGGCCCGTAAAAACCAGGCGTGGACGGGATAGAAGACGACGGCCAGGATCACGGCGAAGGCGAAAGGTTTCAGAAAATGCCAAGTAATGAGAACAGCCAGGGCCAGCACCAGCAGCAACAGTGCTGCGAGAAAAATGATGGTGGTGCGTTTGCTGTTCATGCTTTCAGGACGTTTTCAGTTGTAACACGAGCGCTTGCCTAGGAACAGGGCGTAAGGACGTGGGTGCCGTCATTCCGCCGCAGCAACGGGTGCGTTTCCCAAACATCGAATGTGGTAGCCTTCTAATAGGTATAGCGTCTGTGGCGCGAGCGCCCCCCGCGGCGAACGTCCGTTCAACTAACATGTTCAATAAAGTCGTCGCCAAAATATTTGGCACCAGTAACGAACGCGAGATCAAGCGCATTCAGCCGCTGATCGAGGAGATCAACGGGCTGGAAGCAGCAATGCAGCAGCTCACCGACGAGCAGCTCCGCGCCAAGACCGATGAATTCCGCCGCCGGATTCGCGAGCGTGTCGATGCGGTCGAAGATGCTGATCAGAAAGACGCGGAACTAAAGGCCGCGCTTGACGAAATCCTGCCGGAGGCTTTCGCCGTGGTGCGCGAGGCAGGCAAGCGCGTCTTGCAGATGCGGCACTTCGATGTGCAACTCATCGGCGGGGTTGTGCTGCACCAGGGTAAGATCGCCGAGATGAAGACCGGCGAAGGCAAAACGCTGGTGGCGACGCTGCCGGTCTATCTCAACGCGCTCTCAGGACGCGGCGTACACGTGGTGACGGTGAACGACTACCTGGCCAAGCGTGACTCCGAGTGGATGGGCAAGATCTATAGCTTCCTGGGACTGAGCGTGGGCGTCATCGTCCACGACCTGGACGACGAGCAGCGGCGCGAGGCATACGGCGCGGACGTGACCTACGGCACGAACAACGAGTTCGGGTTTGACTACCTCCGCGACAACATGAAGTTTGACTTAAAGGATTGTGTACAACGTGGTCATAACTTTGCGATTGTTGACGAAGTGGATTCTATCCTGATTGACGAGGCTCGCACCCCTCTCATCATCAGCGGGCAAAGCGAGGAATCGACTGACAAGTACTACAAAGTCAATCGCATCATTCCCCAGCTGGAGATGGGCGAGGAGATCGATCGCGGCCTGGGTGAGGACAAAGTCCTCACCGGCGATTACGTTGTTGACGAGAAGCACCGCACTATTACAGTCACCGACAGTGGCTGGGAAAAGGTGGAGAAGCTGCTGGGTATTGGCAATATCGCCGATCCGGAAAACTGGGACCTGAAACACCACGTCGAGACAGCAATCAAGGCGCACGCGCTCTATCACCGCGATGTTGAGTATGTAGTGAAGGATGGCGAAGTCATCATCGTCGATGAATTCACAGGGCGGCTGATGCCGGGGCGGCGCTGGTCTGACGGGCTGCACCAGGCCGTGGAAGCGAAGGAAAACGTCAAGATCGAGCGCGAGAACCAGACGCTGGCTACCGTTACCTTCCAGAACTATTTCCGCATGTATAAAAAGCTGGCCGGTATGACCGGCACGGCGGAGACCGAAGCGCCCGAGTTTGACAACATTTACAAGCTGGAGGTCGTGGTCATCCCGACCAACAAGCCGCTACTGCGTATCGAGAACCCCGACGTCGTATACCGCACGGAAAAGGAAAAATATCTCGCGGCGTCCGATGAAATTCAAAGGCTGGCGCAAAGCGGGCAGCCCGTCCTGGTGGGCACGACCTCGGTCGAGAAGTCAGAGCGCTTGTCCGATCTGCTGAAGAAAAAGGGCGTCAAGCACGTCGTGCTAAACGCCAAGTATCACGAGAAGGAAGCTGAGATCGTCGCCCAGGCGGGCCGCAAGGGCGCGATCACCATCGCCACGAACATGGCCGGCCGCGGCACGGACATTCTGCTGGGTGGCAACCCTGAGTTCATGGCCAAGCAGGAGTGTCTGAAAAAAGGGCTAGCGCAGGCGCTGAAGACGGTGGCTGGCGAGGTCTCGGCCAAGCCCGACGATCCCAATCTCTCCTACTTTTACTACAACGGTATTGAGTACAAGATCGACACCGCGAAGTGGAATGAGGTTTATCAGAAGCACAAGCAGGCCACCGATGCCGAGCACGATGAAGTTGTCAAGCTAGGCGGGTTGTTCATCTTAGGCACTGAGCGCCATGAAGCGCGGCGTATTGACAACCAGCTTCGCGGACGTGCCGGCCGCCAAGGCGATCCCGGCGCATCGCGCTTCTACCTGTCGCTGGAAGACGACCTGATGCGCATCTTCGCCAAGGAATGGGTCTCGAACCTGCTGCAGCGGTTGGGCATGGACGAAGGTGTGCCGATCGAGTCCCGCCTGATCACGCGACGCATCGAGGCGGCGCAGAAAGCGGTCGAAGCGCAAAACTTCGAGGCCCGCAAACATCTTCTGGAATACGACGACGTGATGAACAAGCAGCGCCAGGCGGTGTATGGGCTGCGCCGGCAGTTGCTGGAGGGACTCGACCAGAAGGAACTGATCCTGGAAGACTACGTGCGCGATATTCTTGCCGGGCTGCTCGACCAGTATGCCGGCAAGGACACGCGGCCCGAGGACTGGGACATCAAGAGCCTGAAGAACCAGATCTTCACGCGCTTCGGTGTGGACATTA
>Ga0070737_10005363_pt1 | contig 12298 bp, 12 predicted proteins | sample Coa_R1_10_FD_66438 | JGI IMG/M metagenome (GOLD analysis project Ga0070737, IMG submission 66438) | Surface soil microbial communities from Centralia Pennsylvania, which are recovering from an underground coalmine fire - Coalmine... | ecosystem: Environmental > Terrestrial > Soil > Unclassified... | reverse complement strand
CCCTCCCGCTCGGCCTGCGCCCGTACCTCCATCGAGCCGGGGACGACCAGCATCCGCACCCCGTCCGCGACCTTCCTGCCGCGCAGCACGCCCGCGGCGGCGTGCAGGTCCTCGATGCGCCCGTTGGTGCACGAGCCGACGAACACCGTGTCCACGGCGATGCCGGTGAGCGGCGTGCCCGGCGCCAGGTCCATGTAGGCCAGGGCCCGCTCGGCGGCGGCGCGCTCGGCGGGGTCCGCCATACCCGCCGGGTCGGGCACCGACGAGGACAGCGGCGCCGCCTGGCCGGGGTTCGTCCCCCAGGTCACGTACGGGGTGAGCCCGGCGGCGTCCAGCGTGACCTCCTTGCCGAACGCGGCGCCGGGATCGGTCGGCAGCGTCCGCCAGTAGTCCAGCGCCGCCTCCCAGGCGGCGCCGCGCGGCGCGTGCGGCCTGCCCTCCAGGTAGCCGAACGTGGTGTCGTCGGGTGCGACAAGCCCGGCCCGCGCGCCCGCCTCGATGGACATGTTGCACACGGTCATGCGGCCCTCCATGGACAGGTTCCGCACGGCCTCGCCGCGGTACTCGATCACGTGGCCCTGCCCGCCGCCCGTGCCGATCTTCGCGATGATCGCGAGGATCAGGTCCTTCGCGGTCACCCCGTAGGGCAGCGAGCCGTTGACGGTGACCGCCATCGTGTCCGGCCTGGCCTGCGGCAGCGTCTGGGTGGCGAGCACGTGCTCGACCTCGCTCGTGCCGATGCCGAACGCCAGCGCGCCGAACGCCCCGTGGGTGCTCGTGTGCGAGTCGCCGCAGACGATCGTCATGCCCGGCTGGGTGAGGCCGAGCTGCGGGCCGATGACGTGCACGATGCCCTGGCCCGCGTCACCCATCGGGTGCAGCCTGATGCCGAACTCCGCGCAGTTCTTGCGCAGCGTGTCCACCTGGGTGCGCGAGACCGGGTCGGTGACGGGGCTGCCCGGCCCGAACAGCGGGACGCCGGGCCCTGTGATCCCGGTCGTCGGCACGTTGTGGTCCTCGGTGGCAATCGTCAGGTCGGGCCGCCGCACGGTGCGGCCCGCCATCCGCAGGCCGTCGAACGCCTGCGGGCTCGTCACCTCGTGGACCAGGTGCAGGTCGATGTAGAGCAGGTCGGGCTCACCTGCCGCGCTGCGCACCAGGTGCGCGTCCCAGATCTTCTCCGCGAGCGTGCGTCCCGCCGGGTCCATCGCGCCGCCCCCTCCAGTTGGCTGTCAGTTGGCTCACTATATTGCGTCTCGCATTCCGAGACGGCAATATCAAGACATGAACAACTCTAGCGGAGTCGGCGTGCTGGACAAGGCGGTATCCGTGCTCGCCGCCATGGAGCGCGGCCCCGTTTTGCTCGCACAGCTCGTCCAGGCGACCGGCCTCGCGCGGCCGACCGCGCACCGGATCGCGGTGGCCCTCGAGCACCATCGCCTCGCGGCGCGCGACATCCAGGGCAGGTTCATCCTCGGCCCGAGGATCGCCGAGCTCGCCGCAGCCGCCGGCGAGGACCGCCTGCTCGCCGTCGCCCAGCCCGTCCTCGGCTACCTGCGGGACCTGACCGGTGAGAGCGCGCAGCTCTACCGCAGGCAGGCCGACGTGCGGGTCTGCGTGGCCGCCGCCGAGCGCGCCAGCGGGCTGCGCGACACCGTCCCCGTGGGAGCGGCGCTGCCGATGACGGCGGGCTCCGCCGCGCAGGTGCTGCTCGCCTGGGAGGACGCCGAGCGGATGCGCAGGTCGCTGCGCGGCGCGAAGTTCAGCGCCACGACGCTCGCCCAGGTCAGGCGGCGCGGCTGGGCGGCGAGCGTGGCCGAGCGGGAGGCGGGCGTCGCGTCCGTGTCCGCCCCCGTCCGGGGAGCGGGTGGCCGGGTCATCGCGGCGGTCTCCGTGTCGGGGCCGATCGAGCGGCTGACCCGCTCGCCGGGGAAGCTGCACGCCACGGCCGTCGTCGCCGCGGGTGACAAGATCAGCGAGCTGCTGCGCCGCGAGCGCTGATGAGACGGGATACCGGACGGCCGGCGGCGATCGCGGCCGCCAGGTCCCGCCCCGCGGGTGTGAAGGCGCTGACGGACGGGTCCCAGCCACTGTTGCGGGGCCGGCCGGCCTACCGAGATGCTCGTCACATTAGGGTCGTGACGGTAGGGTCATGTGATCCCGCGGGTGCCGGACCTGCGAGGTCACGGGAATGCAGAGGTCAACCGGATGAAGGTAGCTGTCGTCAAGGAGAGCGCGGCCGGGGAGAACCGGGTGGCGCTGGTGCCCGAGACGGTGCCGAAGCTGACCGCGGCCGGCCTGGAGGTGCTGGCGGAAACGGGTGCGGGGCAGGCGGCCTGGTTTCCCGACAGCGCCTACGCCGGGGCAGGGGCGGCCGTGGTCTCGCGCGGTGAGGCGTACGCGGCAGACGTCATCCTCACGGTCACCAGGCCGGATGCCGCGGCGGTGCGGGAGCTGCGCGAGGGGCAGGCCGTGATCGGGATGCTGGCCCCGCTGACAGATCCCGGCCTCGCCCGTGACCTCGCCGCCCGGGGGGTCACCGCGGTCAGCCTCGACGGGCTGCCCCGCACGCTGTCCCGCGCGCAGCCGATGGACGCGCTCACCTCGCAGGCCAACGTCGCGGGCTACAAGGCGGCGCTGGTGGCGGCGGGGGCGTACGGCAGGTTCTTCCCGATGCTCATCACCGCGTCGGGCACGGCACGCCCTGCCAGGGTGCTCGTGCTCGGGACCGGGGTGGCGGGGCTGCAGGCGATCGGCACCGCACGCAGGCTCGGCGCGGTGGTCAGCGCCTACGACGTCCGGCCGGCGGCCAGGTCCGAGGCGGAATCGGTGGGCGCGACGTTCATCGAGCTGTCCTCGGTGGGGCCCGCCGCGGGCGAGGGCGGCTACGCCCGGGCGCTGACGGATGAGGAACGTCAGGCGCAGCAGGAGGAGCTGGCCGGCCACATCGCCAGGCACGACGTGATCATCACGACAGCCCAGGTGCCCGGCCGCCGACCGCCGCTGCTGGTGACCGAGGACGCGCTGAAGGCGATGGCGCCGGGATCCGTCGTCGTCGACATGGGGGCGAGCGCCCTGGGCGGCAACGTGGCGGGCTCGGCCCCCGGTCAGACGATCGTGACGGCGGGCGGCGTCACGGTGATCGGCGCGGGTAACCTGGCGGCCACCGTCCCCGGCGCCGCGTCGGCCGCCTACTCCCGCAACATCTCGGCGCTGCTGCTGCACATGACACGCGACGGCGCGCTCGCCATCGATACCGGCGACGAGATCCAGGCGGGCGTGGTGATCACCCACGGCGGCAGGGTCGTCCACCCCGCCACCGCCCGCCTGCTGGACACCGCGGACGCGGAGGAGCGTTGTTCACAACCGGCTGGCGGCCGCGGGGGCGCCGGGACCGGCGCCCCCGCGCGAGCGGCCGGTACTGATGACAGCGGCGGCAACCGCAGGCGTGTGAACAACGCGAACTCTCAGTAAAGACACTGCTCAGAGGGAGACGCCCGTGTCGACGACGGCACTGGTCACCGGCGTGACCATCTTCGTGCTGGCCCTGCTCGTCGGCGTGGAGGTCATCGGCAAGGTGCCCGCCACGCTGCACACGCCGCTGATGTCGGCGGCCAACTCGATACACGGGATCGTGCTGGTCGGCGCCATGCTGATCGCGGCGACCGCGCGGGGCGCCGTCGGCTACGTGCTCGCGTTCGCCGCCGCCTTCTTCGCCGGCGCGAACGTGGTGGGCGGCTACGCCGTCACGGGCCGGATGCTGAAGATGTTCCGCCGCAGGACGCCCCCCGCGCCGGCGGCCGGGCCAGCGCGGGCATCCGCCGTGGGAGGGACCCCGGCATCCGTCGGCCCATCGCCGGCGGTCACCTCGCCACAGTCCGCCGTGGCCGCGGACGGCGGGACCCCGGCCGGCGGCCAGGCCGCAAGCCAGCCGGCCACGGTCCGGCTCGCCAGGTCCGTGCTGGCCAGAAGCGGCCTGCTGGGCAGGAAGGAGCGGTGGTGAGCGGCTTCGCCGTCGGCAACCAGCTCGGCTACGTGGCGGCTGCGGCGTGCTTCGTCATCGGCCTGCACCTGATGAACAGCCCCGCCACCGCGCGGCGCGGCAACCAGGTGTCCACGGCGGGCATGGTGATCGCGGTCCTCGACACGCTCGTGCTGCTCGCCCACGACGGCACGGTCACCGCCGTCGGCTGGGCCGTGCTGATCGCCGGGGCGCTGATCGGATCGGCAGTCGGCCTCTACGTGGCCCAGACCGTCCAGATGACCGCCATGCCGCAACTCGTGTCGATGTTCAACGCGGTCGGCGGCGGCGCTGCCGCGCTGGTGGCGATCCATGACTACATCCAGGCCGAGGCCGCCGTCGGCGTCGGTGTCTCGACCGAGACCACGGTCACGACGCTGCTCGACGTCATCATCGGCTCCGTCACGTTCTCCGGCTCGATCGTCGCGGCCGGCAAGCTGCAGGGGCTGATCGGTGGCCAGCCGATCATCGTCCGCGGCGGCCGGCTGGTCAACCTCGGCCTCGCGGTGGTCACGCTCGGGTCGGCCGGGTACATGCTGGCCAGCCCCAGCCTGCCCGCGCTGCTGCTGGTTGTCCTCGCCACCCTCGCCTTCGGCATCATGATGGTGCTGCCGATCGGCGGGGCCGACATGCCCGTCGTGATCTCGCTGCTGAACGCCTGCACGGGCATAGCCGTGGCGATGGCCGGGTTCGTCATCGGCAACTGGGCGCTGATCATCGCCGGCGCCCTCGTCGGCGCCGCAGGCGGCATCCTGACCATCCTCATGGCCGACGCGATGAACCGGTCGCTCGCCAACATCCTCGTCGGCGGGTTCGGCACGGGAGATGCCGCGGCCGCGGCGCTGGCGGGGGAGGGCGACGCCCAGGTCCGCTCGATCGCGGCCGACGACGCGGCCATCCAGCTCGCCTACGCCTCGAAGGTCATCATCGTCCCCGGCTACGGCCTCGCCGCCGCCCAGGCACAGCACGCCGTGGCCGAGCTTGCCGCCCTGCTCGAAGAGCGCGGCATCGAGGTCAGCTACGCCATCCACCCGGTCGCGGGCCGGATGCCGGGGCACATGAACGTGCTGCTCGCCGAGGCGAACGTGCCCTACCCGCAACTGAAGGAGATGGAGGAGATCAACCCCGAGTTCGGCCGCGCCGACGTGGCACTGGTGATCGGCGCCAACGACGTCACCAACCCCGCCGCCCGCCGCCCGGGAACCGCTATCTCCGGCATGCCGATCCTCGACGTGGACCAGGCCAAGTCCATCATCGTCATCAAGCGCTCCATGGGGCACGGCTACGCGGGCATCGACAACGAGCTCTACACCAACCCGAAGACCAGCATGTACTTCGCAGACGCCAAAACCGCGCTCGCCGACCTGACCGCCGCCGTCAAGACCCTCGTCGCCTGAACCGGGCGTTCCCGCGCCGTGCCGTGCTCAGCGGGGCGACGCGCGCGGCGGCTCCAGGCCTCTGAAAGCCGCTGAAGGCCGGGCCTGCCGGGTCCGCTGAAGGCCCGCGCCGGTCAGGTCCAGGCCGTGCCCCAGTGCGCCGGCCACGGCGCCCCGGGGGGTATGTGCAGGGGCAGCGTGTCCCCCGGGCCTGCGGGGCTGCCGCGCTGGCCTGCGGGGCGCCTCCTGCGGGCGCCCGCGTGGTCCGCGGGAGGCGGCACGGCTCCCGCCGCCCGGGCGCGCGCCGCAGGCGGTTCGCGCTCCAGGCCCGGCTGCGGGCGATGCTCGCGGGCCGGGGCAAGCGCGGTGGCCGGCCTGTTCGGCGCCCACCAGCCCGGCTTCGCCTGGCAGCCGGGGCAGGTCCAGTAGTGGCCCAGCGCGTCGGTGCGCCATCCGTCCGCCGCCGCGGCGGCGTACAGCCCGGCGAAGCTGCCCGGCCGCACGTACACGCGGGGACACCAGGCGCACGGGACGGTGCACAGGGCCAGCCAGCGGGCAGCCTGTCCCTGCGCTGCGTGCGCGGGCGGCTCACCACTGCCGCTGCGGCTGACGGTTCGCGTGGCGGTCATGTCTGCGCCCCCCGTGCAGGAACGTCTCCACCTCAGCGCGGAAGTACCTGCGGTGGCCGCCCGGGGTCTTCAGGGCGGCGAGCTTCCCGCTGCGCGCCCAGCGGCCCACTGTACGAACATCCACGCGGAAGGCCGCGGCGACCTCGCCGACGGTCATCAGCTCCGCGGTCTTGGCGGGCTTCTTCGCCATCCGGTCATGCTCCTTTCGGTTACTTGCGGCCGGCCGCTTCCGGGCATCACCCCGCCGGCGTGCCCGGCGGTCCCCTGCCGTGCCATCCACCCCCGTCCCTGCCGTGCCATCCACCCCCGTCCCTGCCGTGCCGTCCGTCCCGGCACCGCCGTTCCCTGGGTGCTTGCCCGGGACGGTCGGCTTCGCCGCGGGCCGTCGGGCGCTTCACGCTGCGCCCCGCCCGTTGGCCGCGGTTTCCCTCGTTCGTGGCGAGGCCGGTTATTCGTCCGGCATGAGGTCGGCTACCTCGCAGCCGTACAGGGACGCGAAGCGTGCCAGCAGCTGGGGGGAGGCACCGTGCTCGCCCTTCTCCAGCATGGACACGTGAGCCTTGGAGCATCCGGCCCGCCGGGCGGCGTCGGTCAGGGACAGGCCGGCTGCGAGGCGCCGCCGCCTGAGCTTTACCGGGTCCTGGCTCAGGTTCTTCGGGTTCTCTTGCTCAGGGGGCCCCTTGCCACGCTGCACGGTCTTGATCATGCTGGAGAAGCTAGTTTTAACTGAGCCAAATGGCAAGACTTTTCATCAAGTTTTTTAAGTAGATGTATAATCGCACGTCAAGTGAATAGTGTTCAGTCCAGTTCAGCCAATGGACGGAGAGCCGAGCCAGCGATGGACAGACCCGCGCCGCCCCCTGAGGCCGTCATGCTCAGGCTTGCCCGCGAGGCATCGGGCACCACTGTCTCCGAGGCAGCCGCAGCGGCCGGCATCAGCGCCGCACGATGGAGCCAGGTCGAACTGGGCTACGAGACACGCCGCGGCGGTTTCAAGCCGGTGCGCGCCAGGGGCGGCACGCTGGCGCGCATGGCGTATGCCGTAGGAGTCGGCCCCGAGCGGCTGGAGGAGGGCGGCCGCCCTGACGCCGCCGAGATCGTGCGGGAGATCAGGCGCAGGGACGAGGCAGACGGCGGCCGCCGGAGCGGGGAGGCCCTGCCGCCGCCGGTCTCCCCGGCGGTCTCCCCGGCCGCCGAGGAAACCGCCGCCCGCGCGGCCGGCGTGACCGCCCTGCTCACCCCGGACGAGGCCGCCATCTGGCGCGAGGTGCGCACCCACCACGGCCCGGGGCCGGTGTTCGGCGATCCGGACGAGATGGACCTGTGGTCCCTGACGGCGTTCAGCGAGGATGAGCGGGTGCGGATGATCGCCGCGGTACGGCTGGCCCGGGCCGGGCACGCGGCGCGGATGACAGACCCGCCGCCAGGCCGGCCGCGGGCCGTCTGACGTGCGGCAGCCCGGCGGGCGGCCGGGCACGCCCGGCACCGGGCCGGCGCCAGTCCCGCGCCTGCCCGGCCTGCGCTCAGGCGTTCCTGCCGCGAACTCAGGGCCCTGACCATCCCGCAGGAAGGATGTCAACGTCACGGCGTTAATGTCACATTGCTTTTTGATAACGGACTAGCAACATCCAGTTTGTCACGCAATTGCGTGGGATAATTAGCATCCTGACCGCCGGCACCGGTCCGGGTCGGCCATATCCCGCATGGACAGATCATCCCGCATGACGCACGGGGAGGGGATGGCATGCCGGACGACCACGACGCGCGCGCCGAAATGGCCGCGCTGCGGGAAGAACTGGAGAAAATTCGGGCGCTCCGGGACGGGGACCGGGCGCTCCTCGACAGGCTCGTCCAGCGCTACGCCGCGCAGGACATCGCCGCCGGGCGGCTTATCGACATCGGCCGCCGCCTCGGCAGGGCCGAACGGGACCGCGAACTCGGTATCGAGCCCGCGCGCAGGCAGCGAACGCATGAGCGCGCCGTCTATCCGCGCCTCCGGCTGGTTACTGTCCCTGAACGCCGCCCGCTGACCGAGCGGGGAGTCCCCGCCCAGTTACCGCACACACGGACCGCAGGGCCACCAGCCGCGAGCCTGGGGGCGCGGCCGGTGCAGGCCCGCCATGGGTTCGGTCACCTACGGCGGCAGGCCGGCCACAGCCCACCCAGCCGAGCGGCCCCGGCCGGCACAGTTTCCCCAGCCGTCACAGCTTCCCCGGCTGAGCGGCCCCGGCCGACGCAGCCTCTCAGTCCGCGGGGCGGTACGTCGGCGCCCGCCCGTCATCGCGCGGGCGCGGATGGCGGGGGGTGGGTTCCCGGCCCGGCGGCTGGCGGGGCCGCGGGCCCGCGACGATAGGCGGGATCGGCCGGGTGACGGGCTTCTCGCCGAGCGTCAGCCGCTCGCCGTGGTGGATGAGGTGCGCCGGCTCGCCACTGAGCAGTGCGTAGCTGGCCTCTTCCGGGCCGATCACTACCTGCAGCAAACGCCCGCGGTACCGGAGGCGGAAAACCAGCTTGGAGATGCCGCTGGGCAGCCGCGGGCGGAACAGCAACGTGCCCCCTTCCGGCCGCATCCCGCCGAATCCCCCGACCAGCGCCCACCATGCGCCGGCCAGCGAGGCCATGTGCATGCCGTCGCGGGTGTTGCGTTCCACGTCGCGCAGGTCCATCAGCGCGGCCTCGGCCAGGTACTCGTGCGCCAGCTCGAGCTGGCCGACCTCGGCAGCCATCACCGCCTGCGCGGACGCCGACAGGGAGGAATCACGCACGGTCCGCGGCTCGTAGTAGGCGAAGTTGCGGGCCTTCTGCTTCGGGGTGAAGGCATCCCCGCGCACCACCATGGCGAGCACCAGGTCGGCCTGCTTGATGACCTGCTTCCTGTACAGGTCGAAGTACGGGTAGTGCAGCATCAGCGGGTAGTTCTCCGGCGGGGTGGCCGCGAAATCCCACTCCGCATGGTCGGTGAACCCCTCGTGCTGGGGATGGACGCCGAGCCGCTTGTCGTAGGGGATCACCATGGCGGAGGCGGCGTCGCGCCACTGCGCGGCCTCCTCGGTCGTGACGCCGAGGTCACGGGCGGCCTCCGGGTGCTTCTCCGCCATGTCGGCCGCGGCGGCCATGTTCCGCTGCGCCATGAGGTTGGTGTAGACGTTGTTGTCCACGACCGCGCTGTACTCGTCCGGGCCCGTCACCCCGTCGATGCGGAACCGGCCCTCGGCGTCGTGGTGGCCGAGGCTGCGCCACAGCCGCGCGGTCTCCACCACGAGCTCAAGGCCCATCCCGCGCTCGAACCCCTCGTCCTCCGTGGCGTCGATGTAGCGCAGCACCGCGTCGGCGACGGCGGCGTTGATGTGGAACGCGGCCGTCCCGGCCGGCCAGTATCCCGAGCATTCCTGGCCGCGGATGGTCCGCCACGGGAAGGCCGCCCCCGCCAGGCCGAGCGCCGACGCGCGCTTTTTCGCCTCGGGCAGCACGGAGTACCGCCAGCACAGCGCATCGGAAGCGGCCTGAGGGTGGGTGTAGGTCAGCAGGTTCAGGACGAACATCTCGCTGTCCCAGAACGTGTGCCCGTCGTACCCGGGACCGGTCAGCCCCTTGGCCGCGACCGGGCGGCGCTCGGCACGGGCCCCGGCCTGCAGGACGTGGAACAGCCCGAACCTGACCGCCTGCTGGACCTCGGGATCGCCATCCACCTCGACGTCGGCGCCGGACCAGAACTCGTCGAGGTAGCCCCGCTGCTCGCCGGCCAGGCCCTCCCAGCCGGTCAGCTTGGCCATGGCGAGGGCACCAGCGACCTGGTCGTGCAGCGCGGGACGGGACCGCGTGCCCGACCAGCCGTAGCCGATGTACTTGACGATGCGCAGCCTGCCCCCGGCGGGCACGTCGGCAGCCACCGTGCACCGGCCGATGTCGGCGAACGCCTCGGTGTGCACGGACATGACCTCGGGACCCTCGATGTCGTGCTGCATGCCCGCCGCTATGCGCAGCCCGCTGGAACGCGTGTGGTGCACGAGGATCACCCGGGCCTGCCCGTCGTTGTCGCACGCGTATTCCTCGCCGACCAGCGGGGACTCGAGCACCGTGGCGGCCCGCGGGTCCCTGCCGCCGTCGGGCAGCTGCTCGTTGGCGACCAGCTCGGACTGCACGACGAGCCGCAGCCCCTCCTCCACGGGCTCGACCGTGTAGCAGATCGCCGCGACCGCCCGCTGGCTCAGCGACACCAGGCGCTCGGAGGTGACCCGCACCCGCGAGCCAGCGGGCGAGGTCCAGTCGGCGCGGCGGGTCAGCGTCCCGGCCCGCAGGTCCAGCAGCCGTTCGTGCGAGTGAAGGGTGCCGTAGCGGACATCGAAGGGCTCGTCCTCGACGAGCAGGCGGATCAGCTTGCCGTTGGTGACGTTGATGATCGTCTGCCCCGACTCCGGGTACCCGTAGCCCGCCTCCGCGTACGGCAGCGGCCGCTGCTCGTAGAACGAGTTCAGGTACGTGCCCGGCAGCCCGTGCGGCTCGCCCTCGTCGAGGTTGCCGCGCATCCCGATGTGGCCGTTGGACAGCGCGAACACCGATTCGCTCTGCGCCAGCAGGTCGAGGTGAAGCTCGGACTCCCTGACGCACCACGGCTCGACCCCGTAAGCGCTCTGCCTGATCACTCCTCGGTCCCCCGTGTCTGCTTGCCCCCCCGTGCGCGCGTCCTCCCGGCTCACCTCAGGAGCTCCGACAGGTCCTTCACGACGACGTCAGCGCCGTGAGCACGCAGTTCCCGCGCCTGCCCTACCCTGTCGACCCCGACGACGAACCCGAATCCCCCGGCCCGGCCCGCCGCGACACCGGCCAGCGCGTCCTCGAAAACCGCGGCCACGGCGGGGCGCACGCCAAGCTCCCCGGCCGCCGCGAGGAACATGTCCGGCGCCGGCTTGCCCGCCAGGCCGCGCTCATCGGCGACCACGCCGTCGATCCGCGCGTCGAACAGGTCCGCGACCTTGGCCGCCTCCAGTACCTGCACGGTGTTCGCGCTGGAGGAGACGATCGCCGTGCGCAGCCCGGCGGCGCGCGCCCGGCGGATGTAGCGCACCGACCCGTCGTAGACCTCGACACCGCCAGCCGTCAGCTTCTCCTGGACGAGGGCGTTCTTGCGGTTGCTCAGCCCGTAGATGGTCTGCGCGTCCGGCGGGTCGTCCGGGCTTCCTTCGGGAAGCGTGATCCCCCGCGCCGCGAGAAACGAGCGGGTGCCGTCGAGCCGCGGCTTGCCGTCGACGTAGGAGTCGTAGTCCTTGACCGCGTCGAAGGGCACGAACGCCTCGCCCCTCGCCTGCGACCACTGGCGCAGGAAGGCATCGAACATGGCCTTCCACGCAGCCGCGTGAACGAGGGCGGTGCGGGTCACGACACCGTCCATGTCGAACAGGCACGCCGCCGTCCCCGCGGGAAGTCCGAGCATTCGTTCCGACCTTTGACTGTTACGTGTTTCCGGGGCGTCCCCCGTTTCCCGGCACGTCCCCCCTCGGGCCAGGCCCTTCGCGCCAGCCGTGTTACCGCGCGCCGCCGGCCCGGCCGCCTTCGGGGGATCCGCCGGGCCCGCCGAGCTCTGGCAGGTTGCCATGCTCGTCGAGGTCGAACTCTCCGTCCTTGACGCCGAGGACGAACGCCTCCCACTCCGCCTCGGTGAAGTACAGCGCCGGGCCGTCCGGGTCCTTGGAGTTCCGCATTACGTACAGCTTGGCCTCACCGGCCTTGTGCGGCGCCATGGACGTGTCGGTGGTGACGGTCACCTCGACGCTGCCCAGATCGTCGTCGCCGGGCACATCCTCGTGCCGCGCCTCCGCGGAGGAACCCATCCGAGCACCCGCACTTTCCTGCTTGACTGCAGCCGTAGCCCCGACCGGAGTCGAACCGGCGTTACCGCCTTGAGAGGGCGGCGTCCTAGGCCACTAGACGACGGGGCCATGGTGCCAGGACGGCCTGCCCGGCCATCCCCGGCGCCGCGCTGGCTGCCACGGCGGCAGTCCGCGTAACCGGCTGGATCACGTGCGATCCAGGGCTAGCCTAGCGGAGCAGGATCAGTGTCCCAACACCAGACGGACCGCAAGGCTAGCGCACAGGCGAGGCCACGGCAAACGGGCACGGGCTCCGCCCCGCGCTGGCCAGGCACATAAGAAACTCCGACAATGGGAATCAAGGAGTCATGATCGGATTTATCATCGCACTGGCGATCATCGGGCTCATCGCGGGCGCCATCGCTCGCCTGCTCGTCCCCGGCCGCGACCCGATTGGGTTCCTCG
>Ga0070737_10005362_pt1 | contig 12304 bp, 16 predicted proteins | sample Coa_R1_10_FD_66438 | JGI IMG/M metagenome (GOLD analysis project Ga0070737, IMG submission 66438) | Surface soil microbial communities from Centralia Pennsylvania, which are recovering from an underground coalmine fire - Coalmine... | ecosystem: Environmental > Terrestrial > Soil > Unclassified... | reverse complement strand
GCTTACACCACATTTCTCGCTCACTTCTCTTTGATCTCTCTTACCTAGCAGCACATAATCAAAGAATTCTTCTGTTAGATTTTCAGGCTTAATAATACCAGCATTAACATATTTAGCTATTACGTAATAGGGCATGTAGATTGTTGAATCGCTCAATGTCTCAACGATCCACTCTTTGTCCCATGGCAATGGAGTACCTAGACCTGATTTCCTTGCGCATGCTTTGTCTTCAAGCCAATTTACTGTGTTGAGGAACCAGTTCCTTGCATCTTCTGGAAAGATTTTCATTGAGTACAATGCTTGCCTAACTCTTTCTTTCCATTCAGGATCTGAATACTTCAAGAACCATTGGTCTTTAAGAATGGATACAATACATCTAGTCCCGCATCTACAAACTACAGGTGTAAGTAGGTCATAGATCTTTGTAGCAAGCCCTCTTGCTTTAAGCTTTTCGAAAATTTTAAACCTAGCTTCGCTGACTTTCATTCCTTCAAACTCTTGTGTTCCTTTGTCCATGATGCCTTTGTTGAATTCTTCAAGATAGATCTTTTGGGTAGCTTCTTCAAGCTTGGGGTCATCTACACCTTCAATTTTCATATTTTCAATTATCGATGCTGCAGGATGTTCGCCTAAACCCTTAGTTTTGATAATGTTTATGGGTTCTATTTTCTCTATAATATCTTCGCTTATTCCATATTTCCTCAAGATTTCTCTATTTTTCTTCAGAAACTTCAATCCAGCATAATCATAGGGCGCATGAGAAGGAACACTATAAACAACTCCTGTTCCTATATGCGGGTCTATGAAGAAGGCTGGGAGGATGATTACCTTCTTTTCTACTATTGGTGCCTTGGCATATTTACCGATAAGTTCTTCTCCTTTGAAGCTTTCCAAGATCTCTACGCTGAAATCTTGTGCCCTGAGTTTTTCAACAGTTTCTTTGTTTACAATCCATTTTTCTCCGTTAACAATTGCCTTCACCATGATAGCGTTCGGATCTATCCATATGTTAGTTATTCCGAACAGGGTCTCAGGTCTAAGCGTAGCCGCAACCAAGTAAACATCCTCTAATTCGAACTTAATCAAAGTAATTTCTTCAGGGCTTACACCTTCTCCTTGAAGTCTGTCATGATCTCCTGTAGGTGATAGATCTTTAGGACACCAAACTACGGGATGCGTGCCCTTCGTTACATATCCCATTTCTTTTAGCTTGAGATATTGCCAAGTAACATAAGCGCTGAATCCTCTATTATGGGAAGTTGTATTGAATTCCCTTCTCCAATCAATGGAATATCCCAAGCCCTTTATGGCTTTCCTAGATTCATTTGTGAAATAGGTAGCTATATAGAGAGGATCTGTGAATTTAACGATTTCTTCATCAGAAACTTTTTCTATCCGCTTCAGAAGGTTAATCATCACCTCATCTCCAGCTTTTATACGCTTCGCCATTCCTGCTATTGGTTCTCCAGTCCAATGCCAAGCCCAAGGAAATAAAACATTGTAGCCTTGGGCTCTTTTGAATCTTGCGTAAATATCATTCCTCAATGAAGTAAAAGCATGGCCTACATGCAAATTCCCATTTACATAAGGAAAACAGAACGTTATGAAAACCTTAGGGCGCGATCTATCTACTTCTGCTTCAAATAGTTTAGCTTCATCCCATTTTTTCTGCCATTTGGTTTCAATTTCTCGAAAGACATTCATTGATAATTGATTATATTCTCGAATTCTTTTAAAACCTTATCAAGTCCTTCTTTCGAAACACCTCCTGCTTGAGCATATTCTGCCCTACCACCACCTCCGCCTTTAATAAGTTCGGCAACCTTCTTAATCATCAAATCAGCTCTATAACCTTGCTCAATAAGAGTTTTGCCTAGCATAATTATAACGATCACTCTTTCACCTACAGATGCCAATAAAACAATTGCCCTTGAATCATGCTTAACTATCTCTTCTCCTATTTTCGCAAGCACTTCACTGCTTATCTCCTCTGTCTTAAGCTTGTAGATGTTTGCGTATTCTGTTTCAGTTCTTTTAATCTCTTCTGTAGCTAGTTTTGAAATGAGCGATATTAAATTCTCTTTCTCTTTCCTTTCTTTCTTCAGATCCTTTTGCATCCTCAAGATTCCTTCAAGCAATTTTTCTCTTGGTACTTGTAATGCGTTGGAAATTGATTCGAGCATACTATCGTATTCCCTAAATTTATCAAGCGATAATGAGCCCGCAGTGAATATGAATCTCTCTATACCGTCTTGAATTCTTTCAGTCTTAATTACCTTGATCATACCCACTTCAGAAGTATTCTCGAGATGTGTTCCTCCACATGCTTGGTGATCTATATTGTCGATACTAACTACTCTTATTGTTCTTCCTCCCATGACTCCTCCTTGGTAAAGCTTGAAGCCATATCTTTCCTCAGCCTCCTTTCTATCCATGAACCTTGCTTTTACAGGAAGCCTTGAAAGCACAACTTCGTTAGCTATGTTTTCTATCTGTTCAAGTTCTTCTCTTGAAATTTTCTTGTAATGTGTTACATCCAATCTAGCTTTATCCTCTTCCTTCCTAGCACCAGCTTGCCAGATATGATCTCCCAGCACCTTCCTTGCGGCATAAAGCAAGATATGTGTTGCAGTATGATGACGCATAATTTTAAGTCTCCTTTCTTTATCTATAACGCCCTTAACCGCTAATCCTGATATATCAGAATCTAGCCTATCTACTTCATGGTATATCACACCGCCTTTTTTGTATACAGCCTTAACCTTCAGAACCTTATCATTAACTAAAATGGAGCCTGTATCGAAAATCTGGCCACCACCTTCTGGATAAAAAGCAGTTCTATCCAGTATTACCCATCTTGGCATTATCACCTTCAAGACTTTTGCTTCGAATTCGCTCATGTAAGGATCATCATAATATAACTGATAGGTTGCAGGGACATCTTTTACCTCAGGAATTTCTTCTTTTTGTTCCTGTTTGGTTGGCTTTTCATGTTTCTCTACGACCTTTGAAAAGAAGTCTGCAGGCATCGATACACTTATTCCCTCTTTTTCAGCCTCCTTTATTACGAAATCAGGATGAATGCCTTGAGAATCATATAACTCAATGAGTTCGCTAGCGCTGATAGTGTTTTCCTTCTTATTCTTTTTTTCCTTTATGAGATTCGAAACTTCAATCGCAGCTCTGTTCATTAGATTATTGTACTTTTCTTCTTCGATTTCGAGAATCTCCTTAATCCTTTCCTTGGAACCATGGATATTTTTGAATTTACTCCATAGTCTTATTTGCTTGTTTATTATATCGATGAGAGATGTATCGATATTTATAGAGCGCAAATTCTTTAGTGTCTTCCTTATAAGCAATCTCCCCAAATAACCTTCGCCGCTATTTGAAGGGACTAAGCCATCTGCAAGCATGAATAATATGCATTTTGTATGATCTAGGATGGCATATGCAGCTTCTAGCTTGGATATGAGATCTTCGATATTTTCTTTCGTTCCTAGACTTTCCTTAATTCTTTTAATCACTTCTTGTCTTTTAGCAAGTCCACCTTCACTATACAACACTGATTGCCTTGCATGCTCCATTATCAATTCATCATTTTCCTTAAGCCCAATCTCTGTTAGTAGTTCTCTGAGAATATCGTCATATAATGCATGGAATACAGTAGGTTTTCCTGTGAGATACCAAGTATATCTTTCCATTCCATATCCAGTATCTACGATGAAAATTGGGATATCTACGTAATTTCCATCAACGATCTTGTATTTCATAAACACTAATGTAGCTATCTCAAGACCTTTCGAAGCTACTTCCAAGCAAGGTCCTGCATTACCTCCCCCCTCCCAAAACTCCTCTATATATGTTACACTGTAGGGATCTATCTTGAATATATTTGTGTTCATTTCATGGCAGAATCTTGCTGTTTCATCTTTCCAATAAATAACTTTCTCTTTTGTGTTGAAGGCATGATGTGCTGCCATTTCGAAAATAGTTAGATGCCTTCCCGATGTTAACCCTACAAGATCTAAGTCTTTCAACCTTATGCATGGTTGCGACATTACCAGCGGATTTGCAGGCGGATCAACTTCTCCACTAGTTACAAAAGGCTGGAATACTGCTATGCTAGCTATTGTCAAGTATATATCTTCTCTCCATCTCGCTACAACGGGCCTTGGTTCTATATAAGTGTGGTTCCTTTTCTCGAAGAATTCAATGAAACTACTTCTTACATCATCTATGGTGAGTTGAGCATTATGCTTTCCTATGAATGAATAATCATCACAAGGCGCATCTTGACATGTTTCCAGCTCTTTATTAAGCGTCCAGAAAAACCTCTTGCATTTCTTACACTGCTTCCTTATAAAACCATTTTTCTTGAAAAAATCTAATTGATACTCTTTTTCTCTATCAATCGACAAATCAACTTAACCGAAGAGTGCTGAAAGTCCTGCAGATAGCGTTTCCTCTGATACTTCCTCCTTCTTTTCCTCTTTCTTTTCCTCCTTCTTCTCTTCAGCTTTTGCTTCAGCTTGAGCTGGCGCAGCAACTGGAGCAGTTACAACGGGTGTTGCCTGCTTTAATACCTCTTCCACATTTATCTCCTTAAAGGCAGCAACAAACATCTTAACCCTATTTGAATCATAATTTATCCCTGTAGCTTGGAAGATTTTCTCCATGTTTTCCTCTGTTATATCCTTTTTCGCATAGTGCAATAGTAATCCAGCGTAAACGTATTCCATAAATCTCTTTTATCAATTAGGTAATATTAAAGTTTAAAGCTTGTCCTTGAGCCTTTGGTATAAGGTCTCTGCTATTATCTTTGCCTTACTTATGTTTTTAGGAAGAATATCCTTTTCTGGTACTACAAGATTTTCCGCTATTTTCAAATATTCTTGATATGCACGCTGTATAAGCATTGGCATCACCTCTACTACAGGCAAGCTGGCATTCAATGCAAGCTTAAGTGCATTGCCCTGTGCGTTTTTGATCTCTTTCATCATTTCATCTAGGTCAAGCCTTATGTCCTTGATTATTTCCTTGCCATCATAAGCTAATCTAAGGTTAAGGGTTGTCTCGATAGGCTTTATGCCCAAAAGATTTAGCAGTTCAACAACGTCTTTGCTTATAACTTCTCCTTGTTTAGCCACAACTGTATCTTTGGCTATCCATATTGAGCCCTCAACAATTTTTGTCGGGACTTTGAGCTTGCTGAATTTGCTCAATACTGGACCGGGCGCTAAGCCTGTATTCCCCTCGGGTACTACGATGTCTTTAGGAGCAATCATACCAGCTTGTGCTTCAGTTGCGATTTTATTTCTTTGTAAAAAGAGATAAAGTTCAAATGGATTCTTGTTAGTGAATATGAACAAGTTCTGGCCTGTGAGATCAAACTTTGTTCCATGAACTCTTTCTATTGCTTTCTGAACAAGCCTATTTCTAGCAACTTTAAGCACTGCAACACTTCTTAGTAATTTCCTCATAGTTTGCAGTTCAGCACTACCTACCTTGACAAGCTCTGCTATTACCATGTACTTGTAATTTTTGAGATATTCTTCCAGCTGAGCAAGTGTTCTGGATTTTACTTCTCTCGTAACTTTCTTTACAGCCCTATATCTTAGCGACATTATTTGATCCTTATAGGTTCACTCATTGTCTTTTTAATATAAATACTTGCAATCCTTCCCTTTCCTGCAGCCCTCTTATTAACTTCCTCGATTACGCTCAATGCATTTTCCTTTAGGGCTTTTATTTCCATCCCCTCTTTCCCTATAGCACAAGCTATTACTGGTTGGCCTTTCATCCTAATCCTGATACTCTGCTTGAGATCTTCAATCAATCTTTGAACAGAAACATTTGGAGCGAGTACTTGGGGCAGTTTGCCTCTACTTCCTAAATAAGGTCCTAAAAGTTTACCTACAAGTGGCATAAGATCTGGCTGTGCAAGGAAATACTTATAGTTCCTAGCTAATTTCTTCAATTCACGCTTATTTCCCTGCAATTTTTCTAGATCGTTTCTCCTCAGCACGAGATCAGCGCCTGCTTTCTGTGCTTCATTTGCGATATCCCTTTCTGCTATGACACATATTTTATTATTCAAACCAGCTATTGGATTTGGCAATTTAATGATTCCTGAAAATTTATCGGCATCTTTTTTGGGGTCAATACCTTCGAACGAAACTATTATTTCATAGGTTTGTTTAAACCTTCGTTTCTTTGATTGTTCTAATTTTTTGATTGCATCTTCAAAATTCCCGATGATTTCTTCAGCTTGAGCCATGTTTACTCTTTGAATAATTCATCATAGAGTCCTTTATCTATTTCCTTCTGAACTTCCCTAGGATCTTTACCCTCAACAGTTATACCAAAGCTAACGCATGTTCCAAGTATCTCTTTAGCTGCACTTTTTAAGCTTTTGGCAAGCAAATCTTTCCTCTTTATTTTAGCTATTTTTACGATTTGTTGAATTGACAAATTTCCTACTTTTTGCTTTGCAGGTGAACCAGAACCTTTCTCCACTTTGAGCTCATTGAGAAGAAGCGCCGCTGTTGATGGGACTCCAATTTCTACTTCATATTCTTTCGTTGTTGGATCTACATTGACAATTACTGGTACCCTCATACCTGCGAAGTCCTTTGTAAGATCGTTAATCTTTTTAACTATATCCATAACGTTTACGCCAAGCGGATTCAATGCTGGCCCAATAGGCGGGCCTCCCGTAGCTTTCCCTCCTTCTATCTCAAAATTGAAGGTCTTGAATTGCGGCATAACTTATCCCTTTATTTTTTGATTATTTTAATGTAGTCTACAGGTAGATTTATAGGTATTGGTGTCACAGAATCTTTAAGAACAACAGTTACTTCTTTCTTGTTTTGTTCAACGCGAACAACTTCTGCTGTGCTTCCTTTGAAAGGTCCCCATACTATCTCAACCTCTGTACCTTCCCTTATCTCACCCATCATTTCCTTAGGAACTAGGAAGTGCTCAATTTCCTTGATTTCTATTGCTCCTCTTACGTGTCCTCTTACATGCTTCAGCCCATAAAACAGCGATATTACATCCGTTTTGCTTTTGGCTTCTACAAGTACGAAAGATTTCATTTCATCTAGAGTTAAGATGGAATAAATCCCAGAGTTAGGACCTAAATTCTTAGCTTTTTCTGCAGCGATCATTCCAATCAAGTTTTCGTAACCTGCAGTAACCTTTACTGCGTATAACTTCCTTTTTGTTTCACTACCACCTTCCTTTTCTGCTTCCATAATAATAAACCACCAAAGTAATACCAACTATTATAGTTATCGCAAATAAGGCAATCTGTGGGACTATCGAAATATTTTGAAATGACTCAAGTCCCACGGCGACTAAATTTATCATGAAAGCATAAAGGCCAACAGCAAAGATGCCCAGCAGTGTTATCTTCATCATTAATCTAAATTCATCTCTAGTAGGTTTGCTGGCCAAATTGAAAATATTTCTTATCGATCGAATTAACTCTCTTACTCTCTCTGACATAAACAATAAATCTAGAACAAAGCTACTAATATAGCTTTACTCGTATGCAGCCTGTTTTCTGCTTGGTCAAATGCTAGTGATCTGTTACTATATACCACATCTGCAGTGATTTCTTCTCCCAAATGCCATGGGCCGCAATGCATAAAGTATGCATTCTCTGCAACGTCCATAAGTTTGGCATTGACTTGATATTTGGCGAGTACTCTAAGCCTTTCCTCCCTCTCATTCTCCATTCCCATCGATACGAAAACATCAGTATAGATGATATCCAAATCCTTTACTGCGTTTATGTCTTCTGTAATTTTTATCTTCGCATTTGTCTTGTTAGCTATGCTTAACGCTCTTTCAAGAACACTTTTCTTAGGCTGATATTTGTTAGGTCCAATAAGCCTTATCTCCAAGCCTAAGATGGCACAGGCATATGCTAAGCTCGTAGCAACATTATTCGCTGTATCTCCGATGAAACCGAGTTTGAGCCCATCTAGCTTTCCAAATTTTTCATATGCCGTAAAGAGATCTGCAATTATTTGACATGGATGTTCTTCGTCGCTCAATGCATTGATCACAGGTCCTCTAAACTCTTTTGCAAAGCTATATAGAATTTCGTGCCCGTAGACTCTCAATATAAGTCCATCAAAATACCTATCAAGAACCTTTGCAGTATCTTCGACAGTTTCTCCTCTGGCTATCTGCATTTCATTCCAGCTAAAGTAATATGGAATGCTGCCTAGCTCATGAATTGCAACAGAAAATGATGATCTCGTCCTCGTTGAATGCTTTTGGAACATCAGTGCAATTTTCTTATCAGCTAAATAGTTGAGATTTTTTACACCAATTTTGCTAAGCTTTTTCAAATATGCTGTTAACTCTAGAAGATCTAGGATTTCCTGTTTACTTAAATCTGTTATAGATATCAGATCTCTTCCTCTTAGGCCTTTAATTGTTTCCATTCCCCAATATCTTATTTACTATCCACTCTCTTTTAGCTATCATGAAGTCTTCATATTCGGTACCGTTGCTAATGAATACAATGGGTTTTTTCGTTTCATAAGTTATGGAAAGTGCAACGCCTCCTTTATCATCTGCATCAACTTTCGTTAATATGAATCCATCGTAGCCAACTTCTTTAGCGAATATTTCTGCCTGTCTATAGGAGTCGTTGCCAGTAAGGCTATCAACGACTAAAAAAACAGCATCAGGTTGAATAACTCTTACAAGTTTCTTCATTTCTTCCAGTAAGTCACGATCAGTTTGCATTCTCCCAGCGGTATCAATTAAAACTACATCAATACTTTTTTTTGTAGCTAGCTGTACTGCATCATATGCTACGGCTGTAGGTGAGGCACCGTATTTGTGTTTAACGATCTCAATGCCTAGTTTCTTTGAATGAAGCTCTAGTTGTTCAATTGCGCCAGCCCTGAATGTATCTCCACATGCAATAATCAGCGAATAATTTTTTTTCTTAAGCAAATATGCCAGCTTTGCTATCGCAGTTGTTTTGCCTGTACCGTTTATACCTAAAAAAACTATCACGAAAGGCTTTTCTTTCTTCTCTTCAATCTTTCTGAAAAGATCATAACTTCCTATGTTTTCAAGCAATTCTTGCAACTTGTTTTTAAACAAATCCTCTATAACATCCTCGATCTTATCAAATCTGCCAATTTTCTTTCCAAGCAATTCCTTTCTAAATTCTTCAGATATTTTCCTAGCGACGTCAGCAGTTACGTTATTCTCGATAAGCTTTAGTTCAAAATCCCATAGGGTAGCTTCCAAATCTTTCTCGCTTATTTCTTTAGTAGAAATAGCCTCTTTTAAATTAGAAAAGGCCTTCTTTAATCCCTCAAACATTACTTCTTTTCGCTTAATTCATTGATTTCGTTTTCCAACCTTGCAATAATTAAGCTCAATTCTTCAATAACTTTGCTCGTATTGTTTATAGCCTCATTTATCTTTGCCTTTTTCCTATTTAAAAAATCCAAGGCCTGCTCTAAAGTATATTCAACGTAAACCTTTGCACCTATATTAACCAAAATTTTTTCGTTCTTATCATAGTTGAATTTTACAAAGGAACCGCTTCCTATAGGAGCATATAACTCAACTTTTTCTTGATTCTCGCTTCTAATCGCTTCAAAACTATTGATAGCGTTTTCTACATCGTTGAGCAATACTCGAGCTGTTTCGAGATTACCTCTATAGCTATTCAAAAGCTCTCTGTAGTATTCATATTCTAGAACCTTCTTATTGAGCTCAACTTCCTTATTGCTCATCGTCCTTATTTCTAATCTCCTCTCTCTATATATTTACTTCTTTGCGAGACCGAATACCTGCTCTATTTTGGCAATCTCAGCACCTGTTGTTAGTCCTCCAACAACGGCTCCCTTTTCATTTATCACAAGCCCAAGCTTAATTGCAGAACTACCCCTGTTTATAGTACCTATATCTCCTTCAGTATCGAATATTTCTCTGAATAATTTCAATGCGCTTTCATCGAAAAGTGGCGAAGCTAAAAAACCCTTATCGTTGACAACTAGAAAGGAAGCAAGCTTTCTATTTTCAGCTGGCAAAATAGCTATGCTTTTGACCTTAAGAACGTCCTTGATGAAATTTACCTCATCTTCAGTGAAGTCTGCATGAAGCACAGCGCCTTTAGAATTTGCACTTATTAAGTTACCGAGTGCATTGAATTTAGTCCTTAGTACAGCGACTTCATCAAAGTATGATTTCAAAACGTCTATCTCCTCTTCTGTAGCACTCCATGGCAAAAGCGCAGCCCTTGAGTTTGCTGCAATGAAGATTCCTACAAGACTACTTTCTGATATCGTTATCTCTTTTACCTCTATTTCAAGCGTTTCTTCAAATATCCTTTTGTATTTTTGTTCTGCACCCTTACAAATAAAGCAGTATTTATTGTTGGCGAACGAAAAAGCTCCTATGAGCTCGGAGTTAAAAATAAAATTTCTCGAAGTACCTACCATCAGCTACTTAAGAAGACCAGCGCCCTATCCTTAGTGGTTAAGAATACTCTTAACTTAACTTTGCTAGGTGGCTTCTTAACACCTTTTTCCCATATTTTTTCGTTTAGCTTACTATCTATCCAAACTTCTTTTTGCTTTGTATACTTTTTAGTTAATTCTCTAACTAAATTTACTGCTTTCTTTCCTCTCTTTAATATTGGTGCCTTCTTAGAATCTCTAAGATTTAATATTAGAATCCTTTCCTCCTTTATGTTCTCATCTTCAAATAAGAGTTCCTCTCTAACCTTCTTTAAGATTTCATCCTTTACCTCTTCCTCTTTTACTTCTTCTACCTTTTTCTCTTCTTCTTTTACCTCCTCGATTTGCTGCGTTGTTTCCTCGCTCATTTTTAAGGCTTTATCCTAGATGTCTTCCAAGTCCTTCTCCTGTTATGTCTCCTCAGTCTTTTTCCTCCTATTCTTGTTTTAGCCGTAACCCATACAGGAACTGGTTTACTTAGCTTACCTTCTCTAGCCAACTTCTTCTTTCTTACTAGTGTCTTATTCCTTGCCATTTTATTCCTTCCTCAATATCCTTATCTTAGTTTCTTGTGTAGATGTTATAGATTTAAGTATTTTCTTTATATCTTCTTCGTCTAGCATGCCCTTTATTCTTCCAGCACTTGCGAGCTGAATTAAATAGAGCTCCAGTTGATCCGCGAGTTCAGGCTTGACCAATCTTATATTTTCCAGTCTACTTCTTGCATCTGGCGTCAATATTCTCCTTAAAATCGCTTGCTTTCGTTCTTCTATTTCTTTCCTTTCTTTTTCCTTTTCATAAGCTTCAGCAATTCTCCTCTGATATTCCTCTAACTTCCTTCTTCTTAGTTCTTCTAGCTCTTTATCCTCTTCCATCTTTACCACCCGGCAAATATTTTGTCAACTCGGGATTCGTTTCCAATATTTCCTTGAAAACCTTAGATGAGACTTTACTCACCAATGATTGTCCTTTCTCTGTCAAAACCCTACCTTTCTCTGTCTTTTTCACCAGTCCTGCGACCTCAAGCTGTTGTAATATTTTCCTAGTTATCGCTCCACTAGCTTTGTGATGATGTTCCATCCTTTTCTTAAACTTTTTCCTTCCACCATAGATCGTACGAAAACTCTCTACGCTCAAAGGTTGTTTAATATATAATTTTCTCAGCATTGCTGCAGCACGTATATACCACCAATTATCCTGAATTGGAAGCCTTTCCCTCGAAGGTGAAGTTTTTACGAATATAGACCAAGGTGGGGGAGAGATTTCTTTAAAATTTTCTTTTATATATTCAGCTAACTCATTTATCAACGAATCTGCTGGAACCAATCTGGGGTCAACCATAAGAGTTGCTAGTGATTCAATCTTCTTGCGCTAATTTAAATCTTATCGGTTTAACAAGCTCCTTTCTTATTTTTCTACCGCATTTCAAGCAAGTAGTAATGAGCTTTATGTTTTTTCCTTTCCCAACAATTCTGATCTTTGCTCCTCTTGAAGGTATTAGTAATGATAAACAATTCTTACAATACATGTTTTTAAACCACGAAGGGAAATTCAAGTTATATTTCCTTTTTAACGCTAATGCGATCTTCAAACAATTCCTTGAGAATTCAGGATCTTTATCAAAGCTTTCCAGTGATCTCTTTATCAATATCCTAATCCTTTGCCTTGCGATATCCTTCTCTATTAATTTCTTTTTCCTAACTATTTTTCTTCACTAATTTTTTAATCAGTACGCTACATAATTAATTTAGTTCATGGCCCGGATTGAGTAGCCTGGTAGCTCGTAGGCCTGTGGAGCC
>Ga0070737_10005361_pt1 | contig 12306 bp, 13 predicted proteins | sample Coa_R1_10_FD_66438 | JGI IMG/M metagenome (GOLD analysis project Ga0070737, IMG submission 66438) | Surface soil microbial communities from Centralia Pennsylvania, which are recovering from an underground coalmine fire - Coalmine... | ecosystem: Environmental > Terrestrial > Soil > Unclassified... | reverse complement strand
GATCCGTGTTTCGCCAAGCTGTAGACCACGTGGACGTCAATCAGCCCGATAGGGCACAATCGCGCTGGTGACGACTCCGCAAGGGCCCTCGCGCGGCGACCCGTCCGAATGGGCGCGCCCGGCCGCTCCCCGGCCGCAGCCCACCTCGCCGCCGTCCCAGTCGCCGACCCAGCGGATCCCATATGCCGGCCGTCCCCAGGAGCCGCGCCGCCAGCCCGGTCCGCGGCCGCGTCAGCCCGGCCCGCCGCCACCGGTTCAGCGACCGCAACATCTCGGCCCGCCACCGGCCGCACCGCCGCCGCAGGTTGGTCGTTCCCCCGGCCAGCAACCGCAGCCGCCCGGGCCCCCGCAGCAGACAGAGCAGGCCACGACCCGACTGTCCACCCTCCCGCCGTCGAAGGACACTGGCGTGAATACGCAGCGCGGCTTCTTCCGAAACCCGACGGCCGTCGTCCTGGCCCTGGTGACCGTGGTGGCGCTAGTCCTGGCCGGGCTGATCGGCGCCGAGCTCTACACCCGCCACACCGCGGACAGCAAGGTGACCAACGCGGTGCAGTGCGAGGTTCAAGACAGCGCCAGTGTGTCCTTTGCCGTGACCCCGCCGGTGTTGTGGCAGTACATCACCGGTCACTACACCAACATTTCGGTGCAGACCGCGGGCAACCAGGTGCGCAGCGCCAAGGGCATGAAGATCAGCCTCGACATCCACGATGTGCGACTGGCCAACTCAGGCAACTCCAAGGGCACGATCGGGGCGCTCAACGGCACCATCGCCTGGTCGTCGGAGGGCATTAAGGAGTCCATCCAAGATGCCATCCCGGTGTTGGGCAGCCTGGTGACCAGCAAGGTCACCACCAGCCCCAGCGACGGCACCGTGCAGCTCAAGGGCCTGTTGGACAGCGCCACCGTCAAGCCGCAGATCGCCAACAACGGGCTGTCGCTGCAGCTCGTCGAGCTGCGGGCGCTGGGCTCGAAATTGTCGACGAATACGGTGCAAAAAAACCTCGACGACCTCACTGCCAAGGCGACCCAAAACTATCCGCTGGGCATCCATGCCGACAGCGTCAAGGTCACCGACTCCGGTGTGGAGGCCACATTTTCGAGCCAAAACGCCACCATCCCGGCGTCGTCGTCGCAGCCGCAGACCGGTCAGGACTGCTTCGGAAACCTCTGAGGTCAGCCCAGTCCGTCGAGCACCGCGCGGGTAGCGGACAACCCCAGCCGGGTCGCACCCGCCTCCAGCATGGCCACCGCGTCGGCGGCGGTGCGGATGCCGCCGCTGGCCTTGATGCCGATCCGCCCGCCGACGGCTTGGGCCATCAGCGCGACGGCGCGCACCGACGCTCCGCCGGCGGGATGAAACCCGGTGGAGGTCTTGACGAAATCGGCGCCGCCGTCCTCGGCGGCGCGGCACACTCGCACCAGGGCGTCGGCGTCCCGCAGCGCCAGCAGCACCGCGGACTCCACGATCACCTTCAGCACCGCCGCGGGCACGGCGGCGCGCACCGCGGCAACCTCGGAGCGCACCGCGGCCAGGTCGCCGGCCAGTGCGGCGCCGATGTCGAGAACCATGTCGATCTCGCTGGCGCCCGCGCTCACCGCCAGTGCCGCCTCCTGCGCCTTGACCACCGGCAGGTGCTTGCCCGACGGAAAACCCGCGACCGCGGCGACCCGCACACCGGTGCCCACGGCAACAGGCACCATCGACGGCGAGACGCACACCGCGTGGGCACCAAGCTCGGCGGCTTCGGCGGCGACGGCAGCCACGTCGGCAGCTGTCGCCTCGGGTTTGAGCAGGGTGTGGTCGACGAGAGCCGCCACCTCGTTGCGAGTGAGCCGGGCCGGCACTACACCGGTTCTTCGGGCCCGCCGGGGTTGCAGCCGGAAGCGACCATCGTGGCGTCGTCGACGACCGGCCGCCACGGCTCGAGATTCCAGCTGGCCTTGCCGGGCTGCGCCAGCTCGGCCAGCTGCCAGTGGCAGACGAATTGTGCGCGCATGCCGGGGCCGTCGGCGTCGGGAGCCAGCGCGAGCACTTCGGTCCACGCCTCGTCAGGGTCGGCCTGCCGGCTGGCGGCTGCACGGCCCGACGGTGTCGGGTAGACCCGCAGGCTGGACAGGTTGCCCCAGTGCACCCATTCCGTGTGGTCGACGAACGGCGGCACCGCCCCCGCGCCCGAATCGGCCCAGGCCGGACCGGCGCCCAGCAGCGCCACGACCACCGCCGCGACGCTTACCGGAGCCCGCATGCTGCTAGTGCGATTTGCCTTGGATTTCCAGCAGTTTCGGCCGCACATCGACCAGGTAGACGCCCGCCGCGCAAGCACCGATCGCCATCCCCAGCGGACCCAGCAGCAGGGTCAGCACAATCGCCGCGCCGAGGATGATCAGCCACACCGGCTTGGTCAGCTTCTCCGCGGCGGTGTAGGCGTCGGGCCGCTGCATTGCCGCATGCACGAACGCGTACAGCGTCGTCAGCGCGATCGCGATCTGCAAGATGATGAGGACGTCACCCGCCAAGCCTTGAAGCATCACGCCGTAAGCCTATGCGGGTTATGTCCCAGACGTCGACTCCGAGCCGCCTCGGCGAGGCGACTCGGAGCCGAGTGTCTGGTTGACCGGCCGCTGCCGCAGCGGGCAGCGGCCGGACCGAATTACTTCTGGGTGACCTTCTTGGCCGGCGACTTCTTGGCGGGCGCCTTCTTGACCGGCGTCTTTTTGGCGGTCTTTTTGGCCGGAGCGCCCTTGGCGGGGGCCTTCTTCGCGGCTGGCTGTTTCTTGGGCAGCTCGATGCCGACCAGCTTGGCGGCGCGCTCGCCGACCGCACGGGTTTGCGACGCGACGGTGCCCAGCGCCTCCTGGGTCAACTCGACGGCCTGGTCGACGTAGCCTTCGGCACGCGCCGACGCCTCCTCGAACCGGCCCTGGCTGCGCAACCGCTCCAGGGCCAGCTCGCCGCGTTCGACCAGCTCGTTGTACCGGTTGGTGGCGGCTTCCAGATAGCCTTCGGCTGCTGAGCGCAGCTCCTCGGCGGTGAACCGCTGACGCAAGTCGCGCAGCTGTTCGCGCAGCTGCTCGGGCAGCTCCTCCCGGCGCTTGGCCAGCCGCGCGCGCCGCTCCTCGACCCGGCTGCGGGTGTCGGTGCGAGCCTCTTCCGCGCGTTCACGCAACTCGGCGAGCAGGTCGTTGACGGTGGCCAGGGCCAAGTCGGCGGCGCCCAGCGCGGCGAGCAACGGGGCCCGCAGATCGTCGGTGGTCGGGTTTTCGGGCATGGTGTTTCCTTTCAATGCATTGATTGCGGGGTGGTTTCTCGGTGCGGTTTTCGACCGGCTCAACGGGAGTTAGGCAGGGGTGGACTCCTCACGGGCAGCGTCGTTTTGCTGGGCTTCGTTTTGCTGGACGAATGACGTGTAGATGTCGAGCAGAACCTGCTTTTGCCGCTCGGTGATCGCGGTGTCGGTGATGATGGCGTCACGTACTTCGCTGGTCTCACTGGGCTCCAGAATCCCGGCCCGTACGTAGAGAACTTCGGCGGAGACTCGCAACGCCTTGGCGATCTGGTTCAACACGTCGGCGGACGGTTTGCGCAACCCGCGCTCTATCTGGGAGAGATACGGGTTGCTGACCCCGGCCTTTTCGGCCAGTTGCCGCACCGACACCTGCGCCGCCTCGCGCTGTGCCCTGATGAAACTGCCGATGTCGGCCGCAGCGGTGGACACCACTGCGGCAAGCTTGTCCTCCTGCGGCATTGGTGAACTCCCTTGGTTGATCGGTGCGACGGACAACCACGGTACGACCCAGTGCTAACTTTTGCAAGCACTGTTAGCAGTGCTTCAGAAAAAGAGCTGCGCGACGGTGTAGATTGCCAACCCGGCCAGCGCACCGACCACCGTGCCGTTGATCCGGATGAACTGCAGGTCGCGGCCCACATGCAGCTCGATGCGCCGGCTGGCCTCCTCGGCGTCCCAGCGTTCGATGGTGTCAGTAATGATCGCGGTGATCTCCACCCCGTACTGCGAGACCAGGTGTTGCGCGGCCCGCACGATCCAGTTGTCGACCTTGTCGCGCAGGTCGGCGTCGTCGCGCAGCGATTCACCAATACGGACGACGGTGTCGGCGATGCGCGTGCGCAGGGCGCTGGAGGGGTCGTCGACACCCTCGAGCACCAGCCTTTTGAGCGTCTTCCATGCCGTGGCCGCGGCATTGGTGATCTCGTCGCGCGCCATCAGCTGCTCCTTGACGGCTTCGGCGCGGGCGATGGTGGCCGGATCGTGTTGCAGGTCGTCGGCGAAGTCGAACAAAAACCGGGTAGCCGAGCGGCGCAGTTCGTGATCCGGGTTGCGGCGCACCTTGTCGGTGAAGTCCATCAGTTCACGGTGGATGCGGTCGCCGACCAGATGGTCGATGAACCGCGGCGACCAGCTCGGGGAGTCCCGCTCGACCACGCGTTGGATGACTTCGCCGGCGTTCAGCGACCAATGAAAGGCCCGGTCGGCCAGCAGCTGGAGCAGGGCCTCCTGCCGGTTTTCGGCCAGCAGCGTGGCTAGCAATCGGCCGGCCGGCGGCCCCCACTGCGGTTCGGCGACACGCTTGATGATCATGCGGTCGATGACGTGCTGGACGTCGTCGTCGCGCAGCAGTTCCACCAGAACCCGCAGCACCGTCGCGGTCTCGGCGGCCACCCGCTGGGCGTGGTCGATCTGGGAGAGCCACTTGCCGAGGCGGCTGGGGATCTGGGCGTCCCGCAACTTCGATTCGACGATCGGCGGGGACAAGAAATTCTCCCGCACGAAGGTTCCCAGACCCTCGCCGAGCTGGTCTTTTTTGCGCTTGATGATCGCGGTGTGCGGGATCGGTATGCCCAGCGGATGCTTGAACAGCGCGGTGACGGCGAACCAGTCGGCCAGCGCGCCGACCATGCCCGCCTCAGCGGCTGCCCGGACGTAGCCGACCCAGGCGGCGGCCACACCGTCGGCTTGCGCCCACCGGCAGCCGACAAACACCATGCTGGCACCGGCCAGGAAACTCAGCGCCACCACCTTCATCCGGCGCAGCGCCCGCCGCCGCGCCGCATCGGCCTGCGGGTCGGCGGCGACGAACGATTCAGCGAAGGAAACACCGGCCCGGCGTGCCGGAGCCGGCAATGCCGCCGGGTCCGGCGGCAGGTCCGGCCGATGCGGTTGCGCTGCCACCACACCATCATCCGCTATCGGTCCGGGCGGGAGCTGGGAACGATCCAGCCGCCGGCGTCCAGTTACTGTGACTGCGCCTGGTGCGACATGCCGGATAGCGCGGGAAACGCGGTCTCGAAACCCGTAGTATCGAGGCGTCTAGGGAATGGGAATCCGCGATAGTGGCAGAGCATGTCCCGGCTGGGACCGTGAAGACTGATGGTCGGAAACGGCGCTGGCACCGGCACAAGGTTGAGCGCCGCAACGAGCTCATCGACGGCACCATCGAAGCGATTCGCCGGCACGGCCGGTTCCTGAGCATGGACGAGATCGCCGCCGAGATCGGTGTCTCCAAAACCGTGCTGTACCGCTACTTCGTCGACAAGAACGATCTGACCAGCGCGGTGATGATGCGCTTCGCGCAGACCACGCTGATACCCAACATGGCCGCGGCGTTGTCGGCCAACATGGATGGCTTCGACCTGACCCGGGAGATCATCCGGGTCTACGTCGATACGGTGTCCGCCGAGCCCGAACCCTACCGGTTCGTGATGGCCAACAGTTCACCCAGCAAAAACAAGGTGATCGCCGACTCCGAGCGCATCATCGCCCGCATGCTGTCGGTCATGCTGCGTCGCCGGATGCAAGAGGTCGGGATGGACACCGGGGGCGTGGAACCGTGGGCCTACATGATCGTCGGCGGCGTGCAACTGGCCACCCACTCGTGGATTTCCGATCCGCGGATGAGCAAGGAGGAGCTGATCGACTACCTCACCATGCTCAGTTGGAGCGCGCTGTGCGGGATTGTGGAAGCCGGAGGCTCACTGGAGAAGTTCAACGCCCAACCGCATCCGGCGCCGATTGTGCCGCCGCGCCGCGAAAACGCCGATGCCTGAGCTGATTTCCCGGTCGCGGCTGAAGTCGTGGGTGTACGCCCTGCGCACCACCAACCCGCCCGCGAACGGGCCAGTCGACGCCATCACGCGATGGATCGTCGTCACCCGGGCGGCGGTGCTGCCCATGACACTGTTCGCGGGTTTGGTCGCCGCGTTGCTGGCGGTCGGCAAGCCGGGGCTGGACTGGCGCTGGCTGGTGCTGGCGATCACGGGAATCACGTTGGCGCACATAGCTAATAACCTGATGAACGACCTGTACGACACGCAGGTCGGTACTGACAGCGCAAGTTATCCGCGGGCGCTTTACGCCCCGCATCCGGTGCTTTCCGGACTGGTCACCCGTGGGAAACTGCTGACTGCGATCGTCGCCGTCAACCTGGCGGATTTGGCGATTCTGGTCGTGTTGACGTTGGTTCGCGGCTGGCCGGTAATCGCCTTTGCGCTCACCGGGTTTGTGCTGAGCGTCGCTTACACCGCGCCGCCGCTGCGGCTGAAGAAGCGCGGCCTCGGAGAGCCGGACGTCTTCGTCGTCTGGGGGCCGCTGATGGTGTGCGGCACCTACTACTCGGCGGTGGGTGCGGTGGGCTGGGCGGTGTTGCTGGCTTCGCTGCCCTACGGGCTGCTGTGCACAACGGTGTTGATGGGCAAGCACATTGACAAGATTCCCTACGACCAGCCGCTGGGCATCCACACGCTGCCGGTGCTGCTGGGTGCTGCCCGCGCCCGCGTTGCCACGCTCGCCATGATGGTCGGCTTCTATGTTCTGGTCACGGTGGCGGTCGGCGTCGGCGCGATGCCGTGGCCGGCATTGCTGGTGGGCGCGGCGCTGCCGCGGTTGGTAAAGGTATGGCCCCATTTTCGCCGTCCGCCGCCGGAGCAGCCGCCCGCGGACTATCCGGTCTGGCCGCTGTGGTATGCCGCGCTGGCCTGGGTGCATGTCCGCCAGGCGGGTGGCTTGCTGGTCGTTGGCCTTGCCCTGGGCGCTACACTGGCTGCGGTCTAGCGACGTTGCCGAAGGAATCGGGGTCCTCGCATGCGGGCCGCGTCGACGCGCTAGCCACGACGCGCAGTCAGTACCATCCAACGAAGCCATCAGGGCCATTGCGGTGCGTTGGGCAAGCACCGTGAATCCTCGCCACGCAGAAAGGCGCACACCGCGTATGTCCGTGCCGCTGACGCCGTTTTTCGAGGATGTGCAGGCCCACTATGACCTTTCCGACGATTTCTTTCGCCTGTTCTTGGACCGCACCCAGACGTACAGCTGTGCGTACTTCCAGCGCGATGACATGACGCTGGAACAGGCGCAGATCGCCAAGATCGACCTGGCGCTTGACAAATTGCGTCTGGAACCCGGGATGACGTTGCTCGACATCGGCTGCGGCTGGGGTGCCACGCTGCGGCGGGCCGTCGAGAAATACGACGTCAACGTCGTGGGTCTGACCTTGTCGGAAAACCAGGCCGCCCACGTCCGGCAGATGTTCGACCAGATGCCCACCTCGCGCTCCCGCCGGGTGTTGGTCGAAGGCTGGGAAAAATTCCACGATCCCGTCGACCGGATCGTGTCGATCGGTGCGTTCGAACACTTCGGCCACCAGCGCTACACCCGCTTTTTCAAGATGGCCTACGACGCGTTGCCGGCAGGCGGCGTGATGCTGCTGCATACCATCACGCGTCCCACCTTTTCGGAGGGCAGGAAAATGGGCTTGGCGTTGACCCGGGAAGTGGTCCAGTTCGCCAAATTCATCCTGGACGAAATCTTTCCCGGCGGCTGGCTGCCGTCGAAACCGACCGTCGAAGAACATGCCCGCACGGCTGGCTTCGAGATCACCCGGGTTCAGTCGCTGCAGCCGCACTATGCGCGCACTCTCGACCTGTGGGCGGCCGCGTTGCAGGCCAACAAGGAGCGAGCGATCGCTGTTCAGTCGCACGAGGTTTACGACCGCTACCTGAAGTATTTGACCGGCTGCGCGCAGCTGTTCCGCGACGGCTACACCGACGTCTGCCAGTTCACCTGTGCGAAATAGCGCGAAATAGGCTGCTGAGTTTCGTGCCCCGCGCGGCGCCGTCGCGCCTGCCTCGTCGGCGGCCCGCGATCAACCGCCCGCTTGGCCGTCAGCTGCCTTGGTCAGCGTGAACTGTCCGACTTCGGTGATGCCCTTGCGGAACAGCTGCGCGCAGCCGGTCAGGTAGTGCATGTAGCGGTTGTAGACCTCTTCGGACTGCACTGCGATGGCCTCGTCCTTGTGGGCCCGGAGATTCGCCGCCCAGATGTCCAGTGTGCGGACATAGTGCGGATTCATCAGCTGGATATCTTCGGTCGAAAATCCAACTTTGTGTGAGTATTCGACGACGTCCTCAGCCGCAGGCAATGCGCCGCCGGGGAATATCTCTCGATCGATAAACTTCCAGAACCGCAGGTCGCTCATCGTGATTTTGATCCCATTCGGCACCCAATAGCTCGGCGGATGAGTGAATATGGTCTCCAAAACCATCCGGCCGTCGGCGGGCATTACCCGATATGCCGTTTCGAAGAACGGCGCCCACCGGGATTTCCCGAAGGCCTCGAACGCTTCGATGCTCACAATCCGGTCCACCGGCTCGTCGAACTGCTCCCAGCCCTGCAGTAGCACTCGTCTGCTGCGCGGGCTGTCCATCGCGTCGAACAGCCGTGTCACATGGGCCCACTGGTTTTTCGACAGCGTCAGCCCGATCACGTCGACGTCGTATTTCTCGATCGCGCGTCGCATCGTGGAGCCCCAGCCGCAACCGACGTCGAGCAGCGTCATGCCGGGCTTAAGGCCCAGCTTGTCCAACGCCAGGTCGATCTTGGCGATCTGCGCCTCTTCCAGCGTCATGTCGTCGCGCTCGAAGTAGGCGCAGCTGTAGGTCTGAGTGGGGTCCTGGAATAGCCGGAAGAATTCGTCTGACAGATCGTAGTGCGCTTGTACGTCTTCAAACGGGGGCGTCAATGTTTGCGTTGTTTGCGTTTCACTCGGTGTCTTAGTCACTGTTCGTCCTGCTGAGCACTGGTGAAGCGGTCACAAATTAGACGTCGGGCCCGAAACTTCAGGTGACGTCTGTGCAATAGAGGATACGACTACGTACTGCCGCGGCCACAACCTGGGGCAATGCCCTGCGCACGGGTCACCGGCGTCGATAGCGATGCTCATTTGCCGGTCCGCCATCAGTATTTGCCGAACACCAGGGCGACGTTGAGGCCGCCGAAGCCGAACGAATTGCTGATCGCGTACCGGTAGTCACCCACTCGCGGTTCTCCGGCGACCACATCCAGATCGATCTCGGGGTCGAGATGGCGCACGTTCAGCGTCGGCGGGATGATGCCGTCCCGTAGCGTCAACACGGTCAGAATCGCCTCCACCGCACCCACCGCGCCAATCGACTGACCCAGTGCGGCCTTGGGCGCGTAGACCGCAGGCCGGTGGGAGCCCAATGCGTTGTTGATCGCCTTGCTTTCGGCGAGGTCGCCGACGACGGTCCCGGCGGCGTGGGCATTGACGTGATCGATGTCGGCGGCTGCCAGCCCTGCCAGCTCGATCGCCCGGGTCATGGCATGCCCGGCGCGCTCACCTCGAGGATCGGGCGCCACGACGTGGTAGCCGTCCGATGTGATGCCGGCGCCCATCAGCCGGCCGAGAATTGTGGCCCCGCGGGCCTTCGCGTGTGCCTCCGTCTCGACGACCAGCATTGCGCCCGCTTCGCCGAACACGAAGCCGTCGCGGTCTTTGTCGAAGGGACGACACGCACCGGCCGGGTTATCGTTGTTGGCCGAGAGCAAGCCCATCGACGCAAACGCCGCGATGGGGATCGCCTCGATTCTGGTCTCGATGCCGCCGCAGATCGCGATGTCCGCTTCCCCAAGGACGAGGTTGCGCCAGGCCAGGGCAATGGCCTCGGCGCCGGAGGCGTCCGCCGACACCGGTGTGATGACCCCGGCTTTGGCGCCGCGTTCCAGCCCGACCCAGGCACTTCCCGAGTTGGGCATGCACATCAGCACGCCCACCGGGTTAACGGCCCTCAGGCCTCGGGCGCGGATGTCGTCGTAGCCGAAGACCATCTCCTCGGTCGAACCCATCCCGGTGCCGATGGCGACCATCAACCGGTTGGTGTCGACCTCGGGCGAACCGGCGTTCGCCCAGACGCGGCGGCCCAGCACCACGGAGATCTTCTGCAGGAACAGCATCCGCCGCAATTCGACGCGCGTCAGCTCCTGGTCGAAATCCTCGAGCAGATGCCCGCCAATGCGCACCGGCAGGTTGAACTGCTCGACGAACGGATCGTCGAGCTTGCGGATCCCGCTCTGTCCGTCCAGCAGCTTTTTCCATGTGCTGTCGGCGTCCGTGGCCAGCGCGGTGGACATCGCGACGCCGGTGACAACCACATCGGGAAAACCATTTCCGGTCGAGAGCGCCGCCATAACGTTTGCCTGCTTCCTTTCGTCGACGGCTCATCCCATTTACCCGGTTACCCAGGACCAGTACCAACCAAGCCTAAACGCAGCGATTGTGCTGGGGCACAACTTAAGCGGCACCGATAACCGGTGCTCGGTGATTGCAGGCGGCAAGCATCGGCGTATATCGTCGGCGCCTATGGGCAGTAAACCGGGAACCACCGAACTAAAGCCGAACGTCGAGCACATCCAGTCGCACTACGACCGGTCCAACGACTTCTTCCGGCTCTGGCTCGACCCGACGATGACGTACAGCTGCGCCTACTTCGAGCGCGACGACATGACGCTGGAAGAGGCCCAGATGGCCAAGGTCGATCTGGCGTTGGGCAAGCTGGGGCTGCGGCCGGGCATGACCCTGCTGGACATCGGTTGCGGCTGGGGGTCCACGATGCGACGCGCGATCGAGAAATACGACGTCAACGTGATCGGCTTGACGCTCTCGGAAAACCAGGTGGCCCACAACGAGCAAAAGTTCGCCGAGATGGACAGCCCGCGGCGCAAAGAGGTACGGCTGCAGGGCTGGGAGCAGTTCGATGAGCCGGTGGACCGCATCGTGTCGCTGGGTGCCTTCGAGCACTTCGCCGACGGCATCGGCCGCTTTGACCGCTACACCGACTTCTTCAAGATGTGTTACAACGTGCTGCCCGACGACGGCGTGATGCTCTTGCACACGATCGTGGTCCCCAGCGAAGAAGAGGCCAAGCAGCGCAACCTGCAGGTGACCATGTCGCTGATGCGCTTCATCAACTTCATCTTGACCGAGATCTTCCCCGGGGGCCGGCTGCCGATGATCTCGATCGTCGACCAATACGCCACCGCGGCCGGTTTCACCATCACCCGCCACCACCGCATCGGCTCGAACTATGTGCGGACCCTCGACACCTGGGCAAAGCAACTCGAAGCGCACAAGGACCAAGCCATCGCGCTGCAAGGTGAAGAGGTCTACCAGCGTTACATGAAGTACCTGACCGGTTGCCGGGAGCTGTTCCGCGACGGCTACACCGACGTCTGCCAATTCACCATGGAGAAGAAAGCCGCCTAAGCAACACCGGGTTCCAGGCGGGCGAACCTAATACGAGTAAAAGCCCTGACCGGACTTCTTGCCGAGCAGACCGGCTTCGACCATGCGCACCAACAGTGGCGGCGACGCGTACTGCTGCTCCTTGAACTCCTCAAACATCTTGTCCGCGATCAGCTTCAGGGTGTCCAGGCCGACCAGGTCCGCGAGCCGCAGCGGGCCCATCGGGTGCGAGAGCCCGGCGACCACCGCCTTGTCGACGTCTTCGACGGTGGCGAACTTGTTCTCGACCATCCGGATCGCGGACAACAAAAACGGCACCAACAGCGCGTTCACCACGAAGCCGGAGCGGTCGGAGCAGCGCACCACCTGCTTGCCCAGCACCGCGCTGGCGAATTCCTCGGTGCGGGCGGCGGCCTGTTCGTCGGTGACGAGCGTGCACACCAACTCGACCAACGGCAACACCGGGACCGGGTTGAAGAAATGCAGGCCCAAGACTCGCTGAGGGTTCTTGGTCGCCGCGGCGAGCTTCATGATCGGGATGCTGGACGTGTTGGATGCCAGCACCGCGCTGGGATCGGTGAGGATCCGGTCGAGTTCGGCGAAGATGTCGGCCTTGACGGCCTCGTCTTCGATGACGGCCTCGACCACCAATTGCCGGTCGGCGAAGTCTTTGAGATTGGTGGTGAAGGTGAGATTGTTGATCGCGCCGTCGCGCTCGCGCTCGGTGATCTTGCCCGCGCTGACACCACG
>Ga0070737_10005358_pt1 | contig 12312 bp, 11 predicted proteins | sample Coa_R1_10_FD_66438 | JGI IMG/M metagenome (GOLD analysis project Ga0070737, IMG submission 66438) | Surface soil microbial communities from Centralia Pennsylvania, which are recovering from an underground coalmine fire - Coalmine... | ecosystem: Environmental > Terrestrial > Soil > Unclassified... | reverse complement strand
AGTCCGTCAATATTCCTTCAGCACAGGAAGAGATGAACGAAGCACCAAAAATCTTGCCGATGCGTGAACAAGATTTTGTTATGCCGATTGAGGGAGAAATTATTCCAATCACAGAAGTGCAAGATCCGGTATTTTCACAAAAAATGATGGGTGACGGCTTTGCCATCATTCCAGCTAAAGGGTCTGTCGTTTCACCTGTTGATGGTGAGATTCTCAATGTTTTTCCGACGAAACATGCGATTGGCATTAAATCCAAACAGGGGTATGAAATTTTAATTCATATTGGATTAGAAACCGTTAATTTAAAAGGTGAAGGATTCACCGTTCTTGTAAAAGACGGCGAACAAGTGCAAAAAGGACAAGAACTGATTCAATTTGATCTCGAAAAGATTAAGAATTCCGCCCGATCGACGGAAACACCAGTCGTCTTTACAAACTTAACTAAATTGACGATCAAGAAACAAGGAAAAGCGGCCCAAGGTGAGAATGGCGTTATTACAATAGAATAATGAATAAAAGAGAAGTCCAATGTCGACAATGGACTTCTCTTTTTTTACAGGCTCTGTTAAAGGTTTTATGGCATCGAAAAATAGACGGAAGGATTCCTGCTAAATCAGGAAATTCATATAAAACACCTATAAATAAGCGGATTTTTTTCCGTTAAACTATACATTTTCATGATTTTAAGGCCTTTTTGGTTATTTAAGCGGAAAACCTCCGCCTATTTCTCTGTTTAACCGCTGTTTTTTAAAAATAAGCGGAATTCTTCCGAGTAAGTGAGTAATCTGCTGAAAATCAACAATGAACAATAACAGAGCATTTTAAAAAAATTTACGATCGGCGGATTCCCGTCCCAGAAAAGAAAGGTGCACCGAAATGTTTGGAACACCTGTATATTTTAGCTCTCCGTTGCAACCTTATGACTAGAAGTCATTGGTTCAGCCGGGTCTTCCGCTTGTTTTGCCCGTTTGATAAAGAAGGCGAGGACAAGGGCAATACAGGCAATACCTACGGAAACAAGGAAGGAGTCATTGATCCCTTCAAGCATGGCTTTTGCTGCAATTTGCTGTTTCATGGCAGCCAAGGCTTCTGGAGTTGGCTGGCCTGTTATATGTTTCATAGCAGATGCAGCCAGATCAGCAGCATGTGTTTTCGTCCGGTTTGACATAACCGTTACTAACAAAGCAGAACCGATGGCACCTGATACTTGCTGCAGCGTATTGTTCATCGCTGTGCCATGCGGGTAGAAACGGGCCGGAAGCTGGTTCATCCCGTTCGTCATGACTGGCATCATCACCATCGACATACCTAACATGCGGACGGAGTAAATAAAAATCAAGGTTGTATAGGAAGTATCCAATGTTAATTTGCTGAACATATAGCTCGTGAAAATCGTAATGGTTAAACCAATGACGGCTAATACTCTTCCGCCAAATTTATCAAATAATTTCCCAGTGATCGGGCTCATGATCCCCATTAATAAGGAACCAGGCAGCATGAGCAAACCGGACTTCAACGGTGAAATTCCTCGAAGAGTCTGCAGATAAATGGGCATGAGCAGCATGGCGGAAAACATTGCCATCGAAATCACAATTGAAATGGCAGACGATAAAGCAAACATTGGATATTTATAGACTTTAAAATTCAGCATTGGTTTTTCAAGCTTGTTTTGTCTTAAAATAAACCAGACTAAAGAAATTGCCCCGACAATAATGGTTCCATAGACTTCCGGGCTGTCCCAGCCTTTATCGCCGGCAGAGCTGAAGCCGTATAATAATCCGCCAAATGCCAAACTGGATAGAACCAATGATAATAAATCAAGGCGGATATCTACTTTTGCTTTTTTATCTTTTAATAAGAAAACACTAATGACAAGGATCACTATGGCGATAGGTGATACAAGTTGGAACAGAATTCTCCAGCTGTTATGTTCGATTAAATAACCGGATAATGTTGGTCCAATGGCCGGGGCAAAGATAAAGACCAATCCGAAAAGGCCCATTGCTCCACCTCGTTTTTCAGGCGGAAAGCTTGTTAACATGACATTCATTAACAATGGCATCATGATCGCAGAACCCGATGCCTGAATCATCCTAGCTGCCAATAATAATGGAAAAACATGAGCGAACCCGGCAATAATCGTCCCCGCCGTGAATAAACTCATCGCGGTTAAAAATAATCCTCTTACCGAATACTTCTGAATTAAAAACGCTGTTGCTGGAATCATCACGCCATTGACGAGCATATAACCGGTTGCCAGCCATTGAACGGTAGACGCGCCAACATCTAAATCTTTCATGATGTGTGGCAATGCCACGTTCAACAGTGTTTCATTTAACATGGAAATAAACGCCCCGATCATCAATATGGTGATAATCCCATATGGGGGGCGGTGTGTTTGAACGGATGTTTCCATTTGTATTCCTCCCATTAAACTAATAGTACATTTTTTTGTACCTTTGTTACGATAGGTATTATCATATACTGATTGTTCAATTTTTGCAATCAAAAAATTTAAGGTTTTAGCTGTATTTGTATGGAAATGAATAATAAAGTATAATCATTTTTGTACAGGCAGTATAATGAATCAAAGGTGAATGACATGACGGATCGAAAACAACTAGTTGTTAATAAAGCACACCAATTGTTTATCGAAAAAGGCTTTCAAGCCACTTCGATTCAAGATATTATCGACTTTAGCGGAATTTCCAAAGGTACCTTCTATAACTATTTCTCGTCCAAAAACGAATTGTTAATGGCCATTTTTACTTCTTTGCATCAACGGATTGATGAGGAACGAAACCGCCTGCTGGTCGGACAGGACCCATCCGATCTTGAAATATTTATTAAGCAGCTGGAAATGCACATGGAGTTCAATCGGCGGAATAAACTTTTTACTCTTTTTGAAGAGGTGTTTATTTCCAATGACCCGGCGTTAAAACAGTTTTTAGAGCGGATTCAAATCCTTTATATTCGTTGGATCTATAATCGGTTTGTCGATATTTTTGGGAAGATTAAGCAGCCCTTTCTACTGGACTGTGCCATCATGTTTACAGGAATGCTGCATCATAACATTCATTTTCATTTTTTGGCCAATCAAATGGACGGCAATATTAAGAAAGTGATCCGATATACCGTTCACCGCATCGAGAAAATGGTGGATGAGATCGAAATAAGTGGCGATCAATTATTGAAACCTTCCATTTTGGAAAAATGGCTTCCGGATTGCTATACATCCAGGGAAGCTTTGGAGAAAAAACTATCAGGCATCGTTTTAGCATTGAAAAAATGTTTAACAGATAACAAAGAGCAGTTGAAATATCTGGAACTTTTGGATTTTATTCAAGACGAAATTATTCAGGCAAAACCACCGAGAAAATATCTCGTCCAAAGTGCCCTTTTCACGTTAGGGAACAACCAAGAAGAAAATTGGAAAGTGGAACTGAGAAAATTGGAGGAAATCATCGGGGAGTTCTTTTCGAAAAAAGAAAATGATGAATCGTAGTCAATCGGATCTTTTCGATTGGCCTTTTTCTATTGTCATTATCTGCCATCATCACTGTAGGATCGTATGTTACAAACAAACACTTTAAGGTAAAGGAGCTACTATTAATAAGTGGTGGTGGGAGCCAAAAATAAGTGGTGAATATCAGAATTACTTTAAAAATCAATATTCTTTAAGTAATGAATTTGAATATGGATAACAAGTGGTAAAAGCCGAAAAGGTCCTATTGTTTTCGATAGGACCTTTAATGGGGGGATTCATAAGTAATGCGGATATAAGTTTTGATGGGTAGCGATCCATTCCTTCATTTCCATGATCATTTGTTCATAGCTTGGAACTTCAAATGAAAAGTCATTTCTGTTATTCACCAATGTTTTGTTTACATTAACCGAATAACAGGGGGAAATCGTTATTTGATTGTCTTTAAATGCTTCATTAAATAATTTTAATAAATTTAGCTTGCTTATACTCGTATTGTTCACAAGATGATAGATCCCTGTAAGGGGTTCACTTGCGGCTTTTTCCATCGCTTTTGCCAGTGTTAGAGTTGTCACACCAGTCCAAATGGCGCTTGAATATCCGTTAATTGGTCCGGTTTGTTTCATAAACCAATTAAATAAACCAATTCCATCTTTATTCAGATCCGGCCCGATAATGGAATTTCTGAACGTTACATTTTTGTTATCATCAATTTCGCCCAAGGCCTTTGTTCGGTCATAAAGGGTCTTTCCATCGGGAAAGCTTTTTTCTGAATACGGCCCGGAGTTTCCGGAAAAAACACAATCCGTACTCATATGAATCAGCTTGGTCGGAGAATCTTTTAATTGATCCGCAAGATAATGCGGTAAATAGCTATTTAGATAAACAGCCTTTGAAGGGTCCTGGTCACATGCGGTGTTCAGCATCCCGATGCAGTTGATGACGGCATCATAGTTTTTCGTTAACAAAGATTTTAAGAATGCTAGGTCCATCAAATCGCCATTGATGTTTTTGCCATAGGGGAAGGGGATCCTTGAATAGGTGGTGACGTCATAGCCGCGCTCCATTAAATAGATAGCGATGGTGTGGCCTGCCATACCAGTAGCACCAAGAACTAAAAATTTCACTTTTTCCCTCCCTTCCAGCTGCGAAGCTCATCTTGAATATATTGAAGTGTCAACAATTTTTCTTTTATTTCTTCGACCGAAAGGATTTTTGTATTATTGGAGTTGTATTCATCTGTTAACGTAATTTTGGGGGAACCTTCTTCAAAATATTTTCGATAGTTCAAATCGCGGTTATCTGCAGGCACCCGATAAAAGTTGCCCAAATCGATGGCTTTTGCTGCCTCTTCTTTTGTCAACAGCACTTCGTATTTTTTTTCTCCGTGGCGTGTACCAATCACTTCAATTTCATTGTCCGCTTCAAATAATTCCTTCAAAGCCTGGGCTAAATCTCCAATGTAAGAAGCTGGAGCTTTTTGTACCATAATATCGCCATTTGCAGCATGTTCAAAAGCATATAACACTAAATTGACCGCTTCTTCAAGGCTCATGATAAAGCGGGTCATTTTCGGATCTGTAATCGTGAGCGGTTTCCCAGCCTTTATTTGTTCGATAAATAATGGGATCACAGAGCCGCGCGATGCCATCACATTCCCATATCTCGTTCCGCAGATTAACGTTTTTGTCGGATCGACGAACCGGGACTTAGCAATGAAGGTTTTCTCCATCATCGCTTTTGAAATTCCCATCGCATTGACAGGGTATGCTGCCTTGTCTGTCGAAAGACAAATGACTTTTTTGACACCTGCGTGGATCGCTGCTGTTAAGACGTTATCTGTTCCAAAAACGTTCGTTTTGACTGCTTCTAATGGAAAAAATTCACAAGAAGGAACTTGTTTTAGGGCCGCAGCGTGAAAGATAAAATCTACATTTTGCATAGCGTTCGTTAAACTATTAAAATCCCGCACATCTCCAATAAAAAATTTGATCTTGTCATTTTGATAGAATGTACGCATATCATTTTGTTTTTTTTCATCTCTGGAAAAAATTCTAATTTCCTTAATATCCGTATTTAAAAATCGTTCCAACACTACGTTGCCAAATGAGCCTGTACCTCCTGTAATCAGGATGGTTTTATTTTTAAACATAGTAGGAGATTTGCCGGGTTCGTCCATTTTGGTCATGATATCAGCCCTCTATCCAAGATGATTCTAATCCATTCTGCGCTATTATAGGCAGGAGTTATAAAGCTAATTTTCAATGAAAATCTCACTCCTTTTTCAAAAAATAACACGGGAAATTATTTTCTCAAAAGTAAAGAAATTTTGACTTCGAGAATTGTCCAGCTCCAGCGCCTTCAGCACTAAAAGTCCCAAAACCAGACTTTTAGTGCTGAAGAACATTTGCCTGTCGGGGCTGACCAAGGAGCTTGCGCTTTTCTTAAATAACATATGCGTGTCCTAATAGGAAGGTTCCTAATGGAAACGAGTTTGGGAAATCGGGCTCATGATAAGTATCCCGCCTTTCATTTATCGCATAGACTAAACTATAAATTAGAATGGAGGTTTTTGGAAATGATGATGAATCCGTACAGTCATCCATATAGGTCCTATCCTTATCCGCAGCCAACCTATCAATATACTTATCCTTATCCGGACACCTATTACGGAACATACCCTCCAGGTTATTGGCATATGGGCGGTCAGCACGAAGGTGTATATGCCGGAGGCCAGGGAACCGGATATCATGTCGGCGGGTATTTAGGGGGAGAGCATGGGCTCGGAGTGTATTCAGGCGGTCAGTTAGGCGGCGGACAAGGTCTGGGCATTCATGCTGGAGGTTACTTGGGCGGCCAACATGGTCTTGGGGTTCAGGCAGGCGGCCAGCTGGGTGGCGGACAAGGTCTGGGCATTCATATGCAAGGTCAGCTGGGCGACCAAAAAGGCTTCGGGGTTCAAGCGGGCGGCCACTTAGGAGGCAGCCATGGGTTGGGTGTTCATGCAGAAAGCAAGCTAGGCGGCAAGAAAATTCTTGGCGTACAGGTCGGCGGGTATTTAGATGGAAGTCATGGCTTAGGCGTACACGCCGGGGGGCATCTAGGCGGTGGGAATGGTCTCGCTGTACAGGCCGGCGGTCAGCTAGGAGGCGGCCAAGGATTGGGCGTCCAGACAAGCGGCCAGCTTGGGGGCCAAAAGGGCCTCGGGGTTCAAGCAGGCGGCCACATTGGAGGTGGCAAAGGAATGGGCATCCATGCGGAAGGCCAAATAGGTGGCAAAAAGGTTCTTGGCGTGCAAGCGGGCGGCCATATTGGAAGCAATGAACTTGGCGTCCATGCAGAAGGCCAGCTGGGTGGTAAAAAAGGTCTTGGTGTTCAAGCTGGGGGTCAACTAGGAGGCGGCCAAGGATTGGGTGTCCATGCAGAAGGCCAACTGGGCGGTCCAAAAGGTCTCGGAATCCAAGCGAACGGCCATTTGGGTGTCAAAAAAGGATTGGGAATTCAAGCGGAGGGCCAGCTAGGCGGAAAAAAAGTCCTTGACGTCCAAGCCGGCGGAAAACTAGGCGGCGGTAAAGGCTTAGGCCTTCACGCTAGCAGTCAGCTAGGCGGCCCAAAAGGTGTAGGCATCCAAGCGAACGGTCACATAGGAGGCAAAGGCTTAGGCATCCACGCAGAAGGTCAGGTGGGAGGCAAAAAGGTTCTTGGTGTTCAGGCAGGCGGCCAGCTAGGAGGCGGCCAAGGTCTCGGGGTTCAAGCGGGCGGCCAGCTAGGCGGCCCAAAAGGCCTCGGCGTACAGGCCGGCGGGAACATTGGCGGCGGCCATGGTGTAAGTGCACATGTTGATGGAAACCTTGGTAAATATAACGGGCATGTCGGTTTTCAGGTTGGCAACAGTAAAAAGAAACCATGAAATAAGGTTGTGATAGAAGGCTGATCTTTACATGCATCTTGGGTCAGCCTCACATCATTTTACTGTACGGTATGCTTTTTACGGTGCGTTTCTTACTCCGAAATGGAACTCCTTTTTAATTAGGATAATCTCTGTTAATATCTTTTCTTTTTATTAATTCCAATATTTTCTCGGTTGAATAAAGATAACCGTACTCAACGTCTTTTTGCCTTATATCTTCACAAAAGTCAACGCGCCCATACTGGTTGTCGTATGTTGCAATAATGGTATTCCACCCATTTTGGATCAATTGCTCATAATAAAGCAATATATTATATAATACATATACTGCGGAAGGAAATGGGCCATTTCCATAGATCATGGTATAAGGTGTATCGACATCTTTCAATCCCTCTATGATTGCTTCCCATTCAGTTGCCCCAGGCATTTTTACAAACTGGACTCTTGGATCTTTAATATGTTGAAGTACCTGTACAGCTGAATGATCAAGGCTTATATCGATAATTATAAGCTTATAATTACTGTAGGATTGTTCTAATAGTTTTTCTAATTTGTTAATGGTTTTTTCAGACCCATCTTGAACCGGAAATATGATGGAAATTTTAAAAGGAATTTGTCTTCGTTTTCTGGCTTGCAGTTTAGCGAGCTGATAAAAATATCTCCATCTTCGATGATGCGCCAGTGAATTTTTTAATTGTGCCGATATACTTAACGGAGCATCTGTGCGGTAATTCATCAGAACCTCGGGAATATAAACAATATCACAATGTTCGGTTAAACGGAGCCAATAGTCATAATCTTCAACCGGTTCTAATCGATATCCATCAATCATGGCTGCAAATTGTTTTTTATACATAAAGGAGACCCCAATAAAACAAACATCGAGCAGATTTTCTTTCAGTTGTTCCTGATTTTTATAGAAATCCTCAAAACTGGGATCTTTCAAATAAGCGCCTTGGTGGTCAACATGCCGAAAGCTGCTATATGACAAGCCGACATTGGGAGGAGCCGAAACCAAGGCATTCCTGAGTTTCTCTACAAAAGTTGGATAATAAATATTATCGCTGGAAACCCAAGTAAAATATTTTACTTCTTCTATCTCCATTAAATAATCGAAACCCGTATTCAATGCTTTTGCAACACCTTCGTTTTTTTCCTTTATGATCAGATGTACGCGCTCGTCTCCCTCGGTAACTTTTTGAATGTTGTTAATGGTGTCTGAAGGAGCACCATCTGAAACAATGACAAAATAAAAGGTTCGATAACTCTGTTCCAGAATCGATCTTAACGCTAATTCAAGATAAATTGGATCTTGTTTGTAAACAGGCATGACGATCCCGACATCTTTCATTAAATTCCCACCCTTCCAACAAAAACTTTATCAATCATGTACTAAAGTCATTATTTAGGTATTTATTTCTATTTTTGTTTCATGACACCAAGATCCTGTACCACCTGTGACCAAAATTAATTGATTCTCAAACAATTCTAATGACGAATAATTCCATTTATTATATGGCCATTCATTTCTTCTGTTTATGTCTTTTTCCTATAAGGCTTTTTGTAGTAAACCCATTTTTCAGCAAAATTAAATCATTTTTTTATAATGGTTCGTATACTATCGTAAAGTTTTTTGTGTTTTTCTTTGGGGAAAATTGCTAAATGGTAAGACCACTTTAGGGAAATTTGACATTTGGGTGTTGGATTGCGAGTTAGTTGGACGAGTTTTTGAAAAAACAATAGCGGCAAAATAAATTTTTTTGTTCATGAGAAGAACTAAATTGGTAATGTTGATCAGATAAACAAATGGAAGGAAAGGGGACTTTATTATTGTCTAATACTACTCCATATTATGATTTAACAATTGCTGAAGGAGATTTAATCGATCTGCAGAGTGACATATGGAATGACATGCCTGTACCGGCTTATTTAAGGGTGGAAAATGTACATTACGATATTGATATTTCGTACCGTGGTTCTTATACCCGAAAATTTCCAAAAAAATCATACAGCATCTATTTTATTGAGCCGAACAGATTTGATGGTGCCAGGGAGATTCATCTTAATGCTGAATACAAGGACCCCTCTATTATTCGTAATAAGCTTTCACTTAATTTCTTCCAGAACCTTGGTGTGCTTTCTCCTGATAGTCACCATGTCAATTTAAGGCTAAACGGATCATTAAAAGGGGTATTTCTGCAACTGGAATCTGTTGATGATTTGTTTCTGGAAAAGAGGAATCTACCGCCAGGCCCTATATATTATGCTGTCAACAACAACGCCAACTTTTCCTTTATGCGGGGAAAGAAGTCAAAAAAGTACATTCTTTCAGGATATCAACAAAAGAACGGAAACTGGTTGGACGATGTATTTCTCCATGAGTTTATTACGAAAATAAATATGACCCCCCTAAATGAATTTCAAGATACCATTGCGCAATATTTAAATATTGAAAACTATCTCCGCTGGCTCAGTGGAGCCGTATGCACCATGAATAATGATGGATTCACACATAACTATGCACTTTATCGTAACAGTCTTACCGGCTTGTTTGAAATCATTCCCTGGGACTATGATGCCACTTGGGGACGAAGGGTCAATGGTAAAGTGATGTCATTCGATTTCGTTCCTTTAGAAGGGCATAGATGCAATCACCTTACATTTCTCCTTCTGCAGGTACCTGAATTTCGCAAATTATATCGTGAATTGATGGAAGAGATATTAGAAGAGCAGTTTACAGTAAAAAATTTGGAAGATAAAATTATTTCACTACACCAAGCTTTAAGACCTCATCTACTCCTAGATCCTTATAAAAAGAAGGATATCCATATATTTGATGGTGAACCTGATTTTATCTTTCAATTCATTAGAGAACGCAATGATTACTTGAAAAATCAACTGATACATTTTGAATAAATGATTTTCGGCGGCTGGGTGAACTTTCAAACTTTCAATATATAAATTTTTAGGCAACAATTTAGAAGATATATAGACAATTGCATTTACAAAATTAATGATAAATTAATAGTTTAAGAATAAGGCGAACTATACAGGGATATTGTTCTGAAGGAGCAATGAAGATTCCAAAAAAAATACTGAGATAGGAGGCACATCATGGGACCTATTTGTATGAAGGATACAGGGAAATACGGAAGGGGGATTTATGCTCTTCGTGATATCAAAAACGGAGAACTTATAGAAGAATCACCTGTTTTCATCTCTCCAAAAAACGAACGCAAGTATCTGAAGAAAACTGTTATATTTGATTACTGTTTCAACTGGGAGAAACATCAAACAGCAATTGCTTTAGGATATGGTTCATTATTTAATCACTCCTATACCCCAAATGCCAAGTTTATTAATAACTACGACCAGCTATCTATTTCTTTTTATGCGATACGTGACATTAAGGAAGGAGAAGAAATAACCATCAATTATAACGGCGATCCTGAAGACCAGACGCCTGTGTGGTTTGATGTGATTGAGTAGTTAAACACTGAACTGCGATATTAATGTTGCTCTCTTTTTTGGAATGGTATTTGAAAATAAAAAATGTGCGTTTATTGGTATTCATAAGCCTGTACATCTATGAAAAACGTAAATAAGATATACTGTACGCTAAATATTAATAAATGAAAGGAAGTGTATTCATTTGGCTAGAAGAACAGGAAAAGGCCATGAATCTAGAGGAGATGAAATTCTAACTAGGGCAAGAAGACGTAGACGTTGTGCAGGTGACACAGTTAACTTACGATTTAACCCAACTAACGATGCTGTAAACTCCGTATTTGTTGCCGGAAGCATTCTTCCATGTAGTTTACCTCCAATTACACCATCCGGGCCACTACCGACTCCAACTCCAATGCCGACACCAGCTGCTACCAGCTTTATTAGTTGTCTAGTAGCCAATGGTTTCAATATTATCGACATTGTGGCCTTAACTCCAACTGATGTACTTGTAACTCTTGTCAGATGCTAAAACGTTTTACGCCTAGGATTTTGTAAACAGCTAAGCCAAAGGAATTTTCTTTGGTTTAGCTTTGCATATTGACATACAGTCATACAATCAAACTTCTATTTAGAGAGGAGAAGAATATTGGCTAAGTTATTAGATGCACAGACATCACAAAATGCGAGTTATGCGAACTCCATTTCGATTCCCGTTTCCACTACGCCACAACTTTTTGCACAACTTACAGCCAGTACTGCAGGTGCTACAGGAACTGTACGTACTGAAATGACTGGAACTGTTACGGTGCAATTACCACTATTACCAGTTGCTACATCTATTACTGTAACGATTGTAAGGGGAACTACGCTATCTGATTTAATTATTTATTCCGTACGTCAAGTTCTTGAATTATCTGTTTTAGGACCTCAAGTACTTTCATTTACTGCTTCAGATTTCAATGTTCCTATTACAGCTAATAATCAAGTAGTTTATACAGCGTTTGTAAGTGCCAGTGTAATTGGAACTGTACGAGTAGGTCCAGAAAGTTTTAATGCTACGGTTTACTCAGACTGATAGAATAAGAGGTAATTAGCAAATTTTAGCAGAGATCGTTTTAAACCTCTCTGCGTTTTTTATACTCCGAATAAATGGAACATCATTCATTTTTGTTTGAATATTGGTAATCCAGTGAAATCGGTGTTGATAAATACAAATAAAGATTGATGAATTTAAAAAGGGGCTTCCAAAAAGTCAGGTTCCTGGCTTTTTGGACAACCCCTATTATTTTTTACGTTTTTGATTTTTTAAGATCTGAATCATATTGATAAAATCCTCAGCATATTTTTCAGGGGAGAAATTTGCCACAATGTGTTCTACGCCATTTTTTCGAATGGATTCTCGCAGCAACGTGTTGGTCATTAATTCCTTTGCTTCTTGTACGGCTTCGCTAATATTGCCTAATGTATA
>Ga0070737_10005354_pt1 | contig 12322 bp, 11 predicted proteins | sample Coa_R1_10_FD_66438 | JGI IMG/M metagenome (GOLD analysis project Ga0070737, IMG submission 66438) | Surface soil microbial communities from Centralia Pennsylvania, which are recovering from an underground coalmine fire - Coalmine... | ecosystem: Environmental > Terrestrial > Soil > Unclassified... | reverse complement strand
GTACTCGGGCCGCGGCGTCACCAGGTCGTTGCCGATCGAGCGCTGGTGCTCCAGGAACTCGGCGGTCACCACCGCGCAGATGGTGTGCAGGCCGATGTCCTCGGGCCCCGTCGCGCAGCAGCCGTCGCGGTAGAACCCGGTGAGCGGCTCGGTGCCGCACTCTTCCAGCGGGCCGCCCAGCACGTTGCGCTCAAGCATCGTCAGCGGCGAAGAAGCTTCTCGCGGACGGTGTCGGTGACGAAGCGCCCCATCGAGACCGGCCGGAACGCGCGGGCCGCGTCGGTCAGCGCGTCGCGGGAATCCGCGGGCAGCTCGATGTCGGCGGCGGCGACGTTGAACTCGAGCTGCTCGACGCTGGACGCCCCGGGAATGGCGACCACGCCGGGCAAGCTGACCAGCCAGGCCAGCGCCACCTGCGCTGGCTTGGCGTCGACGTCGGCGGCGACGGCGCGCAGCGTCTGCAGCAGCGGTTCGATGCGGCGGAGATTCTCGGCGCCGAAAAACGGGTTGATCGCCCGGACGCCGCCGGGCCGGTTGTCGACGCCGTACTTGCCACCCAGAAGTCCTTGCGCCAGTGGGCTGTACGCAATGATGATGCGGTTCTCGCGCTCGGCGAACGGCACCAGGTTGTCCAGCGCGCGGGGGTACGCGAGTGAGAAGTGCACCTGGTTGCTGATCACCGGCCGACCGAGCGCGGCGTCGGCCTTCTGCCATCGCGCAAGCGAGTAGTTGGACACGCCGGCCGCGCCGATCGCGCCGCTGTCGAGCAGATCGCGCATCCCGGGCATGATCACCGAATCGGGGACCACCGGGTTGGGTTGGTGGACCTGGTAGAGCGGGATGCGGTCGAGCTGCAGCCGGCGCGCGCTGGCACGCTCGCGCTGCTTGACCACCGGGGGCAGCGGCGCGACCGGCATGATCTTGCTGGCCACCGCCACCTCGGCGCGCTTGTCGCCGAGCGCTTCGCCGAGGATTCGTTCGCTCTTGCCGAATCCGTACACCTCAGCGGTGTCGAACAGCGTGACTCCCAAGGAAAGTGCACGCTGCACGATCTCGCGCGCGGCACCCGAGGCGTATTGGTCCCCGTAGCCCCACTCCCGCGAGCCGAACTGCCAGGTGCCCAGCCCGATCCGGCTGACTTTTCCGATTCCCTCGACGTCCAGATATTTCATATCGCTCACGGTACTGACACCCACCGCGATCTGTACGCTGTGCCTGCAGCAGGCGTTACAAGAGAGGGCGAATATGTCAAGGACAGTTGTGGTCGGCGCCTCGAGCGGGCTCGGGCGTTGCATCGGCGTCGGTCTTGCGCAGCGAGGCGCTCGGGTCGCGCTTCTCGCCCGCCGTCGCGAGCGCATCGAGGCCGCAGCCAAGGAGGCGGGGCCCGGCGCAACCGCCATCGAATGCGACGTCACCGACGAGGCGTCGTGCCGGGCGGCAATCAGCCAAGCCGCCGACGCGCTCGGCGGCATCGACCACCTGGTGTACACGCCCGCCGTCGGGCCGCTGGTCCGCATGGTCGACACCGACGCGGCCACCTGGCGGCGCGTGTTCGACACCAACGTCATCGGCGCGGCGCTGGCGACCGCGGCGGCGATGCCGCATCTGAGCGCCTCCGCCGGCAAAGCGGTCTACCTCTCGTCCGACGCCGGCACCTTCGGGCCGCCGTGGCCGGGCCTCGGCGCGTACGGCGTCAGCAAGGCGGCGCTGGAACGACTCGTGGAAGCCTGGCGGGCCGAACACCCAGACATCGGCTTCACCTGTCTGATCGTGGGCGAGTGCGCGGGCGGTGAAGGTGACGCGCAAACCGGAATGAACGTGGGCTGGGATCCCGAACTCGCCAAACAGGCTGTGCCGCTGTGGTTGTCGCGCGGCTGTATGCCGGGCAAATTAATGCCCGTCGAAGACCTCATCGAAGTGGTGCACACGATCCTGCGCACCGATGCGGCCACGTCGATGCCGCTCGTGGTCGCCCGGGGCGGGCCCGCCGGCGCGCCGGTCTTTGGCGTTTAGCATGACGACACGGGAGGTCTCATGGTCGAGCTTCACATCGAACGCACAATTGCCGCACCTGCTGAACGGGTCTTCGACTGGCTGGCCGACCCGGCCAGTCTGACCGCCGCTCCGCCAGTCTTTAGAGCCCGTTGGGAGCCCGGCACGACCGGCCCCGGCGAGGGCGCGGTGCGGCGGGTGATCGGGCTGGGCACCTGGTTTCGCGAAGAGATCACGGCGTACGACCCGCCGCGCAGCTACTCCTACCTCATCCTCCGATCGTTTCCGCCGTTCGAGCACGAGGGCGGCACACTGACGTTCACCCCGCGCGGCGACGGCACGCACGTCGACTGGGTCACCCGCTACACCCATCCGGCGTACTTCGGCGGCAGTCTGATGGAGCCGGTCAGCTCCCGGCTGCTCCGCTCGAGCTTCAACGCGATCCTGGCCGGCGCCGCCAAAGCACTGGAAGGCTAGCGACCCTGGTGACGTCGACAGCGAGTACTCAGCTCGTCGCGTTGGCCCGGGGCATGCGGGAGCTCGTGCGCGCCGAGGCCGCCGAATCGGAGCGCCAGCGCACCCTGACCGCCCCGATTGTCGAGGGGATGTGGGCCAGCGGGCTGCTGTCGGCGTTCAATCCCGTCGCGGCCGGCGGCGTCGAACCGTCGTTTGCCGAGATGATCGAGACCTGGATCGAAATGGCTTGGCAGGACGGGTCGTTCGGCTGGGTCGGCATCGCGAACCTGCCGTCGACGTTCGCCGCGGCGTGCTACCTGCCCGACGAAGGTTTTGCCGAGGTGTTCACGGCCCACGACAACCGCGTCACGCTGGGCGGCCAGTTCTTCCCGAACGGGCAGGGGATTGCGGTCGACGGCGGTTACCGGTTGAGTGGATCGTGGAATTTCGGTTCGGGTGTCGGGCATTCGCAATACGTTGCCGCCGGGTTCTTGCCGCTCGACGACGGCGAAATGCGCTGGGTCAGCGACGGTGTTCCCGACATGCAGGTGGCCGTCGTTGCGCGGGAAGACATCTCGCTCGGCGACGGCTGGTATGTCCAGGGGCTCAAGGGAACCGGATCCTACGACTACAGCGCCGACGACGTGTTCGTGCCGGAAAGCCGGACGTTCCCGCTGTTTCGCCGGGAGCCGTACCGCGGCTCGTCGCCGGCCACCCGCATGGGGCTGATGGCGGTGACCGCCGCCGGTCACGCGTCGTGGGCGCTCGGGGTCGCCAAGAGCATGCTCGACGACGTCACCGAACTGGCGGCCACCAAATATCGAATGAGCGACATGGGGGAGTCGCTGGCCAGCCGCCCGACATTCCAGAAAGGCCTCGCCCAGCACGTCGCGGCATGGCGCGCCGCCCGCTTGCTGGTCCTCGACGCGTTCGGCACGGCCGAGGCCGCCGTCGCCTCCGGTGCAGACCTGACCCCGACCTTGCGGGCCGACATGCGGGTGGCCGCCGTGCACGCCACCGACACCGCCCGAAGCTGCGCGGAGTGGGCGCATCTGGCGGCCGGCACCACCGCGATCCGCGAAGGCAGCCGCTTCGAACGGGCATTCCGCGACATGTACACCGGAACTCAGCATGCCTTCATCAGCGAAAAGGTCGCCATCGACGTCGCGCGGATCTGGCTCGGCATCATCGACGACCAGTTCGGACTCTGAGCGAAGTGGGTAGACAAGGCGACATGAGCACCATCGATCCCTCGGACGAGGCGATCACGCTGAGCCTGCACGACGCGCCGCCGGCTCACCTGATGGATGCGATGGTCAAAAGTGTCGAGCTCGAATTGGGTTGGGGCCGACTCATTTTCGGCCAAACCTTTGCCAATTCCGCGAGCCTGGCCGAGGCGCTGCGACGGGAACAGCCCGGGCGGCGCGACATCTCCATCTACCCGCGCGAGCCGCACGTCGTCGTCGCCGAATCGCCGAGCGAGTTCTTCATCGATCCCAGCCACACCTATCGGCTGCGCTTCACCGACTCTGACCCGGAGGGCGCCGCGCCGCCCGGCGTGACGGTGCGGACGCTGAACGACCGGTCCGACGCCGACGCGATGAACCGGGTGTACGTGCGCTGCGGAATGGTCCCGGCACCGGTCGACGTGCTCTGGGACAACCATCTGCATGCCGAGGCAGTGACCTACCTGGTCGCGGTCCGCGACGACGACGGCGCCGTCGTGGGCACCGCCACCGGCGTCGACCACGAGGTGCTGTTCTCCGATCCGGAGCGGGGCTCGAGCATGTGGACCCTGGCCGTCGACCCGGCCGCGGCGCTTCCTGGCGTCGGCGAAGCCCTGGCCCGCGCGATGGCCGGGCACTTCCGCCGCACGGGCCGCGCCTACCTGGACCTGTCGGTCGCGCACGACAACGATGCGGCCATCGCCCTCTACGAGAAGCTGGGTTTTCGCCGCATCCCGGTGATGGCGATCAAGCGGAAGAACGCGATCAACGAGCCGCTGTTCACCCCGCGGCCGGAAACGATCGACGACCTCAACCCCTATGCCCGGATCATCGCCGACGAGGCGCTGCGTCGCGGAATCCGGGTGGAGGTCCTTGACGCGGAGACCGGCGAGATGCGGCTGACCCACGGCGGCCGCAGCGTGGTCACCCGAGAGTCGCTGTCGGAGTACACCTCGGCGATCGCCATGTGCCGCTGCGACGACAAGCGCCTGACCCGCCGGCTTGTCAAAGAGGCCGGCATCACCGTGCCTCGCGCCCGCCTGGCCACCTTGGACGACGCCGACTACGCCTTCCTGACCGAAGTCGGCGAGGTCGTCGTCAAACCGACTCGCGGCGAACAGGGCAAGGGCATCACGGTCGGCATCACCGCGCAGGACGGCCCGGAGAAGCTTTCCGCCGCCGTGGCCCGGGCGCGGGAACAGTATCCCGAAGTGCTGATCGAGCAACGGATCGCCGGCGAGGACCTTCGCCTGGTGGTGATCGACGGCAAGGTGGTGGCCGCCGCGCTGCGGCTGCCGCCCGAGGTCATCGGTACCGGCGATCGCAGCGTTCGGGACCTGATCGCGGCCGAGAGCCGGCGGCGCTCGGAGGCCACGGGTGGTGAATCCACCATCCCGCTCGACGAGGTCACCGAGGCGACTGTCGTCGAGGCCGGTTGGATCATGGATGACGTGCTGCCCGAAGGAACCCGGCTCCGGGTGCGTCGCACCGCCAACGTGCATCAGGGCGGCACGATTCGCGACGTCACCGCGCAGGTGAACCCCGAATTGTGCCGGGTCGCGGTGGCAGCGGCCGAGGCGATCGGCATCCCGGTGACCGGCATCGACCTGGTGGTTCCCGACATCGCCGGCGAGGACTATGTCTTCATCGAAGCCAACGAGCGTCCCGGACTGGCCAACCACGAACCGCAACCCACGGCCGCGGCTTTCGTCGACTTTTTGTTCCCAGGTCAGCCCGCCCCGCCGACGGCGTGGACGCCGGGGGAATCGCAATCCGACGGCGAGGATTGAGGCCTTCCCTCAAGTCCCTCACGCATGCGAATTTGAGAGCACCTGGCAGAACAGGAAATTGGCCAATTTGCTGGCATTGGCCCCCACCGGTCGCGGTAGGCTCGACAACACGCAAGTTCTGGTCGGCGCAGCAGAAATCTGTTTTCGCAACGGCAGGAATGGGGGTGCGCAGATGCGCTATCTGGCGACCGCGTTCGCCGTCGCCGCCATCTGCATTCTCACCGCCGGTTGCGGCAGCGGTGACAATCAAGGCGCCAAGTCGACGACAACCACCACCACCACGACGCTCATTCCGCGTCCTGTTGTGGAGCGTGAGCTGGACGGATTGCTGCTGCCTCCCGAGCAGATCAACCCCGTGATGGGCGCGACCGAACTGAAACTCACCAGGAAACACGACCAGATGTCCGACGACAGCGCCACGATGGAACCCAGGGAATGCCTGGCCATCGACGGCTCGGTGCAGGCCCAGGTATATGCGGACAGTGGTTTCACCGCGATGCGCGATCAGGCGTTCAACGACGGCGACAACTTCACCCATTACGCCGAGGAGGCGGTGGTGTTGTTTCCCACCGCCAAACAAGCCGGCGCGTTCTTCAACAACTCGGCCAAACAGTGGCCGGCGTGCCACCAGTACCGCCACATTCAGTCGGGGACGGAGTGGACTGCCGGACCGATATCCAACGCCGACGGCATACTGAGCGTGGTTGCGACGCAACAGAATGCCAGAGCCGGTGGCTGGGCCTGCGGACGCGCGCTGGCGCTGAAAAACAACATCATCGTCGACGTCAACACCTGCAGCCCGGACCCGAAAAACTCGGCTGTCGACCTCGCTAGGCAGATCGCCGCGAAAGTGCCACTGCGGTAAGGCCGTTAGGCGTGCAGCCCCTGCTTGATGGCGGCGTCTTGTTTTTTGCCTACATCGCTGACGAAATCCGGCGGTGCGGACATGCCGCTGGGGCCGTCGAATTCGAGTGTGACGAACGCCCTGCCCTCGGTGAACATCAACACCGTGATTCCCTTGGATTTGTCGGGTGCATCCCCTGAGATCGTCGTTCCGCCGGCGCCGACGTCCGTCGCGACAGGCGGCCCGGATATGGCGCCGGGCGGCGCCGCCTTGGCCGCATCGAGCGCATTCGCCGCCGCGGCGGGATCCGGAAGGACCACGATGGTGTCGCGGATGACGTGGCTGCCGTCGTCGTCGGTGAATGTGATCGCCGCGCCCTGCTGGCCATTCGGGTTCGGTGTCGGCGGGCCGGCGGTGAAGGTGTCGGGCGCGTTGATGTCTTTCGGCCCGATCAGCAGCTTGGTGTAGTCGGCAGGTGATGCCGGCGTCGAGGCGTGACTGGTTGCGGTCGGTTTGGCTGCTCCCGATGTGGCGGTCGACGACTTCGAATTGCTGTGGCAGCCGGCCACCAGCGTGGCCGCTACAGCGACTCCGGTGGCCGCCAACAGTGAAATCCGCATTCCGTGGCTGCTCCTTTGCTGCAACGTCATCGCCGAACTATATCCGCATCGGAGTGCGGCGTATTCGAAGCTATTCGGTGTCGGCAGGGTCGAGAAGTCGCACCTCCTCGAGGTCCATCGCGGTCTGCAGCTCGCGCAGCACGATGTCGTCGATGCGATTGCGGTCTCGCAGCTCGGTGACGGCCCGGCGCTTGTGTTCGAGCACCCCGAGACGCACCCGTCGCACCAGGTCGTTCTGCTCGGCCGGGTTGTTCGGCGCCGAGGCGTCGGCCATGACGAGCGCCGCATGTTCTTCGTATTCCTTTTGCAGACGGCGCAATAGCTCCTCGCCGACACCGAGTTCGCCGGCCACCTGCGGCAGTGCTTCGAGGGCGGCTTCGGCGCTGCGAGTGCGGGCCAGCTGCAATTCGTCGGCGCGCCCGGCGTCTTGGGGCAACCGAGCCCAACGAACGACGATGGGCAGGGTGCTTCCTTGGACGAGGACGGTCACCAGGATCACGATCGACACCACGAAGATGATCAGGTTGCGGTCCGGGAATGGCGTGCCGGCACGCGTGGTCAGCGGGACGGCCAGCGCGGCGGCAAGCGACACCGCGCCGCGAAATCCCGCCCAACTGGACACCGCGCGCTGACGCCAGTTGACGCGGCGGGCGCGCTGGGCCTCGCGACGGTCCAGAGTGCGAAGCAGCACGGTGGTGATTTCGGTCCAGGCAACCCGGGTCGCGACGACGACACCGGTGACAGCAAGTGCCAGTAGCACCGCGCGGCCGAGTCCGCCGTCGAGATTCGAGATGCCCCGCACTGCGCTCGGGAGCTGCACTCCGACGAACACCCACAGCGAGCCGTTGATCAGGAAGGTCGCAATGTCCCAGAACGCGAACGACTGCAGCCGCGACCGGGCCCGGATCACCCGCGGCCCGACGTAGGTGAGCACAAGCGCGGCCACCAGGACGGCGACGACACCACTGCAGTGAATCGACTGGGCGAGCAGGAATGCCGCGAACGGCGTCAACACGCTCAGGGCGCCCTCTTCGAGCGGCGCGTCGAGCCGGCGGCGCAGCATCGTCACGGCCAGGCCGACCAGCAGCCCGGCGGCGATACCACCGAGGTAGGAGCCGACAAACCGACCGACCAGCGCGACCGGGCCGATCGCGGGGCTTCCGGTCGCGACGGCGACGGTCACCGCGAACATCACAAGCGCTGTGCCGTCGTTGATGATGCTCTCGGCGCGCAGCACGGTGAGGGGCCGGCGCGGCAGCTGTTTGGCCAACCCGGCCACCGCCGCGGCATCGGTCGGCGAAAGCACCGCGCCGAGGACCGCGGCCGCGTGTGACTCCATTCCGAGCGCTCGCGCCGTCCACGACACCGCGACGGCGGTGGCGATCACCAGGCCGACGCTGATCAGCACGATCACGCGCAGGTTTGCCCGGATCTCGCGAAAGCTGGTGTTCATGCTCTCCCAGTAGAGGATTGCCGGCAGGAACAGCAGCAGCACGATTTCGCCGTCGAGCCGAATCCCGCCGAAGCGGGGGATCAGTCCAAGCAGGGCGCCCAACAGGATGAGCAGGACCGGGGGACCGATGCGATAGCGCTTGCCCAGCACTGTTCCCAGGACGACGGCGGCAACCAGCGTTACGACGACGACGAGCCCGAACACCAGGACATCTTCCTGTATGGCGCGCTACGTGCTGCGCGGCGGTCAGTTTTGCCGCAGGGCCACCACCTGGTTGCTGTGGTCCGCGACGTAGACGGTGCCGTTGCTGTCGACCGCCAAACCCCACGGATTGTCCAGGCCGGTGAAGGGCAGTTCGATCTGCGTCGTGGACCCGACCGGAAGTTTCAGTGTGCGGTCGTTCTGGCTGTCGGTGACGTACACGGCGCCCTCGTTGTCCACCGTCACACCGCCCGGTTCTTTGAGGCCGGTAAGGGGCAGTGCCGCTTGGGTATCCGAGCCGGCCGGCAATGCCAGCACGCGGTTGTTGCCGCCGTCGGCCACGTAGACGGTTCCGCTGCTGTTCACGACCACACCGGTGGGCGCGCTGAGGCCCGCGAAAGGTAGCTCGGTCTGCCGGTTCGAGCCGGCCGGCAACGCCACCACCCGGTTCTTGGCCGTGTCGGTGACGTAGACGGTGCGGCTGCTGTCCACCGTGATACCGGTGGGGTTGCCGAGATCGGTGAAGGCCAGCTGGATCTGGGTGGTCGAGCCGGCCGGCAACACCACCACGCGCTTGTTGCCGGCGTCGGTGACGTAAACCGTGCCGGTATTGTCCGCGGTCACACCGGTCGGATAGTTCAGGCCGTCGAAGGGCAGCACGGCGGGGCCGGTCGAGCCGGCTGCCAATGCCAGCACCCGGTTGTGGGGGGTATCGGCGACGTACACGGTTCCGCCGATATCCACCGAAACGCCTTGTGGTTCCCGCAGACCGGTGAACGGCAGCGTCACCTGGCGTGAGTCGCCGCCTCCCGCGCTGCGATGGCCGATGGCGAGAGTCGCGCCCGCGAGGACCGCTGCGACGACCAGTGCGGCGGCCGTCGAGATCACGACGGCTTTGCGGCGCCACCATGGTGGCGCCGGCGCCTGCGGTGGCGGGGTCCGCGCCTGGTCGCGGCTGGGAATCCTCGGCTGTGTCGGAGCAGACGGGTGCGGCGAACCGACCGGCGTGGTGATGGCCTCCCGGGTGGCGCGCGCCAGCTCGACGGCGGTGCGGTAGCGCGCGGCGGGGTCTTTCGCCATGCCACGCGCGATGACCATGTCGAAGCCGCCAGGTAATCCGGGATTGGTGGTCGACGGCTGCGGTGGCGGAGCTGTGAGGTGGTTGGTGATCTGTTGCTCGAGGCTGTCGCCGGGGAACGGGTACCGTGCGGTCAGGCATTCATACAGCACGCAGGCCAGCGAGTAGATGTCCGAGCGGGCGTCGACCTGTCCGGCGTTGAATCGTTCCGGCGCCATGTAATGGTAGGTGCCGACCACGTCTCCGGCCGCCGTCAAGCCCAGTTCGCCCGCCGCGCGGGCGATTCCGAAATCGATCAGATAGGCGAAGTCGTCGTGGTCGAGCAAAATGTTGGAGGGCTTGACATCCCGGTGCAACAGCCCCACCTTGTGTGCGTCGTGCAACGCCTTCGCGACTTGCTCGATGATGCGCACCGCCCGCTCCGGCGGCAGCGGACCGCGGGCGAGGACGGACTGCAGGTCGCGGCCCTCGATCAGCCGCATGTCCACGAACAGCCGTCCGTCGATGTCCCCGTGAGTGTGGATCGGGATGACATGTGGGCTGTTCAGTCGCGCGGCCGCATGGGCTTCCCGCCGAAACCGCTGTTGGAACACCCCGTCTTTGGACATCTCGGCGGGCAGGATCTTGATCGCGACGATCCGGTCGATCGCAGTGTCGTAGGCTCGCCACACCTCGCCCATGCCGCCACGGCCCAGCAATTCGAGGAGCCGGTACTTTCCGAACGAAGTCCCCTGCAACGAGCCCTCCACAGCAACCTTCCAGCAACGTGCCAGCACCATAGCGCGCTGCGAATATCGGTCGCAGGCTTTTCACCACCGGGCAGACCGGGTCATCGGTCAGCGATACCGCTGCGGCCAGCCCGCACAACCAGATTCAGGCGCCTGGTTGCTGGTCGTCGGCGGGCGGCGGCGGTGGTGGCGGTGCGGGCGCGGGCGGCGGGCTCTGGCCGGGAGGTGGCGGGCCCACGTGATTCGCGGCGAACGCCGCCCCGCGGTCGATCATGGCTCCGTCGCCTGCGTAACTGTCGTGCGCGGCGAAATTCATTCCGTCGGAGCAAACCGGATCCTCCGGTGCGCACAGTTTGATGGTCTTCGCCTGGTAGGCCGGGCCGATGGAAACCGGCGGCTGGCCGAGGAAATTCATCGCCCGGACATTGGGCATGGCGAAAAGCACGACGGCGGCAACGTGGTCGGCGATCTTGGGATCCAGCGGTTTCGGAACCGTCGCCGGGTCGACGCCGTCCGGGACTGCGGCTGAGGTGACGAAGCCCGTCACTGCTGCGCCCTGCGAGTAGCCGCCGAGCACCATCTTGGTGTTGGGGCAGGTGTTGGCCATCGAAACGACGTGAGCGCCTTCGTCACGAATTCCGTCGAGGCCGGTCGCCCACTCGTCGCTGGCGGGGTAGTTGACCGGGTAGACGTCGAGCGACCTTGCGCCCAGTCGCGGGCGCAGCGAGTCGACGAATGCTTGCCCCGTCGGCCCGACGCCAGGTGGCTCGCCGGTACCGCGGGCGAACACCACCTGCACGTCCGGGCACGGTTCGGCGGGTGCGGACGCAACGCCGAGGCTCGGCAGCGCTCCCGTCGATACGACTGCACCACAAAGGAATCGGGCGGTAAGACGTCCTGGCATGGCTCTTATGGTGCCATATCGCGCCGCCACGCCCTGCATCGAATCACCGTCGCGGGCCCGGCATTTCTTCACCACGATTCAAAAGCTCGACGACGCTGCCGCTCGAGCGCAGGATTTGCGCCGCCCGCCCCGAAAGTGCACGTAGACGTCCCGCGGCCGGTGCGTTTCGGTGGTGTGACGATTCGTGTCTTGTCCGTAAATGGTTCGGTGCCGCCATCACGCAACGGCGCTTGCTGAGCACTAAACCGGCGAAGGCAGAATCTCCGTCACTGGGAGGACGTTCATGACCGATGGTCTTGTCATCGACGCCGAGGGCCTTGACCGGCTTTCGTGCAGCGCAAGGGCCGGGCCCGGCGCCGGCAAAAAGACCCTCAAAGCCAAGACGGTGTGCGAGGCCGGCTTCCGCAACCTGACGTACGTCCGCAACCTGTCGCCGGTGCTGGTCGGCGAGCCACCCGCCCTGCTGGGCGACGACTCGGCACCCAATCCGTCGGAGACCGCGTTGGCCGCGCTGGGTTCCTGCATCTCGGTCGGCATGCTGGCCAACGCGACTCACCACGGCGTGACGCTGACGAAGATCGAAGTCGAGATGGAAGGCGACATCGACATCTCCGCGGTGTGGGGTGTCGGTGATACGCCGGACGACAAAATCCCCGGCTTCACCGAGGTCCGCTGCAAGGTCACCCTTGCTGGCGACACCGACGAGAAAACACTTCAGCAGATTCACGACAACGCCATCACCTGGTCGCCGGTCGTCAACACATTCCGGCGCCCTGCGATCGTCGAGTCAACACTCGTCGCCTCATGAGAGCCCTCACGCCGACTGCCGGCGCCGCGGCAGGCAGCCTCGACAACGCGCTGCTTTCCGACATCGCTGCGCACGCCGCGGCCCTGGATCTCGGCGAGGCGAGCTCGCGGCGCAGTTTCGCGGCCCTGGGCGAGGCGGGGCTGCTCGGTCTGGGCGCCCCGGACAACGCCGATGGTCGGCTGCCTGCGATGGCAACGGTCATCGGCGAGATCGCCGCGGTGT
>Ga0070737_10005353_pt1 | contig 12322 bp, 8 predicted proteins | sample Coa_R1_10_FD_66438 | JGI IMG/M metagenome (GOLD analysis project Ga0070737, IMG submission 66438) | Surface soil microbial communities from Centralia Pennsylvania, which are recovering from an underground coalmine fire - Coalmine... | ecosystem: Environmental > Terrestrial > Soil > Unclassified ... | reverse complement strand
GACTCCTCCTGGCAGGACAGGATCAATGACAATCTCACCGTGCGGGACCACTACAACCAACTCACCGTCCGGCTCGAAGAACGCCAGGCGCCACACCGGCGCGTCGAGTTAGTCTTTCGCGCTTACAATTCAGGAGTCGCCTTCCGCTATGTGCTGCCCAGGCAGCCAGCGCTTGGAAAGTTCGCGCTGGCCGGAGAAGACACTGGATTCTATTTTGCGCAGACTGCGCCGGCGTTTGCTCTCAATCTCGGAAGCTTCACCACGCCTTATGAAGGCGAGTTCGAGCGCACTTCCCTTGACCAATTCAAACCCTCATCCATCGTGAACCTGCCCTTGCTGGTTCACATCCCGAACGGGCCCTGGGTGGCTCTGCTTGAAGCCGATCTCGAAGACTACGCAGGAATGTACGTGGGTGGAGCGGCCGGTTTTCCAAACGGCCTTGCCAGCAAGCTCTCGCCGCTGCCCGATCATCCCGGGACCGCCGTGATCGCCTCGACGCCGAAATCAACGCCGTGGCGCGTCATCATGATCAATCCCCGCCCTGGCGGGCTGATCGAATCCACAGGCCTGATCTTGAATTTGAATCCTCCCTGCGCGCTGAAAGACACTTCATGGATCGAGCCCGGCAAGACCGCCTGGGACTGGTGGTCCGGCGATTACGATACCGATGTGAATTTCAAGCCCGGCATGAATACCCCGACACTCGAGCACTACATTCAATTCGCCGCAGACCATCACTTGCCTTATATGCTGATTGATGCCGGCTGGGCGCGCCATTCCAACCAGCAGAAAGGGTGGGAAACCGCCGACATCACGCACTGGAATTCCAACGTGGATTTGCCCGCAATCCTCGTCTTCGCCAGGCAACGCCACGTCAAAGTCATTTTGTGGATGCACTGGAAATCCGTACAAAAGCAGATGAATCAGGCCTTCCCATTGTTTCAGAAATGGGGCGTGGCAGGCGTCAAGATCGATTTCATGAACCGCGATGACCAGGAAATGGTGAATTTCTACTATCAGATGGCGCGCACCGCAGCCAGGTATCGTCTGGTGGTGGACTTCCACGGCGCGTTCAAACCCACTGGCATGCGCCGGACTTATCCCAACCAGCTCACGCGCGAGGGCGTGATGGGCATGGAATACAGCAAATGGAGTTATCGCACAACGCCCTACCACGATGTGATCCTGCCGTTTACACGGATGCTGGCGGGCCCCATGGATTACACGCCGGGCTGCTTCAATAACGCCACGAAGGAGCAATTCAAACCCCGGCAGGTCAATCCCATGTGTCAGGGAACACGCGCGCATCAGCTTGCCATGTATGTGGTCTTCTTCAGCCCGCTTCAGATGCTTTCGGACTACCCGGAGATTTACGACCACAGTCCCGGCATGTCGTTTCTGGATCAGGTTCCAACCGTCTGGGATGAAACGCGGGTGGTGGATGGCGATCCGGGTGAATATGTGACCATTGCGCGAAAGAAAGGGGACAAATGGTATCTGGGAAGCATGACCAACTGGACGCCCCGCGATCTGGATATTCCACTCGACTTTCTGGGCGCGGGCACTTACCAGGCGGAAATCTTTGCCGATGGACCCGATGCCGCGCAAAATGCGAAGAGCCTCACGATCAGCAAGAAGTGGGTGAAAGCCGGCGACCATCTTTCAGCGCGCCTCGCCCCGGGCGGCGGACTGGCTGTGATCTTCACTCTGGCTCCCGGCGCGCCAGGCAGCCACTGATGGGTTTATACTTCAGTGGGTAGGGCGCCTTCGGCAGGTTGCTGAAAAACTCCCTGGAGATGTCGCGCTGAATTCTTCGCCTGTCATTCTGAGCGGCAGCGAAGAATCCCTGTATTTTGGTTCAGGAATGAACTCCGCGAGGAATCCAAACGGCAGAGATGAGATACAAGAAAGAGCTGCGAAGCGCCGGAAGTAACCTTTGCTTTCACTCATCACTTGTCACTGCCTTTTATTGAGGATTGCAAATTATAGTGACACTATTTGCTGTAGCGGCGCTGTCCTCAGCGCCGAAAGACGCCGGTGGGGACACCGGCGCTACAGAAGAAGTCGTCACTATAATTTGTAATCATCTGTAGATTCTTCGTCGCCTTTGGCTCCTCAGGATGATCGTTTTTTGGGGTCAACAATCTGCCAGATCAGGAGAAGAACCTCATGGCCTATTGCCCGCAATGCGGCGTCGAATACCGGGAGGGAACGGCTCAGTGCATGGATTGCCGGATACCCTTAAAGCCAGGGCCTCCCCCTGAGGACTTCAAGGAACATGCAAAGGAAGACGCACAACCCCAATTGACGAGAATCCGCGTCTTTACCGGCCCCACGGCGGTAATGGAGGCAGATCTTGCCCGCAATATACTCGAAGCCGAAGGCATTCCTTGCGTTATGCCTGGCGAATACACGGCGGAGATGTTGCCCGGCGTCGAGCCCATTCAGGTTTTCGTCCGCGAAAGCGACGCAGAACAGGCCAGCGAAATTCTTCAAGCTTACTTTGACACCCCTCAGACCGAAACCTCCGACTGATAAAGCAGGAGAAGAACTTAACACAGAGGGCACAGAGCACATGGAGAAGAAACCTCTGTGATCTCTGTGATCTCTGTGATCTCTGTGCCCTCCGTGGTAAAAGATGAAAGAATGTTTGCCATAAAGACCTCTATGCGCTCCGTGGTAACAATTACCGGGCGAGCTCGCAACGAGCGCTCGAACACTGGAATCTTCATACAGACTCATAAAGCCTCTGGCCCGCGCTTTTCAGGGGTCAGCGCTGGTCCTATCCAAACACTCAATCTCTTTAGATTTTTTCGATGAATCGCTAGCGAGATAAAAGGTCTTTTGCGGCGAGTTCGGCGGATTTTACTTCGGCGGGCGGAAGTTCGCGCTTGAGCCGCGCGATTGCCTTATGCACTTTTTTGGCGCGCGCGGCAGATTCGGCAGACGGCAGCTCTTCAAGATACTTCTCGTAAGCCTCTAATGCTTTCTGCTTCAGGCCCATCCTGTCGTAGGCCTCGCCAAGCCCGAGATAAGCCGGGGCGTAATCCGGCTCGGACTGCGCCGCCTCTTTGAAACGGCTGAGCGCCCCTCGATAGTCCTTCTTCCGCAGATAGAAGTTTCCGATTTCAACGGATTTCGAGGCAGGGGGAGGATGATACGTCCAATCCGAAGAGGAATCATCCAAAGATTGGCCCGACTGAGCGTAGGTCATCACAGCAATCCCGCCGAGCAGGCTGCACGCAAGGATTCCGACGCTCAACGCTCGCTTCATAGTGAAATTTTGCAGCGCGCGGCAGAACGTGTCAACAGGCGGCCTCATCATTTTCGCTATGTAATTCACTCTTGTCCTCGCCGCTCGCGCGAAGTAGGATAATGACCTTTGTCGAAATGCTTCAGATAAAGGAGACCACCGTGACCCGGAACCTCTCGCGTCGAGACTTTATGCGCAACACAGCAACCTTCTCTGGCGGCGCATTTGCCGCGCGCCACCTGACGCTTGAAGCGGACCCCATCCCTTCGCCTCCACGTCCCACTCCGCCCAGCGACACCATCCGATTCGGAATCATCGGCGTGGGCATGCGAGGCGTGGACCTGCTCGCCACATCCCTCAAGCTTCCCGGCGTTCAATGCGCCGCCGCCTGCGACCTTTACAGCGGCCGCCGTGAACTGGCGAAGGAGATCATCGAGAACGCCTCTGTCCCGATCGCGTCACGCTATCAGGACCTTCTCGAAAACAAAGAGATTGACGCCATCATTGCCGCCGTTCCCGACCATTGGCATATGCGGCTCGTGGTGGAGGCTACAGGCGCCGGAAAGGACGTTTATTGTGAGAAACCTATGAGCCATACGGTAGCTGAAGGCTTCAAAATGGTGGAGGCGCAGGAAAAGAACAACCGGATTGTGCAGATCGGCAGCCAGCGCCGCAGTTCCATTGGATTTGCCAAGGCCCGCGAATTGGTGCAACAAGGGGCCATCGGCGAGGTGACGCTGGTGGAGGCAACTTTGGGCCGGAACGATCCCTGCGGGGCCTGGGTCTACACGATTCCACCCGATCTTTCGCCGCAAACGGTGGATTGGGAAACCTGGCTTGGCCCCGCTCCGAAACGTCCTTTCGACGCTGTGCGCTGGACGCGCTGGCGCTGCTTTCAGGAATACGGCGAGGGCATTCCGGGCGATCTTTTCGTTCACGAACTCACCGGCTTTCACTACGTGATGGACGTCCAGGCTCCGCCCCTACGAGCCATGTCAACCGGCGGGCTTTTTCGCTGGAAGGATGGCCGCGACGTGCCCGATCAGATCTCGACACTGTACGAATACCCCAACTTCCGCGCGCTGGTTCACGTGACGCTGAACACCGACATGCCGGAATTCACCCGTTTTTACGGCACTCGCGGCTACATTGAAAGTCACGGCGAAGGCGATTGGGTGATGATGTCGCCGCAGGATGGCCTCGATCATGAACCGTGCACTCCTGCCTGGCCCAAACAGATGAAGAATGAATATGCGGAGAAATGGCTTGCCGAACATGGGCTGAAGCCGGGCCAGGGGAAGGTGATTGAAGCTCAGACTTACAGCACGCCTCCGGATTACGATACTACCCGCGAGCATCTTTGGAATTTCTTTCAGTCGGTGCGCACCCGGCAGCCTTCAGTCGAAGACGCCAACTTTGGCAATAACACAGCCATTGCGTGTCATATGGCAAACTACTCCTACTTTCACAAGTCCATTGCCATCTGGGATGCGGAAGCTCAGAGGATTAAAACATAGGCGGGCCTTCAATCGGGCGCTGAAAAATCAAACGCCCCTTCGGAGGGCTGGTCCAAAGGGGCGCAAACTCAGAAGGAGGCTTCTTCCGGCTCCGGCCCGCGCCATGAAGATTGGGGGCAAGAGCTTCTTGGCGCGGCGCCGTAAAATGCCGGTGCGTATCCTACTTATTTATCCCAGCGGAGCGCTTCCGTCCAATCAATAATATTTATACATGCTATTAATATTTTCTGACGGGGAGCAATGCCAGGAACTCTTAACAGGTTGCTGAAAACGATCCTACCGCTGTCATTCCGAGCACTCCGCTTGTCATCCTGAGCAGAGCGAAGAATCACGATATTTCGCCAGTCTAAACTCCGCAAGGACACACGAGATTCCTCCCTCGCAAGCTCTGGACCGCCTTTGGCTCCTCGGAATGACAGGCTGCTGGAGTTTTCCAACAACCCGTTAACCCTCGACGACCAGTTGGCTCCCTTCTTGCGCAGATGTAAGATTTGAATCAGGAGATTGAGTGCAGCGCTAAACATGAAAGCTGGGATGAAAACCCTTACTCGAACATGGCTGACCGACGCATGGAAGATATCTCTTCTGGCCGCCTGCTGTCTGGCTCTCTGCTGGCCAACTCAGGCGGTTGTCCCTCAACAGACCGCAAGCCAGCCGCTCCAACTCTTAATCTCGATTGAGCAATCAAGCCTGGCCGAACCGTTTCCTGCGCGCATCAAGCTGCACTTCCACAATGCAGGCTCTCAGGCCTTGTGGCTCTACACCCCGATGCGAGACGCGAGCGAGGTGAATTTCACCTCGGGAGGATCAAGCCTGGCCGTCCATCTGGAACCCGTGGCCCAAAGCATGTCCAGCAAAATGACTGCGGCCCCAGCCCCCTCAGCGCCCCCGACTGGAGCATCCGCCCCGGAGCCCGGCGCAGCATCTCCCGCGGTGGGCACGCTGCTGCTGAGCCCCGGTTTTCCTCGCCCTAAGCTTGTTGAAATCGCGCCGGGCGGCGACTATGAGGAAACCGCTGTCATCCACATTACGCCCGCCACGCTTTCGGCCCAGACCGGAGCCCAGCCGGTTTGGGGCAACTATACTCTCTCCGTGGCTTATAGCGCGGCGTTTTCCAACGCCAATTCGATCAACCAGAACCTGGGCGTCCACATCTGGCAGGGAACCCTGAATAGCAATGCTGTCCAACTGACGCTCAGCCCGCCGGCCGTTGCGAGCAATGGCAGCGTCTCCGGCACGGTGCTGGATCACGACATGCGGCAGGATGATGGCGTTCTGGTTTCACTCAGCGATTGGAACGAACACCTGGTCGCCCAAATGGTGACCGGCAACGACGGCGGCTTTTCGTTTACGAATTTGCCGTATGGACGCTATTGGGTGACGGTGCGAAGGCCCGGCTCCTCCGAAGACCGCGGCTTCTTTGAGCATGCCGACCTTACAGCTTCCCAGCCAGAAGCCAGACTCAAACTTATTATGCTGAACGAAGAGATCTACGAGGAGAAGCAGTTGCAGCACAAACCGGTGCTCTTTCGGATTACGAACAGCGCAGGCAGCCCGGTGGAAAATGCAACGCTTGAGGTTTTGTGGTCAAGCGGAACGGTCATCAATCACTTGAAGCAGAAGCTCGATTCCGACGGAATGGCGGTGCTGAACCTGATTCCGGGCACGAACTACGTGACCATCGTCAAACACGGCTGCCCCAAAGAAGATCGCACAGCCGACGTTGCGCCGGGCGGAGGAATTGATGGATTCAGCTTTACGCTTGAATGTCAGAAATAAGGCAGAATTGCGAACCGTAGCGCAGGCAGAAACGTTTCCTTACCGCAGGAATTTTTGTTACTTCAGTTCTTCCATCACCTGATCGAGCGCTTCCCTGCCCGGGCGCACTTGCGATTCCGGCAATAAGGCCAGCGGCTCATCCACCAGATTCAACAGCTCGATGAAATCCTTGCGCTGAGTATCCACATAAAGTAAGCCCGTCAGGACTTCACCCTTTCGTTGGGATTCATCGAGCACCCGCAGCGCTTCAATCTTGCTGGTGGGGTCGTAATCCACGCTGAGTTTCTTCAGCAACAGGTGGGAGCCGTCGTGCAAAGTCACATCGCGCGTGGCGCCGGGCTCGTATTCCACAGAGATATCCTCAAAAAAAGGCACAAAGCTGACATCTTCAAGCGCCGATTCATGATCCTTCACGTAGGCATAGCTTTTGGTCGAGCCTTCATGATCGTTAAAGGTCACGCAAGGCGAGATGACATCCAGCATCGCTGTGCCTCGATGGCCGATAGCGCCTTCGAGCAACGCCAGCAACTGCCGCTTGTCTCCTGAAAACGAGCGGGCAACATAAGTGGCGCCCAACTGGATAGCCAGCGCGCAGGTGTCGATGGGAGGAAGGTCATTGATGACACCGGTCTTGAGCTTGGAGCCGACGTCAGCCGTGGCGGAAAACTGTCCTTTTGTAAGCCCGTAGCAGCCATTATCCTCGATGATATAGATCACTGGCAGATTGCGCCGCATCAGGTGCACAAACTGCCCAATCCCGATGGAGGCCGTATCGCCATCGCCGCTGACGCCGACGGCAATAAGCGTATGGTTGGCCAACATGGCGCCGGTGGCAATGGAAGGCATGCGTCCGTGCAGCGCGTTGAATCCATGCGAAGTGCCCAGAAAATAAGCCGGACTCTTGGACGAACAGCCGATGCCGGAAAGCTTCACGACGCGGCGCGGCTCAATGCCGAGCTCGTAGAAGGCTTCAACCAGGCGCTCGGAAATCGCGTTGTGCCCGCAGCCCGCGCAAAGAGTGGTCTTGTTGCCACGATAGATTGCAGGCTCCAACCCAATGCGATTCACCTTTTTTGGCGGAGCTGCCGGCGTTGTGGTGGACATCTTCTATGCTTTTGCCTCCTGGGAAATGATGGCGTCCGTTACGCTGCGAGCGTCAGCCGGCAAGCCGTTATAGTGCAGAACGGAGCGGAGCCTGGCCGCATCCGAGGCATCCACTTCAATCTTCAGCAGCGAGCACAGTTGCGCATCGCGGTTCTGCTCCACCACGTAAACTCGCCGGTGGCGGTGGATGAACTCCTTAATCTCCTTGCTGAAAGGAAAGGCGCGTACGCGGCAATAATTGGCCTTCACGCCATATTCTCTTTCCAATTGATCCAGCGTTTCCACAATGGCCCAGTGCGTGGAGCCATAAGCGATAATGCCCAGGTCGGTGTGGTCCCTTTCCTCAATGACCGGCACTGGAACCTTGGATCGCGCTGTCTCAAATTTTAAAGTCAGACGATCCATGTTGTGTACATAAACCTCAGGCTTCTCGCTGTAGATGGCCTTCTCATTATGGCCGCTGCCGCGCGCGAAATAGGCCGCCGCCGGATGATCCGTGCCGGGAATCGTGCGGTAAGGAACGCCGTCGCCATCCACGTCGCGGTAACGGGCAAAACCGCCCAGGCGCTTGAGATCATCCGCGCTTAGCACCTTGCCTCGCGCCAGAGGCTTTTCCGGATAAGGGAACGGCTCGGCCATCCAGTGATTCATTCCCAAATCAAGATCGCTCATCACAAAGACAGGCGTTTGCAACTCCTCAGCCAAATCAAATGCCTCCATCGACATGGCGTAACACTCTTCAACGGAGGCTGGGAAAAGCAACGGATGCTTCGTATCGCCATGCGAGAGAAACGCGGTGGAAAGGACATCGCCTTGCATGGTTCGCGTCGGGAGGCCGGTGGAAGGCCCTACCCGCTGAATATCAAAGATCACGACCGGAATTTCCGCGTAATAACCAAGCCCCGAAAACTCCGCCATCAGCGAAATTCCAGGCCCGGAGGTGGAAGTCATCGCTCGCGCGCCAGCCCAGCCAGCGCCCAGCGCCATCCCGACCGCCGCCATTTCATCTTCGGCCTGGACAATTGCGAAAGTCGCCTTGCCGGTTTGCGGATCGATTCGGAACCGCTTCATGTAGCCAATCAGGGTCTCGCAGAGAGAAGAGGAAGGCGTGATCGGATACCAGCTTACCACCGTCACGCCGGCAAACATGCAGCCCAGGGCGGCTGCGGCGTTGCCTTCAATCAGGATCTTGCCCCGCGTCTGATCCATCCGCTCGAGCGAGTAGCGGTCTGCCTTCTCCAGGTGTTGCTCGGCGTACTGGTAGCCTGCTTCAACGGCCTTCCAGTTCAGATCGGCTGCCTTCACCTTCTTTTTGAATTGCTTGCGCAATGCCTTCTCGATCTCCTCCATCTCAATGCCCAGGAGGCTGGCCAGCACGCCGTCGTAAATCATGTTGCGCACCAGCTTCCGGAGCTTCGCATCGGGACAGATAGGCGTCACGATCTGATCGAACGGAACGGGATAGAAAACAAGGTCGTCGCGCTGGCTGCTTAAATTTAGCTTCTCGTCGTAAACGACCGCAGCGCCGGGTTCCAGGCCGCCCAGGTCTTCCGCTGCGGTCTCCGGATTCATTGCCACCAGGAAGTCAATCTCCTTGCGGCGCGCGATGTAACCCTGCTTCGAAACGCGAATGGTAAACCAGGTGGGAAGACCGGCAATGTTTGAGGGGAAAAGATTCTTTCCTGAAACAGGAATGCCCATCTGAAAGATGGCGCGCAGCAGCACCAGATTGGCCGACTGGCTTCCCGAACCGTTCACCGTCGCCACCTGGATGCTTAAATCGTTCACCACCCGGTCCCTCGCCGGGGCTGCTTCCCTCTCCGTCACTGCAAACTGCGTCGATGCCATCTCACTCCTTCAGTAATTCAAGATGCGTTTTGCTCTGTGATGTTCATTCGCAGAGGCAAAACGCTTCAGACTCCTTTGCTCGCTTTAATTCTCTAACGGGTTGCCGATAACATTTTGGACCCTTATCGTTCAGTGCCAAGCAGGAACCACAGTCCTTTTTTCATTATAACAAAAGCGGCTTGCAGGGTCTGAAATTCGCAGTGAAATGGGAATGTTGGAAACTCGGCTGCGCGAAGTCAGGCGCGGATGGAAGGCAGGTTCCTCAACAAGTCTTCACCAAGCTTTAATGTCTTGCTGGGCCTGTTCCTCTGTCATTCTGACGCCGAGCCCTTCAGCTTTGCTCTCCAGAAACTTCACGTAAGTTGTTGATTCTGCGTAGAGGCAAACAAAAGTTCCTGGCACTATGGACCCGCTGACCAGCGGGCGGACACTCAGGATAAACTCCGCGAGGCGGAAGAATCCCGGCATTTGGGCTTGCTTCCATAAATACAGGGATTCTTTGCTCGCTGCGCTCGCTCAGAATGACAGGCAAACAGGCTCAGTATGGCATTAAAGCACTGAGGTAGTTCACGTATTTCAGTCACGCCACACCCGTAGGAGTCCTTGTCGTATTCATAATTTTTCTGCGAAATACGATCTCTGAGATCGAGGGTATCCGCCAGGCTGGCATATCGTTTATGATGGAACGTCTGTCTGGGTTGGACGAAATAATCATCCTCGGATGAACTATGGAAGGGGAGAAAGCGGAAAATTGATTCTCGATGTATGACGTTTGTGTGATTGGATCAGGTCCGGCAGGAGGCGTGCTCGCCAAGGAATTGGCGGAGGCCGGAGCCAAAGTCGCGCTGGTCGAAGCCGGGCGTGTGATGACAGCGCAGGACTTTTATTATCATGCCTGGCCCTACGATTTCCCGACGCGCCAGAAACCAAGACCTTACTATCCTTCTGAAGTCACTCGATCCATCCGATACGAGAACTGCGACCACGTCTTTGTAGACCGCATTCGCGCAGTGGGCGGTCGCAGCATCCATTGGAACGCCGTTTGCCTCCGATTTGCGCCGCAGGACTTCCGCGAGCGAAGCGAAGAGGGAATCGAAGAAGATTGGCCGCTGAGTTACGACGAGCTTGCGCCTTATTACGCTCATGTTGAGAAGATGATTGGCATCTGCGGCGAACGCAACAATCTGGAAATTCTTCCGGACGCCGCCTCATATCTGCCGCCCATTCCTTTCCGCTGCTCGGAGATGATTGTTCAGAAAGCGTGCGCCCGCATGGGCATCCCCATGATTGCGGTTCGCAAGGCCGTCTTGACCGTCCCCTACGATAACCGCCCTCCCTGCCATTACTGCGGCCACTGCATGGAAGGCTGCGACGTGGGAGCCATTTTTACGGTGCCCAATTCGATGATCCCCAAGGCGCAGAAGACCGGCAATTTCACGCTTCTCCCGAACCGGCTTGCGCGCGAAATCAGAGTGGATCGCGAAGGCCGGGCTCGCGCTGTTTCAGTCGTCGATACCCGGACGAAGCAGGAAGAAGAAATCCGCGCCCGAATCTTCGCCGTTTGCTGCGCGACGATTGAATCCGCGCGCCTGCTGCTGAACTCGAAGTCTCCCCAGCACCCAAACGGATTGGCCAATTCGAGCGATCTTGTCGGTCGCTACCTGACGGGACATATCAATTCCATGACCTATGGCTATCTCAAAGACCTGGTGGGCACGCCGCCGGTCAACAACGACGGCGCGACGGATCACGCCTATATCCCGCGCTTCAATCTCGATCGCAAGAGGCGCAACTATGCCGGCGGTTATGGCTACCAGATGGAGTTTGGCGGCTTCATGTATCCCTATCATGCCCGATACCTGAAAGGGTTCGGCGAATCCTTTAAACGGCGGGTCCGATACCTTGAGCCGGGTTTCTATCAAATGGGAGGATACGGGAAAGTCCTGGCGCGGCCCGAAAATCGGGTTACGGTCGATCCCCATCAGGTTGATTCTTATGGGATTCCGATTCCGGTCGTCCACTTTCGCTTCAGCGACAACGACCGCGCCCTGTGGAATGAAATGCGGGAAAAGGCGAAAGAGATTCTGAATGAGGCTCGTTGCGAAGTGATTATCGACGCCAGCCCGGAGCCCACCGGCTTCGCAAGCCACGAAACCGGGACTTGCCGGATGGGCCGCGACCCGCGCGCTTCCGTGCTGAATGCCCATTGCCAGGCGCACGACGTCAGGAATCTTTTCGTCGTGGACGGAAGTTGCTTTACAACTTTTCCGGAGAAAAATCCCACGCTGACGATCATGGCGCTTGCCGCGCGTACGGCGCGATATATGACGGCTGAAGTCCGAAAACGAGCCTTGTAACAGGTTGCTGAGAACAGGAGCCAGCGCGTGAGAATCCGAATCCTGGGCGTGCCGCTTGATCTGGGCCAGGAGCGCCGCGGAGTGGATATGGGACCGTCTGCTCTGCGCGCCGCGGGCCTGAATGCGGCCATCAAGAGCCTGGGGCACGGCGTCGAAGACAGCGGCAACATCTTTGTGAAGAACCCTGAAGAGCAACACTTTGGGGATCGGCGCGCAAAGTATCTCAACGAGATTGCCGAGGCTTGCCGCGACGTGGCCCAACGCGTCTGCCAAACTATCGAGGAGGGCCTCTTCCCGCTCACTTTGGGCGGCGATCATTCCATGGCGATTGGCACCGTCGCGGGCGTTTCCAAGTTTCTTCGAGACCGCTCCCAGACCGCAGGCTTGATCTGGATCGACGCGCACGGCGACATGAACACTCCGGAGACCAGCCCCAGCGGCAACATTCATGGCATGCCTTTCGC
>Ga0070737_10005348_pt1 | contig 12329 bp, 13 predicted proteins | sample Coa_R1_10_FD_66438 | JGI IMG/M metagenome (GOLD analysis project Ga0070737, IMG submission 66438) | Surface soil microbial communities from Centralia Pennsylvania, which are recovering from an underground coalmine fire - Coalmine... | ecosystem: Environmental > Terrestrial > Soil > Unclassified... | reverse complement strand
TATCGCCTGCTGTTCGACAGCGCCGCCGATGCGATCGTGATGGTGGACGAAAACAGCGGTCGGATTCTCGACGCCAACCGCACCGCGGGCGCCTGGACCGGACGCGATCCAAAGGAATTGCTGGGGGTCGACTACGCGGACCTGTTCGACAAAGGCATCGTCGTGCGCAAGGGCTCGACGGGCAGCGGCGAATTGCGCGGGAAGAATGGAACGACACGTCCGGTTGAAACCCAGAGCAGCACAGCGGTATGGGACACGCAGGTCGTGCGCCAGGCGATCATCCGCGACATCTCCGAACGTGTGGAAAACGAGCGCGAACGGCGCGTGGCCGCCGAGGCGCTGGCGAGTATCGCCGAGGGCGTCATCATCGCCGACGCCGATCGGCGGGTGCTCTCGGTCAATGCCGCCGCGACGCAGCTCACCGGGTTCACGGCGGAACAGCTTTCCGGCACGCGTCTCGAGGCGACCCGCAGGATGGCAGACGGCGGTCCGCTGCCGGCCACGATCTGGGACGAGATCGTGGCCACCCACCACTGGTCGGGCGAGGTCGAGAGCCGCCGCCGCGACGGCAGCGTGTATCCGGAAATGCTGAGCATCAGTACGATCCGCGATGCCGGCCAGCGCGTGCTGCACTACGTCGCCGTGTTCAGCGATATCTCGGTTGCGAGGGCGGACCGGCGCCGCCTCGAACATCTTGCCGCGCACGACGCACTGACCGGCCTCGTCAACCGTGCGAAATTCCAGTTGCACTGCGAGGAAGCGATCGCGCGTGCCGCACGCGATCGCTCGGCGGCAGCCGTGTTGTTCATCGACCTGGACGCATTCAAGTTCGTCAACGACAGCTACAGCCACTCGGTGGGTGACCGTTTGCTGGAACTGGTGGGCCAAAGGATCGTCCGGCAGTTGCGCGCGGGCGACATTGCGGGCCGCATCGGCGGCGACGAATTCACGGTTCTGATGCCTGGACTGGCGTTGCGCGAAGACGCCGCGACGCTGGCCACACGCATGCTCGCCGTGTTGTCCGAACCGTTCCACGTCGACAGCTACGAAATCGTCCTCAGCGCCAGCATCGGCATCGCGGGCTATCCCCTGGATGGAGACGACGCCAAGACCTTGATCGCCAACGCCGATGCAGCGATGTACGCCGCCAAGACGGAGGAGCGCAACGCCTGGCGCTTCTACGTACCTACCATGCAGGCCGATGCGAGCCACCGGATGGTGCTGGCGACGGAACTGCGCCAGGCGCTTCTGGACGAGGAATTCCAGCTCGTCTATCAGCCGAGCGTCGAGATGTGCTCGGGGCGCATCGTTGCTGTCGAGGCGCTGCTGCGCTGGCACCATCCCGACCGCGGTGAGGTGATGCCGGGCGAGTTCATTCCGATCGCGGAAAGTACCGGTCTGATCCATCGCATCGACGAATGGGTGATGCACGCAGTGTGCGCGCAGATCCGCGCGTGGGATGCCGCCGACCTGCCGCAGATCCGGGTCGCGATCAACGTGTCGGCGCGCTGGTTCGCCCACCCTGGGTTCATCGAGAGCGTCCGCCACGCCCTGCAGACGAATGCGGTCGCGCCGCAACGCGTGGTCCTGGAGATCACCGAAGGCGCGATGCTGCGGTTGGGCGAGGAAACCGAGCGCACGATGCGCGCGCTGGATGCGCTGGGTATCGGCGTCGCGATCGACGATTTCGGGACCGGCTATGCGTCGATGGCTTACCTGAAGCTGCCGGCGGTGGCCTACCTCAAGATCGACGGTTCCTTCGTGGCCGGACTCCCTGATAGTCCCAACGACGCGGCGATCACCGGCGCGATGTTGGCGATGGCGGGCAGCCTGGGTCTGATCACGATCGCGGAAGGCATCGAGACCGAGGGCCAGCACGATTTCCTGTCGCGGGCCGGATGCACCGAAGGGCAGGGCTACCTGTACTCGTATCCGCTGCAGCCGGCCGCCCTCGAACGCATGCTGCGTCCCAGGAAGCAACCCGCCGGTTCCAAGCTCAAGCTGGTGCCGCCCGTTCGCAGCTAAAAGTTCGGCAACGTGACGATTTCGTGATGTTCCGGGGCTTCCCCTGCTCTGCGCCGGTTTGACGAGCCATTGACGTTTCCCGGACTAGGGTGACGGCCGAGGACCCCCATCGCCCGGTTCGGCCGATGGTTGGATGTCGCGAGTTTTGCACCGCCTGCCAGTGACGATGCGAGCGTGTTGATGCGGTCCGCTGACCGCGAGGAGGTGCTTCATGAATGGCAATGTCGCGAGCCCGTGGCCGCTCGGCTTTGGTGTGCTGGCCATCGCGCTCTGGATGCTTTCGGTGATTCCCGCCGGTATCTCGGGCCTCATGGATCTCGGCGCCGTGCCTGATATGGGTGCCATGCACGGGATCTTCATGGTCGCGATGCTCGGTTTGCTGATCGCCGGGATTGCGGCGTTCCTGCGCCGGGAGAGCTGGCTCGGATTTTTCTTCCTGCTGTGGTCCGGCCTGTTCTGGGCAAACGGCTTCGGCTTCGAACGCGCGGCCGGAATACGCTTCGATGGCTGGTTCCTGATGACGATCGCCTTGGTGAACTTCTATCTGTGGGCCGCAGCGTGGAAGAGCGGCAAACTCGGCGGCGCCGTCTCTTTCATGGTGCTGCTGCTTTGGGTGTCGTTCCTGTGCTTCGGCCTGAATGGTTTCTTCGGGTTCTGGGTGTTGCTCCGGATTGGTGGCGCGTTTGGGCTCGCCAGCGCGTTGGTCGCGTTTTACATCTCTGCCACCACATTGGCGATCGCGCATTATCCGGACAGGCGCTATCCGGGCATCGTGTACGTTGATATTCAACCCGGCGTCGCGCCCGGTGAACCTCGACTCTGAGTGCCAGGTGATCGCTGCCGCGCGAACCCATTGAACGTTCGGCGTGCGTTCGTGTAGCTGAAAGTTTGGCGTGGACGGGCCGCTTCTCCTGTCCACGCCAGGTGTTGTGCTCAGCCTTGGGCGCGCAGCCGCAATCCGCGCGGCGTGAGCGCGCGTTCGATGCCTTCGAACATGCCTTGCATCACCAGCGCCAGCAAGGCGGCGGGGATCGCACCTTCCATGATCAGCGGAATGCTGTCGAGCCGGATTCCGGTGAGGATGGGCTGGCCGTAACCGCCGGCGCCAATCAGTGCACCCAAAGTGGCGGTACCGACGTTGATGACCGCCGCGATCTTGATGCCGGCCAGGATCGGTCGCAGCGCCAACGGCAATTCGATCCGCCATAGCCGCACCCGCGACGGCAGTCCAAGCGCCGCCGCCGATTCCAGCAACGAAGGTTCGATTCCGCAGAGGCCGGCGTGGGTGTTGCGCACGATGGGCAACAGGCTGTACAGGAACAGCGCCGCGATCGCGGGCTCAGCGCCGATTCCGAACAACGGGATCATGAAGACGAACAGTGCGAGCGATGGCACGGTTTGGAGGATGCCCGTCAGTCCCACCACGACCTCACCCAGCCGGCGGTGCCGCGCCGAGAAGATTCCCAGCGGCACCGCGATGATGATTGCGAGGGACAAGGAAATGCCGACCAGCGCGAGATGTTCGAGCGTGTAGCGGCCCAATTGCGGCCAGAAATTGTCGATCGAGCCACCGCCCGCCTGCACGCCGAGGAATCTGGCCGCAACCACGGTCGGGTCTTGGCCACCGATCTGGACCGCCTTGTTCATCGCGCGCATCTGGCCGGCATCGATGGTGCCCACGAGACTGTTCAACGCGGCCACGAACTGCGGTGCGCGACGGTCGAGATCCAGCCGGTACAGATACACCGCGTCGTAGCGTGGGAAGTAGTGCCTGTCGTCCTTCAGCACGCGCAGGTGGTAGTACGCGATTTCCGCGTCGGTGCTGTACAGGTCGATCGCATCGATGGCCCCCGAGGCCAGCGCGCGATACGCAAGCGCGTGGTCCATCCCGCGCGCGTTCTGCGGGAGGTGGTAGACACGTTTCATTCCGGGCCAGCCATCCGCGCGATTCATGAATTCGTTCGAGAACGCGAGTTTCAGGTCCGGATGCCTGGCGAGGTCATCGATGCTGCGTATGTGCAGGTTGGCGGCTTCCTTGTCGCGCATGCCGATCGCATAGGTATCGTTGAAGCCCAGCGAGTCGGTGATGCCGATGCCCAGTTTCGCAAGACGCGTGCGCAGCGCGCCGATGCCGGCGCCTGGCGGAACGCCGTGCAGCAACTCGTGCGTGATGGTGCCCGTGTACTCCGGATAAGCATCGATGTCGCCATGTCGCAGGGCCTCCCAGAGGATGCGGGTCCCGCCGAGGCTGCGCTTGTGTTGCACGTCGATACCGCGTTCGCGTGCTGCGAGCCGGGCGATTTCGCCCAGGACGAGCGATTCCGTGAAGTTCTTCGAGCCGATCACGACCGTGGGCGTGTTGGCGCGGTCCACCGTCGGGGTACCTGCGGTCTGCGCCGCGAGTGCCAGCGGCGTGCAAACCAAGAGTGCGGCCAGGCGGTATTTCATGCGACTTCATCCGGCAGGTTGCGGTGGGCGGCCAGGAATTCGCGAACGAATTCGTTGGCGGGCGCATGCCGGAAATCTTCAAGGCTGCCGTCCTGCTGCACGCGTCCGCGGCGCATCAGGATCAGCCGGCTGCTGAAGAACGCGGCTTCGGCCATGTCATGGGTCACCATGATCACGGTCTTGCCGAGGCGCCGGAAAATCTCGCGCAACTCCTCCTGCAGGCCATGGCGCACCAGCGGATCGAGGGCTCCCAAGGGTTCGTCGAGCAGCAGGGTGGGCGGGTCCAGCATGAGTGCGCGCATCAGCGCCACGCGCTGGCGCTGGCCGCCGGACAGCTCCGCTGGAAATCGCGCAAGCAACCTAGGGTGCAGATGCGTCAATTCGGCCAGCTCCAACGCTTGTTGGTGCACGCGCACCGCGTTCCAGCCGAGATGCCGCGGCAGCAGGCCGAGGTTCCCGAGCACCGTCAGGTGCGGGAACAGCCCGCCTTCCTGGATCACGTAGCCGACCCCGCGGCGCGTTTCGAGCAACCGATCGCGCCGTAGCGGCCGACCGTCGCAAAGGACCTCGCCGGCCGTCGGCCACTCCAATCCAATCAGCAATCGCAGCAGGGTCGATTTTCCCGAGCCGCTGGTTCCGATCAGGATGCTGGTGTGTCCACGCGCGAAGGACAGGGTGACATCATCGACAGCACGCACCGTGTCGAATGCACGGGTTGCCCGCACCAGCGCAAAGGCCGCATCAGAGTCCTTCGAGGCAGGCATCGTCGATATCGCACCGCTTGCGGCCGACCACGGCTTTAGTGATACAGCATATGGCCGTCGATCCGCAGGCGGCGATAACGCGTCGCGGGTGCAGTTTCAGCCAACCGGCGCAAGAGTCGGTCACCCGCTCTCCCGGCGGCGCCGGCCGATGTGCCGGTTCGAGCCGTCGCGCCGGTGGATTGTCCGGCACCTCGTTAATGCCGCGTGCGCTTGCCGCCGCCAGGATTCATTTCGACGCTGAGCGCGAAACTGCGTTGCTCGCCCGGTTGCATCGCGCCGACGCCAACCAGGCGCCGTGCGATTTCTTCGCCGCGTTCGTTGCGGATGGTCAGCACCATCGAATATTCCCACGCGCCATTGCCGGCGGGGTTGCGGAAACTGCCTTCGACGCGCAACGGCGTCATCGCCGCGGGGGCCGCGAGGTCGCTGGCCGGTCCACCGTAACGCAACCGGTGCTGGCAGGCGGGGCAGATCTCGGCGCTTTCGAGAATGGTTTCGCGGCAATGGGGGCACGCGCGCGTCGCGCCCGCGGTGCCCACATTGGGAGGGCTCATTTGCCCTGGCCGTTGCCGTTGTGCTTGTGGAGTTCGGTAACGCCCGACTTGTCGTCATCCCATCCGAATTCGGCCTGCCCGCGCATCCGCGACCCCTTGGCGACGCTGAAAGTCCTGGATTTCACGTCGCCGGTCAGCGCGCCGGTCTGCAGCAACTCCACGTGCGAAGCGGTTTCGATGTTGCCGGTCAGCTCACCAGCCACGGTGACGCGTTCGGCGCGCACGCTGCCCGTGACCTTGGCGCCGTTCTCGATCGTGAGGTCACCGCGTACGTTGATGTCGCCCTTGAAGCGGCCGGCGATGCGGACGTGACCCGCGCCCTCGATTTTCCCTTCGATGATGAGGTCTGGAGAAATGTGCGACTCCGCTGCGGAGTGCACCGGCGCAGGCGCGGAGTTCGTGGAGGATGACTTGACCGGGGCAGCCGGTTCGTCGGCAACCGGAGTGTCGAAACGCGCCGGGTTCAGTGGCTCCAGTGAGTCGGGGAAGGGAGATTTGACGGGTTCTTTCCACAAGGCCATGGCGGCGCTCCGGTTGGGTCAGGGGAGGCCGAGCGTACCGCCAAATCGTCCGGATGGGAACCCAAACATGAACGAAAAGCCTTGGCAAGACACGGAATTGTGGATTGCTTCTCTGGTACTACCTGAACCGAGGTGGCAGCGAGGTCCTTCAAACCTCAACAAAGGGGCGAGCGCAACTCGTGGATCAGCCGACGGCTTTCCGCACCAGCTCGCCGATGCGCTTCTCTTCGCTGGCGGTCAACTTCGTCAGCGCAAAAGACGTCGGCCACATCGCGCCGTCATCCAGCCTGGCGGCGTCGTTGAAACCGAGGGTCAGATAGCGATCCTTGAATTTGGATGCAGGGCGGAAGAAGCAGATGATCTTTTCGTCCGCATTGGCGTAGGCGGGCATGCCATACCAGGTCTTCGGCAACAGTTCCGGTGCAGCAATCCGGATGAGCTTGTGCAGCCGCTCGGACATGGTGCGATCGGGTTCCGGCATTTTGGCGATCGCTGCCAGGACGTCTTTCTCGCCTTCCGCACCGCGTTTTGCGTTTTTCAGTTCGCGTGCACGCTCCTTCATCGCGGCGCGTTCTTCGGCGGTGAATCCGCCGGAAGATTTGTCGGTCTTGTTGATCTTCCTGGTTGCCATGGCTGGTGTCCTTTGAGGTAAGGTCGATGCAAACCCGGCGTCGTTCCTGTATGCGCAGTAGATTACCGGCGGATGGCGCAATCACGCACGTCCTGATCATGGGGCGGTGCAAACGATCGCGCAGTTGATTTGCGGGTGCAACTCGATCGGTCATCGGCAAACGTGCCATGCCGCGCCGATGCGCCCGCGCCGGCAGGGTTCCGTTCAATCCCGGTCGGGCGCACCCAATGGGAACAGTGGACGGTAAGGCCGAGCTTCCTCCACGCAACGCGCAAACGACGGCCGGGAGAGCAGCCGCGCCCGATAGGCGTGCACGTTGAGGAATGGCTTCCCGATCGGGTGCGCCCAATCCGCATAGAACAAGGCCGGCGCGGCGGCGCAATCGGCGAGGGTGAAGCTTTCGCCAACGGCCCACTCACGGTTTTTCATGTAATCGTCCAGCCATGCGTACGCCGTGTCGAGCATGTTGCGTGCTTCACTGACACCGTATGGATAGCGGTCGCCTTCCGTACGCAGTGCGTCGAAGACGATCCTTTGCAGCTGCGTGTGGATGTAGTTGTCGAAAAAGCGATCCAGCATGCGCACGTCGATTGCCTTGTCGGCGTCGTCCGGAATCAGCGGCACGGGGCCGGGATGATGGACATCGAGGTATTCGATGATGCTGGTGGCTTCCATCACCTGGCGATCGCCGTCCACCAGCATCGGAAAACGCTTGATCGGCCACCGTCGTGCGAATTCGGCGTAGATGTCCGGGTAGTCCGGTGCAAGCATGCGGAATTCAAAGCGGATGTCGTTTTCGTACAGCGCGATCAGGGCTTTCTGGGTGTAGGACGAGAACGGGTGGCCGTACAGTTGCATGAGTTTTGCTCTCTCTCGACGAATCGTGTGGAAGTGCGACGAACGGCAGGCGCGAAAATCGACGGCGAAACGGCAGCGGGGTTGAATGAGGGCGCCGCCTGGCTTACGTTATTGGCATGGCGAAGGGCTTTGTCAACGATGACGCGGTGCAGGACCAGATCGATGCAACGGTTGCCGATGCGGTTGCCCGCGCCCGCAGCAAGCAGCGCAGCGGACCGGGCCTGACCCAATGCGAGGAGTGCGGTGCGCGGATTCCTGAGGCGCGGCGCAAAGCCGTGCCTGGCGTCCGGCTGTGCGTGGCGTGCCAGGTTGAGCGCGACCGCGAGGAAGGCGTCTTCAGCGGCTACAACCGGCGCGGAAGCAAGGACAGCCAGTTGCGCTGAACCGTTGTCATTTCTCCACGAACGCCTTCAACCGTTGCAGTGCCTGATCCCATTGCGCGGCGATCGCATCGAGCCAGCGGCGCGCTTCGTCGATGGGCGCGGGTTCGAGCTCCCACAGCCGTTCGCGGCCTTGACGTGTGTCGTGCACGAGACCCGCGTCGGACAGAACTTCGAGATGCTTGGTGACGGCCTGGCGGGTGATCGCGGTGCCGGCAGTCAGCTGGGCGATCGACAGCGCGCCACCGGCGCAAAGCGCCGCGATCAGGCGCAATCGTGTCGGGTCGCCCAATGCGGCGAATACCGGCGCCGCTTTCTGGATGGCAGGTGGACGTGGTTTGCGCATCGCTCGGATCTCAATGCTGGGCGAGATACTTTGCGATCAGCTTCATCTGGTGCGTCCAGCCGCCTTCGTTGGCTGCGAATGCCTTGGCGCGTCGTTCAGGCGGCAGCTTGTCGAACCCCGATTCGGTGACGGTCAGCAGGATTCCTTCCGGTGCGTCGTGTAACTCGAACACGATCCGGGTCATCGGCTCATGCGAGTAGTCGATGGTCTTGTCGATCCCGAACGGGTGCCAGCGGAACGCGAGGCGCTGCATCGGCTCGATCTTCTCCACCAGCCACTCGAAGGGCGTGCCCTCGTAGGGCGTCTGCATCGCCGCGACTTCTTCATCAACTTGCGTGGGCGCAATCCTGCCCGTCAATCGCTCGCCCTCGACGAACGGACCATCGAAGCTGACACCAAACCAGGAACCGAATTGCTCCGCTTCGCTGAGCGCGCGCCATACACGCTCGCGCGGTGCCTGCAACAGAACCTGCTTCTCGATGCGATCGGTATTCCTGGTCATCGGCAACTCCCGGATAGATTGCAACCTGGCGGTTGCATGTTATGCCTCTCGTCGTCAAAGCGCAACTTAAAGGTTGCGCATTTGGACGCGATGTTTGTCGAAGCCGAGGTCGCCCGTTCGTCGTCATCGAGTCGGTGATGCCTTGCGGTCGGACGGGGCGGTAAATACCATACCGGTCGGTTTAGTTGGCTTCGAATTCCAGAACAGCGGCCAAAGCCATGAATAAAGCCATCCATCCAGTCCATGCAGCCAGCGATCCGGTAATCGAAGTGCGCGGACTCGACAAGACTTACGAGGGTGGATTCAGGGCGCTGAAGGGCATCGACCTGACGGTGCGGCGCGGCGAGATTTTTGCGCTGCTCGGTCCGAACGGCGCCGGCAAGACCACGCTGATCAGCATCATCTGCGGCATCGTCAATCCCGGCAACGGAACGGTCACGGTCGACGGCCATGACATCGTGCGCGAGTGGCGCAAGACACGCACGATCATCGGGCTGGTGCCGCAGGAACTGAAGACCGATGCATTCGAATCGGTGTGGAACACGGTGCGCTTCAGCCGCGGGTTGTTCGGCAAAGCGCCGGACGATGCCTATCTCGAACAGTTGCTGAAAGACCTGTCGCTGTGGGACAAGCGCGACGCCAAGATCCTGATGCTGTCCGGCGGCATGAAGCGGCGCGTGATGATCGCGAAAGCCCTGTCGCACCAGCCGACCGTGCTGTTCCTCGACGAACCGACAGCGGGCGTGGACGTGGAACTGCGCCGCGACATGTGGGCGATGGTGCGGCGGCTGCGCGAATCGGGCGTCACGATCATCCTGACCACGCATTACATCGAGGAAGCCGAGGACATGGCCGATCGCGTGGGCGTGATCAACAAGGGCGAGTTGATCGTGGTCTCGGAAAAGAACGCGCTGATGCAGAAGCTCGGCAAGAAGCAGTTGCGCCTGCAATTGCACGAACCGATCGCATCGCTGCCCGAGGCGCTGAACGACTACCGATTGGAACTCAACGGCAAGCGCGACGAGATCATCTACACCTACGACACGCAAAGCGAACGCACCGGCATCACCGCGCTATTGAAAGACCTGTCCGCCGCTGGCATCGGCTTCAAGGATTTGAGCACGCGCCAGGATTCGCTGGAACAGATCTTTGTGGATCTTGTGCGGGAAAGCGCATGAATTGCTCATCGTCTATTTCCCGTGGCTGCTGTTCGTGAAAAGTACGGCCACGGATGGCGCGTTTTCACGCAGGGATGCGCATAAAGGAGGGCGCATGAATCTGCACGGCATCCGCGCGATCTACAAGTTCGAGATGGCGCGCACCGGACGCACGCTGATGCAGAGCGTGCTGTCGCCGGTCATCTCGACCACGCTGTACTTCGTGGTGTTCGGCGCGATCGGCTCGGGCATCAGGAACATCGAAGGTATCGGCTACACGGCGTTCCTGATCCCTGGCCTCGTGATGCTGTCGTTGCTGATGCAGAGCGTGTCGAACGCCTCGTTCGGCATCTACTTCCCGAAGTTCGTCGGCACGATCTACGAAGTGCACTCGGCGCCGCTGTCGTACCTCGAAATCGTGACGGGCTATGTCGGTGCGGCCGCGACCAAGGCGATCATCGTTGGGCTGATCATCCTCGCCACCGCGCGGGTGTTCGTACACTACTCGATCGCGCATCCAGGGGTGATGGTGCTGTTCCTGGTGATGACCACGGTCGGCTTCAGCCTGTTCGGTTTCATCATCGGCATCTGGGCCGACAATTTCGAGAAGCTCCAAGTGGTGCCGCTGATGATCATCACGCCGCTGACCTTCCTGGGCGGCAGTTTCTATTCCGTACACATGTTGCCTCCGTTCTGGCAGAAGGTGACGCTGTTCAACCCGGTGGTGTATTTGATCTCCGGTTTCCGCTGGAGCTTCTACGACATCGCCGACGTCAACGTCGGCATCAGCATCGGGGCGACGCTGTTTTTCCTCGCGCTGTGCCTCACCGGTGTGTGGTGGATCTTCCGCACGGGCTGGCGCTTGAAAGCCTAGGCTGTCGCCTGTTTACAAAATGTGACGCAGCCTGCGTAGCCGTGCAGCCGCGGAGCAGTGAACAACTGTTTCCGTGTGCGCGGTCCGTCACAGGATGGGCGCAGATGGGTGGTTTGTGTGGCCCGGCGCGCGGCGGATGGCATTGGTCTTGCTCGAGGCTCCCCTGTGCGAACAGGGCAATGCCTTCCATGACCGCCACCGACACACGACGTACTGCCATTACGGACGAGCGCGCCAGGCGCTTCGTGGCACGCGCGCACGGGCTGCGCACCCTGGGGTTCACGCTCAGTACGCTGATCCTTGGAACGGTGCTGTACCGGAACGCCGCCCCGGCCCCGATCTGGGGCCTTCTGGTCGCGCACGGCTATGTATGGCCGCACCTGGCACGCCTGCATGCCCGCTTCAGCAGGGATCCCGCCCGTCTGGAGCAGTTCAATGTCATGGCGGATGCCGTGATGATCGGCGTATGGATCGCGCTCATCCGGTTCAATCTGCTACCCAGCGTGCTGATCGCGACGATGTTCGCCATGGCCCTGATCGCAATCGATGGCACCCGACTGCTGGTGCGCGGCTCCGCGCTGCTGGTGGTCGCGTGCGGGGTGGCCGCGGCATTGACCGGCTTTTCCATCGCGCCGCGCACGGACATGATCGAATTGCTGGCCTGCCTGCCACTGCTCCTGGTCTTTCCGTTGGCGCTTGCCACCATCACGCATCGGCTCGCGCGGCGCGTGCAAACCCAAAACCGTCAGCTTTTCCAGATGAGCAGCATCGACAGCCTGAGCGGCCTGTTGAACCGCCGGCACTGGGAGGACGCGGTGAACGCGGCGTTGGCGCGGCATTGCTGCGATGACGCCGTGATGCTGCTGATCGACATCGACAACTTCAAGCAGGTCAACGACCAGCACGGCCACACCGTGGGCGACGAGGTGGTGCGGAAGGTCGGGGCGATCATCCGCAACAGCCTGCGCGACGGCGATCTCGCCGGCCGTTACGGTGGCGACGAATTCGGCGTGGTGCTGTGCGGAGTGGGCGTGCACGCGGCTGCGGCGGTGGCGGAAAGGATCCGCTCGAGCGTGGCGTGTTCGCTGGTCGAGCGCGCACCCGGCCTGCGTTGCACCTTGAGCATAGGACTCGCACGGGGCGGCGCAGCCATCGGCAGCGCCAGCGAATGGGTGAAGGAAGCCGACGCCGCGATGTACCGCGCCAAGCTGGCCGGCCGCAACCGGCTCGTGGCCGCGACCTGATCGGGGCAACGCGGGCGGGGCGCCA
>Ga0070737_10005347_pt1 | contig 12330 bp, 8 predicted proteins | sample Coa_R1_10_FD_66438 | JGI IMG/M metagenome (GOLD analysis project Ga0070737, IMG submission 66438) | Surface soil microbial communities from Centralia Pennsylvania, which are recovering from an underground coalmine fire - Coalmine... | ecosystem: Environmental > Terrestrial > Soil > Unclassified ... | reverse complement strand
AAAAAACCTCCGGGTTTTTCGGATGTCCAGAAATACTTTCATAGACAGAGCGCATCCGCTTCTCAGGATCTTAGAGTACGTCTGCTCGCCATCTCGCTCGCGCCTGCGGCGCTTACCCGAACGATGATGTTCTCTGAGAAAGATGTGGAAACCGCATCTTTCTCAGAGAACATCATCATTCCTTTTACGCGGCGAGGCTGCGCGGATTCTCGCGGGAGAAGGCGAAGGCTCTGAGAAACAGACACATTCTAAGAGTATCAATGTAGCGTTCCCATGTCGCACACGGATGCCAAAACCTATACTTCTTAGTAATTGTAGCACGCGTATGCTTGTTTGAGCACCCAATGGTACCCCGTGGTTGATTCTAACAGAAGACTGCTTTTCTGAAAAGAGCTTCTCTCAGACCGAGGAACACGGCGAGAAATTGGGCCGCGTATGTAATGAATGATCCGGGGAGCTATGTTATAATTCAGTAGAGACATTCAGGAAAACTACTAGAGAGTAAGGCAAACAAGCAGCATGAGCATCTCGCAGAAGACACCCGAAGGGACCCTCGCCGACCAGATTTCCTGCCCTCAATGTAGTGCCTCATTACCTCTCTCTGCTACTTTTTGCGGCTTCTGCGGTGCGCGTTTGCAAAAGGAGAAGCAGGCCATTGACGCGGAAGGAGAGGACACGACAGGTCGCTATCGTATCACAACGCTGGTACGCAGGCATCCTCAGATGAATCTCTACTTTGCCCAGGATACCAGGCAAGCCCAGGAGCCAGGTCAAGCTCGCATGGTGGCTATCAGGGATATCGATATTACGAGCCTGGGAGACAAAGAGAGAGAACGCGCCAGAGAGCTCGCCCAGCAAGAATACGATGATCTGCGCTACTGGCATATCCCGCATACGCTGGCCTGCATTGATCTATACATTTCCCAGGGGCATCTTTTTCTGGTTTCGGGCCTGCCCATGCCCGCACCAACGGCTATGGCAGGCAGCACACAGCGCCTGTACACTTTGCAAGATTTTCTGCAGAGCGGCCTGGGTGTACCCAGAGAGACGCGCACGCTCGAATGGATGCGCAATCTCTGCCAGGCGGTGGAGAGCCTGCATCGTCACGGCCTCGTTCTTGGCGATCTGGATCCCTATACGGTCGTGCTGGACAAAAATAGCGCGCAAGCTGAGCCATATTTGATGGCTTGCTGGCTCCTACCCGCATTACAAGAGATGCTGGTGCCGGTGATGATAGCCCCTACGCCTCATGTCTCTTACTTTAAAGCTCCCGAAGCGCTGGCAGGCAAGGCCGCGGCGCGCTCGGACGTTTATAGTCTGGGCGCGTTGCTTTATCTGCTGCTTACGGGTACACCGCCTGATGAGTCTACTCTGCGGCACCGACGCCGCTTACGTACACCACGCGAGATCAATTCGCGCATCAACCAGTCCCTCGACGAGTGTGTGATGCAGGCGCTGGCGATCAGGCCAGAGGAGCGCTTTGCCAGTGTGCAGGCATTTATGGCTGCGCTGGAGAATGCGCGCTCCAATCAGCCTCCGCGTAAAACCTTCGCATCCGCAACACAGGCCCCAAAAGTTCCGGTTAGCGATATGGAAACTGTGCGCATTGTCCCGCTCTCGCAAAAAGACGTGGCCCGCTGGCGCGCGCTCAGGGAAGAAAAGGCCGGCAAGAACATATACAGAAGAGAAGACATTCATCTGATTGATACCATTGAATTAACTGAAAGGCAGAATTTACCACCGGGTATGGCCAGACAATCTACGGCAGATAAAGATAAACAAGCAACTATCTTGAAGTCCCCGCCAAATAAGGAGGTTTCGCCCCGTTCAGAATCAGGAGCCAGCGAAAATCGCACGACGCCTCCACCGGCCAGACAGCGCTGGCCACAGCGCATCACGGGCACACAACCAGAGGACCAGCCCTCGCAGAAACAAGCCAGTACGAAAGGCAAGAAGGCCGCGGCCAATGGCAAACAAAGCACGACGCCTCCACAGAATAAGAACGAAGGGGAACTCTCTCTGCTCAAACAGATCCAGCGCCTGTTGCTCGGTAAGAAGCAGCAGGCAATTGAGGCCGCGGCTATTATCGAAACGCCTATGCGCATCAGGCCGGACCAGCCATACAATCTGCGTCTGCATATTATGGGCCGCGACGAACCGACGCTTCCACCCACAGCCAAAAAGGGGATGGAACCGGCCGGATTGAGCGCGTTAATTCATGGCGATATCGTCCTGGTCGAAGTGCGCTCGGTTCTGCAACAGGGCTATACGTATGTCTTACAGCAAGCCACTGTTACCATTCCCGCCGATGGGTACGCGGCGGAAGTCACTATCCCAATGCAGCAGCAGCCACTCTCGACAACCGGTCGGCGCGATCGCTTGCATATATTTTTCCTGGACGAGCATCGCCAGCCGCTCTACGAAAAACCGTTTGTGGTAGAAATATTTGTCTCGCCTCTTGTACAATTTGGCCGCGAAGGGCATCAGGTCTTGACCATTCCGATCTAATAAAGAAATAAGGAGAACGTTGCCTCATGTCAGACTTTACGGATAGGGACAACGACTCGGGTCCCACGCCAGAGATTCCGGCGCCCCAGCAGGCAAGCCCCCCCACCTACAAACGTCCTGACGCGGTTGCTTATTTCTCTAGCCTTTTGCTGGATAAAGGCGATTCGCTCGTCTACGCGGCTGTGGGGATCTGCTTCTTTCTGGGGGCGCTCTTCGCCCTGGGCTACAGCTTCTGGGATTTTGGCCTGGCCATCCAGCATATTCACCCCGCAACTATGCAAGAGGATGTCGCCAACGCAATCATCAGATTGATCTCTGATTTATTGCTGGTGCTGATCATTATGGAGGTTCTAGGCACGATTACCCACTATCTCAGGTCACACGTGACCTCACTACACCCATTTCTCTTTATCGGCATTATTTCCGCGACACGCGCCATTCTCTCAATAGGCGCAAGACTCTCGATTGAAAGTGTGAGCGGCCCTGAGTTTGAGCGGATCATGATCGAACTGGGCGTCAACGCGCTGGCAATTCTGGCTTTAGGCATTACCTTAAAACTCCTCGGCAAGACGACCGAGGAGCATTAGGTCACTTGCTTGCATTTGATTCCAAACCCATGTATTATTTAGCTAGTTTTAACCCGTTTATCGTCGTATCTTTTGTAGCTAGCATTTTTTCTTGTCACCTGTGAGGTTGTTTGGTAAGCGAAGCGACCTTTGAACAACATTGAAACGTACTTATTGCAAGGAAGGTACAGAGGCTTATACTATGATATGCGCTACATGTGGTGCTGATAATCCCTCCGGGTCCGTTTACTGCGGCAACTGCGGTTCACGGCTGGTCCCAAGGGAAGATGCCAGCATGGCAAAGGAGCAAGCTGCTCCTGCCACCCCGCCCGCTGGACCGGACGCACCAGCGAGCGTCGAGGATACTCCCACTTTGCGAACAGTTCCTCCCGTTCAGGAGCCAGCGGCCGCGACTATAGCAGACGAGAACGTGCCAACGATCAGTATAAAACCTGAGCAGCAAGTTCCTCCCATCCCCGAGACTCCACAGCCCACGCCAGTCGCTAGCGAATTCTACAATTTTGAGGGACCTGGGGGCACGCCGGGTATAGAGGCCGGCCAGCCAGCTCCCGTATCAGGGTTCGCCAGCGGAACGTACCCTCCGGTGGCTGCTCCGACGCCAGCCTATCCTCCTGCACCGGCTCCTGGCGTAGCATCCCCCAGCGGAACGTACCCTCCGGTGGCTGCTCCGACGCCGGGCTTCCCACCGGCATATCCTCCTACACCAACACCTGGGTTGGCCTACTCCAGCGGCTTCTACCCGGCTCCTACGCCGCAAGTTGGTAGCCCGGTGAGCGGGGTCTATGGACCATTGTATCAGAGCCAGCCATCTCAGCCAGGCTGGGGAGCCTATCCTGGCACCCCCGGCGTGTTTCCCCAGGCTACACCGCAAGGGCCAAGCAAGCTGATTCGTCCTCTGCCAACCTGGGCCTTTATTACCAGCATTCTTGTCGTGGCGATTGTCCTGGCTGCACTGGTGTTCTTCACGGGTGCCGACTGGGCCGCTGGCTATCAGACCGCCGGGCTGGTAGCTCTGGTGGTGGGCGTGCTTGTCCTGATCGCTTTTGGTGTGCGAGCGGCTCTGGGCATGCTGGCCGCCACCAATCCACATCGCCGCTCGCAAATTATCAGTGCGATTCTCCTGGCCTTGCTGCTTTTCGTCTTCGGAGCCGTCGGCCTGACCCAGCCGACAGCTATTCACGCTGTCCAGGCCCACTTCCTGGAGAGCCAGCAGAAATATAGCGCCGCTATCCAGGAATACGAGGCAGCGGGTCAGAGCGCTCCTTCTTCTGAAGACATTGCCCGCACATATGACGAGTGGGGCGAGTCTCTGGTGAGCCAGAACCAGTACAACAGCGCAATCGGCAAGTTCAACACAGTCATGTCCAGCTACACCCAGGCTATCCCAGAGGTGACACGCGCCGAGAAAGATGCTGTCTCCGCTTATGAAGCCTGGGGGACGTATGACTCGCAGCACCAGAACTACGCGGGAGCGACCCAGCACTATGACGCGTTGCTCAACCAGACGTACTGCGATAGCACTTGCCGCACTCAGGCCAATAACGCCGATGCTGTGGCCTACTACAACCTGGCGGAGCAGCTACTCCACAAGGGGCAGTACGCCAGCGCCGTCGCGGCCTTTAACCAGCTCACTACGCGCTTTGGCGATTCATCATCGGCCCAGAAGGCGCATGCGGATTATGCAGCAGCTCTCTGGGGTGAGGGCCAGCAGCAGTTGACCTCCGCCTGCTCTTCAGCAGTGAGCACGTATCAGCAGCTCGCTACACAATTCTCCGATACATCGCAGGGTCAGGAGGCTGCGACCGCACTGAAGGCCCCGGTAGAGGTCAAAGGACATTTCACAACAACCGTCCCTGCCGCCAGCACACAGCCCGTGGTGATCCTGGGCACAAGCGACATGACCAACAACACCACAATAGATCAGTTCACCGCGCTCTACACAGCGTCACCGCATACACAGATCAATTCTGATGGCACGTTTGATCTTCCCAGCGTCAAACCTGGCAGCTATCAGTTTATCTGGGGCACGCTCAACGATCCCGATGGATTTATCCGTGTCGCGTGGCTGCCGAACCATGTCGCCATCGGAGCGCTCTGCACCTACGACTTTGGCGACATTCCACAGACGATTCCAAGCTAGATGGTGTTGACCGGAGCGTACAGATAGACATGCCTCGATGGGGAGATCTGGCGGGTCCCCCTATCGGGGCAGTACGTTGATATTGGCCTGCTGTTTGTGTATCATATTCGTGGTAACAATTCCCCATTCTTGAAAGACAGGGGCTTTCAGCAGCTGCTATTGGCAAAAGAAGAGATAGAGGGTCAGATCATGCTTTGTCTCAAGTGCGGCACCACCAACCCGGCAACAGCATCATCCTGTGCGAACTGTGGCGCTCCTCTGGAAGAGCAGCCCTGGTTCGCTCCGATTCCGCACAGCCCTTTCAACGGGCTGCCCGTGCCTCAGCCATCGGGATCTATGCCCACCGTAGTCCAGCCAGGCGGCGATATTGTGGCTTTCACTCCGCTTTCTCAGATCTCACCTGCTCGTGAATCTCTGGCTCCCCCTGACCCTGCACTCGCCACCACTCCGCCAGCTACCTTCGAGCATCTGGCAGATTATCCAACGGAGACGCAGGTACCCGCCGCGCCGGCATTACCCACGCAAGTCAGCACCCCTGCTCCTGCGCCGCAACAGTTCGTTCAGAATGGTCCCGTTGCGCCCGCCGGCTCTCCCATTAGCTCACAGATAGCTGGCCCTGCCTTTCCGCAGGACGCCTATCAGGGCTGGAATGAAGGGACAAGCTACGCAACTCCTTTCTCTACACCGCCGACAGCACATACGCCGCAACATGCCTATCCAGTTTCACCAGAAAACGTGCTCGCGGCCATACGGGCGCGGAGCACGCTCCGGTTTCCTTCCGGCCCGGCAGCTGGAGCAAACACGTTTGTCCAGCCTCTTCCCAGGTGGGTCTTTTTCTCCGGCATAGCCGTGGTCGTCCTCTTGCTAGCCACGCTGATCTTTCTTAATGCTGACTGGGCCAGCGGAGCAATGGCCGCCGGTCTGGTAGCGATTATCCTGGCGCTGCTACTGCTGATCGCGGCAGGAGTGCGCGTGGCCCTGGGTATGCTGGCTGAGACCAATCCGCACCGGCGTTCTCAGGTGATCGGCACCGCGCTGCCCGTGCTGCTGCTCTTTCTCTTCAGTGGAATCGGCATGACTCAGCAGACCAGCCTGCATGCCATGCAAGCCCGCTACCTGGAAGGCCAGCAGAACTGGTCCGCGTCCATCTCCGAGTATCAACTGGCTGGAGAAACGGCCCCCGCTTCCGAGAACCTGGCCCGCGTTTATAACGAGTGGGGCGAGGCACTGAGCCACCAGCAGCAATATAGCAGTGCAGTAGAGAAATTTACTACCGTCCTCAATCGCTATACCGGAGTCCCGGACCAGCTTGGCCGGGCCAGAAACGATATGGTGGCTACCTACCTGGCCTGGGCGGATTACGCCTCGCAACACCAGAACTACGCGAGCGCGACCGCTTCATATAATACGCTGCTTACTCTCAGCTATTGCAACGCAAGCTGCCAGGCGCTCGCACTGCCAAAGGACGCCACAGCCTACGACAATCTGGCCGAGCAACAGCTTGGCGCGCAGCAATTTGCCCTGGCGGTGAACGCTTTCGCGACGCTGACAACGCGCTTTGCCAATTCACCTGAAGCGAAACAGCCGCAGACACATGGAGATTATGCGAAAGCCCTGCTGGGCCTGGGTCAGCAGCAGCTGCATTCGAGCGCTTGCACGAGCGCGGTACCCACGTATGAGCAACTGGCCCGAAGCTTTGCCGATACCTCCCAGGGCCAGCAGGCCGCGACGGCCTTACAACAGCCTGTGCCGGTCACAGGCCGCTTCACCACGACGATTCCTGGGCCGCCTTTTCATCCTACAGTCTCTCTGGTGCAGGGCCTGTTCGTTGGCATCCAGCAGTTCCAGTTCCCGCCCCTGCTGAAAGCCAACCTCACAGTGCCGATCAATAGCGACGGCACCTTCACCTTCCCATCTGTGCCACAGGGCACATATGAACTCGTCTGGAGCAGCGACGGCACTCTCCATTTCTATTACGCTTCCAACGGCCAGCAGGTGCTTTATACCGCGCACGTCGGCCCGCTCTGCCCCTACAACTACGGCGCGATCAATCAAACGATTCCCACAACCACGACGGCAGGCCAGTGAATTACACAGCAGTATGCACCAGTAACAGAAGTCCCCGGCCAAGCGAGACTCTGGCTTGCTCAGCCAGTAGAACGTTGCTGATGCCTCGTGGGCGGCCAAAGTGCAGCGTCTCGCCGCGCAGCGGATAATAGAGTTGCTCAGTTCTGACGTCTTCAGCCGAGGAGGTCAGCGGCAGGAGTGAAAGCAGGTCGCCGCTCTTGCCCTCGATCAGCGTCTCGCCCGGCCCCTGGAGCAACCAGCCGCGCGTCTGACCATCTACGATATCGATGGGAATTGAAGCAAAGCCGGCCAGAAGCAGGATATTTGCGATTGAATGCTCGAAACGTTCGCCGCCAAGCGCTCCCAGGATGGTAACGTGGCTTGCTCCCCGTTTCAGAGCCTCCTGGATGGCCAGTTCGGTATCTGTCTCATTTTTTTCTACCGGCGCTCGTACAATCTGGCTGCCCAGCCGCTCCGCTTCCTGCAAAATTTCCTGGGGCAGCGAATCGAGATCTCCGACAACCAGGGCCGGGGTATATCCCAGCGACAGGGCTGTGCGCGCTCCACTATCTGCCGCGATCACCAGTTCGCTCCCGGCCAGCGCTCGCTCCACTGCCACACCCTGCTGTAATGTGCCTCCTGCGAAGATAATGATGTGCATATCACAGATACCTCCCCGGTGCCATTGATTGTGGCTATGGTTCCATCAGCATCACTGTGCCATATCGATGAAGAAAAGTCAAAGTGTGTAGCGAACAGCAGCCAGGAGAATTGACAGGGAAGCAAGCCTCAGATATCATTGACACATCTTTGAAGATTCGTGAAAGAGGGTGTGGAATCTGTCAACTTCTGAGCAGTTGGAAAAAGAGGCAGGCGTAGCCGTTCAGGCGCAGGAGCCGCGCTTGTCCGGGCGTGGCGAAGAGGCTCTCTCGTGGGGGCGCTACCCTCGGGTCAAGCATACGCGGATTATTCCTATCTATTGGCGCAGCGCAGTGCCTGATCTGGAGAACATAGGGCAACCGGTGCTTCCGCATGCCTATGGGCGTAGCTATGGAGATAGCTGCCTCAACGAGAACGGCGTCCTGCTAGATGTCAGTCACCTGAACCGTTTTATTTCGTTTGACGAAGAGAGTGGCCTGCTCTGCTGTGAAGCCGGTGTCTCGCTGGCCGAGATCCTGGCGGTGATGGTTCCTCGCGGCTGGTTTCTGCCGGTGAGTCCCGGCACAAAATTTGTCTCTGTAGGCGGAGCTATCGCGAACGATATTCACGGCAAAAATCACCATGCCGGGGGCACCTTTGGTTGCCACGTTGTACGCCTGAAACTCCTGCGCTCCGATGGGCAACGCGTGGTCTGCTCGCCCACCGAGAATCCTGAGCTTTTCCAGGCCACGATTGGTGGGCTCGGTCTGACTGGCCTAATCCTCTGGGCCGAGTTCAAGCTCAAGCGGATCGCGAACCCATATATTGACGTGGAGCATATCCGCTTCGCCTCGCTGGAGGAGTTTTTCGCGCTCTCTGCCGAGTCTGACCAGGACTTTGAATATACCGTCTCCTGGGTTGATCTGCTGGTTGGAGGCGAGGCACTCTGTCGCGGCATTTTCACGCGCGGCAATCATAATACATCATCTGAACCGGCTCGCAAACAGCTGAAGAGGCGCTTGCCCCTGGCAGTGCCGTTCAATCTCCCGCAGTTCGTGCTCAACAAGCTCACTGTGAAAGGCTTCAACGAACTCTACTACCATAAACAGCTTGCCAAACGCGTCCAGACAATCACATCGTATGATCCTTTCTTCTACCCGCTGGACAGCATCCACGAATGGAACCGTCTATACGGCAAGCGAGGCTTTCTGCAATACCAGTGCGTGGTGCCTTTCGTCGGCGGACGCGAAGCTATGCGCGAGCTTCTTGGGCACATCCGCAGGTCGGGAGCCGGCTCTTTCCTGACCGTGCTGAAAGAATTCGGGGAAATCGCCTCGCCCGGCATGCTCTCGTTCCCCCGGCCCGGCCTGACGCTAGCCCTCGATTTTGCCTACGCCGGCCAGAAAACGCTGCGCCTGCTTGAAGAGCTTGATGCGATTGTGCGCCACTACGGCGGGGCTGTCTATCCGGCGAAAGATGCCCGCATGTCAGCCGAGAGCTTCCAGCAATTCTATCCCCGCTGGCAAGAATTCGCTCAATACATCGATCCACACTTTTCCTCCAGCTTCTGGAGAAGAGTCAGTGCCAAATCATCATAAGAAGAGAGAAAAAGACGCTATGCGTATTTTGATAATAGGAGCCACTTCAGCGTTGGCCCAGGAAACCGCGAAGCTGTTTGCCGGGGATGGCGCTGAACTCGTCCTGGTCGCCCGTTCACCTCTGAAGCTCAACGACGTACAGAACGACTTGCAGGTTCGCGGCGCAAAGCAGATCGAAACCATTGTGGCAGATCTGAGCGACCTCACACGCCACCAGGAGATCGTTGAGGCCGCCATCAAACCCTTTTCCGGCCTCGACATGGTCCTCATCGCCTACGGCACCCTCGGCAACCAGCAAACCTGTGAACAGAGCGTTGAGGCCACTTTGCAGGAGTTTACGACCAACTGCACCAGCGTTATCTCCCTGCTGACCCTGCTGGCCAACTATTTCGAGCAGCAAGGTCGCGGCTGTATCGCCGTCATCTCCTCCGTAGCAGGAGATCGCGGTCGCCAGTCCAACTATATTTACGGCGCGGCCAAAGGGGCTGTGTCGGTCTTTCTGCAGGGTCTGCGCAATCGCCTGGCGAAGAAAGGCGTGGCCGTCGTCACCATCAAGCCCGGTATGGTCGCTACTCCCATGACCGCGCACATGCGCAAGGGTCCACTCTTCGCCGATCCGCGCGTAGTCGGGCGCGGCATTTATCGGGCCATGCTGAGGCGCAAAGACGTGGTTTATCTGCCCGGCTACTGGCGGTTTGTAATGTGGGCTATTAAGAGCATTCCTGAGTCGAAGTTTAAGAAGATGAACATTGGCGGCTAAACACATGCGATGATAGTAACGGACGGCCCCAGAAGACCAGAGCGTGAATGGGTTCTCAAACGAGCTACGATTTGCTATGATAAATGAGATCAGTATTTCCGGCTGGCAAGCAAAGAAACAGAACTAACTGGCAAGCTCGCGTGGCGCGGGGAAGCCAGGGAGCATAGAGCGTATGGCACAAGACATTCAGGATCGGGACACGAGCGAGCGCAACGCTCTGGCGCTGGTGTTTCTCGTGACGTTCGGCATTTTAACCCTTCTCTCTGCCTGGTTTGTTTATCAGGAGTTCACCCAGGTTTTTACGCGCACGGGCCGCTGCACAGTTTTATCGTTTTCCACGCGCCAGGATATAGTTAATACAGATGATCCCACCGAAGGGGCGCAGTATTCGATTACTTTTAAGGTTCTGTTGCTCACGCCCGACGGGCAGCGGCTCCAGGTACCTGGCTATTATACCTCGGCCAACTATGATGCTTCCGATCAGAATACAATTAAAGCAATCGAGAAAAGCTATCCGGTAGGTCGCACAGCGGCCTGTGGCTATACCTATCTCGATCCATCGGGAATCAAGGCTATCTTCCAACCGGCTATCCCACTGGAAGGTTTTCTCTTCCCAGGCTTCTTCCTGGTGGTCTCCCTGGTAATCTCGGTGATCTGCATTGTGAATCTGCGCAAAAAGCCCGCACCGGAGATTCCTTTGCCAGACGAACTGGCCGAGGAGGAGAGCGCTGATCCCCAGCAGGTCTGAAATCGTATCCTCTCATACCTGGCGGGCGCGGGCGTCGGCTCAAATGTGATACTCTGTGCGCGAGGAGGTTAGGCGATGACACAAAGAGATAGGACTGATGCCGAGGAGCAGCGCCTGGAAGAGAACGCGCGCCACGAACGCAACTGGGAGCGCTGGGGGCCGTATCTATCCGAACGGCAGTGGGGAACGGTGCGCGAAGATTATTCGGCTGATGGATCGTGCTGGACGTATTTTCCACACGATCACGCTCGCAGCCGCGCGTATCGTTGGGGAGAAGACGGCTTGCTGGGGCTTTGCGACCGCGAGGAGCGGCTTTGCTTTGCGCTGGCCCTCTGGAACGAGCGCGATCCCATTTTGAAAGAGCGGCTTTTCGGCCTCACGGGTCCAGAGGGCAATCATGGCGAGGATGTGAAAGAGGCGTATTTTTACCTCGATTCGACCCCGACCCACTCTTATATACGCGCTCTCTATAAGTATCCACAGGCTGCATTCCCTTACGAGATGCTACTCGCGGAGAATCGCCGGCGCAGCCGGGAGGAGCCAGAGTTTGAACTGCTGGATACGGGGATATTTGACGAGAACCGCTACTTCAATGTCTTCGCCGAATATGCCAAGGCTGACCCCGATGATATTTTGATCCGTTTGACAATCGAGAATCGCGGGCCGGAGGCAGCTATGCTGCACGTGCTGCCGACGCTATGGTTTCGTAATACCTGGTCCTGGGGCCAGACGGGCGAGGGCTACGGGCCGAAGCCGCGCATCAGCACCATCGCCTCCGGCTCTCTGCTGGCCGAGCACGATACGCTAGGGCACTTCCACCTGGCCGCACAGCCAGATCCAGAGGCGCTGCTATTCACAGAGAACGAAACCAATTTTCAGAAGCTTTTCAACGTGGCAAATCCAGGGCCGTATGTGAAGGACGCTTTCCACGAGCGACTGATCTCCGGCAGGATCGAGGCGGTTAATCCTGAACAGGTAGGCACGAAGGCCGCTTTCTGGTATCGCCTGGAACTTGCGCTTGGGCAGAGCAAGACGTTGCGCCTGCGCCTGTGCCCGGAGAACGAGGTGCCTCTGCAAGCCTTTGGCGAGCACTTCGAGCAGATTTTTGAGGCCCGCCGGCGCGAGGCCGATACGTTCTATGCCACGCGCACGCCGGGCACGCTCTCGGATGACGCTCGTCGGATCATCCGTCAGGCATACGCAGGACTGCTCTGGAGCAAGCAGTTTTATTATTACGATGTAGCCACCTGGCTCAAAGGCGATCCCGCGCAGCCGCCGCCGCC
>Ga0070737_10005346_pt1 | contig 12331 bp, 8 predicted proteins | sample Coa_R1_10_FD_66438 | JGI IMG/M metagenome (GOLD analysis project Ga0070737, IMG submission 66438) | Surface soil microbial communities from Centralia Pennsylvania, which are recovering from an underground coalmine fire - Coalmine... | ecosystem: Environmental > Terrestrial > Soil > Unclassified ... | reverse complement strand
GCTTTATTCCCCCGTACATCGTCATCCTTTCATCGATTACGATGACGGCGTCTATGTAACGAACAACGATCATGTGAAGTACGGCCTGCATCGCCAGAACCTCAAGGGCGCCATCGAGTGGGCCATGACCAGCTACGACGCCGCCAACTGGCACCCGGTCACGTGGTTTTCGCACATGCTCGATTACCGGCTGTTCGGCGGCAATCCGGCGGGACACCACGACGTGAACCTGTTGTTGCACGCGCTGAACGCTGGGCTGCTGTTTTGGGTGCTGCTACGGGCCACCGGCAGCACCGGGCCTAGCTTGATGGCGGCGGCGCTGTTCGCCCTGCATCCCATCAACGCCGAAAGCGTGGTTTGGATTGCTGAGCGCAAGAACCTGCTGAGCATGTTCTTCTTCCTGCTGGCGCTGGGCGCATGGCGCTGGTATGCGTGCAAGCCGAGGTGGTATCGCTATCTGGCGGTCGCGTTCCTGTTCGCGCTGGCGCTGATGTCGAAGCCGCAGGTGATCACGCTGCCGTTGGTGTTGCTGTTGTGGGACTATTGGCCGCTGGAACGTTTCGCCTTTCGCTCTTCGTTCTTCGCTTTTCGTCAGAAGGCTGCCCCCAGAGTTTCCGGCGAAGAGCGAAGAGCGAACAGCGAAAAGCGGGGCCTGGCAAAGTACGACTGGCGATTACTGGTGCTGGAGAAGTTGCCGCTGCTGGCGCTGAGCGCGGGCAGCGCCATTCTTACCGTGAAGGCGCAATGGAAGGGTGGCAGTTTTAATCCTGACTACACCTTCTTGGAGCGGCTGGAAAATGCCATCGTCTGCTATGTGCGGTATATCGGGAAGGCGTTTTGGCCGTCCCATCTTGCGCTGCTTTACCCGCATCCGGGAAGCTCGCTGAAGCTGTGGCAGGCCGGCCTGGCGCTGCTGGTTTTGCTGGCCATCTCGGCTTTCGTGCTGCGCGCCCGGCGGCGCTATCTCACGGTGGGGTGGCTGTGGTTCCTGGGCACGCTGGTGCCGATGATCGGCCTGGTGCAAGTCGGGCGGCAGGCCATGGCAGACCGTTACGCGTACCTGCCGTTCGTGGGGCTGTTCCTCATGGTCTGCTGGGGCGTGCCGGATTTGCTTGCGATGGCCGGCGCGGAGGAAGAAGCCGGGCGACGGCAGCGTCTGCCGGCGTGGCTAGCGGCGCTCGCGTGCGTGGTGCTGGTGGTGCTGGCGGGGCTAACACATCGGCAGATCGGCTACTGGCGAAGCGATGTTGCGGTGTGGACGCACACCGTTGCGGTGACCAGCGGAAACTACATTGCGGAGGACAACCTGGGCGACGCCTTGCTGGCAGCGAACCGTCCCGATGAAGCCGAGAAGCACTTCCTGCGGGCAGCCGAGATTGATCCCACTTATCCGCCGACGCTAATGGCGCTGGCGGTGCAGGACCAGCGCGACGGCAAGCTTCGCAAAGCCATCGCCGAATATCAGGAGGCGATCGTCGGCAGCCAGCACTCTGCGTATCCGGACAAATCCATCATGGGGACGGCGTTCGGGAACATGGGACACGCCTATCGCGACCTGGGTGAACCGGCACGGGCGCGCGAGAGCTTACAAGCCGCAGTAGCCTTGACTCCGAACAACTTTCAGGCGTGGGAGGACCTGGGACTGGTATCGCAACAAATGGGCGACCTCACGGCGGCAATCCACGCCTATTACCAGGCGGTGAGCCTTCATCCCTACGACATTGGCTACCTGCTGCTGGCGCAGGCCCTGAAAAAGAGCGGACACCAGTTGGAAGCGGAATGGGCGGACCAAAGGGCGAAGAACTTGACCGCTGACTACGAACGCGCCCAACAGCTCACCGCCCGCACCCTGGCGCAATAGCCTGCGGGTGTTCGCAAACTCGATGTACCAGGCCGCAGCCATCGCCGTGCTTATCCTCCACGTGGCCTTCATCCTGTGGGTGATTTTTGGAGCGCTGCTCACCCGTGGACGCCGCCTGCTCGCCGGGCTTCATCTGGCGTCGCTGCTATGGAGCCTGCTGGTTCAGACTCTTCCCTGGACTTGCCCCCTGACCTTGGTGGAAAACTGGCTGGAAGCGCGCGCCGGGGCCATGCCGTACGCCGACGGATTCCTGCTGCATTATCTGGACGCGCTGGTCTATCCCAATCTGCCGCCCCTGCTGCTGACGGTGGCGGCCGCGATTGTGGTGTCGGTCAACGTGGCGATTTATGGCAGGCGCTGGTTGCGGAGGTGAAGCGGCCGTTTTTCGAGCAGCGCTCCGGTTCAGGGTTGTTCGCTGCCGGCTTCCGTACTTCCCGCGGCAGACGCCGGCATGACCGGGACAGGGGGATGTCCGCCGGAGCTGTTGACCATGTCCTTGAGTTCCTTGCTGGGCTTGAAGAAGGGAATCTTCTTGGCAGGCACTTCCACCCGGTCGCCGGTCTTAGGATTGCGTCCCACACGGGAATTGCGCTGGCGCGTCCGGAAGCTGCCGAAGCCGCGAATCTCAATCTTGTCGCCGGCCCGCAACGAGCGCACAACGCTCTCGAAGATGGTCTCGACAATCACCTCGCTGTCCTTGCGGGTCAATTCCGTCAGCCGGGAAACTTCATCGATCAAGTCTGCCTTGGTCATCTTGCACGCCCCTTGTCACGATAAGCTTCACAGTTTACCAGCACCACGGATACTCTCAAATTGCCAACCGGTTGGCAAGGCCAAGTTTGTTTACGGCCTTGGCGAAAGCGGTTATTTCCAAAGGTAGTAGAAGCCGACATTGGTTTGCATCAGCTTGTTGGGATTCGGCAAATAATCGGATGCATCGCCAAACAGTAAATCCAGCAGGCTTTTTCGTTCCTTCTCGGGACGCACCAGGGTGGGCTCGCCGCGGATGCCAACCGCCTTGGCCGTGTCCTCGACCGCGGCGCGGAAGTCGCCGATCTGGTCGACCAGCTTGAGCGGCACCGCTTCTTCGCCGGTCCAGACCTTGCCGTCGGCCAGCGCGCGCACCTGATCGTCTTTCAGGTTGCGGCCCACGGCGACGCTGTGGATGAACTGCGCGTGCATGTCATCGATCAGTCCCTGCAGGTAGGCGCGCTCCTCGGGAGTCATCGGGCGCGTGGGCGACCCCGTGTCCTTGAATTCGCCGGCCTTGAGGGTGATGGCCTGTAACTTGGCCCATTTGAGCAGCTCTTCGTAGTTGTACCATTCCGCGATGACGCCGATGGAGCCGACAATGCTGGCGTCGTCGGCGAAGATCTTGCTGGCGGCGGAAGAAACGTAATAGGCGCCGCTGGCACCCACGGTGCCGATGGAAGCCACGATGCGCTTCTTCTTCTTATTGCGAATGCGCAGGACTTCGCGGTAGATCTCCTCCGAAGCTGCAGCACCGCCGCCGGGTGAATCGACGCGCAGGATGATAGCCTTGATGGAGTCGTCATCGGCAAATTTTCTTAGCTGCTCAACTACGTCCTTGGGAGTGAGGATCACCCCTTGCAGCTCCACAATGCCGATCTTGTCGCCAAAGCCGACGAAGCCGTCTTTCTGCTGGGAGCGCACCGAAAAGTAGACCAACGCAAAGATGGCCAACAGAAACAGAAAGAAGGCGCCTCCGCCAAGCAGGACCCAGAGGAATACCCGAGAACGCGGCTGATCGGTCATGAAAAATCAAGTGTAGCAGAAGGGAGCCGGCGGCCAGACGGCCCACCCCCGTCGCCGCCGCCGGCGGCGACGGGGGTGGTGGGGTGTCCGGCTCAACCGACCTATGGTTACGGCGCGAAGTAGCCGGAGATGTCCAGGATCAGTTGCGTCAAGCCGGCGGCATAGGCCTCGATCGAGCCGTTGTTCGTGGGCACGATCGCCATGTCGTTCGTAATCGCTCCATCGTAGGCATTCAGCGTCGAAACATACGGCTGCGGCGTGCCCTGCGGCCATAGCGTCAGGTAAGGCATCACGCCGCTGGGCACCACCGTGGCGTTCAGCACAAACGCCTGCGCGCTGGCCGGCGGCGCGCACGAACTGCCGGTCACGTTGATCCCGTTGGGATCGTTGTACACCCCCTGGAACGGCTGTCCGCTGCCGATGGTGCGGGTGTCGAAGGCGCGGCAGGGCGTCACCGGGTACAGCGACAGTGCATTCTGTCCCCCCGGCGCTGCAAAATAGCCGTTGACGTCGATCACCAAGTCTGTGCTGTTATAGGCAAAAGCACTGATGTTGCCGTTGGCCGGGTCGGCCTGCACCAGCGCCGCGTTCGCCACGACGGTTGCCGTCGGATTATTCAGCGTGGAAACATACGGCGGTAATTGGTTGCTGGGGTAGAGCGTCAGATAGTCCAGCGGCTGCCCGGGAGGATTAGGCACCACGGCAGCGCTGAAGGAATAAGCCACCGCCTGTTGCGGCAGGTTCTGCAGGCAGGAACTGCTCAGAACCGGAAATGCGCGGGCCTGTTGCCCCACCAGCGCCGGCGGGCCGAGGCCGTCGGGCATGTTGTCGTCACGTGTATCCACCACGCGGCAAGGCGTTAGCGAATAAAACTGAAGCGAGCCCGAGACGGCTGCGGCGAAGTAGCCGTTGATGTCCAGGATGACATCCGTGGTGTCGGTGACGTAGACGCTGACCGCATTATTGCCGCCAGGGACGATGGCGGCATTGCCCTTGATCCGGCCATCCAGGGAGTTCAAGGTGGCGACAAACGGCTGGATCTCGCCTTGCGGCCAGATGGTCAGATAGCCCAGCGGCCCGCGCGGCACCACGCTGACGTTCAGAGAATACGCCGCCGCGTTGGTGGGAATGAGGGAGCCGCAGGGGCCATTGGCATTCAGGTTCTGGATGGTGTAACTCTGCATCGTACCGCCCAGGATGGGGTTCCCTTGGCGCGTGTCCAGCAGCCGGCAGGGCGTGACAGGAACGAACTGCATCGGCCCGGTGACCTGGAAGTCCAGGTAGGTGTTGACGGTGTCGCCGGGTCCGCCGATCTGAACGTGCACAATCCCTGTGGTAGCGCCGGCGGGCACGGTGGTGGTGATGAGAGAGGAGGTATTGTTCAGGATCTGCGCCTGGGTGCCGTTGAAGAAGACGGCGGTTGCGCCGCTCAAATTCGTGCCCAGGATGTTGACCTGGCTGCCGATTGTACCGGAGCTGGGTTGGGCGATGATGTACGGGTTAAGACCGGTGTTGAGCTGGAAGACCGTGCCATCGCTGTTCGTGCCGCCGTTATAAGTCGTTCCGTAGAAGTATCCGTCAGTGCCCTCCACCAGCGCGGCACCGGGGTTGGCCCCATCCCCACCGCTAAAGCTATGCAGCGTGGTCAGGGTACCGGCGGGAGTGATTTCAAAGATTGTGCCGGCATTGCTCGAGCCGCCCAACTCCGTCGTCCCGTAGAAGTTTCCATCCGTAGCTTGTACCAAGCCGGATCGAGGCTGATTGCCGTCGTTGCAGTTCTGTTCAGAGCAAAAGCTGTACAGCGTGGTCAACCCACCGCCGATGGAAATTCTGAAGACCGTGCCATCGTTGTTCGCCCCGCCCGCGCGGGTGGTTCCGTAGAGATTGCCGTCGCTGGCTTGTAGCAAGCTCGCGCCCGGGGTCGCTCCGTCCGCGCCCGCAAAGCTGTGCAGCGTGGTGAACGTACCGCCGAGGGAAATTTTGAAGATCGTCCCGTCGCTATTGGCCCCGCCGGATTTGGTGGTTCCGTAGAGATTACCATCGTTGGCTAGTATCAATCCCGTTCCCGGTCCCGCTCCGTCCGCACCCGAAAAGCTGTGCAACGTGGTCAGGGTACCGCCTGGACTAATCTGGAAGACCGTACCATCACCATTGGCGCCGCCGGACGAAGTTGTGCCATAGAAATTTCCGTCGCCGGCCTGTACCAAGGCTCCCTTCGGTGTGCTGCCGTCTGCGCCGCCGGTGAAGCTGTATAGTGTTGTGGGCAACCCCCCTCCCGGCGGGATCCTGAAGACCGTACCATTGCTGTTCGTTCCGCCCGCGGACGTGGTGCCATAGAAGTTCCCGTCTGTGCCTTGTACCAGTCCAGCCCGGGGGTTCGCACCGTCGTTGCCACATTGGAAGGAATAAAGCGTCGCCAGAGTGCCGGACGGACTGATGTTGAAGACGGTCCCACAACCTCCCGTACCGCCGTTAACGGTCGTCCCATAAAAGTTGCCGTCGATGCCCTGAACGAGAGCAGATTCCGGATTGGCTCCGAGATCGCTTCCGCTGGAACCGGTAAAGCTCACCAGAGTTGTGAGGGTTTGTGCGGGCGAGGCGATTGCCAATGCCAGGCAAAACAACAAGACGATGCTAACGAAGACAGCTTTTGACAACGGGAACCTGCCGAGTGAGCGACTGGGAACAGCGAGCATAACTTCCTCCGAGGGGTCTTTCGCCGCACAATCCTTTGGCTGATGAATAATATTTAGCTGAAGGCAGGCGGATCTGGTCAGAATACAGTACCGTTGAATTCGATTTTACGCAATGGAATTTTGCAAGACGGTTCCTGCCTCCGAGCCTGGGAAGTAACCTTGCGTAACCGTGACCGCCGGATTGAGGAGCAGCCTGACAAGCAAAAGGCATTTCTCTTCAATAACGGCAAAAAGGCCGCTGAAAACTCAGCGGCCTCGGAAGTCGTGCCGAACGCCTGGGGTAGAAAGTGACCGTCAGCGGCAGGCTCAGGGCTGGGGTGGTTGCGGTGATTGCGGGGGCTGCTGCGGCGGCATGCCTCGCATCGCGCCACCCATCATGCCGCCCATGTCCATCTTCTGGTATCCCGAAGGAATTTCAAAAAGGCTGGCCGCCGGCTCGCCTTCCTTGATGTTGGTCAACTCCCAGCTCGACTCCCCGGAGACCGTCTTGATGGGGAAGTGAACTTTCTGGTCGATCCACATGTTGCTGACCTCGCCATTTTGGTGGGTCATCTGCCAGTGATCGCAGGTGCGGCCGTTGACCTGCTCTACGCCCAGGTTCTTGCAGGTCACCCCCTCCATATTGGCACAAGGATTGTTGGGATTAGGAAGGGGCCGGATGTTGGGACCCATGCCGGGCCGCTGCATCTGGTCCGCCTTGAATTCCATGTACATGTGCTGTTCCGGCATCAGGGTGTCCATGGTCCGGGTGGCGAAGTCGGTGATCATGATGGGACCGCCGCCCGGGCCGCCGTTCATGTCCATGCGCATGTGCTGGTGGCTGACGTAGATTTTGCCAGTCATCCCACGCATCGCCGCTGGAGCACGGTTCGAGCTGAACTGCATGTCGGCGGAAAAGGGCGTCAGTTGAGGGACGGTTTGTGCTATTGTCCATGGCAAAAGCAGCAGGACAACAAAAGTGATTGCAGCAATAACGCGGATTCGCGATTTCACGGCCACTCTCCTTTGCGGGATTGCAGAAAGTAGAGACTAGAATCGGCAACAGTCTACGCCAAAAGCCCGGCGGCGCGGGCGGAAAAGTGATGCTGTGAAAGCCTTGGTGGCTCAAGTTGAAGCGCTCCTTTTGCGCGCCGTCGAACCGCAGTGGATGCCCCAGCGTAAACTCGACTATAGTTCTAAGAACCCCTTGCCGGAACGACTTGTCCCGTCGGGCGGGACCAGCCAAAGGAGACACGCCGCATGGGCGCTACAGGCATATGGATGCGCAAGTCCGATACTCCCTCCACCGGCGACGCTCTGGTGCTGGTGGTGGTGGAGGGTCCGGAGCGGCGGACGGTCCTGCTGGACCACTCCCCGTTTACCGTGGGCCGGCGCGCCGACCGCGACCTGGTGATGGCGGACCCGCGGATCTCGCGCGAGCACGCGCAGTTCGTGCGCGAGAGCGACGGCACTTACATCGTTGATGAGGGCAGCCGTCATGGGACCTTCGTCAACGGAGAGCGGGTGAGCCGCCGCAAACTGGCGCGCAACGATCACATCGAGTTCGGCGTGCAGGGCGCAGCCTATGTCCTCTTCAGCCCTGACCGTTCACCCTCCAGCGCAGCACAGCAATTTTTGAGCCAGTTTTCCTCCTGGAAGCCGGCCGCGGGGGCCGGGTCAGACCTCGAGATGTTGAACGTCTTTCTGGAGGCGGCGCGCAAGCTGAACACCAGCGGCGTTCTCGATGACGTCCTGCAGACGCTACTGGAAGCGGCGCTACGGCTGACCCACGCGGAGCGCGGCTTTGTCTTCTTGCGGGACAAGAGCGGCGAGCTGCACCTGGCCGCGGGACGCGACAAAAACGGCGACAGCATCGCCGATGACAGCACCATTTCGCGCTCGATCCTGCGCGATGCCGCCAGCAGCGCCTCCGAGTTTCTGGTCACCGATACCGACCAGACCGGCAAACTGGCCGGGCGCGAGAGTGTCGTCGCCCACAACCTCCACAGTGTCATCTGCATTCCGCTGCGCAAGACCAACATCCAAGAAAAGGTCAAGGACGATACCAAGGGCGGGGAAAGTTCCAATGTGCAGGGAGTTTTGTATCTTGACGCCCATTTTCTGTCAGGCAAGCTCTCTTCCGTGAGCCATGACATTCTGCGCACCATCGCCAGCGGCGCGGCGACGCTGGTGGAGAATGCCTCGCTAGTGCAGGCCGAAGACGCCGCCAAGCGCTATCGCCAGGAGCTGGCCATCGCCGCCCAAATCCAGCAGCGCCTGATGACGGTGACGGTGCCGGAAGTTCCCTTCGCCAAAGTGAACGCGGTGAGCTACGCCTGCAAGGACATTGGTGGCGATTTCTTCGACTTGGTTTACACCGAGAAGGGACTGTCGCTGATCGTCGCCGACGTTTCGGGCAAGGGAGTCTCGGCGGCGGTGGTAGCTTCCATCCTGCAGGGGATGCTTTATTCGCAGTTGGCGCGCGATTCGTCGCTGCCGGAAATGATCGCCGCGGTGAATCGCTTTCTCTGCGAGAAAGTGGGCGGGCAGAAATACGCCACGCTGGTGGTCGCGCGCCTGCTCAGCAGCGGCGAACTGGAACTCATCAACTGCGGGCACGTGCCGCCGCTGCTGATTTCCGGAGGGAAAGTCACAAAGCTGGAAGAAGGCAACCTGCCGGTGGGGCTCGTTCCCGGCGCGGAATTCCAGGAAAGCCGCCTCCGGCTCAACCCTGACGACCGCCTGCTGCTGGTGACCGATGGGGTCACCGAGGCAGAAAACGACGATGGGGAATTCTTCGGTAGCGAGCGGCTGGAGAGTTGCTGTTCGCAAGGACTCGTCGCCATTGAGCAGGCGGTGACCGATTTTCGTGGCGACACCGCTTTGACCGACGACTTCACGATTACCGAGATGATCTTCCGCGGCGAAGCCTGAGCAGCGGACGCCGGCGTCCCTGCCGGCGTTTATAGTGTCTCTGTCCCATGTTGATTCGCGAAGATGTGCCGTTGGCTCCGCTGACGACGCTGGGCGTCGGCGGCCCGGCGCGCTATTTCACGGAAGCTCGCAGCGAAGCCGAGGTGTTGGAGGCCGTGGATTTTGCGCGCCGGCGCGGGCTGCCGCTGTTTGTGCTTGGCGGTGGCAGTAATGTCCTGGTAGCAGATTCGGGCTTCGCCGGACTGGTGCTGAAGATCGCTATCGCCGACGTCGCAAGTCGCCAAGCGCCGGAGGGCAGCGTGATCTTCGTTGCCGGCGCGGGCTGCGAGTGGGATGGGCTAGTGCAGCAGACCGTTGATGCGGGTTGCGCCGGCCTGGAATGCCTGAGTGGGATTCCCGGTACCGTCGGTGCTACCCCGGTGCAAAATGTGGGCGCCTACGGCCAGGAGGTCTCGCAGACCATTCAGGAAGTACGCGTGCTTGACCTGCGCTCGCGAGAGATCAAGACGTTCTCCAATTCTGATTGCGGTTTCGGCTATCGCTCAAGCATCTTCAACACCGCCGCGCGCGGGCGTTACATCATTTTGCAAGTGTCATTTGCCGTACGTCAGAACGGCAAGGCGACGGTTCAATACCGCGACCTGCAGCAGTACTTCGCCGCCCGGTCGGATGAGCCAACGCTGGGCCAGGTGAGGGAAGCCGTGCGCGCGATTCGTCATCGTAAAGCGATGCTGCTTGTCCCCGGCGAAGAAGATGCGCGCAGCGCAGGATCGTTCTTCAAGAACCCCGTTGTGTCGCAGGCCGTTTTTGAGGAACTGCAGGCGCGGCTTGCCTCCCAGGGATTGCAATTGCCGAGCTATCCCGCGGCGGATGGATGCCGCAAGCTGCCCGCCGCTTGGCTGGTGGAACACGCCGGATTTGCCCGGGGATACACACGGGGCTCGGTTGCCATCTCGAGCAAGCACGCCCTGGCGATCGTCAATCGCGGCGGCGCGACCGCAGCCCAGATCCTCGCCTTGAAAGATGAGATTCAGTCCGGCGTTCGCGAGCGCTTCGGAATTAGCTTAGAGCCGGAGCCGGTGTTGGTGGGATTCTGAAAAGCCACAGGCAGCTCGCCGGTGATTAGCAATTAGCGATTAGCGATTAGCGATTAGCGATTAGCCGAACACTCATCGGTTTTCGCTTATTTTCGGTCCCGGAAGATTGCGACTTCTGCGGGGGAATTGGGAGGCAGACCCTGAAAGTCCAGGCTTATGTTTTGGCTAATCGCTAATTGCTAACTGCTAATTGCTAACTGCTAATCGCCAATCGCTTGCTTCTTCCACCCCGTTGCCCGCTCATACGCGTGCGCCAGGCGGAGGGCTATCGAATCCGCTCCCGGGCGGCTGGAAATCTGCATCCCAACCGGCAGGCCGTCTTGCGTAAAGCCGCAGGGCACAGAAATGGTTGGCCAAAACAACACGCTGAAGGGCGCGGCGTTGCGCAGCAAGTGCTTCACCTCATAGCGACGCAGTTCGGCAGCGCCCAGCGCCTCCAATTCGGCGATGGCCGGCGCGGCAACGGGAGCTGTCGGTGTGATTACCACATCGACTTGCTCGAAGATCGCCTCGGCCTGGGTGCGGAACTCCGCCAGGCGCTGTCTTTCGCGGATGTAGCCGGTGGCGCTGACGCCCGCGCATTGCTGGATGCGATACAACGTATGCGGATCGTAAAGCTCCGGAGTACGCTCGACCATCGCTTCATGATATTCGTAGATCTCCGCATTGAAGATGGTGCGGAAGCCGTCGGCCGGCACTTCCACCTCGCGAAGTTGCGCCGTCAATTTGCGAACGACGTCAAGGGCAGCTTCGATGCAGGCGGCCACATCCGGCTGCAGGTCTTCGTAGAAGCGCTTGCGCGGAATTCCCACCCGGAGCTGCGAGACATCTTCCCCGAGCATGGACGCGTAGCTGGTCTCAGCTGTCAAGACGTCGATCAACGTCGCGGCATCTTCTACCGTGATGGTCACCGGACCAGCGGTATCAAACGAGGTCGAGAGCGGGACCACTCCCTTCAGGCTGAGCAACCCGGCGCTGGGCCGGTGTCCCACGACGCCGCACCACGCCGGCGGGCAGCGGACCGAGCCGGCGGTGTCCGTCCCCAGCGCTGCGATGCACAGTCCGGCGGCCACCGCCGCCGCTGACCCCGAGGAGGAACCGCCGGTGATCCGCTCTACGTTCCACGGATTTCTTGCCGGCCCAAAGGCGCTGATCACGCCGCTGATGCCGAAGGCGAACTCATGCAGGTTCAGCTTGCCGAGGAGCACCGCTCCTGCCTGCTTTAAGCGGCGGACCAGCTCAGCGTCTTCTGCTGGAATGCGATCGCGATACTGATTACTGCCGGCGGTAGTGCGCACGCCGGCGGTATCGAACAGGTCCTTCAAGCCGATCGGCATGCCGTGCAGCGGGCCGCGCCATCTTCCGGCGGCGATTTCCGATTCCGCCCGGCGGGCCTGGTCCAGCGCCAGATCGCCGGTCACCGTGATGAAAGCATTGAGGACGGGGTTGTGGCGTGCGATGCGTTCCAGGCACTCTCGCGCCAGTTCGACAGGAGAGAGCCGGCGGTTGCGAACCTGCTCCGCTGCTTTAACAAGGGTGAGCACCGAATGGCATGTTACCACTGCGAGCTTGGCGAATCCGTGACCCGCGCCGGATGCTCGCATGGCCCGAGAGTGGGTTCACTCCCCTGATTCCGTTCTGCTTTCGTTCCCCGTTGCGGCTTTCCCCGAACCTATAATTTAAGTGCTCTGGATGAAAGCTCCGCCGGACTGCGTCTCGCCTTCGCTGCGCAGCAGAGGCCGGGTGTCGCACAGGCTGATTGTGCCGGTGTGGAAGTTTCTGCTGCGCCCTCACAGCGTCCGGAAGCTGGTTTCGATGTCGATCTCCTTCTCCGCCGGTGGCGCTGCAAGACGATTTGGGCCGCGCCTTTCGTCATCTTTGGACGAGCGCCCGCTCCGGCCTCGTTCCAGGCGTGGGAAGGCCGGTCTTCGCTGGTTCGCCACGGCTGCGCTGCTTTCGGCGCTCAGCGTTCCTCTCTGCGCCGCTTC
>Ga0070737_10005345_pt1 | contig 12334 bp, 11 predicted proteins | sample Coa_R1_10_FD_66438 | JGI IMG/M metagenome (GOLD analysis project Ga0070737, IMG submission 66438) | Surface soil microbial communities from Centralia Pennsylvania, which are recovering from an underground coalmine fire - Coalmine... | ecosystem: Environmental > Terrestrial > Soil > Unclassified... | reverse complement strand
TGCGCAGCCAGGCCGGCGAACAATGCCTTGGTCCTCGGATTGCGGAACCAGATGTGGGCAATCGAGGTCGCAGAAGGAAACCCGAGCAGTCCCAGCCGGGCCAGCAACAGCGGATGGCGCGGGAACAGGGAGACAGGCCGCAGCACCTCCGGCGCAAATTCGGTCCAACGCTGGGCAAAGGGCCCAAACAGACGGCGCCATTGCTTGCCGTCTTCGCCGAGCGAGGCTTCGGCCTGGGGCAGGTCGCGCTCCAGCATCACTGCTGTGCCGTCGTCGAGGGGATGGGCCAGCGGCGCAGACGGCTGGATCCATTCCAGCCCATGATCGCGGAGCGGCAAGGTGGAGAAGAACGGCGAGGCCAGCGCCATGGGATGGACGGCGGAGCCGAAGTCGTGCAGGAATCCCGGGAGGGTCAGGGGAAGTGTGCGCGCGCCGCCACCGGGCTGGGGCTCGGCTTCGAAGACCTCGACCTGCCATCCCGCCTGGGCAAATACGATGGCCGCCGCCAGGCCGTTGGGGCCTGCTCCGATGACCACGGCTCGTCGCTTTGTTGCCGGCATAGAGATCGTGTTTCAGGAATATACCCGTTTTAAACGATGATGAGCGGGCACACTTTCACGGCGTGGCCGATTTGTGGATCTCTACGGTGGTCCAGGTCTTGTCGGCGGCGTGACAAAGATTCTCCAGCGGGCAGTCGGCGCACTTGGGACTGCGGGCCAGGCATAGCGCACGGCCATGCAGGATGATCTGGTGCGCAAAGATGATCCACTTCTCACGTGGTATGACGCGCATCAGGTCCTGTTCGATCTTATTTGGATCCTGGTTGGTGGTGAGTTCCAGGCGGCGCGAAATGCGTTGCACGTGGGTATCGACTACGACGCCGTCGGCAATGTTGTACCAGGTGCCGAGCACGACGTTGGCAGTTTTGCGCGCTACGCCGGGCAGTTGCAGCAGCTCGTCCATGGTGCGTGGCACCTGGCCGCCGAAATCACTTACCAGCTTGCGCGCTGCGCCGACCAGCGACTTCGCCTTATTGCGGAAGAAGCCGGTGGAGCGGATGTCGCCTTCGAGTTCTTCCGGCTGGAGGCTGGCAAAGGCCTCGGGCGTCGGATATTTTTCGAAGAGGACGGGAGTGACCATGTTGACGCGCGCGTCGGTGCACTGCGCGGAGAGGATGGTTGCCACCAGCAGTTCCCAGGCGCTGTTGTGACGCAGGGCGCAGGTGGCGCCGGGATAGCGAGCGTCCAGCCGCTTCAGAATTTCGGAGATGCGCGCGGGCGCAAGAGGATTGTAGCCTTTGGAGGCGGCCACGGCTTTGCGGGCGGATTTCGTTGCGGGCCTAGTCGATTTTAGCTTGGTGCGGGTGGGAGTTGGTTTGGCGATGCGCGCCTTGGGGCGTGTGAATCCGCGGGCAACTTTGTCCTGGCGTCCGCTGCGCGAAGGGCGGCGGGGCATGAGGCCGCGTGGCATAGAGTTCGCCTCCTGGGTAACGAGAGGAGATTATAAACAGTCGCTCAATCGCCGATGGCGGGAAATCAGCTTCCGCTGTCTTACAATCGAAGCAGCGTTGCACTTTTCAGACGGGGTTTTTCATCATGGCTTCCAGTGATTCTGCGGTGCAGACTATCTCGGCCGAGCTCCCTGCGGTGCCACTCACGCTTGAGGGGCTGAGCGTGCTCCATCAGATGTTTCGTCTCCGCTGGGCGGATTGGCGCAAGCTGACGCCGCCGCGCCAACGGGAAATTGCGCAGGAGGCGGTCACGGCCTTGGCCGGGCCGGAAAGGGCGGGGCAAAGCGCCGTGTATTCCTTGCTTGGGCACAAAGGCGATTTGCTGCTGCTGCACTTTCGCGATTCGTTCGATGAGCTGAATGCGGCCGAGTTGCAGATCAATCGCACTGCGCTTCAGGAATATCTGGAGCCAATGCACTCGTACCTTTCGGTGATCGAGCTGGGACTGTATGACTCCAGCGTGAAGCTGTATCGCCAGCTTGCCGAACGCGGCGTCGCGCCACTCTCGGAGGAGTGGAACCGGGAAGTGGAGGCAACCCTGGAGCGCCAGCGCCAGGCGATGCGGACGCGACTGTATCCCAAGATTCCCGACAGCCGCTATCTTTGCTTTTATCCCATGGACCGCAAGCGCGGGGAGCACCTGAACTGGTACACATTGCCGATTGACGAGCGGCAGCGGCAGATGGACGCGCACGGCATGGTAGGCCGTCGCTATGCGGGGAAGGTGCAGCAGATCATCACCGGCTCGATCGGCTTCGACGATTGGGAGTGGGGCGTGGACCTGTTTGCCGCCGATCCACTGCAATTCAAAAAGCTGATTTACGAGATGCGCTTCGACGAAGTGAGCGCCGTGTATGCCGCGTTTGGCCAGTTCTTTGTGGGCGTGCGCTGTGGGGTGGAGAAGCTGCCCGAGTGGCTGGGGGTGAGCGTCTAGCTTGGAGCCGCGGGCATGGGTTCAGGCGGCATTGGCGGGCGGCCTAAAGAGACTGTGTCGTAAACCGCGCCGCCGCTCCGCGGCTCGGAATCCTTTTCCCGGCTTGACCCAGGGCTTACGCCCTGGGCTCACTGCGATTCCGCCGCTGCGCGGCTGGTGCGACGGGATCCGGGCTGCTGGTTCCACCCCGAGCCTTCGCTTCCGCTCGTGACACAATCTCTGCAGTCCGGCCCCTTCAAAGCCGGGCGCCATACAGAGCTCCTAGCGCAAGATTCGCGGCGCGATTCCGCCGCTGCCGCGGCTCGGAATCTTTTCCCGACTTGACCCAGGGCTTACGCCCTGGGCTCACTGCGATTCCGCCGCTGCGCGGCTGGTGCGACGGGATCCGGGCTGCTGGTTCCACCCCGAGCCTTCGCTTCCGCTCGTGGCACGACCTTTGCAGCCCGTCCCTTCAAAGCCAGGCTCCATCAGAGCTCCTAGCGCAAGATTCGCGGCGCGGTGCCGCCGCTGCGCGGCTCGGAATCTTTTCCCGACTTGACCCAGGGCTTACGCCCTGGGCTCACTGCGATTCCGCCGCTGCGCGGCTGGTGCGACGGATTCGGGCTGCTGGTTCCACCCCGAGCCTTCGCTTCCGGTCGTAACACGACCTTTGCAGCCCGCCCTTTCAAAGCCAGGCTCCATCAGAGCTCGCGGCTCGAAGTTCGCGGCGCGGAGTTCGCCGCTGCTTCTTGCGCGATTCTCTCGCACACCAAGCGCGCCGCCTTTACCGCACTCACGACCTTTCCGGAGAAGATATGGATCTCACCGGGCGCAGTTTCCTGCACATACAAAGTCCTGCGATCTTTCGGACTGTTCTCCACCACGCGGATGGTGAAGCGCGATCCCAGATATTTCGCCTCCGCAGATGCGGGCACGGCAAGAGCCGCATCCTGACGCATGGCTTCGAAGCGTGTCCAGGAGATGGGTTCAAACCGCGGGCCGTTGAGCAGCGGAAGGTATTGCTCCGGAATCGGCTCGCTGGAATCGGTGGTGGTCCAGTGGTTGGTGTGCTTGGCCGAGCCCCAAAGGGAGAGCTCGGAGCTGCCGTAGGGATCGAAGGCGGTGAACGGCCCGTCGACAACCACCAGGGAGATGCCTCGAAGCTCGGGCGGTAACTGGATCAGGATTTTTTCCGCCACCTGATACTTCACCGACTGGAACAGCCCGCGCGATGGGCCGAGACCGTAGGTGGCCCACACGAGGAAGTCATATTCCGGACGCATCTCCGGCTTGAATTCCTGCTTGTGGAAGTGAATGCCGAGCGCTCGGACCTGCCGTTCGAGCAGCTCGCGCAGGACTTCCGGGTCGTAAATTTGTTCTTCGACTTCGTAGCACTTGTCGATGAAATCGAAGTTCATCCACTCCGGCCGGCAGGGCCGCAGGAAGAACTTGTACTCCGCCATGACGCGCTCAAAGAGCTCCGGCGGCGTCTGCGAGCCTTCGTACGGGATCGCGTAGTAGTGCCGGCTGTTGCGAACAATTGCGGGGGCGAAGGTTTCGAGAAATTCCGCGCGCGCGCCCATGGTCTCGCGAATGGTCTCCGGACTGCGGGGATAGTGATACCCGGAATGAATGCGGAACTGGTTGATGCCGGAGGCCGCATTCAGAATGCCCAGCGGGTCGAAGAGATGGACTTCGTGGCCGCGTTCAGCGAGGCGAATGGCCGTGGTCGCGCCGTAAATTCCCGCGCCGGCGATAGCGATTTTTGCTTTGTGAGTCATGTTTAAGTTTCGAGTTTCAGGTTTCAAGTTTCGAGTTGGTGGGTCCGCTTGAAACTTGAAACTCGAAACTGCTACTTCCCGTGCGGCGTATTTGCCGGATTCACCGGCACCAGGATCCCATCGCGAATGTAGTAACTGTAGCCGCGCCAGCGGATCGTCTTGCGGGGGAAGCTGGCAATCCAGATGAGAAACGCCACCAGGTCCCAAAGCGGAATCAACAGCATCTTCCGCCAAAGGCCCTTCTGCTTCATACCATAGATCCCGATCAGCCAGGTCAACACCACGCGGAGAACCACGTAACCGCCGAGATAGCCAAGCGCGACGGCCCGCGTGGGATGTACGGCTACGGCGATGAGCGCCCAGATCAGGCCCCAGGTGAAGATCAGCCCCTGATGTCCCCGGCGGCGCATCAGGCGCATGACGGTCATCCAGCGCACGCGCTTGTAGAACAGGTCCTTCAGCGACTGGAAATCCGCGACCGTCTTGACGATGTAGGGCAGCAGCTTGACCTCATAGCCCTGCGCGGCCACCAGGCGACCAACGTTCAGGTCATCCGCTGGGCGGTTTTCAATGGTTTCATAGCCGCCGAAGCCGGCGATGCGCTGCTTGGTAGTGACAATCGACTGGCCGAACATGAACTTAATGCCGTCGAGCTGCCACGCCACCAGAATGCCGGCGAAGAAATCGGAGATCATGCCGATGGACTGCAGCTCTTGCACAAAAGTTTTTTCTTCGGTGGAAACATATAGCGTAGTCGCGCCCCCGACCTTGGGATCGCGGAAGGGATGGGCGACGGCGCGCAGGTAGTCCGGCCCAACGCGGATGTCGCCGTCGGTGATGACCAGCAGATCGTACTTCGCCTCGCTGACCAGCCGCACCAAGCGGGCGACTTTATCGTTGATCGCGTTACGGCCGGAGCCGAACAGCAGGCGAATCTGGCGCTGGGGGAAGTCGGCGATCAGCTTCTCCAGCACCGGCAGCGCGGGGTCGTCGCGATCGACGCAGAAGACAATCTCGTACTCGGGATAATCCTGCCGGCAGAAGCTGGCGTAATTCTCATAGGCATCCTCGTCGAGCCCGCGGATCGGCTTCAGGCAACTGATGGGCGGCGTGAAGTCGGTGTTGGGCGGGTTCTCGCGCCGCGCCACGTGAAAGTAGCGCGCGGCGCTGTAGATCGCCAGCAGATAGTAAATGCCGGGTATGGCGGCGACCATCAGGACGATGTAGCCGGCAGGGGTCAACGGTTGATCTCTCGGGGGATAAGGTTATCCTGCTCCACGGAAACTCGGACACTGCACACGGCGTACCGGACTTCCAGCGCCGCGCCTGGATTGGACAATAGAAAGTGTAATCTAACACAGTCAGTTGCCAGTAGTCAGTTGCCGGTAGCCAGTGGCCAGTGGCCAGTAGCCAGTTGAGGGCCATTACATGCAACCCAATAATTGTTCTGTTCAGGCCATGGGTTTACTGGGCTAATTTTTTGGCAGGTGGCTAATGACCACGGGCATCTGGCTGGCTACGGGCAACTGACCACTGGCTACGGGCAACTGCGCCATGCGAATCTGCGTAACCGGCGGTACAGGATTTCTGGGAAGATTTCTGGTGCGCGCTTTGCTCGCCAAGGGCGAGGGGGTGCGAGTGTTGGCGCGGCCCTCGCGACGCGCGGACGAACTGGCGCGAGCAGGTGCGGAGCTTGTTCGCGGCGATCTCAGCAATCCCGAATCCATTTCGCAAGCCGTCCGAGGTGAAGAGACTGTGTATCACCTGGCCGCGAGAGTGGGCGCGCCGGGACGCAGAAAGGATTACTTCGAGGCCAATGTTGCCGGCACGGAGCGCGTGCTTACGGCGTGCGCGCGGGAGGGTGTCGGGCAACTGGTGTATCTCAGCTCACTAGCGGTCTACGGACCCGTGGAGGCGGGTGAACGAATTGACGAGGGCACGCCTCTCGATGCTAAGCCCGAAATGCGTGATCCCTATGCGGAATCGAAGATCGTCGCCGACCGGCTCGTCAGTTCCTTGGCTGCTCGAGCTGGGCTGAAGACGCTGATTCTTCGGCCAGGAATTATCTTTGGCCCCGGCCGACCGCTGCCGATCGGCATCTTTGGATTTCGCCTCGGCAGGACCGATGTCGTTTTCGGTGATCCCACGTATCGGTTTCCGCTGAACTATGTGGAGAACCTGGTCGAGGCGATGCAGGTTGCAGCCGCGTCCAGTTCAGGCTTGCGGCAGTTCAACGTGCTGGACGACGATGATTTGACGCTGGGGCGCTACCACGAGGTGAAGCAAGCCGTGGAACATTCGACGAGCCGATTTTGCGCGAGCTGGCCACTGTATGTTGCATCGCCATTTACCGAGGCGCTGCGGCATGTGCTTCCGATGGGAGACACGCGGCTGTCGCGGCACCAACTGCGGCGGGCCTTGCAAAATCGCTGGTACGACACCAGCCGCATCCGGCGGGAGACTGGCTGGCAGCCCAAGATCGGGTTGGAGGAAGCCTTGCGGCGGACCGTCGACGCAGCCTCTGGGCTGGCCGGACTCGTATCGCAGTAGAATCTGGAAAATGAGCTGCCCGGAAGTTTTTCGCGTGAATATTGGCGACGGAGCGCTGGTGATTGCCGGGCCGGGCGACATCACGCGCGAAGAGACGGACGCGATTGTGAATGCCGCTAATTCGTCTTTATTGGGCGGAGGCGGCGTAGATGGGGCGATCCATCGCGCGGGAGGGCCGGCGATTCTCGCAGAGTGCAGGCAGATTGTCGCGAAAATTGGAAGCTTGCCGGCCGGACAGGCTGTCGCCACCGGCGCTGGCAAGCTCGCCGCGCGATATGTGATTCACACAGTTGGCCCCTTCTGGAGCGGAGGGCAACGAGGCGAGGCCGAAACGTTGGCAAGCTGCCATCGGGAGTCGATTCGGCTTGCTGACGAATTGCAGCTTGCCTCCATCGCCTTCCCGGCGATTTCCACGGGAGCCTATCGCTATCCTATCGAGCAGGCGGCACGCGTAGCGCTCAGTAGCGTCGCCGGCGCGCTGCAGAAAGCCAAAAACGTGCGCGAAGTGCGCTTCGTGCTGTTCGATCTCCCCACGCTGGAGCATTACGCCCAGGCGGCGCGCGAATTACTAAGGGAGAACGCGTGACCGAGCGGCTTTACTACACCGATTCCTTCCTGCAGGAGTTCGAGGCGCGTGTGCTTTCGGCTGCTGCCAGCGCTGCGGGGGAGACGGTCGTCACGCTCGACCGCTCGGCATTCTACCCGACCAGCGGCGGCCAGACCTTCGACACCGGCTGGCTGGAGGTGTTGTCCAGTGCCGGCAGCGCGCAGCGATTTCGCGTTCACAACGTCAGCGAGGACGAGCAGACGGGAGAGGTGCAACACGTCATCGAAGGCGATGCTTTCGCGCTGCAGACCGGAGCTGTAGTGCGCGGCACGGTGGATGCCGAACGGCGTCGCGATCACATGCAACAACACTCCGGCCAGCATGTGCTGTCGGCGGCCTTCGAGAAGCTGTACGGCTTTGCGACCGTGTCGTTTCACATGGGTGACGAGAGTTGCACCATCGATTTGGCGACGGGCTCGGTCAGTCCAGAGCAGTTGGCAGTTGCGGAGCGGCTCTCGAATGAAGTGATCGCAGAAGACCGGCCGGTGGAGATTCGCTTCGCCGCGCCCGACGAGGCCCGCGCCATGGGCGTGCGCAAGATTCCCGCTGCCCAGCGCGATAAGCTGCGGCTCATTGACATTCGCGATTTCGATTTAAACGCCTGCGGCGGTACGCACGTGCGCAGCACCGGCCAGATTGGTGCCATCCTGCTGCGCAAAACCGAAAAAGTGAGGCAGGGGGTGCGGGTTGAATTCGTCTGCGGATTGCGCGCGGTGGCGACGGCGCGACGGGACTTCGAAACTTTGACGCACGCAGCCGGCCTGTTTTCCGCACATATTTGGGAGCTTCCGCAACAGATCCGTAGGTCGCTGGAAGAGGTCAAGGCAGCGCAGAAGATGCAGCACCGGCTGCTGGAGGAGGTTGCGGACTTGCAGGCGGCGCAGTTGTTGGGGTCGGCGCCGGTGCGCGCAGGCCAAAAGCTGGTGGTGCAGTATTTCGCCGAGCGCGATCTCAGCTTCATCAAGATGCTGGCGCAGAAGCTGACCAAAAGCGGGCCGGCCATTGCCCTGCTCGCCTGCGGCGGCGAGCAGCCCGCGCTGGTCTTCGCGCAGAGCCCCGGGCTTGGCAACGACATGGGCGCGCTGATGAAGCAGACCGTGCAGAGGCTGGGCACGCGCGGAGGCGGCACGCGCGATATGGCGCAGGGCGGTGCGCCGGATGCCGCCAGCGCGGAGCGAGCGCTGCGCGAAGTTGCCGATAGTCGGCTAAACTGACCACTGACCGCTGGCAACTGATTTTGGACCAACGTCTCATTCTCGTCACCTTGCTGGTCCGCCTGGGCGTGGCGGCGGCGATCAGCAGCGTGCTGGTGCGCGCGCGGCGTTTCCGCGTGCTGCTCTTCCGCGAAGAGCGCACCCTCACCGAGAAGCTCGAGATCGTCTTCATTGTGGGGACGCCGATCGCGCTGGGCGTGCTGGTGCGCGGTTGGGTGCGGAACTTCCTGGCGGCAGACATTGCGTTCGAAGGCGCAATCCTGATCGGCGTCATCGCCGGGCCCCTGGCCGGAACATTGGGCGGCATTTTGGTGGCCCTGCCGTCGCTGGTGCTGGGCGAATGGCTGGCCCTGCCGATGTATGTGCTGGCCGGATTTTCCGCCGGATTTTTGCGCCACATTGCGCCCGAGCGCGAGGCCATCTGGTCGTTCTCGCCGCTGTTCGACCTCAGCATCTATCAATGGATCCGGCGCAGCATTCGCAAATCGTTCATCGACTGGCAAACTTCATTTTTCTTCCTGATCATCGTCCTGGAATTTATCCGTATCCAACTGCATCGCGCTTTTCCGCGCCGCATCTTTGCGCTGGTTTCGCACAGCTTTTGGGTCACGCTGGCGATTTATGCCGGAACGGTAATGGCGGTTGCCATCGCCCTGAAAGTGCTGAACAACGTGCGCATCGAGATGAAGCTGGAACAGCAGGAGCGGCTGTTGCTGCAGGCGCGCATGGAAGCGTTGCAAAGCCAAATCAACCCGCACTTTCTGTTCAATACGCTGAATTCCATTTCCTCGTTGGTGCGCGCCGACCCGGATTCGGCACGAGAGATGATCGTGAAGCTGGGCAATATCCTGCGCCGCCTGCTGCGCAAGGGCGATTCCTTCGTCCCTCTGCGCGAGGAGCTGGAGTTTCTCGACGATTATCTCGATATCGAGGTGGCGCGCTTTGGCCGGGACAAGCTGAAAGTCGTTAAGGAGCTGGAAGCAGCGTCGCTCGATGATCTGGTGCCCAATATGATCCTGCAGCCGCTGGTGGAAAACGCCGTGAAGCACGGTTTTTCGCCCAAGGTCGAGAGCGGCACCATTTATCTCCGTAGCCGTCGCGCGGACCATCGTTTGGTCATTGAAGTGGAAGACGATGGAGCAGGCATGCCGCCGGCGCGCACGCGCCCGTCGTCCGGAACCGGCATCGGCATGCAAAATGTCACCGAACGGCTGCAAGTGCTGTATGGCGATGCGGCGCGCATCACCGTTGAGAGTCAACCCAACCGAGGCACGCTGGTGCGCTTATCGCTGCCCGTAGTGCACACCGAGGAGATGGGCGGCTCGGTGGTGGGGGCCATCTATGAGGAACGGTCCAACACCGCACGATAGTATTTTTCGTAGAGCGGGATGATCTTGCTGGCGCAGAAACGTGCTTGTGCGCTGGCCCGTGCCTGCTCGCCCATCTGCTTGAGCCTGGCGTCATCGGATAAAATTTCGATGGCGTGATTCGCCATCGTCTCCACATCGCCGACGGCGGCCAGAAATCCGGTCTGGCCGTGATCGATGACCTCGGGCACGCCGCCTTCCCGGGTTGCGATGGGGACGACCTCGCACGCCATAGCTTCCAGAGCAGCCAGGCCGAAGGACTCCAGTTGGCTGGGCAGCAGCATGACGTCCGCCACGCCCAGCTTTTCATGAATACGGTCCTGCTTGCCCAGGAAATCCACCTTGTCGTGAATTCCTTTTCGTACTGCCAGCCACTCTGCGCCCGAGCGCTCGGGGCCATCGCCGATCATCAGCAGCCGTGAGGGGATTTTCTTCTGCACGCGATCGAAGATCTCGATGACGTCCGGAATGCGCTTCACCGGCCGGAAGTTCGACAGGTGGACGAGAATTTTCTCGTCGGGGCGCGCGTATTCCGAGCGGTGCTGTCGCACTTCCGGAGTGCGCTCGTAGATGTCGCAATTGACGAAGTTGGGAATCACCTCAATGGGAGTGCGCACTGCAAATACTTCGAGCGTTCTTTGCTTCAGGTAGTTGGAAATCGAAGTGACGCCGTCGCTCTGGTCAATGGAGAAGCGAGTGATGGGCAGATAGGACGGGTCGGCGCCCACCAGCGTGATGTCGGTGCCGTGCAGGGTGGTGACGTAGGGCAGGCGCCTGCCATTGCGCGTGTGATCGTAGCAAAGCATCTGCCGCGCCAGCATTGCGCTCACCGAATGGGGGATGGCGTAGTGGACGTGCAGCAGCTCGAGATCGTAGATCTCGGCCACCTCGGCCATGCTCGTCGCCAGCGCCAGATCATACGGCGGGTACTCGAAAAGGGGATAACGCGAGACCTCAACCTCGTGATAATGAATGTTGGGTTGCGGTTCCGTCAGGCGGATAGGCTGCGAATAGGAGATGAAATGCACCTGATGGCCGCGCCGCGCCAGCTCCAGTCCGAGCTCGGTGGCCACCACCCCGCTGCCACCGTAGGTGGGATAACAAGTTATGCCAATTCGCATGGTCGCGCTGGTTCTGTTCTTGTATGAGTTTACCGTCTATTGAGCATTGGATGGAGTTGGGCGAAAGGCGATTCAGCGGCACAACTCAACGTAGGCTTGGGTTGTATTTTCAAGCACCTGGCGGGGCCTTGCCATCGCGATTTCCGTCGCGCTGCGGGCACTGTACACCTGTCGGCTAGCACTGGTCGTCGGCGGGTTGCCAATACGGTGAACGCTTCTTGGAACCAGATGGCGTGGCCAAATCGGTGCTGCCCTGGAAGCGCACAGCAACTGCCTGCTTCATCTCCTCCTGCTTGATCTTCGACCCCAGGTCCGTCGTTACGGCCGAAGCTGGCTCGTCTTCCACAACTACGTTCTTCTTCAGCATTTGTCCTCCAAATTCATTTTTCATTCGGCGATGCGGAGTTGGCCCGTTTTTCCCGGAAGGTCAGCACCGGGCACGACGACTCGCGTACCAGTTCGTAGGCACGGGGAAACATCAAACGATCCAGCACTCCGCTGGGAGGGCGAACCCCCATTACCAGCAGGTCGGCGCCCATTTCCTTCAGAACATGCAGAACGGCGGGAACCACCTGTCCGGTCTCGACGCGGACCGAGCAGTTCACGTCCTCGCGGGCGTGTCCCAGCAGGCCGGTCAACTGCGTCTCAATGCCGTGCCTGACTGCAGCGCGGTCCGGAATGTGTTCGAGCTGCTTCGGGTCCACGATATGCAGCAGGGTCAACTTGGCATTGTTGGTGCGGGCCAGCCCGACGGCGAACTGCACCGCCCTTGTCGAGGCAGGCGTGAAGTCCACCGCAACTAAGATGTTTCTGGCGACGTCATCCAGCACCGCGCGGCGCAGGTGAGGCCCGAGAGTCAGCACCGGCACCGGGGATTGCCGAAAGACGCGCTCCGCCACCGAACCTATCAACGCCTTACCTAGTCCCCCACGGCCATGGGTGCCCAGCACGATGAGATCAATTTGCCTGCGGCAAGCAAAATCCAGGATGGCTTGGGATGCTTGCCCTTCGAGCAAGTAGAGCCGGTAGTCGCGGCCTTCAACCAGGGCGCGCTTGCGCCCCAGTTCGGATTTCAGCTCCTGGAGATCGCGAGCCGCCGCGTCCTTGGCGGCAACGTAGGCGCTGGGGCCGGCCAGCAAAAATTCGTCACTGGGGATGACGAAGACAATGTGGGCAGCTGCGCGATAGGTTTTGGCGACTTGCAGGCCAAAATCGAGGGCCGGCCTGGAACACTGGGAAAAATCTGTCGCGATGAGTAGGTTCTGAATGCC
>Ga0070737_10005343_pt1 | contig 12338 bp, 10 predicted proteins | sample Coa_R1_10_FD_66438 | JGI IMG/M metagenome (GOLD analysis project Ga0070737, IMG submission 66438) | Surface soil microbial communities from Centralia Pennsylvania, which are recovering from an underground coalmine fire - Coalmine... | ecosystem: Environmental > Terrestrial > Soil > Unclassified... | reverse complement strand
CGGCTGCCTCCTCCTCGTTGTGGCGGGACATGTCCAGCACCGGCCGGTCCTCATACTTGCGCTCCATCGCCGGCGCCTTGGGGTTCACGCACACCGACCGGACCCGCCCGGTGTCCACCCCCCACCCGTACGGGCGCACCCCGCCGCCATAGTCACCGTTGCGGGCCTGCCGCTTGCGAGCCAGCGCCACCCGCTCGCCACGGTGCTCACTTTCGTACTCCGCTTCGCTGGTGTCATCGCGGAGCTGCTTGCGCCCGGACGCCTTCTCCAGGTTGTATGCCTCGCCCTTGCTGGTGGAATACAGCCTGACCTGGTGGGCGCGGGCCAGCTTGATGAACCGGCCCACCTCATCGCTGTTGCGGTGCAGCCGGTTGGCGTGCCAGATCGTCACCGAAGCGATCAGCCCGGCCGCGATGTCGGCCAGCAGCCGCTCATACTCCGGCCGCTCCACCCCGCTGAACGCCGACAGGTCATTGTCGGTGTAGGTGCGCGCCAGCGTGACCCCGCGCTCATCAGCGAACTCGGCGTTCTCCTCATGCTGAGACTCCACCCCGGCCGCCGCACCAGTCTTATCCGCCGAGATCCGGGTGTAGTCCACGTCCAGCCGCATCACGCACCCCTATGGTGTCTATATTGCCTGGTCAACACCAACGATACGGCCAGAGAACGCCCTAGACCAGTAGCCGGGAAGTCCACCACGATGCGGGTGATCTTGGGCCTGGACTCGGCCGAGGAGGGCCGGGCGCTGGTCGGCGGGCAACCGTACCGGAGCCTGCGGCGGCCGCTGACTCATATCGGCGCGCTGCTGGATGCGGGGGCGCTGCAACCGGGCCGGACCGCTCGCCACCACCTGTTGTGGCAGGCCCGTTCGCAGGGCCTGGGTACCCGGCGGGTGGATGAGGTGCTCAGCCTGGTTGGGCTGGAGAACGCCGCGCGGCGGAAGGCGGGAGGTTTCTCCCTCGGCATGCGGCAACGGCTGGGTATCGCCGCGGCGCTGCTCGGCGACCCGCCGGTACTGATGCTGGACGAGCCATTCAACGGCCTGGACCCCGAGGGGTTCGTATGGATACGCAGCTTCCTGACCTCGCTGGCCGCCGACGGCCGGGCTGTGCTGGTGTCCAGCCACCTGATGAGCGAACTGCAGGACACCGCAAGCCACCTGGTGATCATCGGGCGCGGCAAGGTCATCGCGGACGGCAGCGTGCGCGACATGCTCGCCTCCGTTGCCCGGGACCGGCTCACGCTGCGCACCCCGGCGCCAGCCCAGGCGATGGACGTACTGACGCGCACGAGCGCCGCGGTGTCAGCTAGCGGCCCTGGCATGCTGATCATCTCCGGGCTGCCCGCGGAGAAGGTGGTGGCGCTCCTCGGCGAGCGCGGCGTGCCGGTTTCGGAGATCTCAGCGCACCGCGCATCCCTGGAAGATGCGTACATGAGGCTCACTCAGGACGCGGTGGAGTACCGCGCCACCGCTGTGGAGGCACAGCGATGACCTCCACGATGACGCCGTACCGCTCGCAGGCCGGGCCCGGGCGGGACGGTTTCCGCCAGTTGCTGGGCGCGGAGTGGACCAAGTTCCGCACCGTACGCGGCTGGTGGGCGGGCATGGCGTGCGCCGCGCTGGCCGTGGTCCTGGTCGGGCTGCTCGGCACGGCGGCCGGCAGTCATTCGGGCTCTGCAGGGGCGGGCTTCCCGGCAGGGCCGGGTGGCGAGGCGGTGAACGACAGTTTTTTCTTCGTCCACCGCACGCTCACCGGGAACGGCAGCATCACCGTCCCGGTGACGTCCTTGACCGGCGTGATCGACGGCCAGTCACGCGAATACAGCGGTACCCAGCCGTGGGCGAAGGCAGGGGTCATTATGAAGGAGAGCCTCAGCCAGGGGTCACCCTACGCCGCGGTGATGGCGACCCCCGGTCACGGGGTGCGGATGCAGTATGACTACACCCAGGACATCGCCGGAATTCCTGGTGCTGTCACCGCGGCTGCCCCGCGCTGGCTGCGGCTGGTCCGTTCCGGCGACACGATCACTGGCTACGATTCCGCCGGCGGTACTTCCTGGACCCTGATCGGCACCGCCCGGCTGCCCGGGCTCGCCTCAACAGTGCAGGCCGGGCTGTTCGTCACCTCGCCGAGCATCATCCAGGACAGTAACAAGGGCGGGGGCACGGTACCTGCCGTGGCGACCGCCCACTTCAGCCAGCCCGGCCTGGTGGGCGGGTGGAGCCAGCAGGCGTGGACCGGCCAGCAGCTAGGCGGCGCGGGCACCTCCGGCAGCTACACGGACAACATCACCACAGGCCAGTTCACCCGCTCTGGCACCGGATTCACGGTGACCGGAGCCGGTGATATCGCCCCGATCGTGGGCGGGATAGCCATGGGACCCGGCTATACCCTGGAGAACTTCCTGGTAGGTGTGTTCGCCGGGCTGGTCGCGATGATCGTCATAGCGACCTTGTTCATCACCGGTGAGTACCGGCGGCGGCTGATCCATACCACGCTGACCGTGAGCCCGCGGCGCGGCCGCGTCCTGATCGCCAAGGCCCTCGTGATCGGGTCCGTCACCTTCGCCGCCGGGCTGGCCGGTGCCGCTGTCGTGGTCCTGCTCGGCCAGCCGCACGCACGCGCCGACGGATTCCCCACGTTCACGGTGCCCCCGCTGACTGAACTGCGGGTGCTGGCCGGCACCGGGCTGCTGCTCGCCGCGGCCGCCGTCTTCGCCCTGGCCCTGGGCGTCATCCTGCGGCGCAGCGCTCCGGTGATCGCCATTGTCGTCGCCATCACGGTGCTGCCCTACATCCTCGGGACCGCCGGCGTGCTGCCCGCAGGCCCCGCGGAGTGGCTGCTGCGCGTCACCCCGGCCGCCGGCTTCGCCATCCAGCAGAGCGTCCCGTTCTACCAGCAGGTGATGAACATCTACACGCCGCCGAATGGCTACTATCCGCTGGCACCGTGGGCCGGCCTCGCGGTCCTGTGCGGCTACGCCCTCCTCGCCCTGGCCGTGGCCGCCACTCTGCTACGCAGGCGGGATGCATGAGGCAGGCCCTGAACGCGGAGTGGACGAAGCTGCGCACCGAGACAAGCACCCTGTGGCTGCTGCTTGGCGCCGTCATCGTGACCGTGGCCCTGGGCGCCGGGGTGACGTCGTCCATCATGTGCGACGCCCGGGGCTGCGCCGGCGACCCCACCGAGCTCAGCCTCACCGGGATCATGCTCGGCCAGGCGGTTATCGCCATCCTCGCCGTGACGGCGATCAGCAGCGAGTACAGCACCGGCATGATCCGCACCACTATCACCCTGGTCCCGCGCCGGCCCGCCGTCCCGGCCGCCAAGGCGGTCGTTCTTGTCTGCGTGGTGGCTGCGGCCAGCGCCATCGCTGTCCTCGGCTCCCTGATAGCCGGCCGGTACATCCTGCCCGGTCTGGCCGACGGGCCGACACTGCGTGCTGCTCTGGGATCGGTCCTCTACATGGCCTTGATCGCCCTGCTCAGCCTCGGCGCCGCGACCGCCGTACGGGACTCCGCGACCGGCACGGGCATCGTCCTTGGCCTGCTCTACCTCTTCCCAGTTCTCATCAAGGTGATCAAGGACCCGCAATGGCAGCGGCACCTCCAGCAGATCGCGCCGATGCCCGCCGGGCTCGCCATCCAGGCCACCGGCAACCTCCAGCACCTGCCGATCAGCCCCTGGGCAGGCCTCGGCGTCCTGGCCGCCTGGGCCGCGGCCGCGCTCCTGCTCGGCGGGCTGCTGCTGCAGCTACGGGACGCCTGAGGCACACCCAAACCCAGCCCGCATCCAGTTCAGGCAGCTACGACCTGAGGACAGACATGACGAATCCGAAGTTGTCCCGGCGCAGGTTCATGGCCATTGCGGGCGCCGGCACGGCGCTGACTGGCGGAGCGGCCTGGGCCGCGCAGCGCGCCAGCGCTGCCGGAGGCGGCGGTTCCCCAGGAGGGGGCACTTCCCCGGCCAGCGGCCAGCTGCTGGCCGACACGGTGATGGCGGCCTTCGAACGGCACCGCCTTGTCGCCATCGGTGAGGTCGCCGGTCACCAGGAGCACCATGACGCGCTGCAAATCCTGCTCGCCGACCCGCGGCTGCCGGAAGCAGCCGACGACATCGTGGTGGAATTCGGCAACTCGCTGTACCAGACGACGGTGGACCGGTTCACCTCCGGGCCCGCGGTACAGAATCCTGACCTGCGGCTGATCTGGCGGAACACCACGCAATCGCCCCTAAATACCTGGGACATGCCAGTCTACGAGCAGTTCTACCGGATGGTCCGGGCGGCCAACTGGACACTGCCGCAGGAGAAACAGATCCGTGCACTGCTCGGTGACCCCCCGATCGACTGGCCCAAGATGACCACGAAACGACAGGTGCAGGCCATCGGCGCCCGGCGCGACAGCCACATGGCATCAGTAGTGGAGCGGGAAGTACTGGACAAGGGGCGCCGGGCGCTGATCTGCTACGGAGCCAACCACATCCTGCACGGATACAACGCGGTGGCACGCATCGAGAGGACCACCGGGCAGCGCGTCTACGTGATCGTCGCCGCCGGCCATCCGCGCCTGTCGTCCTATCCGCGGCGCACGGTCATTGCCTGCAAGGGCACGTGGCTCGAATCAGCCGACGTCGGCCAGTTCGCTTACTTCCCCCCGCACTGCGGTATCCCCCTGGGATCGCTGGCCGATGCCGTGCTGTACCTGGGGCCGCTGACAGACCAGACGCACTCAGTGTGGAATCCCGCCATCTATCTCGACCCCATCTACTGGACGGAACTGCAGCGACGCAACGCCATAAACGGCGGTATCAACCTGGAGGAATACCGGCAGGAACAGCCGGTCAACTGGCAAACACCGACCGGCCCAGGGTGCCCACCCAACTGACAGATGCCGAATCGAGCGCGACGCCAGGAGCCTTGCGTGCCGCTGTACCGTGTCCCGCCTGCTGCCATCCGATCCGGTGCCGCTGATAAGTCCGCGGCGGTCGCCTGCCGATGCTGCCCTCGCGGAGTCAGCCGCAGTCACCGCCGACGCCGCCACCCGTCGGACATGAGCGATGCCGAGCGGACGATGTGCGAGACGGTGTTGCCGCATCCGGCCTGGCTGGCGGGCAAGGGCGGGCTGCCCGTCCCGCTACTGCATGCGCGACATCGTCGACGGCATCCGTTACCTGACACCCAACGGCCCGGTATGGCGGGCGCTGCCCGCCGACTTCCCACCCGCCTGGACCGTCCACTACTGGGCCGCCAAATGGCAGGCCGACAGCTCCACCGAGACTATGCACTGCCAGCTCCGCGACAAGGTCCGGGCGCTGGCCGGCCGTAAGACCGAGCCCACCGCCGCGATCATTGACTCCCAGCCGGTCAAAGCAGCCGAGGGGGCCGCGCGGCCCAGCCGCGGCTACGACGCCGGCAAGAAGGTCAGCGGCCGCAAGCGGCACATCGCTGTGGACACAATCGGGCTGCTGCTGGCCGTCCTGCTCACCGCCGCCAGCGTGCAGGACCGCGATGCGGCGAAGCCGCTGTTGTGGAACCTGCGCAAGGCATTCCCCACGATCAGGGTCGCCTGGGCCGACGGCGGCTACGCCGGCAAACTCGCCACCTAGTCCACGCCCGCGCTTAAACTCACCCTCCAGATCATCAGACGGCCCGATGACCTGCATACCTTCAAGGTCCTGCCCCGCCGCTGGGTCGTGGAGCGCACACTGGCGTGGATCACACGCCGCCGGCGCACCGTCCGCGACTACGAGCGGCTGCCCGCCCACCACGAAACCTACGTCTACCGGGCCATGATCATCGTCATGACCCGCCGCCTCGCCCGCAAACCAGTGCCCGCCAGCAGCACTTCCGAACCGCAGGTCACCTAGGTTTTCAAGCAGGCTCTTATAGAACGGCTATCAGCCAGCTGCGCCGTGGCGTGAGAGCCGCCCGCGGCTGGCTGTTGAGCGCCAGCGATGCCGTACGCGCGGGGATACGGGGGCCGGTTACGGATAGCCGCGGGTGGTGTGGCTATAGCCGTCGCGAGGGGACCAGCGATGGACCGTCATCAGGGCACTATCGGTATCCCATTCGATGAACAGCCCCATGGCGATGCGCAACGAGAAGACGGCCGCCTGTGCTGGCGGCTGCCCGGACCACCACGCCTGGGCGGCAGCGGCACGATCACCCTGGCTGGCCCGGAGGGCAGAACCGTACAGCTTAAGCTCGCCTTCGCCAGTGTCTGCACCGGTCACGGCACTGTGCAGCACATACCGGGAATCGCGGAGCAAGTCGGCTGCCTTCTGGGACCAGGTCATGGCACCCACCAGCAGCTGCCCGCGCACCAGATGCGGTTCGACAGGGCTAATCCGCGGGGATCCATCGGGCCGCAGGGTGCCCAGCATCGCCACACCCACAGCGCCCAGCCGGGCCAGGCCCAGCCGGGCCAGCTCCGGCGCCCCCTGTGCCAGATCACGCCAGTCCGCCAGAGCGGTCACCGTGGCCACGACAGCAACGCTAACGCAGGTCTGCGGCCCCTGGCCTGCCGCTGATCCCTGCCGGAGGCGCTCGCTGGCCCGCCAGGCTGGCAGGCCCCGCCGGCACCAGCCGACGGGACCTTTTCATCCACCGCTGCGCTCACCAGCAATGACGCGTGCACGCTCATTGCGGGTGACGGGCAACAGTCAGGCGCCGGTGCCTGTGCCCCGCTGAAGGACTTGCACGTTCAGGTAGACCGGTGCCGAGGTGGTGCAGCTCGGGAAGTCATAGGCCCCGACGGTGGAGTACTCCTGGTCCGGCGGGTACACCTTCAGCTCGTAACCCGGCTGAGGCTTGCACCCGGACGTGACCTGCACTGTGACGTACTGCAGCACGCTGTGCGCGGTGGCACCGGGCCCGATGTTCACCACGCTGGGCTTGACCGAGCTATCCCGGCCTGCCGCGGCACCAAGTTGCGTCCCGGCCGCATTGATCGCCGACACCCCCGGATAGCCGTACATGTAACAGGTGCTGGTGCTCAGGTTGGTGAACTCCAGCGGGTAGTAGATGGACCCGGCCGTACCGCTTCCCCGCGCGGACGCCAGCCACACGCCGAGCTGGGAGGCGCGGCACTGCGGGATCGCCGACGCCGCAGAATGCGCTGACATCGACGCCGAAGCAGCGGTCGTGACCCCCAGCGCAGCGACGATAGCGGCAGCGGCTCCCGCGACTGTCCAGCGGGCCCTGCGGGCAGGTACGTTCATCGGCTTCCTCCTTGTTCGCCAGGCTCCCCGAAAAGTCCCTACGTCCGTTAAGACCACGCATCATGCGTTCCGGTTGGGTTTTTCTCCCGGTAACCCGACACGGTGAAAGTCCCATAACAGCGAAGCCGGTCTCACACCTGACGGAGATAGGTCCGGCGCGCAGAGCACGGGGACGGCCTGTGGCCGTGCCCGGCTCCGGCGCCCGTGTGGTCACAGGGCGAAGGGGGCCAGCAAGATCGCAGGGAGGATGCTGGAATGCCAGGACCTGCTGGTGAATACCGGCGATCTGGAGCTGGATGCTCTTCGGGCGGGCCAGGCGCCGGGTACTGGAAATTCAGGCCAAGCCGCACCGCTAGGCTCGTGATGATCTTCATCGCAGGTTCGGCGACCTGCTCAACCCCGCCATCGACCGGGGCTTCTTGCTGGTGGTCAGGGTTCGGGTGCGGGCCCACAAGGGTGCCAGGACGGCCGGGTGAACCGCGGGACGCTGGATGCCATCGTGGCCGCTGGAGTCGCCGGGTTCTCAGGGCCGCGCAAGCAGCGGCACGATCCAGCGGGTCCAGGATCGGCTCGCGGCCGAGTACGGGTTCACCCAGGCTTGTTATTCAATGATCGCCAACTAGGTGAACTGAACCGGCGGGGTGGGAGATTGGGTGGGGACCTGTCCTGGTCCTCCGGGCTGGGCTGCCGGGAGGACCCAGCCGCGCCGTGATCGGCCCGTGCGGATGTCTCCATCACGCGATCGGCAGCGTGTTCTGAGGATCTCTCTGGGCACGATGCCCACGGGCGGGCAGACTGGAGAAAAGAAGCACGCGGCCCGGTTTCATGGAGTGTGTTGGGGTTTGGGTGACGAAGTTTCGGCGCATGGTATTCAGCAAACACATCGGGGCGTGTATCCGTGATGGCGGATCCGGTTATGTCGTCTGTCGCGGCGGCGGTGGCAGGGAAAGCTGCTGAGGCGGCTATACAGGGTGGGCGCGCTGCGTGCGCCGCGTTGGTCAAGATCGTCCGTGAACGGTGTCATCACGATAGACAGGCCAGCGAAGCGCTGGAGGCCGCGTGTTCGGCCCCGGGTGAGACGGCGGTTGCCGAGCTAGCCCGGGCACTGGAGCGCTTGGCGGTGACGGATCCTGATTTCGCGGGCCAGCTTCGTGATCTTTGGCCGCGTGTCGTCACGGAGCTGTCAGCTGATGAAGGCGGTGTGGTCAATTCGGTCACCGGCTCGGTTGGCGGGCATCTGCTCCAGGCACGCGATCTCCATGCCGAAGGCGGCATTCATCTTGGTGAGATCCGGGGCCCAGAACAGCGATAACGCAGGCTGATCTGGTGCTATCCGGGTTCATGGTGGGTTGTCACGCCGTTGTCGCGGTGCGCGCAACGCAAGCATCCACGGCTGCGGCGCATGCTCGGGGGCGTGGTCCCGGCTGGGGCTGCTGGGCGTGAGTGTGCGGGAGGCGTGATGTCGTGTGAGGAGTGGGCGGTGGGGCCGTTTGGCCTGAACGGCCCGGCAGGGGGCACGCTGGATTGCCAGCGGACTGTCCTGGTGGTGGTGCATCATCTGACGGCGGCCTCGCGGCTGGCCGACATTGTGCCGTGGCTGGAGTGTGACCGGCGCGTGCAGGTGGTGTTCACGTGGGGGCCGGGGTCGCTGGCTCCGGTGATGCCATCCGGGGTCCGGGAGTTCTTGCGGCGCCTGGAGGGGGTGGTGCTGCCCTGGCAGCAGGCGGCCCAGTTGCGGTTCGATCTGGCGGTCGCGGCGGCGCGCCCGTCGCTGGAACGGCTGCATGCGCCGGTGCTGACCGTCTCGCACGGGATTGGGTACGGCAAGTACGCGGTGGGCTGGCCGGGCCCAGGGGCGCGGGCGCCCCGGGAGGTGTTTGGCCTGGAGCGTTCTACCCTGGTGCACCGTGGCCGGGTCGTCGCTTCGGCGATCGCCGTCCCGACTCAGCGGATGCTGGAGCGGCTGGCGCGAGCGTGCCCTGAGGCGGCGCCGGCTGCTTTTGTGGCGGGGGATCCTTGTTATGACCGGCTGGTGGCCAGTGCCGGGTCACGGGATGCTTACCGGCGGGGGCTGGGGGTCGGGGACCGCCGGCTGGTGGCGGTGTCCTCGACGTGGGGCCCGGGTTCGTTGCTGCGGCAGTACCCAGAGATGCTGTCGCGGCTGACGGCCGAGTTGCCCGCCGGGGAGTTCCGGGTGGCTGCGATCATTCATCCGGGGGTGTGGTCGTGGTATGGGCGGCGTCAGGTCCGGGCCTGGTTCGCTGACGCGATCGATGGCGGGCTGCTGCTGGTGCCGCCCGAGGAGGGCTGGCGTGGCGTGCTGGCCGCCGCTGATGTCCTCGTCGGGGACCACGGGTCGGTGACGTCGTATGCGGCGGCGATCGGGATTCCAGTGCTGCTGGCTGGGTCATCGGCCGGGCAGGTCGAACCGGGATCGCTGCAGGCCGATGTGGCCAGGCGTGCGCCGGCGCTGTGCCCGCAGAAACCCTGGGCTCAGCAACTGGACGAGGCCGCCGACCGCTGGCACGCTCAGGCGCACGCCGCGATCCGGGAACGAGTCAGTGACCTTCCCGGCCAGTCGGCCCAGATTCTCCGCACGGCTATGTACCGGCTGATGAGTCTGGCCGAGCCGGCTGACCCGCCAGTGGTACGCCCTGTCCCCGTCCCTGAACCGCTGGAGACGCTCATGACGTTCGGCGGATCCCGGTGACAGCGGGGCAGTTGCCTGCCAGGGCAACGCCGGGGCTAGCCGGGCCGGCGATCGCGGGGCTGCCGGGACCCGCCGCTGGCTGGGGGCGATGTGCCGGGCGGCTGGTGGAAAGTGAGTTTCTGATCGCATGTCCGCATCAAGCGGATCCGTCTCTGCTGGAGATCGCCGACGTGATCTGCTGCCCGCGGTCATCCTCCGCATGGGCTCTCGAACGGGTCCTGGACCGGTATCCCGGCGCTGCGGTGGCGGCGGCTGCCTGTGGCGGGCACCGGTGCCGGGTGGTTACCCGCGCCCGTCACCGGTTCGCCATCACAGTCGCGGGACCTGCGGTGACCGGGGACAGTGCTGTGATGCTCGGCGCCGCGTTCGTTTATTGCTGGCTGGCGGGCCTGGGCGAGGACGTCGTGAATCCGGCCCTGCTCGTGGGGAATGCCCAGCTCGGTCATGGTGGCCAGTGCTTCTTCCAGGAACGGTGCCGCCTGGCTGGGCTGCCCGGCCGCGAGGTATGCCTTGGCCAGGACGGTGAGGGCGCGGGCGTGCATGAAGGGGTCGGGCAGCTCGGCGAACTGGGTGCTGGCCTGCAGCAGCTCGGTGATCGCCTGGCTGGGCCTGCCCGCGGCGATCAGCGCGTCCCCCGTGCATCGGGCCATCAGCGCGACCGCACGCGGCCTGCCGATTGCAGCGAAGATGGCGCGGGCCCGGGTGAAGTGGCCGATGGCCTTGTCGGGGCGGTCTTCAGCCAGTTCGCAGCGGCCCAGTTGCTCCAGGGCGGTGGCGATCCCGATCTGGTGGTCTTCTTGCTGCTCCAGTGCCAGTGCCCCGGTGAACAGATGCCTGGCGTCGCCGTGACGGCCGACGGCCTGGTAGGCCGAACCGAGCTGGACGCTCATCCGGGCCTGGGCACGTCGGTTGCCGCAGGCCTGGGCCGAGGCCAGGCCGACGAGGTGGCTGCCGATCCACGGGCGGACCAGCTTGCGGTGCATGAACAGCCCCCACATCGCCTCACACAGCTGCCAGGCCAGCTCGTGCAGTTCCTGCTCGCTGGCCAGGCGGGTGGCGGCCAGCACGCCGGGCAAGCTGGCCTCTTGTGCGTCGAGCGCCTGAGCAGGCCCGGCGTAGGCGGGTGATCCGTGGCTGTGCTGGTACATCGGGTTCAGCCGCCAGCGGTAAGGCATGATCACCTCGTCGGCGGCGACGGCCTGCCGCAGGAACCAGGTCACACCACGGGTGATCACCGTCCGCTGTTCCTGGGCAGGATGACCGCTGGCGTGCTCGCGGGCATGGAGCCGGATCAGGTCATGGAATCGGTAGCGCTGCTCGGCGGTCTCTTCCAGCAGGCTGGCATCGGCCAAGGTTTCCAGCAGCTCGCCGGTGTCCCGTGGATCCATCCCGACCGCGGCCGCCACCAGGCCGGGGCCGAATTCTGGCCCCGGCAGCAGCGAAGTGAGCCGGTAGACCCGTGCCGCCGGCTCAGCCAGCGCCCGGTAGGACAGGTCGAAGACGGCACGGACGGACACATCCCCGGTCAGGCTGAGCACCGCCAGCCGGTCCTGCTCACTGGCCAGCTCATCAGCGATCCGGCTGATCCCCCACCGAGGACGCGGGGCTAGCCGGGCCGCGCAGACACATACCGCGATCGGCAGGTGGCTGCACATCCGCACGACGCGGCGGACCGCGTCCGGCTCGCGGGCCGCCCGGGCCGCTCCTACCGTCCGGCTGAGCAGCTCAACGGCGGCGTCCTCGCCGAGTGGCCCAAGGCCAATGAACCGTGCCCCGTCGATGGCCAGCCCGGTGATCCGGCGCCTGGTTGTCACCACCACCAGGGTAGGTGGCCCACCCGGCCGCTGATCGCCGCCGGGTGCTTCACCAGCGGTGGGCTTGGGGGCCTGGCTGGGGGGTGATCCTGGCAGCAGGGCCCGTACCTGGCCTGCCGACACCGGATTGTCCAGCAGCACGATCAGCCGGTGCCGGCTGGTGACCGACCGGAACAGAGCGGCCTGCTCGCTGAGGGTTAATGGGATCTGCCCGGCCGGGACGTTCAGGGCGCGCAGGAAACCGGTGAGTATCTCGCCAGGCCGGCGAGCCGCTCCAGGCACGTGGCCACCAAGGTCGGCGTACAGCGCGCCGGCGTACTGGCCGCTGGCCTGATGCAGCCAGTGCAGCGCCAGGGCTGTCTTGCCAACGCCACCGGCCCCGGTGATGACCAGCAATCCCACCCGGCCTGGTTCCTGGGCCGCGGCGTGCCCGTCCAGGGCCGCCAGTTCAAGGGTGCGGCCGGTGAAGGCCGCTGGGGGTGGTGGCAGCTGAGCGGGCGGCGGCAGCGGCGGCGCCATGGCCGCCTCGAAGTGCACCCCGCCGTAGATGCTCTGTGCCTGCACCGCCGGGCCCTCCACCGTACCGCTCAC
>Ga0070737_10005340_pt1 | contig 12341 bp, 12 predicted proteins | sample Coa_R1_10_FD_66438 | JGI IMG/M metagenome (GOLD analysis project Ga0070737, IMG submission 66438) | Surface soil microbial communities from Centralia Pennsylvania, which are recovering from an underground coalmine fire - Coalmine... | ecosystem: Environmental > Terrestrial > Soil > Unclassified... | reverse complement strand
GTCCAGACCGCGAGCAAATCGTTGGTGCTTCCGCCGCCATGAGGCCGGTGCCAGACGAATCGGAGCGACGTCTCGATACTGACGATCGCCAAACCGGTTAGGACGCCGGCCGTGACCAGATCCGTTGCGCGAAGACTGGTGTGCATGCCGCCGGCGATCAGCGCCATGAGGTAGAGCGCGTCCACGACCAGCACGAAACGTCGGGCCGGCCGAGGCATCGTCGCGAGTGCCCATGAGCGAGGGAGCACGGTCACCCGGCGACGACTCCCAAGGGCTCGAGCCACCGCACCACCCCTAGTGAACGCCCATCCCCCGCCGAACGTCCAACCGCAGCCAGCCGCGGGTTGGCCGGCGGTTGGTTGGTGAGCCGAGCCTACCCCTTCGCACCCTCCGTTGTCTGCTGAGTCGATCTGATGTCGTCTCGTGTCGCATGTTCTATTCGCCGCGAATCTGGCTGCCGTTACTAGATGTGGCGTATCTCGCACACTTGTCGGTTTTTGGTGCTTTGATCGGTTTTTAGTTCGGCTCACGCGGTGCCGAGATAGGTGATGGCGAGCCGACTCGCCTTCGCAGGCACCCGGGAGCCCGGAGTGCGCGAAGGGAGGCGGCCATGCGCGACACGACGTGGATTTGAAGAGAACGTCGCTCCGGCTGATGGCGGAGCCTCACTAGACCGGGCCGCCGGATCGTCCCCCCCACCGATTCGGCGGCCCCTTCCGTTCAGTCGAGCCGTTGCGGCGCCGGCTCGCCGACCACAAAACACGCGATCGCCGCTGCTGCCGCAACGTTGAGCGAGTCCACCCCGGCGTGCATGGGAATGCGGACCCGCAACTCCGCTAGGTCGAGTGCCTGTTTCGACAACCCCGGACCCTCAGCACCAAGCATCAGGGCGATCCGCTCACCGGCCGCAACCCGAAGGGTCCGGATGTCGGTTGCGGCCGGATCAGGGGTCAGGGCAAGCAGACGGAACTGAGCAGCGGAGACGCCGGTCAGCTCATCAGGCCAGGTGTCGAAGCGCGCGTACGGGATCGTGAAGACCGCGCCCATCGACACCCGGACACTGCGCCGATACAACGGATCCGCGCATCGGGGGCTCAGCAGGACGCCGTCCATGCCGAGCGCAGCCGCGCACCGGAAGACGGCGCCGAGGTTCGTGTGGTTGTTGACGTCTTCTAGGACGACGATCCGCCGCGACGTGCGCAGGATCTCCTCGACCGACGGAAGCGGACGCCGGGCGAATGCGGCAAGGGCTCCTCGGTGGACGTGAAAGCCGGTCACCGATTGCAGCACCTCTGGAGCGCCGACGTACACCGGCGCCTCGACGCTGGACAACTGGTCGGCAAGCTCATCCAGCCAGCGGTCGGAGACGAACGCGGAGATCATCCGATACCCGGCGGCCAGCGCCCGCTGGATGACCAGGGCGCTCTCGGCGATGAAGATCCCGTGCGCCGGCTCGACCCGCTTGCGCAGCTCGACGTCGGTCAGCGCCCGGTAATCGGCGAGCCGCGGATCCTCTGGATCGTGGATCGGGACGACCTCTGCCACGCCCGCATGATGCCGCACCACGGGTCCGGGTCTGGCGGTGGCGGGATCGAGCCCGTGCGGACGCTGCGACACCGACGGATCGGCGTCCATGCCGGTGCGGCGCCGGTCAATCGCGTACCGTAAAGAAAGGGCGCCGGCAGATCGCGAAGAGTGTCTCGCCGGCATCCGCCCTACCTCCGGCCTCCTCCTGACCGTAGTGAGAGAACTTCCATGAATGATCTGGACCTCTTCTCCCGCCGCCGCGGTGGTTTGATGCGCGGTATGCGGGGCGCCGTGGCATGGTTCGGCAGCGGCTTTGTCGTCGGGATGGCACTGGCGCTGCTCTTCAGCACGCTCGTTCGCGCGTTGATCATAGCTGCGGCAATCGTGATCGTGTTGCTTGCCTTGATTCGTACAGCGATCGGCGGGCGCCGTCCCTATTGACGAGCTCATGACGAGTCGGCCGCGGTACGCCTGGCTCGTCACGAGCCAGCCGCGGTACGCTCGGCGCTTGGCACGTAGGGCTCGGTACTTCCGGCGGACGGAAGCTGGGCTGCGGCCGGCCTGATGGTCGGCAGCTCGGGCGACGCTCCTGGTGCCGGCGCAGCCCTTGGCAGCTGGAGCGGAACTCCCGTTGCCGACTCTGCCCGGCGTACGCCGGCGTTTCGGCCAGGCTTTTACCAGGAGGCGAAGAGCTTGGCCGCGACAACCAATCCGACGACGACAATGACCGCGCGGAGCAGGCGCGGCGGGATGCGCCGGCCGACGACCGCGCCGAGCTGCCCGCCAACCACAGCCCCCAAGGCCTCGACGAGCGCAAACCACCAGGCCACCGGGGCAAAGAACGCAAAGAGCAGTGCGGCGATACCGTTCACCAGCGCAGCAAGCACGTTCTTGACGGCGTTGAGACGCTGCAAATCCTCGGGGACGAAGATGCCGAGCAACGCCATCAATATCACGCCTTGTGCTGCACCGAAATAGCCGCCGTACACGGCGGTCAGGCCGTTCGTGGTGTCAAGGATCGGATCGGTTCGCTGCGGATCGTGGCCGCGTCCGGAGTTGCGCCGGGCGACGATTCTGCCCAACCGCGGCTGGACGAGAACGAGCAGGGACGCCAGGAGCACGAGGAACGGCACGATCCGCTCGAACGATCGGCTCGGCAAGACAAGGAGCAAAACCGCGCCGGCACATCCTCCGATTAACGACGAGACGGCCAGCCGCAGGCAGCGGCGCCGCTGACCACGCAATTCCCGCCGGTAACCGAGGGCGCCGCTCACCGAGCCAGGCACCAAGCCGACCGTGTTGGTCACGTTCGCGGCAAGAGGCGAGAGGCCGACGCCAAGCAGAACGGGGAAAGTGAGCAGCGAACCGGACCCGACAATGGTATTCACTGTTCCGGCAACAATTCCTGCACCGAAAACGCCGGCCACATTGAGCAGATTCAGTGCCGGCACGGCACGAGCATAGAGTGTCGCTCGGACGGTGGAAGCAGGCGGCGGGCGGTTGCGCCCGGGCAGCCCAGCCGGGTGGACGCCGCGGCCGGGCGGCGGTTTGCGCCGACAGCGTCGGCGTCCGGGTCGCGAGCGCCGGCGGACGGCGTCCGACGTGGCGTCAAGCCATCCCGGATCAACGCCGACGTTGCCTACGTGCCGATTGGCGGGGAGCTGGGTCATCGTGCGAGGCGCTGGCTTGCAACCGGCGCCTGCGTCCTTGCCCTTTCCCCGCTCCTCGTTCCGAGCGCGGCGGACGCCGAATCAGCCGCTCAAGCGCAGCGGGAGGCGGCAGCCATTGCCGCTCAGGTGCAGGCGCTGCAGCCGCAGGTGACGGCTGCCTTGGCGGCGTACGAAGCCGCCCTTGACGGAGTGGCCCGCAGCGTCTCAGCGACTGTGGCGGACCGCAGGGTGTATGAGGCTCTCCAGGCGCAAGCGGACCAGGCCGCCGCTACGTACGCCGCCGGGATAGCCGCGCTTTACGAAGCAGGCGGACCGCTCGGCATCTACGCCGCCTTGCTGACCACCGGTGTACCCCCGGATCTGCGGCATCTCCCTTATGTGTCAGGCGTGTTGAGCCGGCAGGCGGCATGGGCCGAGACGACCCGCCAATTTGCGTCCGCGGCCAAGCAACGGTTGGACGCCGATGAGGCTTCCATCGACACTGAGCTCGACAATGCGGCCACCATTCAGCAGCGCTACCTCGTTCTGCAGGGATTGCTCGACCGTGCGCAGGCCATTCTCGATGCGGCAACCGCCCGGGCCCGCGCGCTTGCCGCGTGGGAGGCCGCCGCGGCGGCTCTTGCCGCCGTCCGGCTCGCCGCGGACCAGGCCGGCGTCGATGCGGCCGCGAATGCCGTCGCTGAACCGATACCGGCCGCGTACCGCGCCTGGTATCAGGCCGCTGCCAAGACCTGCCCGGGACTACCGTGGCAGGTGCTCGCGGCGATCGGGCAGGTCGAGAGCCATCACGGCCAAGGCACGATGGTTTCCGTCGCGGGTGCGCTGGGTCCGATGCAATTCCTCCCGGCCACCTTCGCGCGGTATGCCACCGACGGAAACGGTGATGGCAAAGCTGACATCTGGAATCCGGCCGATGCCATCTTCACCGCCGCCCGCTACCTCTGTGCGAACGGCGCCGGACAAGGCGAGGCAGGCTTGCAGGCCGCACTGTGGAATTACAACCACACGGAGTGGTACGTCCAGCTCGTGTTGGCGATTGCCGCGAAAATACGTTGAGCAGGCGGGCCGCCTGCGTCACTTCGGACGCGCCGACTCCGTCACTCCGGGCTTGTGGTCCGTTGAGCGGCGGCGCCGTCGGGATTGCCCGGCGCGGCGGCTCGGCCGAAAAGATTGCCGACACCCTCGAGCGCCTTGCTGATTTCGCTCGGAACGATCCACACCTTGTTCGCATCACCCTGCGCGATTTGCGGCAATACCTGCAGGTACTGGTAGGCCAGGAGATCCGGGTCCACCTTTCCCTCGTGAATCGCGCGGAAGACCGTCCCGATGGCTTGGGCTTGGCCGTTGGCCCGCAGCGCCTGCGCCTCGGCTTCGGCACGGGCCTGCGTGACCGCCGCCTGCGCCTGACCTTCGGCCCGGAGAATCGCCGCCTGCTTCTCCCCTTCCGCGGTGAGGATTTGGGCCTGCTTCTGTCCCTCGGCAAGCAGAATTGCGGCGCGCTTGTCCCGATCCGCACGCATCTGCTTCTCCATCGAATCCTTAATGGACAGCGGCGGATCAATCGATTTCAATTCGACCCGGTTGACGCGGATTCCCCACTTGCCGGTGGCTTCGTCAAGGACGCCGCGGAGCTGGGCGTTGATCTCCTCCCGTGAGGTGAGGGTCTTTTCCAGATCCATGCCGCCGATGACATTCCGCAACGTCGTGACAGTGAGTTGTTCAATCGCCTGAATGTAGTTCGCTATTTCATAGGTTGCGGCTTTTGCGTCCGTAACTTGGAAATACAAGACGGTGTCGATGCCGACGACCAGGTTGTCCTGGGTGATGACAGGCTGCGGCGGGAAAGAGACGACCTGCTCCCGCATGTCGATGAGAGGCCGGATCCGGTCGATGAACGGCACGACGACGTTGAGCCCGGGTGCAAGGGTGCGGTGGTAGCGGCCGAGTCGTTCAACGATTCCGGCGCGTGCCTGCGGCACGATCCGCACCGATCGGCCGAGCACTATGAGGACGAAGATGGCAATAACGATAAGGGCGATAACAGCCTGAGGCATGGTTCACTCCGTTCCAAAAACCAATGCAATTGCACCTTGGATTTTGACCACTTCAACCGTCGTGCCCGGCTCGTAACACTGGCCGTCGACATACGGCCGGGCGCTCCATAATTCCCCGCCAATCTTTATTTGACCGTGGTGGGCGTCGACCCGTTCCACGACCAGACCCCGCTGCCCGACGAGCGCGTCGACACCAGTCCGTAATGCGGGCGGGGTGTACAAGTGCGCTCGGGCGATCGGACGCACCACACCCAGCAGGGCGGCGGCGCTCCCGACGAAGACGAGGAGCTGCGCGACGATGGGCGCGCCGAGAACTGCGGCAATGAGGGTCAGTGCCGCCGCTGCGGCGATGAACCCGAGGATCAGGGTGAGCGTGAGGGCCTCGGCGCCGGCGCAGGCGACAGCAACGATGGTCCAGATCAGCCACATGGGCATGGCTTGATGATACGCGGCCCGGGGTCAGATACTGCGCGCGAAGAATCGGCCGTCGTGTTCCTCCACTACCAGGTCGCGCGCGAACGTGACGGAAAGATTCGCCGCGGTGAGAACCTCGGTCAACGGTCCTCTGGCGACAATGCGGCCGGCGCGCAACAGCAGGCCGTGGGTGATGCCCCGGGGAATTTCCTCGACATGATGCGTAACCAGGACGGTGGCCGGCGCGGTTGGGGACTGCAGCAGGTGGGCCAGCTGTGCCAGCAGGTCCTCTCTGCCGCCGAGGTCGAGACCAGCCGCCGGCTCGTCGAGGAGGAGCAATTCGGGGTCGCTCATCAACGCCCGGGCAAGCTGCACCCGCTTGCGCTCCCCCTCCGAGAGGCTGCCGTATCGGCGGTCCCGGAGATGACCGACGCCGAGCCGGGCGAGCACCGCGTGCGCCCGGGCGAAATCCGCTTCGTCGTACTGTTCGCGCCAGCGGCCGATCGTGCCGTAGCTGGCGGTGAGCACGACGTCGCGTACCCGTTCGCCGGCTGGGAGGCGATCGGCGAGTGCGGCACTGGAGAAGCCGATTCGGGGCCGCAGTTCGAAGACGTCGACCGCGCCCATCCGTTCGCCAAGAACCTCGACCTCGCCAGTCGTGGGGTGCCACTGGGTGGAAAGAAGTTTGAGCAGGGTCGTTTTGCCCGCGCCATTCGGCCCGAGGACGACCCAGTGCTCCCCGCCGCGCACTTCCCAGTCGATGTCGGCGAGCAGTGTCGCTCCGCCCCGGACGACGGACGCGCTGCGCAGTCGGACCACCACGTCGCCGGCGGATTCCGCGACCCGGACGCCGAAGGGCGCCGGATCGTGGGCCGATCCGCGTACCGCATGCCAGACCTCAACCATGTCGGCACGAACCTATCGAGCCGCTTGGCGGCATGGTGGGACGGCTAGCCGCCGAGCCAGAGGGCTGGGGCAGCCGGGGCATTGGTCGTTGGGACTCCCCGGCGGCACCGCCGTCCGGCGAGCGGGAGCTGCGCGCAGCACCGGTCACGGCTCGGCGCCGCGGCTCACGTTCCGAACAGCGCCCCCCACACCTGCGGGCCGACGACACCGGGATTCTCAACGTGCAAGTGGTGCGCGCGTTCGAATGCTGTGGTGGCGGCAGCGGACTGCGGTCCGTACCGGCCGTCGACGGCGATGTGGTAACCGTGGGCGACCATCGCCTGCTGGAAGAGCCGGACGTCGTCCCGCACCTGATACACATCGCGGACCGTGAGATAGTGCCCGTTCCATGGCAGCCGCGGAACGGGCGCAGGACCCGCGGGACCGCTGCGAACGGCCGGTCCGGTGTCCTGCGCTGCGGCGCGGACCACCTCCGCCGTCGCGGTGTCCGTTCCCTGCGGAGGGTCGACTCCCTGCGGCGGGTCGAGCGGGGGCCGGTTCGCGCTTCGGCTTGCCCGGTCGTCGACGAGTCCGAGCTTTCGGGAACACGCCGGCCACGGTTGCCAGCCTCGCTGGGCGTAGAGCCGCTGGGCCGCCTCATCCTGTACCGCCGGCGGTGCGTCCGACGGAAGCCCGGAGTATCCCAGGCCGCGCCAGGTCCGGAGGTCGAATTGGTATGCGCCGTAGTAGCCGTTGCCGGTATTGATGTGGTAGTTGCCGCTGGATTCGCACATCCGGAGCGCCGCCCAGACGTCGGAGCCCACCGCTGATGCGGAAGCCGCGCTCGCGAGCTCCCCGGTGAGCATGGCCACTGCGAAGCCGGTAGCCGCCACGGTTCGCCCGGCGACGCTTGGCGGCGCCGGTTTGGCGTGGCGTGGTCCCTTCGGCCGCGCGTGCCGCGGTCCACGGTAGCGATGTGCGCCCATTGCCTCCCACCTCCGTCACTTCGGCTTCGGAGCGTCGGCGCCCTTCCTTGACCTAGCTCTTCGTGACGCTAACGCCGTCACGCTCCGCGCGAGCCTGTGATGGCGAAAGTTGTGGGTGGCTGCGGCAGCGTGCTGTGGACAGCGCAGGTGGGCGGCAGCCGGAGGCTGATGTGCCAAGCGCTCTGGCGTACGCGGTCAGTGCGCCACGCAGGTGGGCGGCAGCCGGAGCGTTACGCGCCGACGGCGTGCACCCCGCCGTCGACGTGCACGATCTCCCCGGTCGTCTTCGGGAACCAGTCCGAGAGCAACGCAATGACGGCGCGCGCCGGGGGCTCGCCGTCCGAGAGGTCCCAGGACAGCGGCGCACGCTCCGTCCAGATGGCCGCGAGCGATTCAAAACCCGGAATGCCCTTCGCCGCCACCGTGCGAACCGGGCCGGCGGATACCAGATTGACCCGGATTCCCCGCGGGCCGAGGTCGCGCGCCAGGTAGCGGGCGCAAGATTCCAAGGCGGCTTTCGCCACCCCCATCCAGTCGTACAGCGGCCACGCGACGGAAGCGTCGAAATCCAAGCCCACGAGGGAACTTCCTTCGCCCATCAGCGGGGCCGCCGCCGTGGCGAGCGCCTTGAGCGAGTACGCCGACACGTGCAAGGCGGTCGCCACATCCTCCCAGGGCGTCTGGAGGAATTTCCCGCCGAGCGCACCCTCCGGTGCGTAGGCAATCGCGTGCACGACGCCGTCCAGCCGGGTCAGATGCGCACGCACCCGGTCGGGCAACGCGGCGAGATCCTCGGCATTTGTCACGTCCAGCTCGATGACCGGCGCAGGTTTTGGCAATCGGCCGGCGATACGCTCGGTGAGTCGGAACGCCCGCCCGTAGGAGGAGAGCAGCACCTCAGCGCCCTCCAATTGGGCCAACCGTGCAACGTGAAACGCGATGGACGCGTCGGTGAGGACGCCGGTGACGAGAAGCTGCTTGCCGTCAAGAATTCCCATTAGTGCCCCATTCCCAATCCGCCGTCGACCGGAATGACCGCTCCGGTGATGTAGCTTGCGGCGTCGCTGGCCAGGAATCGCACCACACCGGCGACCTCCTCCGGCGTGGCGTATCGGCCCAGCGGCACCTGTTTGAGAATCTCCGCACGCCGCTCGTCGCCGAGAACGCGCGTCATTTCCGTGTCGACAAAACCGGGCGCGACGACGTTCGCCGTGATGCCGCGGGACCCGAATTCACGAGCGAGTGAGCGGGCGAAACCAATGAGCCCTGCTTTCGTCGCCGCGTAATTGGCCTGCCCGGCCGAGCCGAGCAAGCCCACCACCGACGAGATGAACAGCAACCGCCCGGAGCGGGCACGGAGCATGCTGCGCACCGCCCGCTTCGCCACCCGGTAGGCGCCGGTCAAATTTGTCTCCAGCACTGTGCGCCAGTCGTCCTCGGTCATCCGCAACAGCAGCGTGTCGCGGGTGATGCCGGCGTTGGCGACGAGCACCTGAACCGGACCGAACTCCGCTTCCACCGCATCGAAGGCCTTCTCGACCTCGTCGCTGTTCGTCACGTCGGCACGGACGGCGAACAGCCCCGCGGGGGGTTCGGAGCTCCGGTAGGTGACGGCGACGTGGTCGCCGTCCGCGGCAAACGCCTGGGCGATGGCCAGACCGATGCCGCGGGACCCGCCGGTGACGAGAACGCATCGGGCCACGGCGCTTCGCTCCCTCGGCTCAAGGACGGCTCACCGGCGACAGCCGGCGACCGCAGCGTACCGGACAGCCGTTCCGCGCTCCGACGACCACCAGCGCGGGCCGGCATTGCGCCGAGCGGCCTAACCGCCCTTGGCTGGCCGGCGGGAGGGGGGACCGCCCGCCGGCGGAGTGCAAATCGCGCCAACCGGGTCTGCTGGAGCCTTCCCGGCCGCCCGATGCAAAGGATGTCATCGCATCGGACCGTGGTCTCGCTCCCTGGAGGTCGTCATGACCACCATGACCGCCGACAGCCTCGGCAGTGTCAGCACCACCGTTCTCGCCGACGGCATCGTCGTCCGGCTCGGTGGATCCCTCGACGCGGCCAGCCTCCCCGAACTTCGTGCCGCTCTCCTCACCGAACGTCCCGAGGGGCGTGATGACGTCCTCGTCGATGCGAGCCGGGTCACTGAAGTGCATGAACGCGCGCTTGCGATCCTCGTCGCGGCCGTGTCCTGGGCGGAGCAGACCGGCGGCCGGCTGCAATTCGCCGCAATGTCGCCGGCGCTGGCCGAGACAGCCCGATACTTCGCCGTCCACGATTTGCTGCCACTTCTGCCCGGTCCAGGGGGGCGGGCAGAAAGGGCGGCTCTGACGGTCGCAGGGGACGGTTGCTAGCGGCAGGCAGGCACCCCTCTGCGCCGTCCCCGACCCACTGCCCCGCCGCCCGCGCACCCGGCGGGGCAGTGGCGCGTTTGCGGTCTTTCCGCCCGGTCTTAAGGTGGCGGGGGAACCGCTACCGGGAGGGACGCCGATGCCTGCCGACCATCGCGCCATTGAACCCGCCTTTCTCGCGCTGCCCCTCACGCGATTGGCGGACGCCGCCCTCGATGAGGCGCGTCGTCTCGGCGCACAGCATGCCGACGTGCGGGTGGAGCGCATTCGCAGCCAACACCTCCGGCTGCGGGACGGCCGGCTGGAAGGCCGGATCGACGACGAGGACATCGGGTTCGCGGTCCGGGTCATTGCCGACGGGACATGGGGTTTCGCCGCCGGTGTCGACATGACCCCGGAGGCGGCCCGCGCGGTCGCCGGACGGGCGGTCGAAATCGCCCGCGCCGCCAAGGCCATCAACCGTGAACCGGTTGAATTGGCGCCGGAGCCGGTCTATCGCGACGCGATATGGATTTCGGCGTACGAGGTCGATCCGTTCAGCGTGCCGGACAACGAGAAAATCGAATTGCTCGCCGAGCGCAGCCGCCGCCTTCTCGCGTCACCGCATGTCGACCATGTGGACGCCGGTGTCGCGCAGGTGCTGGAGAACAAGTTTTACGCGGATACCGCCGGTACGTCGACGATCCAGCAGCGGGTTCGGGTCATGCCGACCCTGACGGCGGTAGCGGTCGACGAAACCACCGGGCGGTTCGAGACGATGGACACGATCGCCTCACCGGCCGGCCGCGGCTGGGAGTACCTCACCGGCACCGGCTTTGACTGGGAGAGCGAACTTGCCCAACTCCCCGAGTGGCTGGCCGAGAAACTGGTTGCGCCGTCCGTCGAACCCGGCCGCTACGACCTGGTCATCGACCCGAGCAATCTCTGGCTCACGATTCACGAGTCGATCGGCCACGCCACGGAGCTCGATCGAGCACTGGGATACGAGGCCGCCTACGCAGGCACCAGTTTCGCCACCTTCGACAAACTCGGTTCGCTGCGGTACGGGTCGTCCATCATGCATGTGACCGGCGACCGGACCGCCGTCCATGGCCTGGCCACCATCGGGTACGACGACGAGGGAGTCGCCGCCCAGCAGTTCGACCTCATCCGCGACGGAATTCTTGTCGGATATCAACTCGACCGGCGGATCGCCCGGCTCAAGGGATTTCCGCGCTCCAACGGGTGTGCGTTCGCCGATTGCGCCGCGCACATGCCGATTCAGCGGATGGCCAACGTCTCCCTGCAGCCGGCGCCGAACGGGCCGTCGACGCAGGAGCTCATCGGGATGGTCGACCGGGGCATTTACATTGTCGGTGACAAGAGCTGGTCCATCGACATGCAACGGTACAATTTCCAGTTCACCGGGCAGCGTTTCTTCGAAATTCGTGGCGGCCGTCTCACCCGGCAAATCCGGGACGTCGCGTACCAGGCGACGACGACCGATTTCTGGGGCGCGATGGAAGCCGTCGGCGGACCGCAGACGTACGTTCTCGGCGGTGCCTTCAACTGCGGGAAAGGTCAACCGGGTCAGATCGCAGCGGTGAGTCACGGTTGTCCCAGCGCGTTGTTCCGCGGCGTCCGGATTCTCAATACCGTCCAGGAAGGAGGCCGGTGACATGGCCGCATTCTCGCCGCAGGACGCCGCCGAGACGATTCTCGAGCGTGCGCGGGGCACCTGCGACGTCGACGGGTGCATTGTGCTGGTCGACGAGGACAGTTCCGCGAATCTGCGCTGGGCGAATAACACGCTGACGACGAACGGCGTCACCCGGCAACGGCGCATTACGGTCATTGCGACGGTGCCGCAGCACGACGGCGCCGGCACCGGTATCGCCGCGGGCGTTGTTTCCCGCAGCGTCACCGCCGACACCGATGTCACCGAATTGGTGGACGCCGCGGTCGGCGCCGCCCGGTCGAGCACTCCAGCCGAGGACGCCGCGCCGCTCGTCGAACCCGGCGACCGGAATTCCCCCGCCTGGTCCGAACCTCCGCATGAGACGTCCGGCGGTGTCTTCACCGACCTGGTTGCCGGGCTCGGCGCGGAGCTGAGCCGGGCGGACAAGGAGGGCCGGCTGCTGTTCGGCTTCGCCGAGCATCAGATGCGCACGACGTACCTGGCGACGTCAACGGGTGTGCGGCTCCGGCACGACCAGCCGACCGGCAAAATCGAGCTGACCGGCCGGTCCACCGACCACCGGCGGTCGGCCTGGGTCGCGGCCGGGACCCGTACCTTCCAGGACGTCGACATTGCCGCTCTGCACGCCGACATCGCGCAGCGGCTCGGCTGGGCCGAGCGGTCGATCGAGCTTCCACCCGGCCGGTACGAGACGCTGCTCCCCCCGACGGCTGTCGCGGACTTGATGATTTACCTGTACTGGTCGGCCGGTGCGCGGGACGCCCATGACGGTC
>Ga0070737_10005339_pt1 | contig 12342 bp, 8 predicted proteins | sample Coa_R1_10_FD_66438 | JGI IMG/M metagenome (GOLD analysis project Ga0070737, IMG submission 66438) | Surface soil microbial communities from Centralia Pennsylvania, which are recovering from an underground coalmine fire - Coalmine... | ecosystem: Environmental > Terrestrial > Soil > Unclassified ... | reverse complement strand
AGACCTCATCCGCCGTTTCGCCGAGCGCTTCGAGGCTCTGTGCGCCAACACGGGCCGCGCCCTTCACGGCAAGGAGGGCGTCGTGCGCTCGGCGTACGTCTGCCTGCTCGCCGAGGGCCACCTGTTGATCGAGGACGTGCCCGGCGTGGGCAAGACGTCGCTCGCCAGGGCGGTCGCCGCCTCGGTCGAGCTCGAGTGGAACCGCATCCAGTTCACCCCGGACCTGCTGCCCACCGACGTCACCGGGGTCACCGTCTTCGACCAGCGAAGCTCCACGTTCAGTTTCCGGCCGGGACCGGTGTTCGCCAACGTCGTCCTGGCCGACGAGATCAACCGCGCCTCGCCGAAGACCCAGTCGGCGCTGCTGGAGGTGATGCAGGAGCGGACGGTGACCGTCGACGGCGTGGTCCGCCCCGTGCCCCGGCCGTTCGTCGTGATCGCCACCCAGAACCCGGTGGACCTCGAAGGCACCTACGTGCTGCCAGAAGCCCAGCTGGACCGGTTCTTGATGCGCCTCGAGATCGGCTATCCCAGTCCCGAAGCAGAGGCGCTGGTGCTGAGGACCGAGCGGGACGAGCCGACGGTCTCTCTTTTGTCCCCGGTAATGTCGAAAGCCGAACTGCTGGAGATGATCGACGCGGTCGGGGCCAACGTCGAGGTTTCCCCGGCCGTGGAGGCCTACATCGTCGCCGTCTGCGGCGAGACCCGTGTCCGGCCGGAGGTGCGGCTCGGAGCTTCCCCCCGCGCCGCCCTCGGGCTGCTGCGCGCCGCCCGGGTGGTCGCCGCCTCGTCGGGGCGCACCTATGTCGTGCCCGGCGACGTCAAATCGGTTGCCGAAGCGGTACTGGCGCACCGCCTGCTGCTCCACCCCGAAGCGGAGCTGCAAGGCCGGACCGCCGTCGACGTCCTGGCAAGGGTCTTGGAGTCCGTCCCCGTACCGAGGACGCTGGCGGGTTGACACGACTCGGCAGGGCCGCCCTCGCTGCCGGGTTCGCGCTGGCGCTGACAGGACTCTTGACCCGCTGGGCGCCAGTGGCGTTCCTCGGTTCCGCTCTCGTCGTAGTGGTCGCAGCAGCCTGGGTCTACGTCAAGCGCCACCCCCCGATCGACCTGCAGCGACGGCTGGAGCCGGACCGGGTGTACAAGGGCCAGCCCGCGTGGATTGTCATAGATGCTGCCAACAGTTCTCGTCGGCGGGTGGCAGCGGTCCTCGTCGTCCAGCGCGTCGGCGACCTGGCGGTCGGCTGCGCGCTGCCCGCCCTGGCACCAGGCGAGCACGCCACCCTCTCCTACCCGGTGCCAACAGATCGACGCGGGACTTTCCAGGCGGGACCGCTCGAGATGCCCAGAGCCGATCCGTTCGGAGTGTGCTCGTCGGTGCCGACGTTCGGCGCTCCCCGAGTGTTGTCGGTGCGGCCGCGACTGGTCCACCTCGAACCGCTGCCCACCGGCACCTCCCGCTACGTCGAAGGACCGTCGAGCGACACGTCGCCCCAGGGGAGCGTGGCCTTCCATCGCCTCCGCGAGTACGCCCCCGGCGACGACCTTCGCACCGTTCACTGGCCGTCGACGGCGAAGACCGGGCGCCTCGTCGTCCGTCAACACGTCGACACGGCACAGCCGTGCAGCGTCGTGGTCTTCGACCAGAGCGGATGGCGCTACGACGAGTCGACCTTCGAGGAGGCCGTCGACGTCGCCGCGTCGCTCGCCGTGAGCCTCTCCGCAGGCAGGGCACCCCTCCAGCTGCGCACCACCGCCGGCTACCGCTTCGGCGGGACGGCTTGGAGGGACCCGGCCACGATCGTGGACCACCTGACCGACATCGTTCCATCACGGGAAGGGTCCCTGGCGGCCGAGTTGGCCCTGGTGGGGAAGGGGCGTGGTGCCGGCGCCCTCGTCGTTGTCACCGGCAGGCTCGACCCGGCCGACGTGGCGTCGATGGCCTCGCTGCGCAGACGCTTCGACCGCGTGATCGCCGCGTCCATCGTCGCCGCTCCGGGGAGGGGGCCGGCGCACCCGGCGCTGACCGTTGTCGAGGCGGCCGACGCTGAAGGGCTGGCACGGCGGTGGAACCGGAGGATGGCGCGGTGAGAACCGGCGCCGGTTCTCGGGAGCTGCCAATTGCCGCCGCTCGGTTCCTTTCGACGGCGCGAGCTGCGGTCCTCCTGTCGCTTCTCTTCTCGGCCGCCGCCTTCGCCGCTTCCCTGGCCGTAGTCCCCGCTTTCGACGTTCCTCTCACGCCGCTGTGGCTCGCCGTGTCGGCAGCCGGAGCGGCAACAGTGGGGGCGCCCCTGTCCCGCCTGTCGCGAGGTCGGGCCGCGGCGGGCTCGGGGCTGGCCCTCGCCTGCCTGCTCTCCGTCCTCGGCGGCACCCACCCGGTGGCTGCCTGGAGCTCCCTCCTGCTCGGCCCGGACCGCCTGCTGACCCAGACGCTCCCCCTCGGCGGCGACCGGGCGCAACTGGCCTTCGCCGTGGCGGCCGTGTGGGTGTGCACCGGCGCGGCTGTCGACGCCGGCGCCCGCTCGGCGCGTTCGCGCTCACCGGCCCCGCCCGCGGCGTATGCGTGGCCGCTCGGGTTGTTCGTCGTGTGCTTCTCCTTGGCGTCGGGGGCTCCCACGCCGGGCGCGTGGGCACGAGTCGCGGCCTCGGGCGTCCTCGTTGCTCTGGCCGCCGCCGCGACGGCGGCTGGTATGAGCGCAGCCGGGGAGCCCGACGCCGTATCGCGCGGTGCCGTGTCGCGCGGCGCCGGCGCTGCCCCCGACGCCGTGCTGCTCAACCCGTCTTTCTCCGACCTTGCGTCCGCCGCCGCCCCCGGCGTTCGCGGCACCCGGGTCCCCCGGCGGCGAGCGGCAACCGGGGTGATCACCGCAGCCGGGCTGGCCACCGTCGCCTTTTTGGCACCCGGGTGGGCCGATCCGCTCGTGGTGCACCGCCGGCCGCCCATGTCTGCGCCTTCGATCACAGATCCACTGGCGGAGATGGCGACGCTGCGTGCGGCCGGCGATCGTCCGGTCCTCACAGTGCGGACCGCCGAGGCGTCGAGCGGGTACATACCCGTGGCGGTTCTCGACCGGTACGACGGTGCGAGCTGGCGGTTCGCCGCTACATTCGTGCCCACGGGGGGCTCCGTCCCGGCGAGACCGACTGTATCCGGGGGGACCAGCCTCACCCAGAGGTTCGTCATCACCCGAAGGCTGCCGGTGCCTCTGCTGCCAGCCGCTGACCGACCGGTCGCCGTGAGCGGTATGGCGGTCAGTGCCGACCCGTCGACCGGCATGCTCATGGCCCAGTCTCCACCCGGGGCTTGGCGGTACACCGTCACTTCGCGGGCACCGCTGGAGACGCTCCTCGAGCTTCCTGGCGCAGGAAGCTTTCCGCTGCGAGCCGGCGGTCGCGCGTCGGGTGTGCCGCGAGCCGCCGAGGCCCTGCCTCGAGGGGTGGCGGTGGATGTCGCCGCTGGCGTCGACTACGTAGCGTCGCTGTCCGGGTCCCGGCCGGCACCGACGGCGGCTTTCCTGCAGGGGGCGCTGGAAGCTCTGCGCTCCAATGGCAGCACCCTGGACGGGCCGCCGCCACCGGGGAGCGGAACGTCCCTGTCGGACGTCATCGAAGCCGTCACGGTGAAGAGGTCCGCGACGCCAGAGCAGTACGCCACTTTCTACGCTCTGGTGGTCCGCTGGCTCGGGCTCCCCGCCCGGGTGGCGACGGGCTTTCGCATCACCGCCGCGGGAGTGGCCCGGGCTGGCACCTACCAGGTGACCGGGCGGGACGCGTGGGCATGGGTCGAGATCCCCATCCGAGGCGTCGGCTGGGTGGTGGCCGACCCGTCGCCGGCGTCGTCGTCGGCTGCGAAGTCGCCGCCTCCCCAACCGGTCCGCGCCGCTACCCCTACCACCCTCAGGCCGCAGGCGGAGTTGCTGCCCCGCCGCCAGGACGCCGGTAGGGCTCTGGCCCCGTCAGGGAGGATCGCCCAGCCACCAGGGGCTTCCAGCGTCCCCTGGTGGGTCCCGGTCGCAGCCCTCGGCGGCGGTCTGGTGGTGGCGGCCCTTGCATGGCCAGCGCTGGCGGCTTGGGGCAGGTCGTCGCGTCGCCGGCGGCGCCGCGGAGGCGACGCTCGCAGCCGCGCGGTTGGTGCCTGGTTGGAACTGCTCGACACGCTCCACCGGGCCGGCTTGCGGCTATCGCCAGCAGCCACGGGCTCGGAGGTGGCGGCCGAGGCTGGGCACCATCTCGGCCCAGATGTTGTCGAAGCGGTGGCCCGTGTAGGGACGGTCGCCGAGGCGGCGCTGTTCTGCAGCGCGGCGGTCCCGGACGCCTCAGCCGCTGAGGCTTGGTCGGAGCAGGCGCGGCTGCGGCGCCGGCTGTCGGGAGGGCTGGATGCGCGGGCCAGGTTGGGATGGCTTTTGAAGGTCGGGGCGTGCCCGGTGTCACCGATCGCCCCGGCGGATCGCCGGTTGCTGCGTCGGTAGGGGAGGCCTACTGCAGCTCGTCCTCTTTCGGCGTGCGAGCATCTCGCTCACGGTGCGGGCGCTGCACAGATGCGGGACGGTGGCTCAGGGCGCGCCGGGCAGCTCGGAGGCGCAGAATCGGCATTTGCTCGCAGCCACCGGGATGTCGTCGGCGAGGCAGTAGGGGCAGGTCTTCGCCGGCGTCGGGTCACCGAACACGGTGACCCCGCGGCGCGCCTGGATCGCTTTGAACGGTACGACGATCACGAAGTACACGACGCCCATGAAGACGACGAAGTAGACGATGGCCGATACGAAGGCACCGAAGTTGAGGAAAGTCGGCACGTTGCCGGGGCTGCCGAGCTGAACGCCGAGGGCGATCGGGTGCCTGCCCTGGGCCCGGTTGACCAAAGGGTTGATGATGTTTGTGGTGAAAGCGGCGACGAGGTTGCTGAACGCGAGCGCCACGACCAGGCCGACAGCCACAGCCACGACGTCGCCGCGCATGAGGAAGTTCTTGAACCCAGCGAAGGTCGAGGCTTTGGTCGAGGCTTGAGTCGACGTCGTTGTCATTACCGGATCCTTTGTTGGGTTGGCAGCACCGGTGAATCTACTCCCTGACCTTTTCGTCGTTCGTTCTGCGCTCAGAGAGGACGCCCGTAGAAGAGGCGTTCAACGACGCGCCTGGCTCTACGCGTCACGCGCGCGTACTCGTCGCGCAGGCCGGACGGCGAGCGGCCGAGACTGCGAGCCAGCGACTCGAGTGCCGGCCCGGCGGTTGGCAGGGAATCCCCCGCCACCTCCCGGACCAGCGCCAGACGGTTGCGAACCTGCTCGCAGAAAACGTACGAGTCGGACAGGATCGTTGCGTCTGCTTCGCCGACCACACCTGCGGACCGGAGAGCGTCGAGGGCGGCGAGGGTCCCCGTCTCGGCGACGCCATGGCGGAGTTGGAGGAGCTGCACTGTCCACTCCACATCCGACAACGACCCTGGTCCCAGCTTCAGATGGAACTTGGCATCCTCCCCTAGGGGCACCCGCTCCTTCTCCATGCGCGCTTTCAGCCGCCTGATCTCGGTCACCGCGTCAGCGCTCAACGGCCGCTCCCACACGAAGCGACGGGCGGCGTCGCCGAAGCGGCGCCCGAGCTCCTGATCGCCTGCCGCGAGGCGCCCGCGCAGCAGGGCCTGGCGCTCCCAGACCTTCGCCCAGCGCTCGTAGTACATGGAGTAGGACTCGAGGCTCCGAACTGTAGGGCCGTGCCGCCCCTCAGGTCTGAGGCCCAGGTCGAGCCGGTAGAGGGCAGTCGCGGGGGTTGGGCCTGCGACCATGGAACGCACGGACGCCCAAACCTCCTCCGCCGCCCGCGCCGCCGCCTGCCTCGTCCAGCCGGGCGGCACGTCGTGGACGACCATGAGGTCCAAGTCGCTGGCGTACGCCAGCTCCCGGCCACCGAAGCGGCCCATGGCGATGATCGCCACGGGTACCGGCGGCTCGGCGTGCGCCAGGGCGGCCGCGAGAACAGCCTCGGCCAGATCGGTCAACGACGATCCTGTCTCGCGCACTCCGGCGGCCCCCAGCACGTCCCGGGCAGCGACCCGGAACTTCTCGAGGTCGCCGAACACGCGCAGACCGGCCGCGATCGCTTCCCCCCCGGCCCTCCACGCTATGGACGATGCCAGGCGCCGGTCGAGCTCTCGCCGCGTCGGCCGGTCGAGAAACGTTCCGCGGGCGAGCTCGCCGAGTGACTCCGGGTGGCGCTGGAAGGCCCGGGCGAAGGTCGGCCCGGTTCCGAGCAGCTGGCACAGCTGGCGGGCACCTGCCGGGGACTCGCGGCACACAGCCGTCAAAAGGTCCCGGGTGTGGGGACCGTCGGCCAGGGTGCGCAGAGCGAGCAATCCCACGTCTGGGGACGGCGAGGAGGAGAGCCAGTCGAGAAGGAGGGGCAGCATCTGCTGCATCAACCGCGAAGTGCGGGTCACGCCTCTGGTCAGCTGGGCCACCGCCTGGCGCGTTCGAGCGGTGTCCGCGAAACCGAAGGCAAGAAGGCGGTCCTCGGCTGCCGATTCGCTGAGCGGAAGGTTACCCGCCGAGGAGGTGAACACCTCTAGGAGCGGGCGGAAGAACAGCCTCTCGTGGATCGAGCGGACGGCCGCCCGATGGCGGCGCAGCTCAGCGTCGAACTGCGCCAGGGCGGAGGTCCGCCCGTCACGAAACCCCATGACTCGGGCGAGGTGGGCCCGCCGGCCGTTGTCGGTGGGGACCGTGTACACCGGCTGGCCTTCGTACAGCTGCAGGCGGTGCTCGACCCCCCGGAGAAAACGGTAGGCGTCCTCCAAGGCAGCGGCGTCCTCCGATGCCACGTACCCTCCGGCTGTGAGAGCGCTGAGGGCCTTCAACGTGGAACGCTCGCGAAGGGCGGGGTCGGACCTGCCGTGCACCAGCTGAAGGAGCTGGACTGAGAACTCCACGTCCCTGATACCGCCCGCGCCTCGTTTGAGCTCCCGGGCGGTAAGGCCGTGCCTGGCGATCTCGTTCTCCGCCCGGGCCTTCATGCGTCGCAGCTCGCCGAGCTGCTCCGCTCCGAACGGGCGCTTCCAGACCTGCCGTTCCGCCTCGGCGGCGAAGAGCTCGCCGGTTTTCGCGTCGCCGGCCGCAGGTCGGGCCTTGAGTAGGGCTTGGAACTCCCAGGGCTGCGCCCAGCGGTCCCAGTAGGCCACGTAAGAGCTGAGCGTCCTCGCCAGGGGGCCGGCGCGTCCCTCGGGGCGCAGGTCCAGGTCCACTTTCCACGCGGTCCGCGCCAAGTCGAGGAAGGCTCGAGCGTCGAGGGGCTGGACGCCGTCGCCGGTGACCAGGACGATGTCGATGTCGCTGGCGTAGTTCAGTTCTCGGCCGCCGAGCTTGCCCATGGCGATCACGGCCAGCTCCCCGGGCGTCGTCGTCGACCGGCAGGCGATGTCGAGCAGGCCGTCGGCGAGGTCGGACAGGCGAACGCCGACCTCCTCGAGCCCGTCCGTTCCGAGAAGATCCCGAGCGGCGATACCCAGGAGCCCCAGAGCCTTGAGGCGGCCGAGGTCGGCTTCCGCCCCGTAGCGGGGTACCGGCGACCCCGACAGCGCGTCTAGTGCCAGCGGGTCGGTCGAGCAGACACGGGCGAGCCAGGGGCTGGCCGCTGTCACGGCGACAACGGCCCGCCGTAGGCCTGGGTCGTCCCGGAGTCTTTCCTCGGAGCTGGGGTTCGCCTCCAGTATCCGTTCTACGGCTCGCGACACCGCGGCGGGGTCGGCGCTGCGGGCAGCTTCCGGCGGCAGGTACACCTCAACGGCCTTTCCAAGTCCTCACCCAATAATGGCAAGGCTCGCCGGGTATGTCCGGCGTTGCCCGACCGCCCGGACGGGTTGATGGGAGGGCCGGCTGCGCAGGCCGGGTATGGCTGATTTGCCAAAGTGTCCACACCCTCGTACCGCGACGGTGGGGAGTGGACACTTTGGTCAAATATTTCGCCCTAACTGTCCAGAGGGTCGCTCTGGCGAGCTGCCTCGTGGACACTTTGGTCGAAAAGCGGGCTCCGAACCCGGCCCCGCCCACCCCCGGGCGGCCCTTTCACGCTGGCCACCCCCGCCCCGGCCCGGCCCCGGCCACCCCCGCCTCGGCCCGGCCCCGGCCACCCCGCCCTTGCAGCCCGCGCCGCCCCGCGCCGGCAGCGGAACGCCGAAAGTCCCTTCGGCACCGGAGCGGAGGCACCACGGCGTAGCCTTTGGATCCGTGCCCAGGGTGCGCATAGCGCTTGCCCAGATGAACCCGACCGTCGGCGACCTGGAGGGCAACGCCGCCAGGATCGTCGCGGCGATCGGCGAGGCGGAGCAGGCCGGCGCCGACCTGGCCGTGTTCCCCGAACTGGCGATCACCGGGTACCCCCCTGAGGATTTGCTCCTCAAGCCGGGTTTCATAGCCGACAACCTCGCGGCCGTGGGCAAGGTCGCTGCGGCGACGGGAAGCTGTGCCGCCGTCGTCGGATTCGTCGACGAACAGCTCGATTTGTACAACGCCGCCGCCGTCTGCGCCGGCGGCGAGATCCGGGGCGTCTACCACAAGCAGCTGCTGCCCAACTATGGAGTCTTCGACGAGCAGCGCTACTTCGCCGCCGGCACGGGGGCGCAGCAGCTCTTCGGCATCGCCGGCGTGCGGGTGGGAGTGTCGATCTGCGAGGACGCTTGGAGCCCCACCGGTCCGATAGCCGTCCAGGCGGCGGCTGGTGCGGAGCTGATAGTCAACATCAACGCCTCCCCCTACTCCATGGGCCGCCTCGCCGAGCGGGAGCGAATGCTCAGCACGCGGGCGGCGGACGCCAGCTGTGTCCTGGTGTACCTGAACTGCGTCGGCGGCCAGGACGAGTTGGTCTTCGACGGCGCGTCCCTCGTCTTCGACGCAGCCGGCAACCTGCTGGCATCTCTTCGGCAGTTCAGCGAGGAGCTCGCCCTGGTGGATCTCGACGTGCGGCCGGTATATCGAAAGCGCCTCCTCGACCCTCGAGGACACCACAGCACCCAGCCGCTGCCCGTCACCACCGTGACAGACGCCGCAGCCCACCCCGGGGAGGGCCCGACCCCCAGCGCGCAGGTCCGCACCCTCTGCTCAGGAGCCCCCGGTGCCCTGGCGCCGCGCCTCGGGGCCGAGGCCGAGGTCTACCAGGCCCTGGTCACCGGCACCCGGGACTACGTCCGAAAGAACGGTTTCTCCGAGGTGGTCATCGGCCTCTCCGGAGGCATCGACTCTTCGCTGGTCGCGCTCGTGGCAGTCGACGCTCTCGGCGCCGAGCACGTCCACGGGGTGTCCATGCCCTCCCGCTATTCGAGCGAGGGCTCCGAGTCCGACGCCGCCCTCCTCGCGGAGAACCTCGGCATCGACTTCCGCCGAATCCCGATCGAGGCCGCCCACTCCGCCTTCCTGGAGATGCTGGCCGGATCGGTGACGGGGCAGCCCGGGTTGACAGAGGAGAACATCCAGAGCCGTATCCGCGGGGTCGTCCTGATGGCGCTGTCGAACCACCTGGGCTGGCTCGTGCTGACGACGGGCAACAAGAGCGAGGCGGCAGTCGGGTACTCGACCCTCTACGGCGACACCGCCGGAGGCTTCGCGGTCGTCAAGGACGTGCCCAAGACGATGGTGTACCGGCTCTGCCGCTGGCGCGACGCCGTCGGACCGCGGCCGCTCCTCCCACCGGAGGTCCTCGTCAAACCCCCGTCCGCCGAGCTGCGCCCCGATCAGCGCGACGACCAGTCGCTGCCGCCCTACGAGGTGCTCGATCCTGTCCTGCTCGCCTACGTCGAGGACGACCTGACCGCCTCCGAGCTGGTCGAGGCCGGCTTCGACGCCGAGCTGGTCAGCCAGGTGGTGCGTCTGGTCGACCTGGCCGAGTACAAGCGGCGCCAGATGCCCCCCGGGGTGCGGGTCACGACCAAGGCCTTCGGCAGGGACCGGCGGGTGCCGATCACCAACGGCTACCGCTGGCGGTCCTGCTGACAGGCCGAGGCGGTTTACGATGGGGGGGATGTCCACACCCGCCCCGGGGGTGAGCCCGCCCCGCAGGGCCCGGTCGCCGCGTGGCCAAGGGGCCCAGCTGCGCGCGGAGATCCTCGCCGCCGCCGAGCGTATCCTGCTCGCCACCAAGGACGAGTCAGCCCTGTCGATCCGTGCCGTCGCCGCGGCGGTCGGGGTCACACCGCCCGCCATCTACCTCCACTTCGCCGACCGGCAGGATCTGGTCTTCGCGGTGTGCGAGTTGGAAGCCGCCAAGCTCGAGGAGGCGATGGACGTCGCGGCGAGCGGCACCGGCGACCCCTGGGAGAGGATCCGCCGGCGGGGTTACGCCTACCTGCGCTGGGCCCTGGACAACCCCGAGCACTACCGGGTCCTCATGCTCGGCCGCCCCGATGCCACCCCCGAACGTTTCGGCGACGAGCGGCTCGCCGACACGGCGGGGCTCGGGGCTGTGGCCGGGGACCTCCAGGCGGCGGTCGCCGCCGGGCGGATCCGGGCTGCCGGCGACCCCCTTCAGCTGGCGGAGCTGATGTGGATGGTCGTCCACGGCATGGCCTCGCTCCTCATCTCCAAGCCCGGTTTCCCCTTCCCGCCGGTGGAGGAGCTGTACGAGAAGATGTTCGACCTGGTCCACCTCGGGCTCGCCCCCCGCCCCTGAGTCCGGTGCCTACCAGCCTCGCCACCTCGGCCCGCCTGGCCGGAGCCCACCGCTGGGCCGAGGCGCGCCTGTTCGAGATCGTCGGGGGTTGGGTGCCGAGCACGTCTGAGCCACAGGTCAAGCTGCTCTTCGACCGTCACAGCCAGCACCACGCCTGGAGAGCGTCGCAGTGGTTCGACCGGCTCCCCGTCCTCGCCGATCTGGACAGGGAGGCGCTCAGCGCGCCGGTCGCTGGTGCGGCGGATGCTTTCGACCTCCTGGCGTCCCTCGCCACCCCGGTGGCGAGGATGGCCGGCGTCTACCGGGTGGCCCTCCCCCGGATGTGGGCGGCCTACGAACGGCACCGGGCGCAGGCCGACCCTGTGGCCGACGCGGCTACCTTGCGGACCCTTGCCCTGGTGGCGCGCGACCTCGCCGCCGATTGGCACGAGGGGGAGGCGGCCCTCCAGGCACTGGTCGGGGAGCCCGTCGTGGCCCGCGAGGCCGCCGAGGCCGCCCTGGCAGTCGAGGAGCTCCTGGCGGCCGGGGGAGGAGCAGAGCTTTGAGCTTCTTGGACCGCCTCGTCGACGCCCTGGCCGCCAGGCCGCGTGCGAGGCGGTCCCTGACTGTTGCCGCCGTGGTCCTGATCGCAGCGGCCGTCGCGACGATCGCCTACCCGGTGTACACCGACCTGTACCACGACAGCCTCCAGGGGAGGCTCGCCAGGCAGCTGCTCGCCCCCTCCACCCGACAGGCGTACCTCGACGGCCGGCTGAAGCCGGGGGAGAGCCTGACCAGGCTGCAGATCCCGAAGCTCGGGGTGAACGTGGTCGTCGTGCAGGGGGTGGACGCCGCTTCGCTGCGGGCGGGCGCCGGCCACTACCCTGAAACGCCACTGCCCTGCCAGGAGGGCGACGTGGCCATCGCCGGCCACCGCACGACCTACGGCAAACCGTTCGCCAACGTAGACCGGCTGGTGCCCGGAGACCGGATCCTCCTGACCACGCCCGTCGGGTCGTGCACCTATCAGGTCTCGCGCCCTCCATTCGTCGTCCTCCCCGACGACTGGGCGGTGGTGGCGAACACGCCGGGGGAGTACGAGCTGACGTTGACCTCGTGCCAGCCGAAGGGTTCGGCGTCGCACCGCATCGTCATAAAGGCGTCGATGATCAGCTCAACCGGCAGCTTGTGACGGTCCCCCCTTTCGTGGCGCGCCCGAGGCCGCCCGGCGGACGGCTGCTCGCGCGGGCCGCCCTCGCCGCCGGCGCCGCCGGCGTGGCGCTCCCTGCCGTGGCTGTCTTTGTGCAAAGCGGCGCCGTGCCTTCGGTGGCCGCCGCGGCAGCCCAGTACAGCCTGGGTGCCGCGTTCTTCCCTTGCGGCGCCGAGCATGCTCCCTGCGACGTCGAGCCGGTGCAGCTGCAGGTGACCTTTCCCGCCGGCGAGTCTCCCCAGGACGTGCAGATCGCCTGGGCGCCGGCGTCCCCCAGGCCACCGGGGGCCCCCGACCCGACGGGGACCTCCGCCCTGCTCGACACCGCCTCGGCGGTCTCGTGCGGTGCCCAAGGCGCCACGACGACCACGACCACGACCACGACCACCACGACCACGACGGCCACGACGTCCCCCCCGACGACCGCCGCTCCGGCCGGTGGGCACACCCTGTGCTGGGCCTGGCCCCCCGCCTTGCGGTACCGGACCGGGTCGATCCTCAACGGC
>Ga0070737_10005337_pt1 | contig 12351 bp, 6 predicted proteins | sample Coa_R1_10_FD_66438 | JGI IMG/M metagenome (GOLD analysis project Ga0070737, IMG submission 66438) | Surface soil microbial communities from Centralia Pennsylvania, which are recovering from an underground coalmine fire - Coalmine... | ecosystem: Environmental > Terrestrial > Soil > Unclassified ... | reverse complement strand
GTAGAACTTGCTGTCGCTCATGTGGTTGACGGACTGCACCACGCCCTTGACGTACGGGCCGTCCACGGTGAACGCCACCTGGTTGGACGCGGCCGGCTGGCGGAAGTAGCCGCCCTTCTGCCCTTCGGGGGTGTACCCATCCTTGTCGATCGTGTGCATGAAAGTCAGGTAGCTGCGCATCGCCGGGGTATCGGCGGTCGCCGTCTTGCCGGTGAAGGGCACGCCGCCGAAGTTCTTCATGATTGGCCAGTTCTGGTCCAGGCCGTACTCACGGCTGGTGCTGTCGGTCCCGAAGTCGATGACCTTCGGCTCCTTGGCGTGGATGGCCTTGCAGTCGGCCAGCAACTGGCTCCAGGTGGTGGGCGGCACCGGCTTGAGCCCGGCGGCCTTCATGACCGTCTTGTTGTACCAGAGCCCGAACGGCCCGGTGGTCCATGGGATCGCCACCTTCTGCCCGTCGATCGTGCCCGCGCTCAGCTCGTTCGGGATGATGGACGACTGCCACGAGCTCGTCTCGTAGCTGTTCAGCGGCTGCAGCGTGCCGGTCGCAGCGACGTCGTGCGTGTACTGGCCCTGCAACTCGGCAACGTCGGGGGTGTTGCCCGATTTGGCTTCCAGCACCAGCTGATGGTCGATGTCGGTGTAGGAGATCGGCTGGCTCTGGACCTTGATGCCCGGGTGCAGCGCCTCGAACTTCTTGATGATGGCCGCGATCCCCGGGGCGGTGTTGGACTCGGCCGCGGCCCAGTTCGCGAACGTGATGACGTTCTTGCTGCCGCTGCTGCTGCCGCCGCCACCCGAGCTGCACGCCGCCCCGGCCAGCAGCAGAATCATGACGCCCGCGGCCGCCGCGGGCGCGCGCCAGTGCGCATTACGGCCCTGCCGCCTTTGCGGTGCCTGTGTGGCGGGCCCTTGCCTGCGGTGCCGTTCGAGCGGCTGACCAGGATTCCACATCGCCGTTCCTTCGCCGTTCCTTCGCCTTTGAGGTGGATCGACCACAGTGGTCTGACCTCTGATCTCACTTGTGAGCTGTACTGTGCCGTGCCTGGGGCACCGGTGTCAACCGGGCCGACGTGCGGATCTACCCGATGCTGAGAGGGAAGAAGGCCTGCCGGTGAGCTGCAGCAGGGTGACCGAGTGCGCCGGGAACGTGTAGCTGAACGTCCCGGAACCACCTGTGGCCTGGCCGTCGGCCAGGGTGACGGCCGGCGGCTGCTGCGGCGTGTTGTACGACAGTGAGCTGGCAGCGTTCAGCGTCCTGGTGTCGACCACGCGGTGATGCTGGTAGGCAACGGGGTCGACCGTGGCGGTCACCGCGGCGGACGGGCTGCGATTGATTCCCAGCAGGTATTCGTGGTGCGGGGTGCGGACGGCCAGGACGCTCAGGACAGGCACGGAGTTCCCGCCGACGGTGGTCAGGACCGGGTTACCGGTCGTCTGCACCGGCAGAACGCTCCCATCGGCCAGCGGCGCGAACAGGCCGTACACCTCGCCGGTCGCCTCCAGGACCGTGTCCGGGCCCGGCGTCCCGATGGCGCCCGTGGTGGCGAACGGCGCTGCGCCGGGCAGGCCGGCACAGCACTGGGACGGCGGCGGGATCTCCGCGGCCAGAAGCTGCCGGTCGGCGACCGGGACGCCCAGCCGGATCCACGCGGCGAGCTGGCTGGCATTCAGCAGGGCCGCGTCAAGGGAATCGTGGTAGTAGGGGTAACCGTCCGGGTTCGAGCTCAGCAGCTGGCCGTATTCGGTCAGTGCCAGCGGGACCTGCCGCTTGGCGTACTGGCTTATCGTGGCTTCCAGCTGCGCCGCGCCCTGCGCCTCCTGCGCGGGGGCGGCCATGATCTGCTCCTGATAGGTGGCGATCGGCACGTCGTTGGCCACGGTGCCGGTGGACACGTAGGGGTGGTACTGAAGGCAGTCGTAGGAAAGCGTGCTGCCCATCGACTCGATGAAGTCGCCGGAAGGGTCCGACGAGCAGACCTTGATGCGCGGATTCGCCGCCTTCATGGCCCGGTAGAACTGAAGGAAGCCGTCGTGCGGGCCGGAGACGTAGCTGACGGTGACCTGATCACCGTTCGGGGGGATCGCGCCGTGGGTGCCGTCCCCGAACGTTATCGCCCCCGACGCAGGATCCAGCGTGTACACCTGATCATCGGGCCCGGCGTCCCGCAGGCTGCTCACCTGCGTCCAGGCCGAGCCGCCCACGTAAACGGTGATCGTTCCCGGGGCCACCGGTGGGTACTGGGCATAGAACGCCTGGCCAGGTGAGCCGCTCGAATCGGCGGCAGCCGGCGTCCGGTCGGCGTACCGGACGGCAGGCTGGCTGGTGAAACTGGTCGAGCCACCGTAGATGTACAGGCAGGTGGTGACGCTCTGGCATGCTCCCGGCGGGCCGCCCACGGTGACCGGGGTGCCCGACCTCCAGTACAGGCTGAGGTTCTCCTCGTTCCCGACCTCCCAGTAGGGCACATCGTAGGGTGCGCGGTGGCCGTTGCTCACCCGCAGGTCAGCCCACTTGCTCGAGCCAGGCTCGCCGGTCATGTAGCTGACGAAGTCCGCCGCCTCCTGGGCGGAGCCGGTGGCGAAGTCAGCCGTCACCACGCCCTGTGCGCCCGTGGCGTCGAGCAGTTGCCCGAACTCGTCTGGCCCCATCGTGGAGGGGCTGGGGCCGTTCGCCGGGCCGAACGCGTTGGGCGTCCGCTGGGACTGCGGCCCGATGGCCCGCATCCAGTGGAAGAACTCGGCCGTGATGCCACCCGGATATCGCAGCGAGCCGGGGCTCACACCATTGCGCAACTGGCGGAGGAATTGCGGGGAGAACCTTCCGCTCTGCGCGCTGTAACTTCCCATCCCGCCGAATGGCCACATGTCATCGTGGCCGAGGACCGCCCGGCTGACGGTGCCGTGCCCGGGACTCGCGCCCACCACGATGGACGTAGCCGCCTGCGGGCTGCCCGGCACCGCCGCAGGCGAACCGGGAACGGCCGCAGGCGAACCCGGAACGGCACGGAAAGCGACCGAACCGGCTACCGCAGCAAGGGCTGCGATGCAGGTCATGAAGCGGGCGCGGGCGGGGCGGAGTGAACGAGTCATTTCCCCTCTTCCTGGTCGGCGGGGGCGTCAGCCTGTCACGGCCTTCAGGTGGTCTGACCTCTGGACTCTCGCCGCCAGTTTTCCTGGCCGGTGCCGTGCTGTCAATTGGCGAGGAAACAATGTCACGGGAAGTATCGGCAAACGGGGTTCAGGTACAGAGTCGCCCGGTACACCATCAAGGCAGGTCATGCGGGTGCTCGGCTAGGCACAATCCCAGCTAGGAGGTAAAGTGGCTTGACCATTAGTGCTGGACACGCGGGACTGCCCGGCGAAGGGGACCCAGTGGGTGATGACAACCGGCTCTGGACTCCGCTGCGCCAGGGAACCGTGTCCGACCTGATCGCACGCCGAATCCTTGAGGTGATCCGCAGCGAACGGCTGCGCCCGGGCGACCGGCTGCCACCCGAACGTGAGCTGGCCACCATGCTCGGCACGTCGCGGCCGTCCCTGCGGGAGGCGTTGCAGGCGCTGCGGGCGCGCGGCTGGATCGACATCCGGCACGGCTCGGGAGTCTTCGTCGCCGATCCGGCCATCACGCGCTCCCTGCGGGAAGCGCTGGTCGCCGAGGAGGTCAGCCTGCGTGAGCTGTTCGACATGCGGGAGGTACTCGAACTGCCCGCTGCCGCGTGGGCAGCCAAGAACGGCGACACCGCCAAACTGGCCGCCGTGCAGGACGCCTACGCGGCGCTGATGGCCGCCGCGGACAGCAGGGATGGGGAGGGCACCGACTGGCCGCGGCTGCAGCAACTCGACGCCGCCTTCCACCTGCGCATCGTCGAGGCGGCGGGCAACCGCTTCCTGGCCAGGACGCAGGGCGTGCTGCAGGAAATCCTGGCCACCGGGATGGAAACCACCCTGCGGCTGCCCGGCCGGCTGGAGCGGTCCCGCGGCGAGCACGCGCGCATCCTGGCCGCGGTCATGTCGGGTAATTCGGTGGCTGCCCGCCGGGCCGCGCTCACTCACATCAACAGCGCCCGCAAGGCCGCGCTCAGCAGGCTGCACGGGCAGCCGGACGACCAGGCCAGCGTCTAGGGGCGTACCGGGCAAAAGCAGTGCGGGGAAAGGGCGGCGGAATCGCACTTTGTGGTAAGACCTCTTGCCACCTGTTCGTGGCCACCCTAGGCTGGCGCTGCCCTCCCTGGAACCGGAGGCCCCGCCGGGGAGCGACCCCGCACCGGAGGCGGCCTGCCGGCCCTTGCGACTGTTGGAGATCTGATGCCGAAGCAGATGCATGACGCAGCGGACGGCCCCGGGCGCGAGCACCTGGCGGGAGGTGTGCCCCGCCGGGCCCTGCTGAAGGCGATGGGCACCACGGCCGCCCTGGTTCCCGGCCTGGCGGCGCTCGACGGGCTGACGCGCGGCCAGAGCGCGTCCGCCGCTTCGCTGGCCCGGGCCGCGGCACTGGCCGGGGACGCAACCGCCAGGGGCGCACAGTCCGGGCCGGCCATCACCCTCGGCGGCGCGCCGGTGCGCCCGCCGTCGGTGCCGCTGGCGGTGCGCTCTCCGTACCTGTCCACCTGGCTGCCCGCGACCGGCCTGACCGCCACGACCCCCCAGTTCTGGTACGGCAGCGCCCGCGGCTTCGCCGGCCTGGTCAGCATCGACGGGCAGATCTACGCCTGGGCGGGCCAGCCCGAGGTCAACGGGGCCACTGCCCCGGCGATGACCCAGACCACGCTCGAGGTCACCGCCACCCGCTCGGTGTTCACGCTGCAGGCCGGCGGGGTGGAGCTGGCGGCCGAGTGGCTGTCGCCGATCGAGCCCGGCGACCTGAGGTGGCAATCAGCGCCGTTCACGCTGCTGACCGTCACCGTCCGCGCCATCGACGGCGCGGGCCACGCGGTGCGGGTCTACGCCGACATCACCGGCGAGTGGGCCTCGTCCCAGGAATCCGCCACCATCACCTGGCAGCCCAGCACCACGCGGCACAACCGGTACTGGTCGGTCCAGCTGCAGGCCCCGCAGCCGCTGACGGAGAACACGCAGATGGCCCAGTGGGGCAGCGCGATCTGGGGAGCACCGCAGACGGCCGGCCAGACGTACCAGTCGGGATACGCCGTGGACGTCAGGAACCAGTTCGCCACCGCGGGCAGCCTCAGCGACACCTCGGACCCGGACTTCCGTGCCATCGACGACAACCAGCCGGTGTTCGCGTTCGCCTGCGACCTCGGCACCGTCCGGGCGGCCCCGCAGACGGCCAGCTTCACCGTCGGCCACGTCCGCACCCCGCTGATCAGCTACGGCGCCGACGCCACGCCGGTGGTCCCGCTGTGGACGAGCTACTGGACCAGCTGGGCGGCGATGGCCGACGACTTCCTGGCGGGCGCGGCCGCCGCGCGGGCCCGGGCGGCGGCGCTCGACGCGAAGATCGAGGCCGCCGCCACCAGGGCCGCGGGCCCGGGCTACTCGGCGATCTGCGCGCTGGCGGCCCGGCAGTGCTACGGCGGCATGGAACTGGCCATCGGCCCGCAGGGCCGCCCGTGGCTGCTGGGCAAGGAGATCTCCTCCGACGGCGACGTCAACACCGTGGACATCTTCGACCAGGCGTACCTGATGTGGCTGTGGCTGGACCCGGGGATCATCCCGCTGGAGATGGAACCCATCCTGGACTGGTGCGCCTCGCCGGGCTGGCAGGACGACTCGCTGTGGGCGGGCATCCCGTCCTGGGAGGACTCGCAGACCAAGTACTGCGTCCACGACCTGGGGGTCTACCCGGTGGCGCCGGGCCGTGCGCCCGGCAACGGGGAGCAGATGCCGATCGAGGAGTCCGCGGGCATGCTGATCATGGCCGCCTCCTACGCCCGCAGGGTCGGCGCCGGCGTGGCCCGGCCGTTCCTGGCCCGGTGGCAGCCGCTGTGGACCCAGTGGGCCGAGTATCTGCTCACCCAGGTGCCCACGCCCGCGACCCAGCTCACCACCGACGACTGGGCGCCTGTCTACACGACCCCCACCGGCTCGGTCAATCTCGGGATCAAGGCGATCATCGGCCTGGCCGCGGCCGGGCAGATCGCCTCCGCACTCGGCGACACCGCGAACGCCGCGAAGTGGACAGCGGCCGCCAAGGACAACGTGGCTCCCTGGGTCAGCCTGTCCACCGACCCGTCCGGTGACTACCTCAACCTGGAGCAGGGTGCGTCCGGCACCTGGACCACGGTGTACAACGCCTACTACCAGACCGTGATCGGCGCCGACCTCGTGCCCGAACCGGTGGCGGCGCAGCAGGCCAGCTTCTACCTGACCCAGCTGACCACCTACGGGATGCCATTGCAGACCGACGCCACAGACATCAGCAAGGTCGCCTGGCTGCTCTACATCCCGGCCTGGCTCAGGGACTACCCGATCGCCACCGAACTGCTCAACCGGGACGTCGCCTACATCAACGACACACCCTCACTGGTCCCCTACGGCGACCGCTACCACACGCAAACCGGCGTGGAGATCAGCGGCGTCCAGGCCCACCCGACCCTCGGCGCGGTCTACGCCGTGCTGTTCGCGGCCGAACCACCGGTCACCACGGTGGTCTCGCCCGGATCGCTGCTGCTGCCCCAGGGCCAGAGCGCCCAGGTCAGCCTGGCCAGCACCGACACCAGCGACGAGCGGCTCACCGTGAACTGGTCGGCCGCCCCGCCCGCGGGCTCGGGCATCACCGTCAGCCCCGGCTCCGGGTCGGCCCCGCTGACCCCCGGGGCCAGCACCAAAACCACCCTGACGGTCGCGGCGTCCCCGGCCGCGGCCCCCGCCACGGTCACCGTGCCCGTCACCGTCACCGGCGAGGCGAACGGGACCACCCTGCCCAGCCCCGGCGGCTACTTCCAGGTCACCATCCCCTACCCGTCCCTGGCCGCGGCGGCCGGGAACGTGGGCATCACCGACGACTCCGATCCCGGGCCGGGAAACTTCGACGGGTACGGCAACAGCTTCTCCGCGACGGCCCTGTCCGACGTCGGCATCACCCCCGGCTCCGGGGTCACGTCGGGTGGGGTGACGTTCACCTGGCCCAACGTGGCCGCGGGCCAGCCCGACAACGTCGTGGCCAGCGGCCAGACCATTGCGCTGCCCGGGTCCGGCCGCACGCTCGGGTTCCTCGGCTCGGCGGGCAACGGGGTGGCCTCGGGAATGGGGACGATCACGTACACCGACGGGAGCACCCAGTCGTTCACCATCGGATTCCAGAACTGGATCGACAGCACGCCGGTGGACGGCAGCACGCTGGTCGCCACGACGCCCTACTTCAACCGCACCACGTCGGGGCCCGCCCGCACGCCGAGCCTGTTCGCGGCCAGCGTGACGCTGCAGGCCGGGAAGACCGTCGCCTACGTGACGCTGCCCGACGTCAGCGGTACCGGGGTGAGCTCGAGCACGATATCGATGCACATCTTCGCCATCGCGATCAGCTGACCGGCCCGGGGTGGGCGGCGGGCCGGCGGTGAGCTGACCCGTGGGGTGGGGTTAGCACCATGGCCAGTAAGGGTGCTAGCAGGATTCCGCCCGCTCACCGGCGGCCATACCGTTTCGGAGGTACCCGCGGAACGGATGGAGCCGGCATGGACACCAGTCACCGCCAGGAGATCGCTGCTTCGGTGGCCGCCCAGCAGACGCTCGGGCCCGGCTACGACCAGGCGCTGGCCGAGGGCCTGGTGGATCGCATCGGCGACGAGATAGACAACCGGATCGCGGCGCGGCTGAACCTCCAGGACGCGCCGACGGCCGGGCACGCCGCCGGCCTGGCCGACCCGCAGGCCGACTGGCGGCAGGTCCGCCGGGCTCAGCGGCAGCTCGCCCGGGCCGGGCGGCCCTCCGTGCTGCTGGCGCTCGGGTCGATGGCCGCGGGCATATTCGCCAGCCTGACCGTGCTGCTGTCCAGCGAGAGCAACGTCGCCACGGGCAACGGCGGGTTCACGAAGTCCGGGCCGGGCGGGGCGGCCTTCCTGGTCACCGCGCTGATCTGGGTCATCATCGGTGTCATCAACGTGGTCTACGCCCGCCGTCACCAATAGCACCGGGCGCAGGGCACCGGGCGGCGGGGGGCACCGGGCCGCCCGGACGGCACCGGATAGCATCGGCATCGCCATGACGGGCCATCACCGAAGGGATGCCGATGACGACGGGCTCAACTTTCCTTCCGTCCGGCGCGATGGTGGCGCTGGCCACCCCGGTGCGGGCGGACGGCACGCTTGACGAGGACGGGCTCGAGCGGCTCGTGCGGCGGGTGGTCTCCGGCGGGGTCGACGGGATCAGCCCGCTCGGCTCCACCGGTGAGGGAGCCAGGTTCACCGGCACCCAGCGCCGCGAGATCACCCGGCGGGTGCGCGCGCTGGTCCCCGGGGGCATGCCGGTGATCCCCGGCATGCCGCTGGTCACCCCGGGCGAGGCCGCGGCCGAACTCGACGGGCTCGCCGAAGCCGGAGCCACCGCGGCGCTGGTGGCGCCGCCGTCCTACTACCCGCTGTCCGACGACGGGGTGCTGCGGATGTACGAGGGCGTGGCCGACCGCTCCCCCATCCCGCTGGTGCTCTACAACATCCCGGTGTACACCAAGGTCACCATCGCCCCCTCGGTGGTCGGGCGGCTGGCCGCGCACCCGATGATCACCGGGATCAAGGACTCCAACCGGAACATGGAGTACCAGTCGCAGATCATCGAGGCCACCCAGGGCGCCGGGTTCCGCGTGCTCACCGGCGCCGACACGCTGCTGGTGGTGGGCCTGACGCTGGGCGCGGCCGGCATCATCGGGGCCAGCGCCAACCTGGTCCCCGAGCTGACCAGCGGCGTGTACCGCGCCTTCACCGCCGGGGACCTGCCCGGCGCGCTCAGCCTGCAGCAGCGGCTGGCCCGGATCACCAACATCTGCCGGACCGGGTTCCCGCCGGCGGGCTGGAAGGCCGCGCTGGAGATCGCCGGGGTGTGCCAGGCGCATCCGGTCCCGCCGGGCACCGGCCTGTCCGCCGACGAGCGGGCCAGGCTCGCCAAGCAACTGGCCGCGGAGGGGCTCGCTGCCGGGACCGGCGCATGACCGGGCAGCCGGTTCCGGTCACCCCACCGGCGCACCTGGCCGAGAGCCCGATCTGGGACGAGAGCACCAGGTCCCTGCTGTGGGTGGACATCATGGCCGGGGACGTGCACCGGTTCGACCCGGCCACCGGCCAGGACGTCACCACCCACGTGGACGTCCCGGTGGGCGCGGTGGCCGCCCGGCGCGCGGGCGGGCTGATCCTGGCCGCGGGCGTGGGCTTCGCCACGCTGGACGAGCGGGCGGGCACGCTCGGCTGGCTGTGGGCCGAGGGGCTCGGCGACCGGATGAACGACGGCAAGTGCGACCCCGCGGGCCGGTTCCTGGCCGGCACCCTCACCTACGCGCGCGATCCGGACGCCTGCGGGCTGTACCGGCTGGAGCCCGGCGGCGAGGTGAGCCTGCTGCTCGACGGCGTGACGCTGTCCAACGGCCTGGGCTGGAGCCCGGCCGGTGACCTGATGTACTTCGCCGACACCCCGCTGGAGCGGGTGGACGTGCTGGACTACGACTTGGCCACCGGCGACGTGGCCGGCCGGCGGACGTTCACCGATCTGCACGACGTGCCGGGCAGGCCGGACGGGCTGACGGTGGACAGCGACGGGGCGGTCTGGATCGCCATGTCCCGGGGCGGTGCGGTGCGCAAGTACACCCCGGACGGCCGCCTGGACCTGGTCATCGAGTTCCCGGTGCGGCTGGTCACCAGCGTCACGTTCGGCGGCGACGGCCTCGGCGACCTGTACGTGACCACCTCGCGCGAGGGCCTCGGCGAGGCCGATCTGGCCGGTCAGCCGCTGGCCGGGTCGGTTTTCGTGGTGGCCGGGACCGGTGCCCGTGGCCTGCCCGCGAACACGTACGGCGGCTGACACCATCCGCCCGGCGGCAAGTACCGCGCATACCGTCCATCCCGTTACCTATTGACCCCCCGATCGGACGGCAATTATCGTTTCTTCTCGGTCAGTGGTCTGACCTCAGATCACCCCCGACGAGAGGACGGCAGGTGTCCGACCCCGTGCGTCACACCCCCGTGCAGCAAACACCGGAGATCGCCGACGTATCCAGGCGCGGGTTCCTGCGGGCCGCGGCCGCCACCGGGTCCGGGCTCGCCGCCTGGTCCCTGCTGGGCACCACCTCGGCGCTGGCCGCCACCCAGCCTGGCCAGAAGGTCAAGTCGCCGCGCAACGGCCCGGCCAGCGTGATCGCCTCACTGAACGCGGACTGGCTGTTCGGCGGCCAGTACGTCAGCGGGAGCACCGCTCCCGGCTACGACGACTCCGGATTCGCCAACGTCACGCTGCCGCACGTGGTGACGCCGCTGTCCTGGCGGGAGTGGAACCCCGCGACCTGGGAGCAGGTCTGGATCTACCGCCGCCACTTCGGCCTGCCGCCCGCCCTGTCCAAGCTGCGCACGTTCGTCAACTTCGACGGCGCGCTCACCACGGCCACCCCGACCTTCAACGGCACCCAGCTCGCCCAGCACCAGGGCGGCTACCTGCCGTTCAGCTACGAACTGACCAGCGGCCTGCAGGCGCAGGACAACGTGCTGGCCATCGAGCTGGACGCCACCTGGCAGAACGTACCGCCCGACGGCAACTCCGGCGGCGCCTCCTCGGTCGACTACCTCGAGCCCGGCGGCCTGTACCGGTCGGTGACGCTGCAGTTCGTGCCTCAGGTGTTCATCGCCGACGTGTTCGCCAGCCCCACCCAGGTGCTGTCCTCGTCCCCCGGGGTGGCGGTCCAGGCCACCGTGGACGCGGCCGTGGTGCCCACCGGCGAGGTCAGCCTGGTGGCCCAGCTCCAGTCCCGGGGCCGCACGCTCGGCACCGCGACGGCACCGGTCACGCTCACCCAGACCGGCCAGGTCACCGTCAGCCTCCAGCTGAGCGGGCTGAGCTCGATCCGGCTCTGGGACAACGACAACCCGAACCTGTACGACCTGGTGGTCACGCTGGTCATCGGCGGCCAGCCGGTGCACGACTTCACCCGCAGCATCGGCTTCCGGGAGGCGGTGTTCCAGACCGACGGCTTCTACCTGAACGGCAACGTGCTGAAGCTGTTCGGCCTGAACCGCCACCAGATCTTCCCCTACACCGGAATGGCCATGCCACCCCGCGTGCAGGCCCACGACGCGCAGCTGCTCAAGCAGCTCAACTGCAACATGGTGCGCTGCTCGCACTACCCGCAGTCCCCCGACTTCCTGGACGCCTGCGACCAGCTCGGCATCATGGTCTGGGAGGAGACCCCGGGCTGGGGCTACCTGGGCAACGCGGCCTGGCAGCAGATCTTCCTGCAGAACGTGCACGACATGGTGATCCGCGACCGCAGCAGGCCGTCGGTGATCATCTGGGGCGTGCAGCCCAACGAGGCCCCCCGGGACGAGACGCTCTACGACCAGTCCAAGGCGATCGCCTACCAGCTGGACGGGACCAGGCAGACCTCGGGCACCGAGACCGCCTACAACACCACCAACTGGAACCAGGACGTTTTCGCCTACGACGACTACCAGAGCTCGGACGGCAACGCCGAGCTGGAACCGCCGCTGCCCGGCGTGCCCTATCTGGTCACCGAGTCCGTCGGCGCGCTCGACGGCGCGCCCTACTACCGGTGGATCGACTCCCAGCCGACCCTGCAGGAGCAGGCCCGCATGCACGCCCAGGTGCACAACATCGCGGCCTCCCAGGCCGGCTACAGCGGGCTGCTCGGCTGGTGCGCGATCGACTACGACTCGCTCAACGGCAACATCTTCCAGGACGTCAAGTGGCCCGGCGTGGTGGACACGTTCCGCATGCCCAAGCCGGGCGCGTCCTTCTACCTGTCGCAGGGCGACCCCTCGGCCGGGCCGGTCATCGAGCCGTCGTTCTTCTGGGACTTCGGGCCCACCTCGCCGGTCACCACGCTCGGCACCACGGCGACGATCTGGTCCAACTGCCAGGTCATCAAGGCCTACCTGAACGAGTCCCTGCTGGCCACGCTGACCCCGGACACCACCGACTACCCCCACCTGCCTTACCCGCCGTTCCAGCTCGACGTCAGCAGCATCGACGGCACGTCCCGGCCCGGACTGCGCCTCGACGGCTACATCGACGGCGTGCTTGTGGCCTCCCGCTCGTTCTCCGCCGACACGTCGGGCGACCGGCTCGAGGTGATCGTGGACGACAGGCAACTGGTCGCGGACGGGTCGGACGCGACCAGGGTGGCGTTCCGGGCCGTGGACCGGTTCGGTGCCCCGCGGCCCTACCCGGCCGGGG
>Ga0070737_10005334_pt1 | contig 12353 bp, 11 predicted proteins | sample Coa_R1_10_FD_66438 | JGI IMG/M metagenome (GOLD analysis project Ga0070737, IMG submission 66438) | Surface soil microbial communities from Centralia Pennsylvania, which are recovering from an underground coalmine fire - Coalmine... | ecosystem: Environmental > Terrestrial > Soil > Unclassified... | reverse complement strand
GGTGTGGGTGTGGGTGTCACGGAGACCTACGAGCCAAGCCTCACATCCCACTTAGTTAGGATCACTGAGGAATCCACTGGTATGGGTCTCCTCAGCGCTTACCGCAGCCTTGGGCTTTTCATCGCAAACACGGTTATGGGTGTGTTGTTCAGCGTGGACCAATTCTACTCATACGTCTTCGCAACTGTGCTTGCACTACTTGCATCTGTGACCCTACTCGTGTTTACGCGTAGAAGCGTGGCTAGCCACGCTTAGGGTGGTGTGAGTAGCTTCCTATCAACCTCTTCTCTCAGGCGTCTAATATATTCCTCGAGGGGTACACTGTTAACCCGCTCACCGTGCCTTACACGGATAGACACGGTGTTGGTCTCCGCCTCCCTTTTACCCACCACTAACACATAGGGTATCTTATTCAACTCTGCATCCCTTATCTTATACTCAAGTGTCCTATTTGACACGTCAACCTCAACCCTGAACCCTTCTTGTAGGAGTCTACTGTATACCTGCTGGGCGTAGGTTTTAGCGGCCTCTGAAACGTTTATAACGCGCACCTGTATGGGTGCTATCCACACGGGGAAGTTACCCTTGAAGTGCTCGATGAGTATTCCTATGAAGCGTTCAAGGGAGCCGTATATAACCCTGTGCACAACCACGGGTGTGTGCTCTTTACCGTCTTCACCCATATAGGTGAGGTGGAACCTCTGAGGCATCTGGAAGTCGAGCTGCATGGTTGCACACTGCCACTCCCTACCCATCGAATCCATGACGTCCACGTCTATCTTCGGCCCATAGAAAGCGCCCTCCTTCTCTTTAACCTCAAACTTTAAACCATTCTCTTCGAGTACATCCATAAGTATCTTTGTTGCCTTCTCCCACTGCTCCACGCTTCCAAGATGGTCGTCGGGCATAGTTGAAACCTTAACCTTGTAGCTCAAACCGAACACACCGTAAAGATACTTCATGAGTTGGATGAGCTCCGCGAAAACCTGCTTCAGCTGGTCTTCGGCGGCGAATATGTGAGCATCGTCTTGGGTGAACATCTTAACGCGGAATAGGCCGCTTGTAACACCGCTCAACTCATTCCTGAAGAGTGGGTCGAAGTCGGCTATCTTGAGTGGTAGATCCCTGTAACTCCAGCGCTTCGACTTGTACACTAGGAAGGTGGAGGGGCAATTCATGGGTTTCAACCCATACTCCTCATCACCCATCGAAGTGAGAAACATGTTATCTTTATAATAATCCCAGTGACCGCTCACACGCCAGAGAGCCGTGTTTGCAAGTGCGGGCGTGCTTATTTCGAGGTAGCCATACTTTCGAAGCTCACCCCTAATCAACTCGAGCAGTATGTTCCTAATGATTAAACCATTGTTATGCCAGTACACCATTCCAGGGGAAACCTCTTGGAAGCTGAAGAGGTCAAGTCTCTCACCTATCACCCGGTGATCCGTGTCCGGTAGCCCGCTGAAATCACTCTTCCTAATTTTCGCGAGCAACTGCTCCTCGCTGAGTTCAACCTGCCTCCACTTCTTGGGCTTCGCGGTCACCTCGTTATCCGCCCGGTAACTCCTACTCTGCTCGGCGAGTGGGTGGGCCTTCGTGGACACGCTGAGCTTCTTATTCCAACCGAATGGGGCGGAGTAAACCTCTAAGCCCAGCGCCTCGGCCTCCCTCCGCATATCGACAAGTATTTCACGGGCCTTGCTTGGCTCCTCTAAATCACTACTCAGGTGTGCGTACGGGTATATCACAATCCTTCTTCTTTTGAGTTGGGATGCGAATTTCCCAGCATCCCCAATAGCCCTCCGAGCGATCTCAACGCTGTCGCCTCTCTCCACGCTCGTAAGGAGAAGTAGGGCGTCTTCAACCCGAACCCTCTTCTCCGATGGCTCATCGTGAACGTCTATTTCAGGCTCAACCAACTCGTACTCGACGTAGTCAACATCCAGTTGCAGTATTCTCACAATGAATCACACTAAGAGGCATTTAAATAGCTTACCGTAGGCAGCGAGGAGCACTAAACCTGCGGCCTCAACGGATAAGCCAGCGACCAGTATTATAGCGATATAGTGTGTGTATGCATATGGCTACATGGTTTTTTCGAAAAGCTTTACTTTTTGGCTTCATATACCTGATGATTTGAAATGAGGCTTATGGATATCTCGGCTCTGATGCTGGAGCCACAGGAGGGTTTAACAGTCGGCGAAGTTGTGAACATGGCTAAGAAGGCGGAGGAGATTGGGTTCCCCCGACTATTTAGATCCGACCATCTACTACCAACGAGTGGTAGAAGGGGGATACCCTCCGCGGAGTGCTGGGTGAGTCTGAGCGCGCTCGCCAGCGTGACCACCAACATTAGATTCGGCCCACTCGTATCACCCATAGGCTTCAGGCACCCCACACTGCTGGCTAAAATGGCCCACGACCTCCACATCTACTCTGGGGGGCGGCTCATTCTGGGTCTGGGTGCTGGGTGGTATCAGAGTGAGTTCGATGCCTACGGCATAGCTTTCCCCAGCACCCCAGAGCGAATAGGGAGACTTGATGAGGCTCTGACGATAATCAGGGGGCTAGTGGATGGGCAGAGGGTTAACCACCACGGGAAATACTATTCGTGTGACCTCGAGTTCCACCCGAAACCATCCTCGAAGCTTTGGGTCGTTGTTGGCGCGCGTAGTAGAAATACGGTGAAGTTGGCTGCTAGGCTGGCTGACGAGTGGAACTTCTTTGCGACGAGCGTCCAAGACTACCTTAAGCTGAAGGGTGTCTTCGACTCAGAGAGGAAGCAGAGAGAAGTCAAAGTCTCCATGATGGGGCCCTTCATAATCTCCGAGGATAAAACAAGTCTGAAGGCAAGGGTGTCCGAATTCGCCCAGAGGAGGGGGCTTGGAGGCGACCCTGAAATCCTTATCCAGAGGCTACGGGAGCGAGGCATCACGGTGGGCACCCCCGAGGAGTCGGTTGAACAACTTAAGAGGTGGCTCGAACTAGGCGTCCAAGGCTTCATGTTCCAATTCATTAACACCACCGACACGGAGGCTCTCACCAGTCTGGTTGACGCCCTTAAGAGGAGCATATAGATAAACTATTATTACCCGAATAACTAGGGGTAAACATGTCCAAGTCAGTAAGGAAACCCGTGTACTCATCCAAGTTGCCTAAGCCAATAGCGCCCTATTCACCCGCGATCCTATCAAACGGCTTCATATTCATCTCAGGCCAGCTCGGCGTTGACCCCAAAACCGGTAAACTCGCAGGTTCAACCATTGAGGAGCAGACACGCCAAGCCCTTGAAAACGCTAAACTCCTCCTCGAGGAGGTCGGATTAACCCTACGGGATGTGGTGAAGGTCACGGTTTACCTCGCCAACATAGCCGACTTCGAGCGAATGAACCAAGTCTACAAGACATATTTCGTAGAGGAGCCACCGGCTAGGACAACGGTTCAAGCTCAGCCACCAGTCAGAGATGCCCTAGTTGAGGTCGAACTGATAGCCGCAGCCAAAAGCTAAACTAAGCCAACACGTAAAAGCACACCAAAATTTTTGCCATTCTACAAAACCATACCTTATCCGTGGGTTCAAAAATACGCTTGGCATCGTTTGCAAACCTAGGATTATTGGTAGCGGGTGAACTACCCAGCCCCCACGGACTGGGACCTCCGCCCCCTCAAACCCCATAAAGTTAAATGTAGTCTTTGTGTGAAAAAGTTGGTGCTGTAAATGAGTTGACGGTCCACGTACCTATTGTGGGTGTACTCCAAGAAGATGGTGATTGGGGGGAGTTCTGCGCTGAAGATGATTCAAAAATTTGTGTTAGCCCAATTTTCTATCCCGTTAATGGGTTTTGACCTACGATTCAGACGTGGATGGCACATCTTGGGTTTATGGCTGCAATATACTAGCTAGTTGGTTTGGTTGTGCTGAAGCCTAGTTGTGTTTGCTTCTTTATGTATAGGTATAGGATGCTTCAGCTTTTAGTATCGGATTACGTGTAGGGATTGGTTTGCATTCCGATAATTTTAATTTCGAGTGTGAGTAATGTGTGTGAGGCTCTATGAGTAATACTCGAACCATCAGGGTGCGTGTGAATGGGGTTGAATATACTAAGGAGGTTGAGCCTAGGCTTCTCCTAGTTGACTTTATCAGGGATCATTTGGGGCTGACCGGTACACACATTGGCTGCGATACCTCTAACTGTGGTGCTTGCACCGTTATAATGAACGGTAGAAGTGTTAAGTCGTGTACTAAGTTCGCTGTTGAGGCTGACGGTGCTGAGATACTAACGATTGAGGGGTTGGCTTCAGATGGAGACCTGCACCCCATCCAGAAGGCGTTCTGGGAGAACCACGCGCTCCAGTGTGGCTATTGTACACCGGGATTCATAATGCAGGCTTACTGGTTCCTCAAACAGAATCCAACGCCCACAGAGGAGGAGATAAGGGCTGGGTTGAGCGGCAACCTGTGCAGGTGTACTGGCTACCAGAATATTATAAAGGCTGTTAAGGCCGCATCAGAAGAACTCCGCGCCAAGGCTCCAACTGTCAAGGGTGGGTGAGGGGTTTGGCCGCCTCACTCTGTGGTTCACGCGTCAAGAGGCGAGAGGACCCACGCTTCATAACCGGCACAGGTAACTACGTGGCCGACATCACCCTCCCAAACATGGTTTACGTGAAATTTGTTCGCTCACCATACGCGCACGCCCTGATTAAATCAGTGGACACCTCGGCCGCTAGGGAGGTTAAGGGTGTGCTTGGTGTGTACACTGGAGCGGACCTTAAACCCAAGCTTGGACCCGTTCCCTGCGCGTGGCTTATACCCACCGAGCCACCCATTAAGGTACCAGAGTATAGAGCTGTCGCTGTGGATAAGGTGAGATACGTGGGTGACCCTGTAGCCGTTGTGGTCGCCGAATCACAGCAGGCGGCGGAGGAGGCGGCTGAGCGTGTTAACGTCGTGTATGAGCCGCTCCCCGTGGTGGTGGATCAGGAGGAAGCCGTGAAGGATGGTGCGCCACGACTCTACGATGGTATAGAGAGGAACACCAGCTTTGTGTGGAGGCTGAAGGGTGGCGACGTTGAATCGGCCTTCAGGCAGGCTGAGGTCGTCGTCAAGCAGCGCCTCGTGAACCAGAGGCTGCAGCCCACGGCTATGGAGACGCGTGCCGCGGTGGCTGAGTATGACGCAGCGAGGGGTGAAGCAACGCTTTGGGTCACCTCCCAGAACCCACACATACACAGGCTTCTCATATCCGCGATGACTGGGATACCCGAGCAGAAGCTCAGGGTTATCGCCCCAGATGTGGGTGGGGGATTCGGTAGCAAGATTCAGGTTTACGGCTTCGAAGCTGTTGTAACCCTGCTCTCGAAGGAGCTTAGGAGACCCGTTAAGTGGGTGGAGACACGCTCGGAGAACTATTTGAGCACGACTCATGGGCGCGCGCACGTGGACTACGTCGAATTGGCCGCTAAGAGGGATGGCACAATCCTCGGGCTTAGGGTTAAGACCTACGCCAACCTAGGGGCATATCTCACCACGGCTGCACCAGGTGTGCCCACCATACTCTTCGGTATAATGCTAAGCGGCGCGTACAGGATACCCGCCGTCGAGTGTGAAGTTCACGGCGTGCTCACCAACACCGCGCCCGTGGATGCATATAGGGGTGCGGGTAGACCTGAGGCCACCTATATAGTTGAGAGGATGGTTGACATGCTCGCCCACGAGTTGGGAATGGACCCAGTGGATGTTAGGCTTAAGAACTTTATACCTAAGGATAAGTTCCCCTACACGGTTGCGACGGGACTCCTCTACGATAGTGGTAACTACGAGGAGACGCTTAGGAGAGCCATGAGCCTCGTGGACTATCACAGGTTGAGGGAGAAGCAGAAGCGGCTCAGGGAGCAGGGTAGACTTATGGGTATAGGTGTCTCAACCTATGTTGAGGTGTGCGGACTAGGGCCCTCCAAGGTTGTGCGCTCAACGGGGTTCGGGCTTGGCCTCTGGGATAGCGCGGTTGTGCGTGTCCACCCAAGCGGTAAGGTGAGCGTGTACACCGGCGCCCATCCACACGGTCAGGGTGAGGAGACAAGCTTCGCGCAGATTGCTGCCGACGAGCTTGGCGTACCATTCGAGGACGTTGAGGTGGTGCACGGCGACACCGCGATGACCCCGTTCGGGATGGGCACCTACGGTAGCAGGACCCTCCCAGTTGCGGGGATGGCCATAGTGGGCGCCTGCCGCAAAGTTGTGGAGAAGGCTAAGAAGATCGCCGCGGGTCTACTCGAGGCCAGGGAGGAGGACGTGGTGTGGGAGCACGGCAAATTCTATGTTAGGGGTGCACCCGCCAAGTATAAGACCATACAGGAGGTTGCTCTGGCCTCGTACACAGCTGAGAATCTTCCCCCCGGCGTGGAGCCCGGCTTAGAGGTCACCCACTTCTACGACCCCACAAACTTCGTGTACCCATTCGGAGCCCACATATGCGTGGTGGAGGTTGACCGTGAGACTGGGGAAGTTAAGATACAGAAGTATGTGGCTGTGGACGATTGTGGGAACCAGATCAACCCGATGCTCGTGGAAGGCCAAGTTCACGGTGGAATAACCCAGGGGCTCGCTCAGGCGCTGTACGAGGAGGCGGTCTACGATTCGCAGGGTAACCTCCTAACACAGAGCCTTAACGACTACGCACTACCAACCGCACTCGAGGCCCCATCCTATACGACGGACTACACGGTCACACCCTCACCAGTCACACCACTGGGCGTGAAGGGCGTGGGTGAAACAGGAACAATAGCCGCCACACCCGCAGTTGTGAACGCCGTGGTCGACGCCCTCGCACACCTAGGAATAAAACACCTAGACATGCCCCTCAAACCCGAAAAAATCTGGAAAGCCATCAGACAAGCCGAATCAAAACAGACCACCACAAGCTAACACCCTTTTTATGAGTGAGCTACCCCGCCCTAAAGGGCGGAGCTTCCTGTATCATCGCCCCACCTTGCCTACCCCTACCCACCAACCCTAGGGATGGGAGGGGGAGGTATTGGGTGGAGTTCCTCAGGCACAGCGGGTGGCACCCACCCTGCCCTTCTTGAAAGAACAAGGGAAGCGTTAAGGTCTCTATCCAAGGTGAACCCGCAATACGGGCAGTGAAACACTCGGTCCTCCAAAGTCAGGTCTCGATTGATTCTTCCACATAAAAAGCACTCACGCGACGAGTTGTACGCGGGAACAGCGAGCACGCCTCTCCCCTGTTTCCGGAACTGCCACTCCAAGATTCTTCTTAGCTCGGAGAACGCGGAGTCGTAAAGCCGAAGCCTCCTCCTTCTGGTTTCACCCCTCCGAATCAACCCTCGACGTTCAAGTCCTCTAGAACTAGCAGGTCGTACTCCGCTGCGAGTAGAGCGCCGAGCTTAAAGAACAAGCCGCGCCTGAAATCCTTTACATATTCGTGCTCCTTAGCAAGCCTCCGCTTCGCCTTAAACCAGTTCTTGGAAAATTTCTTCTTCCTTGAAAGGCCCTTCTCGAGCAATCGGATTCTGTCTAGGGAGCGCTCAAGAGGTTTGGGGTTCTCGAGGAAGCGCCCATCAAAGAGAGTGACAAGCCTCGCGATCCCCAAGTCCACACCAACCGCCTTCTTCGGCTCACCCGCACACTTCTGCTCATTCGCTGCCTCTTCCCCTTCTACGAGAAACACCACATACATGCGGCCTGAAGGATTAAGCTTGACGCACACCTGGCACACCCACTCCAAGGGAAATCCCTGTGTATTACTATGGTGAAGAAGCCTATTTTGCTTAAGTAGAGCCGAGCCTTCTTTTTCTCTGTGTTTCGACCCTCCCCAACCTTTCTAATATTCGAAAGCCTCCAGCCTGACTGGGGGTAAACCAGAGAGAGGTACCTGTGGGGCTTCTTCACCCTCGGCTTGTTCGCGAACCCCTCGAAGAACCTTTGGCGCGCCTGACAGAACCTCTCGGCGACCTGCTGGGCGACCTGGGAGTGTAGAGCTTGGAACTCTGGGTCCCGCTTTCTTAGGTCCAAGGCGAGCTGCCTAAGCTCATTCCTACCCATAGTGTGCTTGTTTTTCTTATACTCTTCCTCTTCGACGTGCAAGAGCGTATTGTACAGTTTGCAGGCGGCTTCGAGCTGGGTTTGTAACACCCCCGCCGTTGTCTTCGACGAGTACGCTCGGAATCGGTAAGCCCTTACACCCACGTCAGCAACTCCCCCGCACACGTATTTATTCTTTCGAATCCCCGCCTTAAAAGGCGAGGTTTTGGAATCTTTATAAGCTCTATTCAAAGATGGACGCTGAAACGAGCCTAAACTGGGCTAGTCTAGTTCTATCCAACGTAAAAAGGCTACTAGGTGAACAGGCGAGTAACAAGCCGTGATGGGACTTAGGTTTGTAGGCTGTGAACCACAGTTGGTTTCCCGCCTAGGGGTCGGGGTGGCCCTCCTAGTTAAATATGGTTTGACCCAATGATGGTGCGCTCAAGGGTTTCAGCGCTGGGTTTTTTCTTGAATTGGTAATTGGTGTTCGCCCACCCCTCTCTATCTTTGTTGGGGATGACATCCCTGATCGCTGGGTTTATGAACAGTTAACATAGGTATCAGCCACAATTCTTTGTTTGAGGATGTCCGAGTGACGGTTTTTTCACTGTTGGTGACTGCGATTACCACCTCGATCAGGGCACCACCCTTTACTCGATTGTGTCGATGGTGTCCGGATAACGCTTTTCCAGGCTTGGAGGCCACCCACACCCTAATCCGGACACTATCTTCAAAGCAGCACAAGGTTAAAATGCTGGTTGGTCTCTTTAGGATCGTATCTGGTTTGCGAAACTCCAGAGCTGAGCCCCACGCTCGGCGTGCACAAAACCCGAGAGCTTCAAAATTTGTGTTTAAGTCGTCTTTAGTTGTGCTGGTTATGCTTGTGTTTGTCTTTAACGGTTACACTCACCTGAATGTGCAGATGGTTAACGCCCAAGCCACGACGGGGTCTCCACAATATGTTTACTATAATAGCAGCGATACTAAACTCGATGAATCGTATCGGGCGCAGTCCGTGATGCTTAGCAACCCCGAGATAAACGCGTGGCTCACCCACAATCACATCCACAAGTCTTTGCTTCTCCCATACGTAACCATGATTCCCGTCGGGGGGAACCCCTATGACTACTCCCAGGGTAGCGTGACGATAAACTCAACGACCTACGCCATCTACTCATACGAGCTTCCGAACGGCACAGTAATATCTTTTTGGGTCCTAGGAAACAATATGGTGAGAGCTTACACCTACCAGTCAACACCAAACGTGGTATTCAGTGTTGGCGGAAGCTCGTAGGTGAAATTGGCGCAGGCCGCCAACTCAAGTCAAGTCATAGGTTCAACTTCGCCTTACTCAAACCAAGTCCTTAATGGGGCTACATAGGATTCGGTGGTTTTCGGCGACCTCAGTTCTACTCCGGTCGGGGTTGCTCCACGAATACTTGCTGGGAGTACGGCAACTGGTTGGGTGTATCAAATTATGATTGGACGGGTCAGGTACCCTCAAACCCGTATTTTCTACAAGGCATCATAGCCTATTGGGGTGGACACGCCACGGCACCGAATTACTGCAATGGTTTCCAACATAACTGTTTGGTCTTTATGTTCGCGGATGATTCCCCGTCTCTAGAGCCTTACGCTACGGGAATCGGCGACTTACCAAGCGGGTCTCAGCTTAACTTTTATTGGCTTACACCGCGAGCTAATGCCGCCAACTAGTGGTGTTGAAGACTGTGTGGTCGTGCTTCAAATTTCAGATAGTTCGACGGGTGTGTCTACTAAATATAGCGTGTGCTTCCCTGTCAGTCATTATGTACAATTTTTAGAAGAAAGACCATCAATAGCAACGTCTAGTGGCAATGTAATTTTTGAAAACCCACAGTTTGGTAAACATTCATTTACTGCTTGGGCCTACGACGCTAGCGGGACACAAAGACCTCTCAACTAGGTTACTTGGAGAATCGATATGATAGATTGTTACGGTAACTACTTGGTAACCTCCACCGATTTGAGTAATTACGCAAGCTATTCTTCTTGGAGTAACTCATGGGTGGCGTCTTCCACCTGTTAATAATAGGTTTATATTTGATTTAGTGCTATAGTGTGTGATGTATAATGCGTAGAAAACTATTAACTCGGAGGCATTTGGTGTTGCTTTAGCTCTCTCTTGCTCTAATCATAGCAGGTGCTTCGTTGTTGTCTGTTACTAAAATTGTAATAATTGACAATGTGCCAGAATATTTGCTTCATCCATCCCAAAATTTATCTCTTCCTAACCCAATTTTTGCATATTCTGTCACCGTTAAATACGTCCACCCCTATGAGTGGGCTTATTCGATTCTGTTTCTCGGTGTTTTCTTGTTTTCGTTCGAAGCGTTTAGGTATTTCAGATTACGGAGTGTTAGCGGGTAGCACCAGTAGCGAATCTTTAAATCCACAGGCATCCTGAAAGTGTCTGGATAAGTGTTCACATTTGTCATCTTTATTGCGTATACCGGTACATGAACAATTGTAAGAAGTCTAGGGTGGGTTCGAAGAGCGTTTTCCTGGTTGATGTTGTTGAGCACTCTTGTTATATCCTCGGGGTAGCCCCGAATCACCCAACAGAGCTACCAAGCTCAAAGGCGTGTACGCTTAGTTGTTGAACACGACCCGTGAGGATCACGGCGTCACAGCGCCACGGACTCCTATCCGTGTGTATAATCGGGTTTCCGAGACGCCTCCTTCTCAGTCTTCGGAGGAACATGGGAGCGTTCTGTGTTGTTCGGGTGAGTGATACACCAAACCAGATTGGCTGCCTAGTTTGTGCGTCCACTGCTACCCAAACCTACAGTGGTTGCCCAACGCACTACACCACGGGTCAACCGAGATAACGGGGCGCTCGCTCGATGTAGCCTCGAAGCGGAGCTTTCCCCAAACCTTCTTCGCTTAATCCTCGACGACTTTGAGATTTGGAGAGTATCTTAAAGGGTCCCGAGGCTTTTCTGAGGCTCAACCCAACGGCGTAGAGCAAAACCGCAACTAGCTTGAGTAGAACCTCCTTTCCTCACAAAGACATTAAATTTTTGGAGAATGTTAATATGTGCCCACGTTGTGGGCGTCACGGTCACAAATTTCAATTGTTCACCCAAAACTTATGGCTTATGTGGACAGCATCCTTTGTTCATCGTAAGTTTTTTTAGATCGTTTAGGATTCTCTGATTATGAAGCCGAGGCTGAGCTGTTTTGAGGTAGTGTTGCCTTTTAAGGTCCCGTTCACAACGAGTTTTGGCACCCAGAGTGAGCGTCACGCCCTCCTGTTCACACTTGAGGCAGACGGGGTTGTAGCCTACTCTGAATGTGTGACGGATGTTGGACCGCATTATAGCTACGAGGATAACCAAACAGCCATGCATATTATAAGAGAGTATCTAGCCAAGTTCATTGAGGATTTACCCGACCCCAAAGTCTTCCTCGAGTGCTCTGAGGCGGTTAAGGGCCACAATATGGCGAAAGCCGCCCTCGAAATGCTCCTATGGGACTACCACAGCAAGCTCTCAGGGAAACCAATACACGAATACATGGGTGGAAGTAAGGGGTACGCGGATGTTGGTATATCCATAGGGATGGATAAGGTTGAGAAGGTGGTTGCGAGGGTGGGTGAGGCCATTCAGCGGGGCTACCGTAGGGTTAAAGTAAAAATCGAGCGTGGAAGAGAACACGAAATACTTGGTGCAATCCGTGAGGTATACCCGGAGATACCGCTAACCGCGGACGCCAACTGCGACTATAGAATAAAGGACATAGAGATCCTAAAATCGCTCGACAGATATAACCTAGTGTACTTGGAGCAACCATTGGACCACGACGACCTAGTCGACCACGCCAAGCTCAGAAAGCAGATATCCACCCCAATCTGCCTCGACGAGTCCATAACTTCACCAGACAAGGCTCGAAAGGCCTTCGAGATAGGTGCAGCAGACGTGGTAAACATCAAGCCTGGACGCGTCGGCGGCCTCACCAACTCACTTGAGATAGCCCGGATAGCGAGGAGTCAGGGGGGACACGTGTGGGTTGGTGGAATGCTTGAGACAGGGGTAGGGAGGGCGTTCAACGTTGCCCTCGCAAGCCACACCCTCGTGGACTACCCAGGAGACACCTCACCCAACGACAAATACTTCGAGCAAGACATAGTCAAAAACCCGTTCAAAATGGTTGACGGGAGAATCAAACCCAACACGGGCCCCGGAATAGGGGTGGATGTAGACCTAGACTACCTACTCAAAGTAAGCACAAAGATGACAAGAATAGTTTAAGCAATAAAATCCGA
>Ga0070737_10005333_pt1 | contig 12354 bp, 9 predicted proteins | sample Coa_R1_10_FD_66438 | JGI IMG/M metagenome (GOLD analysis project Ga0070737, IMG submission 66438) | Surface soil microbial communities from Centralia Pennsylvania, which are recovering from an underground coalmine fire - Coalmine... | ecosystem: Environmental > Terrestrial > Soil > Unclassified ... | reverse complement strand
GGGAGATGAAGGCGCCGAGGGCGTCGTCGATGGCGACGTCCCTTCGCTGGTGGGTCTTCGTTGGGCCCTCACTGGCTTCCCGTCGGATGACGGTAAGGGACCTGGCGATTGTGAGGGTACGCCGGGTCCAATCGACATCGGACCAGCGCAGGGCGCACAGCTCTCCGCGGCGAGCGCCTGTGACCGCTGCGAGGACGATCGCCGCGGCAAGCACGGAATCCTCTTCCTGGGCGGCGGCTACCAGATGCTGAACCGCTTCTGTAGAAGGAGCCGTTGCTGCGTGACGGATGGTCCGTGGTGGCGAAGCCCGCTCCGCGGGGTTGCTTGCCAGCCAATCCCACTTTACGGCCCGTCGTAAGGCGGCAGAGAGTATGGCGTGATGACGCCGGACGGATGCAGGGGAGAGCCCTCGGGCGAGCAGCGATAGATAGAGGTCGTCGAGATGGCGGGCCGTGAGTCGGTCGAGACGGACGGACCCGATGGCCGGCAGGATGTTGCGGTCGACGCTGCGACGGTGCTCGCGCATGGTTCCGGGGGAGTGTGTAGGCTCGATGTCGTCGAGCCAGCGGGTGAGCAGGTCGCGTACGCTGCCACTGTGCTTGGTGTTGGCCTGCCTTCGCTCGACATCGGCGACGAGCTTGCTCAGCGCGCTCTCGGCCTGGCGCCTGGTGCCGGTGAAGTTGCGCGACAGGTAACTCGGCCGGTTGCGGCTGTCGCGGCCGGTGTATACCCGCAGCTTCCACTTACCGCTGCCGGGTCCACCCCATTCGGTGAGCGACCCACGCATTTCTTGTTCGCCGACGAGTATATGTCCAAACGTATGTCCAAGAGGTGCTATTGTCACATGTAGTAGGGACAAAAGAGCAGGTCAGGCCCGAGTAGCTCAGCCGGCAGAGCAACGCACTCGTAATGCGTAGGTCAGCGGTTCGATTCCGCTCTCGGGCTCTCGAAGGTTTCCGAGCTCAGAGGGCTGGGACAACGGTTGGCGGACGTGACTACTTCAACCATCTGAGGGCTTCGCGTCCCCGTGGCGTCCTCGCAGGCGCTATCGGTCTGTCGGCGCGGCCCTGACGCCGAGGTCGCGGCTACACGGCGGTCGGTTGGCGCCTGGTCCGGAACTCGGAGTGCTAATCGAGCAGGCCCGGGAGTAGGCGCAGGCGCAGCTCTCCGGTAGTACTCCGGTCGAGGACTTCGGCCAACAGTGGGGGAACGTCGTCGTCGCCGATGATCAGGTAGTCACCAGGCCTGGGGACCATCGGTATCCTGGCGTGGCTTTTATGGCCGTGGACTACGCCGGGTTCGTACTCCTATGTCCTCCACCCAAAGCTCGACGGGGGTTCGGCCGTCGTCACGGTCTCCATTCCAGGTCGACGGCTTGTCGGGCAGCCAGCGGTAGTTTTCGTCGTGGACCACGAGCAGTTCGGCGCCCGTGCGAAACCGCTCGACGACGTCGGGTATGCCCTCGGCGAGCGAACATAGGGAAGGGGACGGATCGGTGTTTGGACCTCTGGGACCGTCCCGACATCAAGATGCGAGCCAATCGCCGCCATGGCAGGCTGGTCGTGCCTTCGCGTCGTCCGCCGACCCTTGACCCCGGCTCGGCTGTTCGAAGGGGCCTGGGGCCCTTCTGGGCCATCGGCGACCCTGCGTGGCGCCCGCGCGGGCGTGGCGCCCAGAGGCGCCTGGTCGCGGGCCTTTGCGTCTTTGGCATCTCACCGAGGCTCATAACCCCGGCCAAGTCGAAGCAGCACCGCCTCGCCGCGCGACGGCCTGTCCGAATGGACCGGGTATGTAGACCCCCAGCGGCTGGGATCCTCAGACGGCCACGAACCTGCCCGCGGCTTGGGGCACGAGTCCCGAGTGCCCTCCGGCCACATCTCGGCGTCTGCCACCGCGTCGGCCAGGGAATAGAAGCCGACCAGCCCGCCGAGGCCCGGCACCGTCGTGACCTCCCGCCTCGGTAGCGGCGCGCTTTGGAGGCCCATGGCAAAACTGGGATCACCGGTCACGATTTAGGCGGAGTGGCGGACGATGGTGCAGGGGTGCTCACAGGTGGCCATGGTGCCAGCCTGAGCCGCCCCGGGCAGTGGCGCCCGCTCGCGGGGGCGGCGAGGTTGCAACATTCCGACTCGCTGAACTGCCGCTTTGCGACCTCGGCTCAGCCAACCAGCGCCGGCAGGGCGCCGGCCCACTCGGCCAGGGTTGCTTCGGTGCTTGGTGCCAGGACAAGACCGAGCCATCCCTCACCGGATGCTCACAGTTTCTTAAACGAAGCCTGACAACACAGTTCGATACCTACAGGCATGAGGAAACTCATTGTTCTCGTCGCCGCAGCAGCCCTCGTAGCCGGCTGCTCGGGCGTATCGGCCTCTCCGACTGCGGGTCCCGCGCCCTCTCTCGCTACCTTGAATAGTGGTTCCACTTCCACACCGTCGCCTTCGACCCCAACTTCCGGCGGGTTCGGGATCCATGTGGCCGGTGCCCATCTCATCGACGACCAAAGCGGGGCTGTGGTGCAACTGCGAGGGATCAACCAGATGGCCGGCGTCGGCTGCACCCGCACCGGTCGGCAGAGTGGCATCGTGTACGGCCCGACCGACCCTTCGTCGCTCACGGCGCTCGCCGCGTGGCACGTGAACGCGGTCAGGATAACCACTAACGAGGACTGTTGGTTGGGGATCAACGGCGTCCCGGCGGCCACCAGCGGCGCCGCCTACCGAAGCGTACTCACCGACTACGTAGATCTGCTCACCTCTCATCACTACTACGTGATCTTCGACCTGGCCCTTAACGCGCCCGCAACCTTCGTGTCCCAGGCGGAGCAGCCGATGGCCGACGCCAACCATGCAGTCAGCTACTGGACTTCGGTGGCAGAAACCTTCAAGGGCAATCCTGCCGTCATCTTCGAGCCCTATAACGAGCCGGACATCACCACTTCAAACACCGACGCCGCCGACCCCTGGGTCTGCTGGCTGCAAGGCTGCGAGGCTACCGAGGTGTCCACCGCTCGGCATGTTTCCCAACCCGGACAGTGGCGTATCGCTGGGATGCAACAGCTGGTCGACACCATTCGTGCCACCGGCGCTTCCAACGTGATCACCCTGTCGGGCCTGGACCTCGCGGCCGACTTGTCAGGAATCCTCACTCACCTGCCCGCCGACCCCGACCACCAGTTGGCCGCCACCTTCCACAACTACGGGCAGTCCGCCTCGCAGAACGGCGGTTGCGGCCCGTCGTGCTGGGACACGACCATCGCCGCGGTGGCAGGCCACATGCCGGTCATTACCGACGAGCTGGGTGAGCCTGACTGCCAGACCTCCTACGTGACCGAGTACATGGACTGGGCCGACGCCCACGGCGTCTCGTACCTACCGTGGGGCTGGGAGCTGTGGGGTTGCACCAACCACGCCTATGGGTTGCTGGAGACCTGGTCGGGTACGCCGAACGCCTACGGTCAGGCGTTCCTCACCCACTTCACGGCCCGGGCCTCACAGACCTGAGCCGTCGCCGGGGGGCCATGAACGCGAGCCCGCCGAGCCGAGCCGAGTCCGAGCCGAGCGCCCCCGGCAGGACTCGAACCTGCGACGCACGGTTTAGGAAACCGACGCTCTATCCTCTGAGCTACGGGGGCACGGGGGCTCGGGGGCTCGGCTAGCGGGCCCGTAGCGGACCGCCGGGACCGACCTGACGACGGAAAGGGTAGCCCGACCCGCGTCGGTCCGCAGCAACCCCGGCTCGACCTTCGGCAAGGGAATGGCCTTTCAGGCGGCGGTGCCGGAGGCGAGCGCCGACTGGCGACCATCCCCGGGCGCCACACGGTCGGGCCGGACAACCTCGGGCAGGGTGGGGCCCGGTCCTGAGGGATCGGCGACCGCGACGGCCGCGACGACGGGCACACCTTCGGGCAGCCACGCGACCGCGCCGGGGGGAGTGTGGAACAACCAGAGGGAGAGCTTTCGAAGCGAGTCCCAGTCGCCGTCCGCCACCCGCAGCGAGAGAGGGGCGTCCGGCTCGGATGGCGCCGACACGACCTGCATCGTGACCGCACCGGCGCCTGGGAAGAGGACCTCGACCGCCGTGCCGGTCCCGACATCGCCGGGCGGGGTGGTCCTGAGGCCGTCGAATCGGACTGCTGCGCCCCCGACCGACACGTCGAGCAGCGTCGCAGGCGCCCCCTCTACGAGGACCGGGGCGACGAGCGGGATTCGGGGGGCGTTCCTTCGCGACGTGGCGTAGCGTCCGGAGCGGATACGCCGAACGCCCATGAGGAGGACGAACCCCGCCAGCGCCAGCCAGAGGCCCGAGGCCGCGGTGGACGGGGCCGAAGTGTGCCAGGGGACCAGCTTGGCGGCACCGGCGATCGCGTAGCCGACAACGGCGTAGGCCACCGCGATCAGGACCCAGATGATCCCCGGCGCCCGGCCCCTGGCCCGTCGGTCGGCCCCTCCCTTGGGGGTCACGGAGAAGTCCAGGTTCTTGCGCGTCACGAGCCACCAGGCACACGCCAAGCCCACCGGCACCCGCATGACCCGCAAGGCGAAGGCTGTCGACCAGCGGATGTTCTTGCGCAGGAGCCGCTTGGCCCCCCACAGCCGGAGGCTGAACATGATGAGGAAGGCACACGTGAACGCCAGCGGGCTGGCGGTGGAGGTTCGGGCGCCGCTTAGCAGGACGGCGACGGGGACGGCGAAGACGACCAGGGTTGCAAGGCCTTCCAGCCACCACAACGTCCCCATGAGGTACTCGTGGAAGTTCCGCCAGGACATCCACCTCTTGGCCGCCCACAACCGTTCCCTGACCAGGATCTGCATTGCTCCCATACCCCACCTGCGGCGCTGGACGAGGTACTGGGCCGGTGTTTCGGGGGCGAGGCCGACGGCGAGCGTCTGGTGGTGGTAGACGGTTCGCCATCCGGCGCGGATCAGGTTCAGTGTGGTGTGGAGGTCCTCGGTGATCGTTCCGGTCGCCACGCCGCCCACCTCGCGGAGGGCGCTGACGCGCAAGAGAGAGGTGGAGCCGCACCAAAACGGCCCTGCCTCGGCGTGGTGGCGAGCGGGCATGAGCACGTTGAAGAACAGGCCTTGCTCGCCGGTGAAGCCGTCGTCGTCGAAGGCGCCCTGGTTGTAGAAGGCCTGGGGTCCCTGCACCAGCCCCACCCGGGGGTCGTCGAACCAGGGGAGCGTAGCTGTGAGGAAGCTCGGCAAGGGGACGTGGTCGCAGTCGAGCACGGCCACCAGGTCCGCCCCGCCCGTTCCGCTCCGCTCCTCCTCATTGAGCAGGGCGAGGGCGTGGTTGATGTTCCCGGCCTTGGCGTCGTCCCGGCTTGCCCGGCGCACGTAGCGGGCGCCGAACGCGGCGCACATCTCGGCCACCCAGGGCCGGCCTCCGTCGTCGAGGACCCACGTGTCGTGCGCCGGTTCGAGGTCGCACGCCGCGGCGACGGTGGGTGCCAGCACTTCGCGCGGCTCGTTGTAGGTGGGGATCAGCACGACCACCCTCGGGGTGAACGCGCCGCGTCGCTGCGGCGGCGGTTGCCCGTCGATCGTCCAGAGCGTGACCGTCTTCAGGAGCAGCCCGGCGAGCGGGAGCGCTTCGAAGGCGACCAGGCACCATGCCACCACGTGCCCCGGCCCGGGCGGGAGGGTGAACGCCACACGCCACGCGAGGTAGGCGAGAAGCGCGGCTATGGCGGTCAGGCCCCCGAGGCGGGCCATGCGCTTGGAGCGGGGGTCCTCGGGGCGCGGCGTACCGAGCTGGGAGGCCCACGCTGCGACGGCGGGCGCATCTCGCTTCCCAGCGCGTGAGATCACCGTGGACGTATCGGTTCGCCGACCGCCGACCTGAAACGCGGGGCAGCCGAAGGGCCCGTCGACGGCGAAAAACCGTAGGTTGGCCGACATGGAAACGCGGGTGATCAGGGTGCACACCGGATCGCGCCGGTTGGCCGATCTCACGGGCGAGCTCGAGGCTTTCTGCGAGGACAAAGGCGACGGGCTCTGCTCGGTGTTCGCTCCCCACGCCACCGCCGGCCTGGCGCTCATGGAGATGGGCTCGGGCTCGGAAGCCGACCTCGAGGAAGCCCTCCTACGCCTGCTGCCGCGCGACGGGCGGTACCGCCACGCCCACGGCTCGGCCGGACACGGTGCCGACCATTTGCTGCCTGTGCTGGTGCCGCCTTCGCTGGTGGTGCCGGTGCTCGGAGGACTGCCGCAGCTCGGGACGTGGCAGCGGCTGGTGCTCGTAGACACCAACGCGGACAACCCTGACCGGCAGGTGCGGTTCAGCTTCCTCCCCGCAAACGGGGGGTGAGAAAGGCGGGCAAACGGGGGGTGAGAGAGGCCGCCGGCTGGCGAGGCGGAGGGTGTCAGGCGGCGGGTGAGGAGGCCGCGAGGGCGGCAGTCGCCAGCTCCTCCAGGGAGGCCGCTAGGTGGCCGAGGAAGCGTTGCGGGTCGCCCATGACCTCGGGCGCGGTGATGAGCCCCATGCTCATCGAACCGGCGTAGCTGTAGACCGTGAGGTTGAAGTTGGACGGAGGAACGGTCACCGCGAAGGAGATCCAGTCGGATACCTCCACGTCGCCGAACCAGCGGGTCTCGCGGGGCCCGGCGACGTTGGCGGTGGTCACGTTGTTGACCGTCCGGGGGAGCAGGTAGGCCAGCCGTCGCTGGAAGAACGGCGAGAGCCGGCAGCTGTACTCGGTCCAGCGCAGGGCCATCTCCAGGCCGGTCGCCCTGCGCAGATCCACGCCGAGCCGGCAGCTGTCGTTGGTCGAACGCAGGCACTCGAGGGGGTCGGCCTGCTCGGAGTGCAGTCGCACCGTCGTCGGGGTGATGCGGTTCCCCCAGCGGCGCTCGAAGCTGCCCGCGTCCGCTCCCACCCCGAAAACGGCGGTCGCCTCCGCTGCGGGCTCCCCCCTCGCCAGGAGCTCTCTCCGGACCGCCATGGCGACCACAGCGTGGAGGACCCCGTTGATGGTGCTCCCGGTCGCGTCGGCCACCTGCTTGAACGATGCGAACGGCAGCGAAGCCGAGGCGCACACCCGCGCCGCCCCGCAGCGCGTGTTGCAGAAGTTGCGCCGGCAGCCTACGAACGGGGCGGTGGTGGGATGGGAGGCGCGAAAACGGCGCCCCCGGCGGTGGGCGGCGACGGCGTCGACGCAGAGGCGGGCGAGACCCGCGAGCCAGCGGGGCAGGTCCGCGACGGCGAGCGCCAGCAGGGTCCCCGGCCCGGCCGAGCGCGTCCGCTCACCAGTGGCCGAACCCCGCCGTGCCGAGGGCCCCACGGGCGTCCCCCGGTCGGGAGTGGTTACGGCGAGGAACGTGTTGCGGGCGGCGAGGCCGTCCATGATCGAATGGTGGACCCTGGCGACCACCGCCTGGCGCCCACCTTGGAGCCCGTGGACGAGCGTCAAGGCCCACAGGGGCCGGGAGCGGTCCAGTCGGTTCTCGGCCAGCCGGGACGCCAGGGCGTCCAGTTCCTGCCGCCCCCCCGGCGGCGCAAGGGTCACCTCGGAGAGGTGGGAGTCGAGGTCGAAATCGGGGTCGTCGACCCAGAACGGGCGGGCGAACCCGGGGACGAACACCGCCTTCTGCGTCGAACGGGCGACGATCCCGAGCCGGCCGGCGATGGCCTCCCTCAGCTCGGCGAGCTCGACGGGCCGGCCCCGTGCCGAGGTGTCGAGCACCAGCACCTTGAGCGTGTGCAGCGGCGTTTCGGGCGTCTCCATGTGCAAGAAGACGGTGTCGACACCCCGGGCGCGCTCAGGAAGACCCCGGCGCCCGGGCCCGCCCCAGCGCCCCGTCCGTTTGCTCACGCCGGCTCGCCGGCTCCTTCCAGCGCTGCCTGGCGGGCCCATCCGTAGTCCGGTTTGCCCGACGGGGACCTCTGTATGGCGTCCACGGTGACAAGCCCGCGGGGCACCTTGTAGCCGGCGAGGTGCCGGCGAGCCTCGGCCTGCAGCGAGTCAAGGTCTGGTGAGGTGCCCGGCTGGGGCGCCACGACGGCGACCACGCGCTCGCCCCACACCTCGTCCGGCACTCCCACAACCAGGGCGTCGTGGACGTCAGGGTGGCCGCGAAGAACCTCCTCGACCTCCTCGGCGTAGACCTTCTCCCCGCCGGTGTTGATCGAGCTGGAGTCGCGTCCGAGCAGGACGACCTTGCCGTCGGACTCGACGCGGGCCCAGTCGCCCGGCAGGACCCACCTCACGCCGTCCACCTCTATGAAAGTCGCTTTGGTCTTGGCCTCGTCCTTGTAGTAGCCGAGCGGGATGTGTCCGCGCTTGGCGAGGCGGCCCACCACGCCTGAACCGGGTTCCACGCGGCGCAACTCCTCGTCGAAAACGCAGGTGCGCTCGTCGACGGCGAACTCGCCGGCGTCGGAGCGGGTTCCGGCCACCCCCGTCTCGGAGGAGCCGAAGGCGTCGATGATGATCACGTTGGGCAGCAGCTTGGATATGCGGGCCTTGGTCGAGGCGGACAGGATGGCGCCGCCCGACGAGAAAACGATGAGCGACGAGGTGTCGAGCTCCCCCCGCCGCTCCAGCTCGTCGAGCAGGGGCCGGGCCATGGCGTCGCCCACCACGGTGATGACGTTGATCCTCTCCCGGGCGACGGCCTCCCACGCCTCCGCCGGGTCGAAGCTCCCGGGCGAGAGCAGCACCACCTTGCCCCCCCCGAACCATGTTATGAACGCCCCCCAGTGGGCGCTCACGTGCATCAAAGGCGGGGCGCACAGCTGCACCAGCGGGAAGTCCGTGACGCGTTCGGGCAGCTCGTCGGGAGAGGTGATCGGGCCCTTGTTCATGAGCGGGTCACCGCCCCCGAGGGCGGCGAAGAAGATGTCCTCGTGGCGCCACATCACCCCTTTCGGCATCCCCGTGGTCCCGCCGGTGTAGGCCAGGTAGATGTCGTCGTCCGACCTTCCCTCGAAGCGCCGGCAGGGGTCCGAGCCGGCGAGCGCCTCCTCGTAGTCCGGCCAGTCGGCCGGCGTGCCGGTAGCGTCGTCCACGCAGAGCAGGGTGTGGATCTTCCCGGTGCGCACCGCTTCGACGACCGGCGCGAACTGGCGGTGGGCGATGACCGCGACGAGGTCGGCGTTGTCGTAGAGGTAGGCCAGTTCACGTTCCACGTAGCGGTAGTTGACGTTCACCGGGACGGCTCTCAGCTTGAACGCGGCGAGCATGCCCTCCAGGTACTCGGTCCCGTTGAACAGGTGCAGGCCCACGTGGTCGCCGGGACCTACGCCCCGGGCGGCCAGCCAGTTGGCGAGCCGGTTGGCCCGCTCGTCGAGGCCGGCGTAGGTGAGGCGGCGCGCCGGGGTCACCAGCGCCTCGCGGTCAGGCACCTTGTCCGCGACCCGTTCGAAGAGGTGGGAGAGGTTGAAGCTCACCTGGTCCCCCCGAAGGGGTCCTCGACCGGGGTGGGATCGCCGAGGTTGCTCTCCTTCATCAGCTCCCGGAGGGCGTCGGGGACGGCGTCGGCGATCGCCCACGGATCGGGGACCAGATCCGGGTCGACGTGGACACCGAAGTCCACCCGGTCGCAGTAGGACAAGACGGTGGTGTTCACGCCCATACCCTCCAAGATGATGGAGCACGGGTATATGCCGAGCACGCGCGCCCCGCTGGCGTAGATCGGCACGGGCGGCCCCGGCACGTTGGAGACGAGCGTGTTGACGCGGAGGGGCATGCGGGTCATGAGGTTGGTGCTGTACGCCGCGCGGATGACCGACGAGATGAGCACCGGCGCCGCCACCTCGCCGATCGACTGGATCTGGCGGGCCCTGACGGCTTGGAGCATCTCCTTGGAGCTCTGGCTCGAGTCGTAGATCTCCCGGAGGCGTGCGACCGGGTCGTCGAGGTGGGTGGCGAGGGAGACGAGCATCGAGCTCACCTGGTTGTCCTGGGCGGTGTTCCCTTCGGCGCGGGTGGAAACCGGCACTGCGCTGACCAGGGGGGCGTCGGGCAGCTGGCCCAATCCGAGCAGGTAGCTGCGCAGCGCGCCGGCTACCAGGGCGAGGATGACGTCGTTGACCTTCACTTGGTGGCACTGCTTGAGGGCATGCACGTCGGCGAGGGCCACCGAGGAGAACGCCAGGCTGCGGCGAGGTCCGACGGTGCCGTTGAAGGGGGTCACCGGGGCTTGGAGTAGCTGACGGTTGGCCGGTTGGCGGACCATGCGGTCGACGATCGTCACGCCGCGTCGGGCGAGGCTCATGGCGAAACGGAGGTTGCGCCGGGGCGAACCGACCATGCGCCTGGCCGCGCCGGCGAGCAGTTCCAGGTCGGAGGGGTCCGGCCCGGCGCTGGTGTCAGCCTCGGGGGGTGTCCGCGGAGGCGGGTCCGGTTCGAGGTCGAGGAGCGCGGTCGCCAGGCTCGCCCCGGCGATGCCGTCGAGGAGGCAGTGGTGGTACTTCATGAGAAGGGCGACCCGCCCGCCGGCGAGCCCCTCCAGCAGCCACAGCTCCCAGAGGGGCCGGCGCCTGTCGAGTTGGATGCCGAGGAGCGTGCCGGCGAGCTCGGCGGTCTCTTTCGCCCCGCCGGGGGAGGGCACCGCGACGCGCCTGACGTGTTGGCGAACGTCGAAGTTGGGGTCGTCCACCCACACGGGGCGGTCCAGGTTGCCGGGTACCTCGCGCAGCTTCCAACGGAACTTCGGCGCGAAGTCGAGACGCTCCTCGATCCTCTCCACGAGCGCCTCGAAGCTGAAGCGGGAGCCTTCGGTCTCGAGGATCGTCAGGCCACCCACGTGCTGGTGCCAGGAGGGCGTCTCGAGCGACAGGAACAGGGCGTCGGTGCCGTTCAGCCTCTTCATGGTCTCGCTCCCTATCGGTCAGGTGCCGGCCGCCACGCCGGCTGCCAGAGTGGACATTTCGACAGCCCGGGCGCCGGTCCTGCGCATGTCGCCGTGAAGCCCGTTGTGGAGGAAGGCGAAGGAGACGCCGCTTGCGGGGTCCGCCCACCCGACCTGCCCGTGGGCGCCGGCGTGGCCGAACGCCCGTGGCGAGCAGAGCGCCCCGAAGCAGGCGTAGCGCAGGACGTGCTTGCCGTCGTCGCCGGCGACGACGAGGCCCAGCGTCCGGTTGACCGGCACCTGCATCACCGGGTCGACCAGCCGGCAGCGGATGTTGGAGGTGACGTCGCGAAGCGTCGGCTCCGACCACAGCCCGTGGGTGTTGTGCAGCAGCTCCTGGTAGAAAAAGGCGAGGTCGGCGGCGGTCATGATCCCCCCGCCGCCAGGGACCCCCGCGGCGATCGCCTCGGGGCTGGCCAGGTGGCGGGCCGGGTCGTCAACACCGAGCGGGCGGGAGCCGACGGGGGTCGGGGGGGCGATCCCCTCCTGCTCATCGGGGGGGATGCCGAGCAGCCGCGGGAGCCCCATCGGGCGTGTCACCAGCGCCTCGACGGCGTCGCGGAAGTCCCGGCCGTCGAGGCGCTCGATCAGGTCGGCGAGGACCCAATGGGCCGACGAGGGGTGGTAGGCGAAGCGGCTGCCGGGTTCCCACTCCAGCTTCCAGGTCGCGAAGCGCTTCCTCCTCCGCTCGGCGTCGGCGCCCTCCTCGGGATGCATCGGGGCGTTCGGGAACCCCGCCGTGTGCAGCAACAGCTGCTCGATCGTCGCCCGGCCCGGCCCTCCCACCAGCTCGGGGACGAGATCCTCCACGGCGGCGTCCACCGCCAACGAGCCCCGGTCGACGAGCCGCCAGGCGGCGGCGGCGACGATCGGCTTGGTCGCCGAGTAGGCGGCGAAGCGGGTGCTGGTGGTCGCCTCGCCGAACGCTTCGAAGAGCTCCAGCTTGCCGCCGCGGGCGACGGCCACCTGGCATGCGGGCACGGCGCCCTGTTCCACGTAGAGGGCCGCCTGATCGGCCAGGGCTCCCCAGGTGCCCACGGCGGTCCGGCTCATGCCGCGGGCGCCAGGTCCCCCAGCGCCGCGTCGAGGAAGGCCTTTACCTCGCCGGACCACACGTGGCTCACGTGACCTCCGGGGTACCACAGGATGGCCGGCCGCTCCCAGTGCTCCCACAGCTCGAGGGCGTGGCGGGGGGTGGTCACCGCGTCTCCGAGGCCGGCGAAGATGAAGCGCCGCTCGCGCGGGGGGTGGGCGGCGAAGCTGAGGGGGTCGATCAGCCGGTCGACGGCGAGCGCCTCCTCGGAAGCGAGCAGGCCGCTGAGCTTCCGCCCCCGGACGCCGCCCACCCGGCGCAGCTGGTGGGCGAGCAGGCGCGCCAGGCCGGTGACGGGGACGCCCGCCACGACCGTCCCCACCGACGGTTCGAGCCCGGCGACGATGCCCGCCGTGTGGCCGCCGAGGGACACCCCGTAGACGGCGACGTGCGGGGCGCCCTGGCGGC
>Ga0070737_10005330_pt1 | contig 12356 bp, 9 predicted proteins | sample Coa_R1_10_FD_66438 | JGI IMG/M metagenome (GOLD analysis project Ga0070737, IMG submission 66438) | Surface soil microbial communities from Centralia Pennsylvania, which are recovering from an underground coalmine fire - Coalmine... | ecosystem: Environmental > Terrestrial > Soil > Unclassified ... | reverse complement strand
CCCCCGAACCGTCCGGCGGCCGGCAGCAGAGGATGGCCATCGCCAGGGTGCTTGCCATGATGCCGCTCGCCGCGGGCAGGGCCCTGGCTACACCGGCACGGACCAGGGCCGGCGGGCGTCGGGAGCCAGGTCCGGCCAGGGCAGTGGCTCAGCCGTCGTTCGTCGAGGCCAATCACGGTCGCAGCACGAGGCTGGGAGGCCGGCCATCCAGGTCCTCGCCCCAAGCGGATCCCCGGAGCTTCGCCGCTGGAGACGCAGCCTGGCCAAGCAGCTGCCACCATCGGCTCCGAGGCAACGGCCGACATGATCGTGCGGGAGGCGAATGGGAAGTCGGCGACCGCACCAGGCCTGCAGATGGCCTGTGGCCAGGTAGCCTCACCTGTCCACAGGACCAGTGGCTCGCTCAAGTCCTCAGGCGAGGCCGCACGAGCCCACGGCGGGCGGGCCCCATCCGCGACGCCCGAAGGCCTGGGACGCCAAGGCCGCGCCTGCCTGGGAGGTGCCGGGCTGAGCGACCCGCCGAGGCAGGCGGCCTGGAGGGCACAGGGGCGAGACATTGGACATAGGTCGACAGCGTGGAGGAGGCAGTCAGGTCATGGAAGAGCACCAGGATGTGCCGGCACCCGAGGTGGGGAAGCGACGGCGGTTGCGGGAATTGCTCAGCCGTGACGAGGTGCTCGTGATGCCAGGTGGCTTCAGCCCGGTGTACGCCAAGATGGCGCAGCTGGCGGGGTTCGAGGCCTTCTTCCTCGCCGGTTCGCAGACGGCGGCGTATGTGTACGGGCTCCCCGACGTGGGGGTGATGGGCCTGGGCGAGATGGCGGACCACGCGCGCCGGGTCGCGGCCAGCTGCGAGATCCCGGTCCTCGTGGATGGCGACACCGGATATGGGAACGCGGTCGGCGTGCACTATGCGGTCCGGGAGATGATCAGGGCGGGCGTGGCCGGTATGCAGATCGAGGACCAGGAGGCTCCCAAGAAGTCAGGGACGAGCGCAGGACGGCGCTTGATCTCGCTGGCAGAGGCGGTGGGCAAGTACCGTGCAGCGGTCGACGCCCGGGACGCCCTCGACCCCGAGTTCGTGATCTGCGCCCGGTGCGACGCGATCGGCGCCGAGAACGCCGGCTTCGAGGAGGCGATCGAGCGTTGCCGCGCCTACGCGACGGAGGGTGGGGTCGATCTGGTGTGGCTGAACTCGGTCCAGACCCTGGAGCAGGTTGGGGAGGCCTGCCGGCACGTGCCCGCGCCGCTGCTCGTGAGCTGGGGTGGGGATGGCGCCTCGCCCAGCTGGGCGGACTTCCAACGTCTCGGGGTCAGGGTGGTCCTGTATCCGGTCGTGGCGTCAAGGGCTGCGGCGCAATTCGCGTGGCAGCTGCTGAACGAGCTGCGGGAGCGTGGCCCGATGGCGCTACAAGAGGCCGAGCGGCAAGCGGAAGCCAGCCGATGGGGAAGGGTGAAGGTGGAGGAGCTGGTGGGGACCCACGAGATCCGTGAGATCGAAGAGCGGTACCTACCTCGTGACCTGCAACGGGACTACGAGCACACCTTCGGGCATCGGCCGGGTGGGGCCTGAAAGGTGAGCGGTCGGCTCGCCCGCCTTGGCGGGCATGACCGCCCTCGTCGGGGCATGGGCCCCATACCTTGAGGAGCGGCGAAGCCCCTCATGGCACCGGACCGGAGGCCGTCCACGCGTGGGGGTTGGTCTGGATGGCGGTCGCGTCGAGGTCGACCTGGAACCGATTGCTGGCGTCAGCCCTAGCCCCGATCCGATCGTCTCAGCTGCGGATCAGAGCCTGGAGGGGACAGGTGACCTCGCCGAGGGGCTGGCCGATCGGGCCACCTCCCTTGGGCGCCCACCCCTCACGCTCGCGGCGACGGGTGGCCAGCCACCGGGGTGCTCCAGCGGTTGCGGCCGAGGGCTCCGAGGCCATGATCGGCCGGGCTCGCCGACCTGGCCCGGCCGGGTCGCCACGGCTCCCCGCGCGGGCAGAAGCCCGGTCGATGAGGCAGGCAGGGCCTCACCGCTCTCCCTGACCGGGGCCAAGCCGACCGCCCGTGGATCTCAAGGCCAGACGCCAGGCCTGGCCAACCGGCCTCGACCCAGGTCGGCAGCGCCGGCTCAGGCTTGCCCACGCCATCGTCCACGGTCCGGCGCCTGATCCGCCAGGCCCGGGCTTGCTATCGCCGGGGCGCGCGACCCAGCCGATGTCTTGACGCCGCCGCGCCCATCCGCGCCCCCTCAACCCTGAGGCTGAGGGCTTCGCCCTCGATCTGACCGACAGCGTGCCGCAAGGGCGACCCATGCCTCCACCGATCTCCAATCGACAGGGCTGCTCGGGGCTCAGTTGTTCCTCTACGACGCCATGCCACCAACCCGCTCACGCTCAGCTACCTGGGCCCAGGGCGGCGCTCCCCTAGTTGGCCACGGCCAGGACGGGCTGCGGCCTCTCCTGGGACGTCCTCGTCGAGGCCGAGACGCTCGCCTCCCAGGTCACGGTCATGCGCGGCGATCCCACCCTCCTCGAACTCCGGTGTCGGTTGCCTCGCAGGGGGCCGTGGCCCTGCCTTCCCAACCGGGATCGTGGGGCACCTGACCGTCCACATCCCCAAGCCATCGGGCTGGGCGCAGGCAGGTGATCCCCTGGCGGTCAGGTCCTGATCACCTGCGCCACCATCCAGGACCTTCCCACCGTACGCGCCTGGCCATCTTGCAGATCCTCCAGATCCTCCGTCCTTACGCGCTCGTCATCGCGGGAGCGTCCCGGCAGCCGCTGCCACCTGGCAGGTCAGGGTAGGGGAAGCCGAGGGAGTCGAGGCCCAGAGGACGGATCGAAGCCAGATCCCCGGCACGATGACGTCGATCACCGAGCGCGCGAGGCGACCGAGCCGACGCCCGGAGGGCCTCACGACCCCACCGGGCCGGGCCGGGAAAGTCGGGCAGGGTCGGTCCTCATCCAGCTCCGAGCCATGTCGCCGACCGGATCCAGCCCCAGCTGCTCCAGCAGCCTCACCCGCCAGTCTCGATACCCTGCCTGGCGTCCTCGTCGAGCCAGGAGGGCGAGGAGTTCCCGCTCGGCCCCGACCGCCCCAGCCGACGCCCAGCGCAACATGGCCTCCCGCCCCCGCTCCACGCGTTTGCGCCAGGTCGAGCTGGGCGGCCCTGGGGTGGAGGCCAGAACGATGGGGGAGATGGACTGGAGACGGCTCGCCAGCCCGTCGACGCCCGCCATCAGCGACACCCGGAGCCGGAGAGAGAGCCCTTCGATCATCGCCAACGCCGAGGCCGCCCGCACCTCCTCGCTCAGCATCGGTGCCTGGCGGCGCATGAGAGCCAGGGAGAGGTGATCCGCCGGCCCGGTCGACGTCTCGGGCGAGCTGACGTCTGTGCGTCCGAGCCCAGATGGGATCTCCCAACGGGGCCGCAGGACACGGGCGCGTCGGGCCGCCACCCATCGCACCTGGTGGGTGAGGAGCCCGAGAAGGCCCGAGAGGTACACCGGACGCCGCGCCGCCAGCTCGGCCACGACCTCGGCTGCCTCTTCGACGACGCTGAGCGCGTCACCGGGCTCGAGCCCGGCCAAGTTCCCCATCGCTCTTCGGCCCAGGCGCTCCGCCTCCAGGCGGTGGCTCACGATCCACTGCCACAGGTAAGCCCGTACCTCCTCAGGCGTCATCGGCCGCTCGGTGACGAGGTCCCGATCCATGCTGCACTCCCCTCTCATGCCGCTGACGACGTGGCTTGGGCCGCGTCGCCAGCCTCGTTGCCGTTGCCGACCATGCAAAGAGCCGGCCATCATAGCAGCACCAGGCCGGTGCGACAAGACAGGTCGAGGCTCTGGTTCCCGGCCCTGGCCCACGGCGGGCGCCCGCCGCCCAACAGCCCCTTCCATCCTCAAGGGCGCGACGTCCTTCTTGACGGCTTTACGGGCCCTCCCTCCCGCGTCATACTGCACACCTGCGGTATGGAGACCCCCCTGCAGGAGTTCCTCCTGGAGCGGCTGGTGGCGGAGGGGAAGGACCCCGTGACGCAGACCCTGGTCCTGGCCGCCGTCGCCGGCCCAGAGCCCTTGGCCCGAGCCCTGGAAGGGGAGGCGGGGACAGACGCCCAGCCGCCGGGCGCGGCCTCTCTCCCAGCACAGCCGGTGCGAGCCTACCTGCAGGAGATCTCAGTCGAGGGGTTCCGGGGCATCGGCCCCCGCGCCACCCTGCGGTTGGAGCCAGGGCCAGGGCTCACGCTGGTGGTGGGCCGCAACGGCTCCGGCAAGTCGAGCTTCGCCGAGGCCCTGGAGGTACTGCTCACCGGCCACAGCCTGCGCTGGGCGGAACGCTCGGCAGCGTGGAAGGAGGGCTGGCGTAACCTCCACCGCCAAGGACGGGTCGAGGTGGAGGCCCGCTTCACCGCCGAGGGGACCCGCGGGGTCACCATCCGGCGTCACTGGGCGGAAGGGGTCACGAAGGTCGAGCAGGGTGAGATCGAGGTCCAAGAGCACGGCCGCCCCCGTTCCGGGCTGGACGCCCTGGGCTGGGATCGCGCCCTGCAGGCTCATCGTCCCTTCCTCTCCTACAACGAGCTGGGCTCCATGTTCGACGAGCCTTCCGACCTCTACGACGCACTCTCCTCGGTCCTGGGCCTGGACGACCTCGTCCGGGCTGGGAAGTGGCTGGCCGATGCCCGCCGGGATCGAGAGCGCTCGATCAAGGCGGCGGCGCAACGGTTGGACCAGCTCCGCCCCCGCCTGGAGGAGCTCGACGACGAGCGCGCTCGCCGCTGCCTGGCGGCGCTGGCGGGCAAGGCTTGGGATCTGTCAGCCCTGGAGAGAGCGTTGCCCGGCTCAAGCGCTGACGGGGACGAAGCCGGCGTCGAGATGATCCTCCACCAGCTGGCGGCGATGACCTGGCCCTCGGTCGACCAGGTCCTGGAGGTGGCCGAGCGCCTGCGCCAGGCCGCCGCGGCCCGAGCGGCCACGGCCGGGACGGACGCCGAGCGGGCCAGCCGGCTGGCCGACCTCCTCCAGCGAGCTCTGGACCTCCACGCTGCGCATGGGGACGAGGACTGCCCGGTGTGCGGACGTCCCGGGGCTCTGAGCGCCGATTGGCGAGCTGCGGCTGAGGCCCAGGTGAGGGACCTGCAGGAACGTGCCCAAGCGGTGACCGAGGCGGAACGTCAGGCTGAGCGGGCACGTCGAGAGGCGGAGGGGCTCCTCGCCGGACCGCCGGCACCCTTGAGCAAAGCCGCCTCGGTAGGTGTCGATGTCGCCTCGGTCCTGACGGCGTGGTCGGCTTGGGCGGCCGCCCCGCTCCAGAACCTCGAGGCGACGGCGGACCATCTCCTGACCAGCTTCGAGCCATTAGAGAAGGCCCTCAGGGCGACGAGGCAGGCGGCCCAGGCAGAGTTGGATCGTCGCGAGAGCGCCTGGCGGCCGCTGGCCTGTGACCTGGCTGAGTGGCTGGGCCAGGCCCGCAACGCGCAACAGGGGCAGAAGATGCTCCCACACCTGAAGGCCGCGGAGCAGTGGCTCAAGGACGTCTCGGAGGAGCTGCGTGGCCGCCGCTTCGAGCCGATCGCGACCCGGGCCCGGGCCATGTGGGAGCAGCTCCGTCACCGTTCGGGCATGGAGCTGATCCAGCCGGTGCTGGAGGGACAGACAACCCACCGCCGGGTCCGGCTCGAGGTTCGGGTCGACGGTCAGGAGGCAACCGCTGTCGGGGTGATGAGCCAGGGTGAGCTGCATTGTCTCGCCTTGGCGCTCTTCCTCCCTCGAGCGCTCCTCCCTGACAGCCCCTTCGGCTTCGTGGTCATCGACGACCCGGTGCAGTCCATGGACCCGGCTCGGGTCGACGGCCTGGCCCGGGTCCTGGAGGAGACGGCGAAGCACCGGCAGGTGGTGGTCTTCACCCATGATGACCGGCTCTCCGAGGCTGTGCGGCGGCTCCGCGTCCAGGCCCGGATCTTGGAGGTCACCCGCCGCCCGGGCTCCCAGGTGGAGGTCAAGGAGCAGCTCGAGCCGGTCGCCCGGTTGCTCGAGGATGCCAAGGTGGTGGCCCTGGAGGAGGCCCTGCCCGCCGAGGTGGCGGCCAGGGTCGTGCCCGGGCTCTGCCGCCAAGCCCTGGAGGCGGCCTGCGCCGAGGTCGTCCGCCGGCGCCGGATCGCCCGGGGTGATCCCCACGCCGAGGTGGACGCCGAGCTGGAGCGGGCCAGCAAGACCATCAATCGCATGGCCCTCGCCCTCTTCGACGACCGCAATCGTGCCGGCGACGTCTACACGACCCTCAACCGGCGCTTCGGTGCTTGGGCCAGCGACCTGCTCACCGCTCTGAACCGGGCCACCCACCGAGGAGGCAATAGCGTGATGGGTCTGATCCAGGCCACCGAGCGTCTGGTCGGACGCATCCGGGCGCTGGCCTGATCCGGCCGTGGAAGCTGAGGAGCTGCTCGCCGCGGGTCGGGACCTGGTTCGACAGCCACGACCGACCACCACCGGGCTCTGGCCTCGGGCTGCAGCTTTGCTCGCCCGCCAGGCGCTGGAGGAAGGGTTGTATCGTCTCTGGCGGCGACACGAGCCTGACCTCGAGGGGGTCAGCAACATGCGCTGCCAGTTGGTCTGCCTCTCGCTCCTCCGAAGTCAGACCCTCGGCGATCGGGTCCACCAGACCTGGCTCGCCCTAAGTCACGCCTGTCACTACCATCCCTACGAGCTGGCCCCCACCGCCGACGAGCTCGAGGGCTGGATGGAGACGGTGGAGGCACTGCTGCGCGAGAGCCGTCCGGCCGCCGGCGGTTGACCCCGTCCCAGATCCAGCGTCCCCAGGTTCGCAACTCCAGCTGAGCACTCCGGACCAAGGGACGCCATGGACAACGGTCAGCAGGGGACGGGGCCAGGAGGCTCGAAGCGGCCATCTCACCATGGCCGCGGACCGAGGTCGACCGGCATCTCACGCCCGAGGGGGCAACCAGGATAGGCCCCTGGCTCGGGCTGGCCGTGCGGGGGAGAGCGCATGGTCCGCTCACCCGCTGAGACACCTGCTCGTTTTTCCTGATCAGAGCGGTCCAGGTTTGGCGTGCACCTGCAATTCCTGCGCCACGTCGTCATCTGCATCGTAGCCTCACCTTTGGTTGGACCCTCTTTTAGGTACGCCAATGACCCTATCCCTTGGTCAGTTTTTGAATGCCCCAGCTCAGGGGATTGCCATGGGAACGCCTGGGGGTCAGAATGACGGCTGCCGTAATCCCCTGCCAGGGGAGGGACGGAGGCACCGATGGTCATCGCCGATGAGGGGCCTGTGGAGGTGAGGACGACCGCGCTTGACGAGCCTCTCCTCGCCGGGAGCTGCTGGGGTCGTGCCATGGACCTGGCGCGGGCGCTTGGCCCAACCGCTCGTCCCGACGAGAGCACCCTAGAACTCGGACCCCAGGCACGCCCTCTGGCTAGCCCTCTGCTCGCCGTTGCAGGTCCGGCCCAGAGAGGCATGCTGATCGCCGTGCCATCGGGATGTGCATCCTCCACGGGCCATGTCGAGATGGCCACTGACAGCGGAGGGAGGCTAGCCTGGTGATGGATGAGAGATATCACTACCGGTTCCGGGAGCCGTATGCCAGCCCCGAGGACGGAGGGTCCCCACCACCGCGATACCGACAGGAGACGGTCGATGGCATGCTCGTCGAGCGTGACCTTGCGGTTCCCATGCGAGATGGCGTTCGCATCCGGGTCGATGTCTATCGGCCCGACACCGCCGATATCAAGGTCCCACCCCTGATCGCCTGGTCGCCGTACGGGAAGCACTCCCCAACTAAGTACGAATACTTCCCAGGCTGCGGGGTCACCTCCAAGGATGTCTCCCCCTATGCCGCTTTCGAAGGGCCGGATCCACTCTACTGGGTCCCGCGTGGCTACGCTGTCATCAATGTCGATCCTCGAGGGACCTGGCATTCCGAAGGATCAGCTACGTTCCTCTCCCCGGAGGAAGCCCAGGATTTCTATGACCTCATCGAATGGGCCGGGACGCAACCGTGGAGCAACGGCAAGGTAGGGCTGACCGGCGTCTCCTATCTAGCTATTGCGCAGTGGCGTGTGGCCGAGCTCCAACCTCCTCACCTGGCCGCGATCAATCCCTGGGAGGGATGGACCGACACCTATCGGGAGGTCGTCCGCCACGGCGGGATCCCGGAGACCTGGTTCTGGCCATACCTCCAGCAGTTCATGGGGTTCAGCACGGTGCAGGTCGAGGACCTCATCGCGGAGACCGCTGAGCACCCTCTGTACGACGCCTTTTGGGAGTCGAAGGCCGCACATCCTGAGCGCATCACCGTGCCGGCGTTTGTGGTCGCCAGCTGGACCGATCAAGGCATGCACTTGCGGGGCACCATCGCTGGATTCGAGCGGCTGGGGTCACGGGAGAAGTGGCTGGACGTCCACGGACGGATGAAATGGGCATATTACTATGCCGATGAGAGCAAGCAGAGACTTCAGGACTTCTTCGACCACTTCCTGAAAGGGCTCGAGACCGGGGTCACGAGCTGGCCCAGAGTGCGTCTCGAGGTCCGCGAGCGATACTTCGTGGGCAAGATCGTCGAAGGCGACGACTGGCCGCTTCCTGAAACACGATATAGCAAGCTCTACCTGGACGCCGGCCAGGGGACGCTGAGGCCCGAGCCCAGCGGGCAGACGTCGACCTTCAGCTATCATTCGCTCGGCGGAGGGCCTGGTCCACATCGAGCAACGTTTGTCTACACGTTTCCAGATCCGATCGAAGTTGTCGGTCACATGAAGCTGCGACTTTTCATGTCGGCCGAAGACTCCGATGACCTCGATGTCTTCGTGGGCGTCTTCAAACGCGACACCCAGGGCAACTTTGTGTACTTTCCTCACTACCAGATTCACGACGATGGGCCGGTTGCGCTGGGCTGGATCCGGGCGTCACACCGGGAGCTGGACGAGGCTGCCTCGACCGAGTTCCGGCCTGTCCTGAGCCATCGGCGAGAACGAACCGTCCAGAGGGGAGAGGTCGTTGAGCTGAACATCGAGATCTGGCCGTCGGGGACGCATTTCGACCAGGGGGAGCAGCTGGTGCTCGTGGTGCAGGGGACAGACATCAACCGATATCCCAAGGATGTCCTCTACGCTCGCCATGAGGAGAGCGTGAATCGCGGCTTGCATCGTCTCCACACTGGCGGGCCCCACGATTCGCACCTTCTCCTACCCCTGGTCGCTGCCCGGCCGTCGCGCTCGACTCCAGCCTCATCGGTGGGCTAGACCCGGGCTGGGGGTCTGGGCCGGGGGTTTCCCACCCTGTACTCGTCATTGGCGGTGAACCTTCGTGACAGGAGGTTGGCTCATCCAGACCTCTCCTGCCGCCCCTGCACGGGCAGGCTCCCCTCTGAACCCTTGAGATGGGCGAACGCGTCATGGTCGGAGACCTGGAGGGTTCGACGCATCCCCGAGCGAGCACTGTCGTCTGGTCTGAGGCCCTCGATCGCCCGACATCCCGGGGGCGTCTCCTGGGCGACCGAGCATGGACCTCCGTCCACTGGGTGAGGAGCGGGGTGGCTCATCAGCGCTCGTGGCGACGGTTGAGACGGGGGGTCAGCACGGCAGGAGGCTCGGAGGAGAGTGCGTCCAGCGGGACGCCAAGCCGCCTCCCCGGTCAAAAGTAAGTGGTGGGTGCGATAGCATTCCTTGGCCGGGAGATAGCAGTACTGCAACCTGAGACAGACCTGGAGCGCGCGATCATCTCTGATGATCGTTGGAAGGTCGGTGCCCGGTGGGGGAAGCCACGTCCTGGCCATCCGGAGGGGAAGATCGAGGCTCACATTGGCGAGGTCCTCGCGAACCTCGAGCGGCTTGGACTAGACCCTACCTCGCGACGCAAGCTGCGGCTGGTGGCGCTGGTGCACGACACCTTCAAGGGTGAGGTGGACCGCGCCCGACCTCGGAGCGGTGACAACGACCACGCTCTCATCGCCAGACGCTTCGTGGAGCGGTACACCGACGATGAGGACGTCTTGGAGATCACGGAGCTACACGATGAGGCATACCGGTCCTGGAGCATCGGCAGCAGGAGAGGGGACTGGGCCAGGGCTGAGGTCCGAGCCCGGCGGCTTCTCGAGCGACTCGGCCCGCGCCGTGACCTCTACTTAGCCTTCTACCGAGCGGACAATGCTGCTGGCGACAAGCGTGCCGAGCCGCTGGTCTGGTTTGAATCGCTCCTTCAGCGGCAGCGCCGACTCGTTCCTTAGGACCCTCGCCAACGCAACCGCACCAGCCGTAGACGGGTGAGCGGAGGCGTTCAGTGCGGCGGGCATAGCTGAAGAGCACCCGCCGGCTGGAGCGGCTGGTCCGTCTGGGCCAGGCGCGCATCCTCGCCGCCACCCCGAGGCGGGTCGGGGAGTGAGCATTGGTGGTCTTCCGGGTCGAGCTCCAGCGGCCGCGGGGGTGCCCCACGAAGGGATTCCCCATCGGAGCACGCTCCGAAGGATCAGGTGACCGACTCGCCGGGCCGGGACGGGAAGCGTGCCCGACGGGAAGCAGCGGGAGGCGGTCACGGGAGGGATGCCTTGCTGGCGGACCACTGCTTCAAGTTCACGAAAGTGAATTATAGTGTTCAGAATCACCAACTGTGGCCCACCCCACCACCCTCTTCGCCGCGCCGACCGGCAGGAGCTCAGCCAGCAGGACGGGGCGTCACCGCCCGGGCAGGCGCCGCCGAGGGAGCGCTCACCACGCTCGTGCACTCGCGCCCGCGGTGGTGGCGGGCCGGCGTATGGGCAACGCCACCGCGCCGACGGCGATGGAGGGGGCGCCGGCCATACGGCGCTCGCGAAGCGCCCCCAGCCAGCTCAGCCGGGGCTCGCGGGTGAGCGCGCTCACCGACCACCCGCGGTCGCGCAGGGCTTCCAGCCTCAGGCGCATTCCTCCAGGCCGCAAGGCGAGGCCTCCTGCTGAGGCGTTGGTCGGACGCTCCCAGCCGGGCAGGAGGCCGCTCGGCTGCTCACGACCCCAAACGAACGCCCGATCCTGCCCCGGGCCTGTTCGGAGTTTCCAATCAGTTCTGTCCGCTTCTCGCGATCACCCACAAGAATGCGTGGCCCAGGAGTGGGGGGCATGGCACGAGGGCAGAGGTACAGGCGGCCATATCCTGATCCAGCACAGCGACGTCGGTTGCCCAACCGGCAGTACGTGACCGGCCATGGCCTCCACCGGGTGGTGAGGACAGGAGCAGGGATGAGCCGGAAGTGGCGACCGGGTAGCCATGGAAGGTCGTCAGGGCCCATGACCAGGCGGAGGGAGCCCTCGAGGAGGGCCTCAGCAGGAGCCGGGCTACGACGCCCCGAGCGATCCTCCCGTGGCGGGCGGAGGCGGGTGCCCCCCGGCCTCGGCCAGGATGTGGTGGCGGTGACGAGGTCGATGCCAGGATGGGCAGCAGCTGGCGCCCCTCTCACCTTGTTGAGCCGGCGCCCGATCTTGTGGTCAGCAAGGTCACCTCGTGGCCGGCCCCGCGAGGACCCGAAGACAGGCATGCCACCGACTCTGAAGGGTCGGTCAGGCCCGAGCGAGTGCCAGGCGCGGCCAGCCGGTGGGCCACGGGAGCCAACATGTCGGCATCCGTGAGAGGATCGGTGAACCAGCTCCAGCCAAGGTCAAAACGAGAGCAACCTCGATCGGGCTGGCTTGAGCTCACCGAGGATCCGTGGCGACCCCATCGGCCGGGTCGGACGCGACGCCTCAGGAGGAGCCCGCCGCTCGTCCAGAGCGCCGCTGGGTCACCTTGCAGTGAAGGTCAGCTCCGACGCACACCAGGCCTAGACCCCCTTTCTAGGAGCGGTCATTGAGGATGGCACGTACCGTCGGCCCTCACCCGGGGAGCGAGGCCCCGCTCCCTCATGGCATCACGGAGGGGTTGTGAGCTGCCGCCGTATCTCTGCGCCATCGTCGGCTCCCCTGAGCTTGGAGCAGTGGGCGCGCGAGCAGGTCCTCCACCCCGTGACCGCCTCCCGCGGGGTCCGGTCGGGCAAGCCTCTCGTCCCGGCCCGGCAGGTTGGGGCCTGATCCTGGGGGAAGCGCCGGCGCGCTCCCCGTCCGGCGCGACCGCCGGGTCCGCCCGCTGCCGATCAGCGTGCCGACGTGGATCGGCGGGGAGCGTGGGTCACCGCCTGGGCGGCCGAGCAACCGCTTGCGGTGGGGTGGGGAGCAAGATCGGCTCTGAGCTGAATGGGAGCCGTCGGAGGTTCCTGGCCCGGCGGCGTGACCCGACCGTGACCACGATCGTGGTCGAGCATCGGGACCGCTTCGCGCGGCTTGGAGCTGAGTCCGTGGAGGCGGCGCTGGCGGCCCGGGGCCGGCGGTTGCCGGTGCCCCTCC
>Ga0070737_10005328_pt1 | contig 12357 bp, 10 predicted proteins | sample Coa_R1_10_FD_66438 | JGI IMG/M metagenome (GOLD analysis project Ga0070737, IMG submission 66438) | Surface soil microbial communities from Centralia Pennsylvania, which are recovering from an underground coalmine fire - Coalmine... | ecosystem: Environmental > Terrestrial > Soil > Unclassified... | reverse complement strand
GTTGAACGGGAGACCATGCCATGGCGATGGTCTTTGCGCCCGATTTGCGGCAGCGGGCCAGTTTGCAATCGCATTCCCTCCGGGGCGGAAGCCCGGGAGCATTTTGCCTGGCCGATGTACGGGCTCAGGCCCGCACCCTTCAAACCGACCCGCTGCCCGATCTGCGGCCTATTTGACCCTGCATTCGGCTTCCCGTAAACTAGGAAATTGCGAAGGATGCGGCGTTTGCGGCGTTGCTGCCCGCATCCTGAAAAATTCCCGCCCGAAGCTGGCAGCCTGGTTTTTTTCTAGGCTTGGCTGACGCGAAGGCCACAAGACAGGAAAAGTAATGGCAAATCATGTATCGGCGCTCAAGCGCGCCCGCCAGACCGAGAAGCGTACTGAAATCAACCGCGCCAACCGCAGCCGCGTGCGCACCAGCCTGCGGGCTATGCGCGAGGCACTGGCCAAGGGCGACTTGAAGGCTGCGCAGGAGCAGTACCGGTCCACCGTCTCGATGCTCGACAAGAGCATCCAGAAGGGTGTGCTGCACGCGAATACCGCTTCCCGGTATAAGAGCCGGCTGAACGCCCGGCTTAAAGCTCTGGCAACCGCCAGGGCAGCCTGAACCTGCAATCGGAATTGACGCCGAACAGCCGGGATTCGTCTCGGCTGTTGGTGTTTCCGGGGTTATTGCAGGGAGATTGCGATTGGCTGGCCGTCGAAGGAGAACCTTCAATGGTCTGTCGTCAAGGGCAAATGGTCCAATGACAATCGGGGAAAGCCGTCCACGCCGGCGGGCGAGAACATGCCATTGCCGCCGGTCAGGCGGCGCAAACGAATACCCGAACCGGTACGATCGGGGCCGGCATCAGCGGCCCCTTGTCCGGAAGATTCAGGCGGAAGCTCAGGAGGCCTTCGCGCGCAGCTCCTGCTCGGCGCGGAACCAGTCTTCCTCGTGGTGGCCATCGGTATAGCCGCGCTGCGCCCAGTATTTGCGGGCCAGCTCGGCGATCTGCTCGTGGGTGGGGCCGGAGCTTTCGATCGGCGCAGGATGTGCCGGCTGGGCAGTCTTTTTGGCTGCGGCCTTGCGGGGTTTCGCCTCGCCGGCGCCATTCGTGCCGGCATTGCTTCCGGATCTGGCGGCGCGGGGTTTCCTGACGGTCTCTGCCATTCGGGTATCCTCCTGGGGGAATGCTGGTGGATGTTGGGGCCAACGAGCGGGCCGTCAATTCTAGGATAGCCGACGGGAAGCTGCGGCTCAAGGCGCCTGAAACAGGCGCGAATCCCCGGAATTAACCGTAAAACTGCCGCCGGAGGGAATTCTGCGAGGGGCTGCCGGTCTGCGGAGACAGCTCAACTCAGCCGCTCAAAGATGCCGGCTGCGCCCATGCCTCCGCCCACGCACATCGTCACCATGCCGTAGCGCTGCTTCCGCCGCTTCATCTCCTGGAGAAGCGTTGCGGTGAGCTTTGCTCCGGTGCAGCCCAGCGGGTGGCCGAGGGCGATCGCGCCGCCGTTGACATTCACCTTTTCCGGATCGAGGCCCAGCGTGCGGATAACGGCCAGCGACTGCGCAGCAAAGGCCTCATTGAGTTCGATGACGCCGATGTCGTCGAGCCTGAGGCCGGCGCGCCCGAGGGCTTTGGGGATGGCGTAGATGGGGCCGACGCCCATCTCTTCAGGCAGGCAGCCCGAGACCGCGTAAGCCGCCAGCCTGGCCAGCGGCTGCAGGCCGAGCTGGGCGGCGCGTGCCGAGTCCATCAGCACCACGGCCGCCGCGCCGTCGGAGGTCTGCGAGGAGTTGCCTGCCGTGACGGTGCCCTGCGCCGCAAAGGCGGGCCTGAGCTTTGAGAGGGCTTCGGCGGAGGTATCGGCGCGGGGGCCTTCGTCGGCGTCGAAGATCTTTTCCCGGGCCTGCGGCGCTCCTGGTTTTCCATTGGGAGCCGCAGTGGTGACCGGCACCGGAATCAACTCATCTTTGAAGCGTCCTGCGGCCTGCGCGGCCAGCGCCTTGCGGTGGCTGGAGAGAGCGAAAGCGTCCTGGTCCTCGCGGCTTACCTTGTAATGGCGGGCCACGCGCTCGGCTGTCAGCCCCATGGTGAGCAGCGCCGCGGGGTAGTTTTCGGCTATCCATGGATTGGGCGACGCCTTGAGTCCGCCCATGGGGATCAGGCTCATGGATTCCGCGCCGCCGGCGATGACCACCCTGCAGCCGCCGGCGCGGATGCGCTGGTCGGCCTGGGCGATGGCCTCGAGACCCGACGAGCAGAGGCGATTGACGGTGACGCCGGGAATTTCGACCGGCAGACCGGCGCGCAGAATGGCCCAGCGGGCGACATCCCAGCCCTGCTCGCCTTCAGGCTGCGCGCAGCCGAGAATAACGTCGTCGATTTCGCGTTCATCGAGCCCTGGAACTCTGTCCAGAGCCCCGCGCAAGGCAGTTGCGGCGAGGTCGTCGGGACGGGTCGTAGAGAGCGCGCCTTTGGGAGCGCGGCCGACGGGCGTGCGAACGGCGCTGACGATGACGGGATCGGACATGGAAAAACTCCTGAAGCAGCGACCAGGGGGCTAAAGAACCAGGTAGCGGGTCCGTTTGCAATCGCACTCCCTCCGGGGCCGAAGCCCGGAAGCATTTTGCCGGATTTATGTACGGGCTCGGGCCCGTACCCTTCAAACAGACCCGCTGCCAGGGACGAAGGGGAATGAACAAACCAGCCCGCTAATCTTGCGTCTGGCTCAGTGCTCCGTCTGTTAGACGCGGCGGCGTGTGACGCCGATTCCGCGCAGGAAATCATTGTTCGGGCATATCGAGCAGCGTCCAGGCGTCCCTGGCGTAGAAATGGTAGACCGTGCGATTGTCGATGGTCGAGTCGGCGAGGGCATCGTGATCGATCGCCGGCGGGCGCGGTTCAAGCCCGGCCTGGGCATCGTGGACCTGCTGGGGCGAAGCTGAGTCGATCGCCCAGTTGAATCCGAGAGCGCTCGCGGGCGGATGAGGCTGAAGGCGCTCGGTTTCCGGGGCGGATGCCAGAACGAACGGCTCCTGATCCGTGTTGCGCCCGGAATGCCGGTCGAGGCGAGAGCCGAAGAAGACCAGCAGCGAGACGGTTCCGCCGGCCGAGCACAGAACGGCCCAGTCGCTGGAGCCGGGCCGCTCGAAGCTGCCGTGGACGACGTTTTCCGGCTCATGGGCCTCATAGGTCTGCGGGATCAGGCAGCCGCGGCGGCTGAGCTCGGCCTGGACGGCAGGGGGCAGATCCGGGAACGAGCTGACGGGCAGGCGGCGGATAAGGTAGGGAACCGAATGGCCCGCGCGGGCGAGCTGGCCGCTGGTGTTCAGGGTCGAGCCGGGGCCGGTTTGTTGGGGGGCTGCCTGAGAGCGGCAGATTCGCCCGCAGCCCAGCAGCGCCAGGACAGCGAGCAGAGAAGCGGGACGAGCTGTGCGGAAAGCCGGTGGGCGCCTCATTTTTCCTCGATGGTCTCAGTTGCGCAGCGGCTTGCCGGTTTTGAGCGTATATGCGATCCGCTCCTGGGTTTTCTGCTCGCCGCAGAGGGATAGGAAGGCTTCGAGTTCGAGATCGAGCAGGTATTGCTCGGTGACCAGAGTGCCCGGCGTAACCCGGCCGCCGGCAAGGACGTAAGCGATCCGGCGGGCGACCTTCTGGTCGTGCTCGCTGGCGTAGCCTGCCTCGCCCATCAGGAACACGCCGGTTTCCATCATGCCCAGCGCGGCTGTGCCAGGGGCGGGAATCGCACAGCGGGGCTGCGGCGGAGTGTAGCCGGACCGGGCAATGGCGGAGACTTCGGCTTTGGCGTCCAGCAGCAGGCGGTTGCGGTTGAGGCTGATGCGGTCGGCGGCGGTGAGCAGGCCAAGGCTGCGAGCTTCGACGGCCGAAGTGGAGACTTTGGCCATGGCGATAAGCTCAAGCCGATTCTTCAGCGCTGTTGCCAGCTCGGCCGATTGGGCAAAACGCGACGGCGGATCTTTTGGGTCGGGCGGAGCGAGCGCGCTTGCCACGTCGATTGCCCGCAGGAGCGATTCCTTGGTCCCGCCGCCGGCAGGGATGAGCCCGACACCCGCCTCGACCAGTCCCATGTAGGTTTCGGCGTGAGCCTGGCGGCGCGCCGCATGCAGGCACATCTCCGCGCCGCCGCCGAGCGTGAGGCCGAACGGTGCGGCGATGACCGGCCGCGGGCAGAATTTGATCAAGGCGGTCATCTTCTGGAACAGTCGGATCATCCCGCCGACCTCGTCCCACTCGCCCTCCTGCGCGGCCAGCAGCAGCTGCATGAGGTTTGCGCCAACGGAGAAGTTGTCGCGGTCGCCGGAGATGACAAAGCCGGCGAAATCGCGGACGGCATCGGAGCCCGGATCGAGCGTCGAGCTGATAAAGGCGAGTACGTCGCCGCCGATGGCGTTTTTGAACGAGTGCAGCTCGATGCAGGCGATGTTGTCGCCGAGATCGATGAGCGAGCAGCCGGAGTTGGCGCGGACGACTTTGCCCTCACGGCGGAAATCGGCAAGGCGCGCTTCGCCTTCGGCACGTGCGACCGGCTCCAGAGCGCGTGTGACGGGGTTGAAGCAGGAGCGGCCTTCATCCTCGTACCAGGAGGAACGGCCGTCGGACAGCAGCAGCTCGGCGCGGGGACTGACGGGAATATTGAGGGCGCGCATGCGCTCGACCGTGGCGGGTACGCCGGCCTGATCCCAAAGCTCGAACGGCCCCATCTCCCAGTTGAAGCCGGCGCGGAGGGCGGCGTCGATCGAAGGCGCATCGGCGGCGATCTCGCCGATGCGGTCGGCGGAGTAGTTCCAGAGGGTTGCCAGCAGGGGCCAGAGAAACGCGGCGGCCCGGTCGCGCGCGGGATCGTTGGCGAGCAGCACTTTGAGGCGCGCGCCGAGCGATTCGGCGTTTCTGGCCATTTCGAGCGCGGGGAGGGTGGGCTTCTGCGCAGGGCGGTAGTCCATTGTGGCCGGGTCGAGGACAAAGCGTTCTTCCCTGCCGTCGGCCGCCCGGACCTTTTTATAGAAGCCCTGGCCGGTTTTGTCGCCGAGCCAATTGCGCCTGAGCATCTCGTCGAGCAGGCGCGAAAAACCGCCGCTCGTGGACTCTTCCGGGAAGTTGCGTGCGACGTGGGCGAGCACATCGATGCCGATGAGGTCGGCGAGGCGGAAAGTGCCGGTGCGCGGGAAGCCGAGCGCCGGGCCGGTGAGGGCATCGACCTCCTCGATGCTCAAGCCGGGGGTGAAGCCGCGATCGAGCATCAGGTTGGCGGCGGTGAAGGTGAGGTTGACGCCGATGCGGTTGGCGATGAAATTGGGCGTGTCGTTGGCGTAAACCACCTGCTTGCCAAGGATGCGTCCGGCAAAGGCGGCAAAGCGGGCGATCAGGTCCGCATCCGTCTCCGGCGCGGGGATCAGCTCGAGCAGCTTCATGTAGCGCGGGGGATTGAAGAAATGGGCGCCGAAGAAGCGGCTGCGGAGGTTTGCGGGCAGAGCTGCGGCGATGCGATGAATGGGCAGGCCGGAAGTGTTGGTGGTGAGGACGGCCTGCGGCGCGATATGCGGAGCGGCGCGGCCGAGCAGACCGGTTTTGATTTCGAGGTTTTCGGCCACCGCTTCGATGACCCAGTCGCAGCCGGCGATTCCGGGCAGGTCTCCGTCGAATGTGCCGGGAGTGATGAGCGCGGCGCGCGCTGGCTCGAAGAACGCCGCCGGCTTCGATCTGGCGAGGGCTTCGAGGCCGAGCTGGGCTAACGGTTTCTCGCCCGGGTTCTTCGGTCCGAGATCGAGCAGCAGCGAAGGGATGCCGGCATTGGCCAGGTGAGCGGCAATGCGCGAGCCCATCGTGCCGGCGCCGAGCACCGCGGCGCGGCGAACCAGAAGCGGCTGGGCGTTGCGGCGGCGGGCGGAAGCAGAAACGGTGGCGGTGGCGCTCATGTGTCTTCCTGCACGGATTGGATGGGGAAAGTCTGCATGGCGCCGCGAAGAGTTCAGGACCAATCGGGCGGCGCAGCCGCTCGGCGAGGCGGCCGTCGAACGAAGGCAGCATACGAAAGCGGGCCGAACAGGGTCAAGCCGAGCTGCTCCGGATCCCTGGAATCGGACTTCGCGCAGCGCTGGCTGATTTATCCTGACGATGTTTTGTCGAAGGATCGGCTGCTCGCCGGCGAGCAGCAGCCGAGCGGCGGAGAAGAAACCGTGAACGAGTCAATGAAGGACGGAAACAGGGGCCTGGCCGTGGTGATCATGGCGGCGGGCAAGGGGACGCGGCTGAAGTCGAAGCGGCCCAAGGTGCTGCACGAAATTGGCGGCAAGCCTCTGCTGGCGTACGTGATTGCTGCGGCCGGCAAGGTGGTTGCGCCGGAGAACATCTTCGCCGTAATTGGGCACGAGGCCGAGCGGGTGCGCGCGGCCGTGGCTGCTGCGGGCATCCGGTTCGTGGAGCAGACCGAGCAGCGCGGCACCGGACATGCGATCCAGTGCGCGGCCGGGGCGATCGGCGGCTATGAAACGGTGCTGGTGCTCTCCGGCGACGCGCCGCTGGTGCGAGCCGAAACGCTCGCGCGGGTTCGGGACTTCCATCGCGAACAAAAAGCGGCGATGACGCTGCTGTCGGCTGTGCCGGAAAATCCCTTCGGCTATGGGCGCGTGATTCGCAGGTCTCCCGGCAGCCCGGAGGTGGAAGCGATCGTCGAGCAGAAATCGCTTCGGCCGGGGCAGGAAAAGATTCGCGAGATCAACTCGGGGATGTATGCATTCCGCACGGCGACGCTTCTCGATCACCTGGACAAGCTCACGGCCGACAATGCGCACAGGGAGCTTTACCTGACCGACATGGCCGGCATTCTGCGCGCGGCCGGCGAGCGCGTGGTTGCGGTAGAGGCCGAAGACGCCGAAGAGATTCTGGGCGCGAACACAATTGCCGAGATGATGGCGCTGGACGCGCGGCTCAGCGCGAAGAACGCGGAGCGGCTGATGGCCGCCGGGGTAACCATCTTCCGGCCGGAGACCTGCGTGATCGAGCCCGATGTGGAGATTGCCGCGGACACGGTGATCGAGCCGTTTGTGCAGCTGCGCGGGGCTACGAAGATCGGCGCGAACTCGACCATCCGGTCGTATACCGTCATCGAGAACTGCACGCTGGGCAGCGATGTGCTGGTGCGGCAGTCCTGCGTGCTGGCCGACAGCACCGTCGCCGACGGAGCGCGAATCGGACCGTTTGCGCACCTGCGGCCGGGCACCCAGATCGGACCGGATGCGCACGTGGGCAACTTCGTCGAAACCAAGAAGGCGCGGCTGGGCAAAGGCGCAAAGGCCAATCACCTGACCTATCTGGGCGACGCGGAGATCGGAGAAGGAACCAACATCGGCGCCGGAACCATCACCTGCAACTACGACGGCGTAAACAAGCACATGACGCGCATCGGCAAGGGCGTGTTCGTGGGCAGCGACACGACGCTCGTCGCGCCGGTCAGCGTGGAGGATGGCGCCTACATCGGCGCAGGATCGTGCATCACCAAAAACGTACCGGCGGGTGCGCTGGCCGTGGGCCGCGGACGGCAGATCACCAAGGAAGGCTGGGCCGCGGCGCGGCGTGCGCAGCGGGAAAAGAAAAGTCAGTGAATGGCCTGCTGTCTGCCGCGCGCTGCTCCGGCCTGTGCAGCTTTTGCGCAGCGCGCCGGCGCGCCCTCCGGAGTCTCGCTTGAGTGCATGGCCAGTTCCCGGGAGCCGGTTTCTGTGAAGAAGCGCGGGAGACTGCCGATGTTCATGCAGGGATGGCGAGCGGAATGTTGCGGGGCGTGATGACGAACGTAACGCACCCTCGATTGCAGTCGATATCGCGAAGCCTGCACGCCAACAGAGAGTTGGATTACCTGGAGAACAATAGGGTTGCCTGACGAATATGAAAATCTGAGCAGATTATCGGACCTTTTATCGGACCTTGATGTGCTTAGTGATGTACTTAATTGACATATTCGGCTCCAGCAGAGGAAATATCGCCAGCGAAGCATCGCGGGGCGATGCAGGCGGCGGCTTTTCCGCAGCGCAATCGACTGCGGCGCAACTTTTCCGGGCCTCTGGTGTTTGCGCGAATAACACGGTCTGGCCCCCTGCTCGCTTGACTAATGGGGTGGTTACCCGTATTCTGAGGCGCGAGTACTGTCATTTTGTCGTTCAAACGTTCGTTATCCGCGCCAGATATTTTCGCTACGAGGAATTCTTCTTGCGAATGAATCGGACCAGGGAACGCGAACTCTCGAAGAACGAGAAAACTTACGCCGTTCATACCCTCATTCCCCTGTCTGTACTTCGGTCCAATGTGCCTTGCAAAACGGGCGGTTTCATGGAACCTCCGCACCCTTTTGAGGGCGCCAAGTCCGCTATGAGTCAATTTGTTGGGAGTGTAAGTTTTTCAACGTTAACTTTTTCTTAACGACAGAACGCTAAGTCAGGCATTCGCCGTGCTGAAGAGCGTTCTACCTGCTGAAAGGCGGGATGGAGATTGGTCTATGGTTGATGGCAAGGGCGTTGTAAGTGATGAGTTCCAAACAGCAGAGAGAATTCATACGGAACTCAGCACATCGCCCATGGTCCTGATGAAACCGCTCAGGATTTTCTCATCGGACGGGGCTTATGCGGCAGGGATGGCCATATCATCGGTCTCCTACAGAATTGTGAAAAGGCTGGTGGACATTGCTGTGTCGAGCGTATTGCTGCTGCTGCTGGCGCCGCTCTTCGCCGTGATCGCCATTGCGGTGCGGATCAGCTCGCCCGGCCCGGCCTTTTACCGCGAGCAGCGGATCGGCCGTTTCGGAAGACAATTTACGATCTACAAATTCCGCTCGATGTACACCAGGGAGTATCTGCAGGACGTGATGCAGTACGAGGAAAACGAGCACGTCCAGATGCAGCGGCGGGTGGATAAGAAGCATGTGTACGACCCGCGCATTACCCGCGTGGGCCTGATCCTGCGCAAACTCAGCCTTGACGAGCTTCCTCAGCTGATTAACGTACTCAAGGGCGATATGTCGCTGGTCGGACCACGTCCGGTCGTGGAGGCGGAGCTGTCGCGCTATGGAAGCTACGCGATCTTTTACAAGCTCATGTATCCGGGACTGAGCGGGCTCTGGCAGGTATCGGGCCGCAACGATATCAGCTACGAGGCGCGGGTCCGGCTGGATGTCGCCTATTGCCGCAAGTGGAGCCCATTGCTCGATGTGGCGATTCTGGCGCGCACCGTGCCGGCAGTCCTGAAGGGCAGGGGCGCTTACTAAAGCCCCGCTTCGCCCATGCGCAGGAAAGCTGCCGTGAGAGCCGAACGGTAGTTATAATTGCCTTATCCGGGAAATCTGGCGAGCTTTCCTGTTCCGGCATATCGGCGCATTGCGCAGATGACAACTCTGCACAATGCGGCCCGCTTTGCGAGTGGAATCGCCGGAACTCTCCGGTTCTGGAATGCGGCCATCCTATCGGCAGTCGCAGGGCCGCCATCGGGAGCTCTCGATCTTGCGGACATCCTGCAGTCTTCTCGCCGTCTTTTTTCTTGCAGCATCGGGTTGTTTACAGGCGACGGCTCAAGCTGCCGCGCCGTCCGGCTATGATGACAGCGGCCAGTCGTTCGAGGCTTCCAACGCTGTTCCGCTCGACAGCTGGGTTTATCCTGCGTTCGATCGCCTGACGGCTCTCGGCTACACGCCCAGCGCCATGCAGGGAATGCGCCCGTGGACGCGTCTGCAGTGCGCGCGGCTTGTCCAGGAGGCGCAACAGGCGCTCGCTTCCAGCTCCGACGCAGCAGATCCCTGGGCGCAGGAAACCGTCAACCGGCTGGCGCTGGAGTTCTTCGACGAGCTTGCGATTCTGCACGGATTTCCCAGCCGCTCAGCAGGATTGAGAGACGCCTACGTACGCGCCACGCAGATCGCCGGACCGCCTCTTCGCGACGCATTTCATTTCGGGCAGACGATTGACGACGATTTCGGCCGGCCCTACGGGCAGGGATTCAACGCTATCGGCGGCCTGCAGGTCCATGCGGAGTATGGTCCGTTTGCAGTGGCGCTGAGGGGAGAGTTCCAGGACGCCCGGGCTCTGTTTGCCTATAACACGGCGGCGCTCGATGCGATTGCAGCCATGGACGCGCTTCCTGTGCAGCCGCTTCCCGGCATCTCGGCATTGGACCGGATGCGGCCGGTTGAAGCTACGGTTTCGTTGAAGCTGTGGGGCTGGCAGGCGAGCTTCGGAGAACAGAGCCAGTGGTGGGGACAGAGCCGATCGACCTCACTGATCCTGTCCAACAACGCCGAAGCTCCGGTCATCCTGCTCATCCGGCGTGACAGACCCATGCAGCTTCCGGGGCCCTTCGCCTATCTGGGCAAGATCGACAACAGCTTTTTTCTGGGCCAGCTGCGCGGCCACCACTACGTGCGCGGCCCGATCCCCACGCTTACTCTCTATGGTTCGGCTACCCAGACACTCAACCCGCAGCCTTTCATCTGGGGCGATCAAATCAACCTTAAAATCTCTCCAAACTTTGAAGCCGGCTTCGAGATCACCTGCATGTGGGCGGGCTATGGGCGGCCGGCGACGCTTGGGACATGGCTGCATACTTTCAGCTTTCGCGGCAACGACCAGCCTGTAGACCCAGGCAAGCGCTACGGAGGCCTTCATTTTGCGTACCGCCTTCCCGGCATGCGCAATGTGACGCTATACACCGATGCGCTGTCGAACGACGAACCGACGCCGCTCCTTTACTGGACGCGATCGGCGATCAGCCCGGGACTCTACGTTGCCCATCTGCCGCGCCTTTCTCGAGTCGATCTCCGCGCCGAGGCCGCTTACACGAACATTCCCAATTACAAGGACGGCGTCGGGGCCGTTTACTTCAACCAGCACTATGCGAGCGGGTATCGCAACGCCGGCCAATTGATCGGCAGCTGGGTAGGCAGATCGGGAACGGCCCTGGATGCGCAGACGACGTACTGGTTTTCCGGCGCGAGCGAAGTGGATTTTTCCATGCGCAGGCAATTCAACGACCGGCACATGATCGGCGGCGGCAACCTTACCGATTTTTCCGGGCATTGCCTGTGGCAGCTGCGTGGTCCCTGGCAGCTGGAGGGCCGCGTAACCGGAGAACGCTGGCGGTTTCCGATTCTCCGTTCGTCGGCGGCGGATGTGGTGACGGCGAGTTTTGGCCTTGTCTTCGCTCCGCCGGCCAAAGGCGCACAATAGGAGCGCGGCAGTATCGTTAGAGTGGTCAAATTATTGCCGGACCGCAATGCAGGGACGGCCGAAGGATGAAGAATGACTTTGCGCTTGGTTTCGCGGTATGTTTGTTTGCTTTGCATTCTGGTTCTGTCTTCAGCCCTGATCGCCGCGGCGCAGGCGGCCGGCTCCAGGCCGGATGCGGAGCTGGAATATACGGTGATGCTCAGCCGGCATGGCGTCCGTTCGCCGCTCAACAAGCCGGGAGAACTTGACAGGTTCTCCGCCGCGCCATGGCCCGCGTGGGAAGTGCGGCCCGGCTACCTGACGCCGCACGGCTACGAGCTGATGCGGATTTTCGGAGCGTGGTACCGGACGAAGTTCTCCGGCGACGGGCTGCTTGGCGCGAGCGGCTGCGCGGACGCCGCCTCCGTAACAATCCATGCCGACTCCGACGAGCGGACGGTGCAGACCGGAAAGGCGCTGGCGGAAGGCATGTTCCCGGGCTGCAAAATCGCGGTTGACGCGCAGGCGGAGGGAACGATCGATCCGCTGTTTCGCGGGGTCGAGAGCGGGACCGGAAATCCCGCGCTGGCCGCCGCCGCAATCGCAGGCCGCATCGGGGGCGATCCGCAGGAGGTAACCGAGGCTTACCGGCCGCAGTTGCTGGCCCTCGACCGCGTGCTGGCCGGCTGCGGGCGCGCGCAGTCGACGAACAGCAAACGCGTTTCCATTCTCGATGTCCCGTCGGGCATCAGCTCCAATCGCGCTTCGAGCTGGCTTCATGGTCCGGTCTCTCTGGGTTCGGGCATGGTCGAGAACCTGCTGCTCGAATACACCGATGGCATGAAGGATGTGGGATGGGGCTGCGTCGACGGCGTCACGCTGCGTGCGCTCATGCAGCTGGATACAGTCAACTGGGAACTCAACATCCGCACGCACGCCGTGGCGCAGATGTACGCCTCCGACCTTCTCGATCGCATCGCCAGGAGCATGGAGCAGCATGTTTCCGGCAAAGCGATTCCCGGCGCGCTGGGCCGGCCCGGGGACCGGCTGCTGCTCATCGTGGGACACGACACCAACATCGAATCCGTCGCAGCAACGCTCGGCCTCAACTGGATCATCGACGGGCGCGTGGACGACACTCCTCCCGGCGGGGCGCTGCTCTTTGA
>Ga0070737_10005327_pt1 | contig 12359 bp, 12 predicted proteins | sample Coa_R1_10_FD_66438 | JGI IMG/M metagenome (GOLD analysis project Ga0070737, IMG submission 66438) | Surface soil microbial communities from Centralia Pennsylvania, which are recovering from an underground coalmine fire - Coalmine... | ecosystem: Environmental > Terrestrial > Soil > Unclassified... | reverse complement strand
TCGCCGACACACCGGCCACTCACCGGGCACAAGGCCCGGTTCGCTGGACCGGTTAGACCGCCTCGCCATCCCACGCGTCCAGCCCCCGCCGACAGCACCGGCCACTCACCGGGCCCTCGGCCGGTTCGCTGGCCGGGCTGGTCATAACGCCTTATCGAGGAACTCCGCGCGCTGGGGGCCCAGCAGGTCGCTGATGGCGGCGGCGAGGCCCGGATGACCGGTCAGGTCCGGGTCGCCGGCCACCACCTCGGTGGCGTCCTCCCGTGCCTGCCTGATCAGGTCCTCGTCGGCCAGCAGGCTGAGCAGCTTCAGGCTGGACCGGCGTCCCGCCTGCGCCTCACCCAGCACGTCGCCCTCCCTGCGTTGCTCCAGGTCCAGCCGGGAGAGGCTGAATCCGTCGAGCGTGGCCGCGACCGCGTCCAGGCGCTCGCGGGCCGGGCTGCCCGGCTCCATCTCGGTCAGCAGCAGGCAGAGTCCCTCGGCGCGGCCACGGCCCACCCGGCCCCGCAACTGGTGCAGCTGGGAGACGCCGAAGCGGTCGGCGTCCATGACCACCATCACGGTCGCGTTCGGCACGTCCACGCCGACCTCGATGACGGTCGTGGCCACCAGGACGTCCAGGTCGCCCTCGGTGAACGCGCGCATCACGCGGTCCTTGTCGTCCGCTGGCATCCGGCCGTGCAGCACGCCCAGCCGCAGCCCCGCGAGCGGCCCGCCCGCGAGGGACGGGGCCATGTCGAGCACGGCCAGCGGCGGGCGGCGGCCGGCGACGACGGCCTCGTCCAGGCCGGCCCCGCCCTCGTCGTCACCGTCGTCCGGGTCCCCGGCGGCCCCCCCGTCACTGCCGTCGGCGGACGGCCCCGTGCCGCCGACGCGCGGGCAGACGACGTACGCCTGGCGTCCCTGGGCGGCCTCCTCGCGCACGCGCTCCCACGTCCGCTCGACGAAACGCGGCTTGTCGGCGACGGGGACCACATGCGTGCCGATCGGCGACCGGCCCGCCGGCAGCTCGGTGAGGGTCGAGACCTCGAGGTCCCCGTAGACGGTCATGGCCACGGTCCGCGGGATCGGTGTAGCCGTCATGACCAGCACGTGCGGCCGCCCGCCCGCGGCCTTCTCGCGGAGTGCGTCGCGCTGCTGGACGCCGAACCGGTGCTGTTCGTCGATCACGATCAGCCCGAGGTCGGCGAAGCGGACGTGCTCTTCGAGCAGCGCGTGGGTCCCGACCACGATGCCGGCGTCGCCGGTGAAGACGTCGGTGAGCGCCTCGCGCCGCGCGGCGACGCCCATCGATCCGGTGAGCAGCGCCACCCGCGTCGCGTTCTCGGCGCCGCCCAGCCGGCCCGCCTGGCCGAGCGGGCCGAGCATCGCGCAGATCGACCGGTAATGCTGCTGCGCGAGGACTTCGGTGGGCGCCAGCAGAGCCGCCTGGCCCCCGGCGTCGACCACCTGGAGCATGGCCCGGACGGCGATCACGGTCTTGCCCGATCCCACCTCGCCCTGGAGCAGCCGGTGCATCGGGAAGGCGCAGGCCAGGTCGGCGGCGATGGTCCCGCCCGCGGCGCGCTGACCGTCGGTCAGGCTGAACGGCAGGCGCGCGTCGAACGCGGCCGCGATCCCGTCGGATACGGGTGGCCGCGGGGTGGCCGGCCATGCCGCCGCGGCGTGCCTGCGCTGCGCGAGCGCGGCCTGGAGCACGAACGCCTCGTCCCACTTGAGGCGGCGGCGGGCCCGGCGGTAGTCGTCGACGTCCAGCGGCCGGTGGATGGCGATGATCGCCTCGTGCAGGCCGCACAGGCCCTGCTGTTCCCGCAGACCGCGCGGCAGCGGATCCTCGCCGAGGTCGAGGGTGTCGAGCATCATGCGGATCGCCTTGGCGATCTGCCAGGACGAGATCTTGGCGCTGGCCGGGTAGACCGGGATGAGCTCGGCGGCGTACTCGGCCGCCATCTCCGCGCTCAGGCCGGACTCGGTGACCTCGTCCGGCAGCATCTCGCAGTCCGGGTGGATCAGCTGCCTGCGGCCCCGGAACGTGGACACGGTCCCGGCGAACAGGCCCTGCGCGTCGGGCTTCAGCAGCCGCTGCCAGTACCCGGTCTTGTGGAAGAACGTGAGCACCAGCCGGTCGGTCCCGTCGGTGACGATCGCCTCCAGCCGGTCGCCACGCCGTCCGCCCATCGGCCTGCGCTGCACCAGGGCCACCCGGGCCAGGATCGTGACGTGCTCGCCCTCCTGGAGCGAGGACAGCTTGGTCAGCTCGCCGCGGGTCGCGTACCGTCGCGGGTAGTGGCGCAGCAGGTCGCCCACTGTCTCCATCCCGAACGCGCCGCCGAGGACCTTGGCGGTCTTCGCGCCGAGCACCCGGTCGAGCGGGTCACGCACGGTTGTCATAGGGGCAGGATAGAGTTGAGTTCGGACATTAACGTGCCCAGATCGCCGAAGGATGGCAGCGGCCGCGGTTTACCGGTTCGCGCCACGGCACCCGCGTCGGATATCCTTCGACGGCTGCCGCCTGCGCATGGGCGCGGGTGGCACCCCGGGCATTTTCGGCAAGCAACCCAATGGAGTAACCCGTGGCTTCCGTCTGCGACGTATGCGGCAAGGGGCCGGGCTTCGGCAACAACATCTCGCACTCGCACCGCCGCACCCGCCGCCGCTGGAACCCCAACATCCAGACCGTTCGTGCCATGGTGGGCCGCACCCCCAAGCGCATGAACGTCTGCACGTCCTGCATCAAGGCCGGCAAGGTCGCCCGCTAGCGGCTGCCGCCCGCGTCACCGCGCCGCCCTCGCGGGCGGGGCTCCCGATGGTCCCTCTGGGCCGGTTCCAGTCGGCCCAGAGGGACCTTTGGCGTGCCCAGCGAACCCTTCGCGGTACGCCCGGCGAACCCCCGCCGCGCCGACGGGCACGCGCATGTCTAGAATGGGTCGCAGCACGTGGTTGCGCCTAGGGTTCCGCCCGAGACCCGTCAGCAGCACTGGTTCGGCATAACCAGGATCACGGGGACTGGACCGAGCGGCGCCACGACGAGACGGCCGCCAGCCGTTCCCGCCGACACCTGACGGGATAAAAGCCCTGAGGGCTCCTATCCGCATGTCCCGCGCCAGCGGGACTGGGCGAAGGGGCCTTCCTCAATGGGCGCTCTTGCTGGCGTGCTGACCAGCGTCTCCTCGGCCGGCGTCATTCCCGCCGCCTCCCTGGCCCGCGTCATTCCCGCCGCCTCCCCGGCCGGCGTCATCCCCGCCAGTGCACCTACGGGCCTGTCCGGGTCCGGCGTCTCCTCCGTGGTCCTGGCCGCGACGCTCGCGGCCGCGTGCGCGCACGCCACGTGGAACTCGATCGCCCACGGGATCAGCGACAAGCTGGCCTCGTTCACGCTGGTCTGCCTGGGCAGCCTGCTCTGCTCGCTGCCGCTGGTGCTCCTGTCCGCCCCGCCGGATACCCGGTGCTGGCCCTACCTGGCCCTGTCGGGTTCGTTGCACGTCGCCTACATGGCGCTGCTCATGCTGGCCTACCGGCTGGGCGACTTCAGCCAGGCCTACCCGCTGGCCAGAGGCACCTCCCCGCTGGTGGTCCTGCTGCTCGCCGCCGTGTTCGTCGGCGAGGTGCCGGGGCCCGGCCAGTTCGCCGGGGTGGCGCTGATCTGCGGCGGCCTGGCCGTCCTGGTCCTGTCCGGCCGGCGCGCGGGTCACCTCGACCGCAAGGCCGTGCTGGCGGCCGTGGCGACCGGGCTGGTGATCGCGAGCTACACCACCGTCGACGGCGTCGGTGTCCGGTTGTCCGGCAGCGTGACCGGGTACACGGGCTGGCTGATGACCAGCGAGAGCATCGTGATCCCGGTCGTGGCGCTGGCGGCGCGGCGGGGCCGCCTGCTGACGGCCATGCGCCCGGTCTGGCATATCGGCCTGCTCGGCGGGGGGCTGAGCGTCCTCGCCTACGGGCTCGTGCTGTGGGCGCAGACCCGGGGCGCGCTGGCCAGCGTGGCCGCGCTGCGCGAGTCGAGCATCGTGCTGGCCGCCGTCATCGGCAGCGTTTTCTTCCACGAGAAATTCGGCCGGAGCCGGATCGTCGCGGCGGCCTGCGTGACCCTCGGCATCTGCGTCCTGTACATCGCCTTACGGCCTTACCGCGGGCGCGGGAGCCGCCAGCCGTGGTCGACGGGGCCGATGCCCGCCCCGATCGGGAAGCCGGAACGGATCGCGCCCGTGACGTACTGGCGGGCCAGCGCCACGGCGCCGGGAACGTCCTCGCCGAGCGCCAGGTAGGACGCGATGGCCGACGCCAGCGTGCAGCCGGTCCCGTGGGTGTGCGGCGTGTCGATCCTCGTCCCCCCGAAACGCCACACCTTCCGGCCGTCGAACAGCAGGTCCACGGGGTCGCCGGCCAGATGCCCGCCCTTGACGAGGACCCAGCGCGGGCCGAGCCCGGCGATGGCCCTGGCCACGGCGAGCATGCTCTCCTCGTCGACGGCCTTGATCCCGGTGAGCTGTTCGGCCTCGTCCAGGTTGGGCGTGACCACGGTGGCCAGCGGCAGCAGGGCGCTGCGCATGGTGTCCCCGGCGCCCGGCATCAGCAGCGAGTTCCCGTGCTTGGACACGGCCACCGGGTCGATGACCAGCGGCGCGTCCAGACCCGACAGCACGTCCGCCACGACGGAGACGATCGCGCTGGAGGCCAGCATGCCGGTCTTGACGGCCTGCACGCCGATGTCGGAGAGCACCGATTCCAGCTGCTCACGGACGGCCTCGGGAGGAAGATCCCAGAAGTTCTGCACACCGACCGAGTTCTGCGCGGTGACGGCGGTCAGCACGCTCATGCCGTGCACGCCCAGCGCCAGCATGGTCTTCAGATCGGCCTGGATGCCCGCGCCGCCGCAGGAGTCGGAGCCGGCGATGGTCAGCACGCATGGCGGCGTGCGCGTAACAGTCGAATCGGGCATGCGGCCAGCCTAGTCAGCGGGACCAGGGCGGAAGTGATCCCAGCCCGCGGCGCCGCGGTAGGGCCGGCCGTCCACGACCACGCCGTGGCCCTCGTGCACCTGGCCGATCGGCGCCCAGGGAGCGGGCAGGCCCAGGCCGGGCGGGAAGGCCGCCACCAGCGAATGGTCCTCGCCCCCGGTGAGCGCCCAGCGCAGCGCCACGCCGGCCGCCGCGTCCGCCGTGCCCGCGTCGGCCGGCGCCCCGTCGTGTCCGCCGCGACGCGCCATCGCGGCCGCCGCCTCCAGCGGGCCGGTCTCCAGCGCGGCGGAACGCACGTCGATCAGAACGCCGCTGGCGTCGGCGATATGGCCGAGGTCCGCGAGCAGGCCGTCGCTGACGTCGATCATGGCGGTGGCGCCCAGCGCCGCCGCCGCGGGACCCGCGTCGTACGGCGGACTGGGCCGCATGTGGCTCGCGATCAGGCCGGCGGGCTCCGCCGCGCCGGACTCCAGCAGGGCCAGCCCGGCGGCGGAACGCCCGAGCGGGCCGGCCACCGCCACCACGTCGCCGGGCCGGGCCGCCGACCGGCGCACCGGGTCACGCCCGCCCAGGTCGCCGAGGCCGGTGACGGCCAGCAGGACGCTGCCGAACTGGGCCACATCGCCGCCGGCCACCGACGCGCCGGCCCTCGCCGCCTCCGCCGCGACGCCCTCGGCCACGCCCAGCGCCCACGCCGAGGGCAGATCGGGCGGGGCCGCGAACGCGACGAGCAGGGCGGTCGGCACGGCGCCCATGGCCGCGATGTCGGCCAGGCTGCGCACGGCCGCCCGGTGGCCGATGTCGCCCGGGTCGGCCCAGTCGCGCCGGAAGTGCCGCCCTTCCAGCAGGAAGTCTGTGGTCGCGACCACGCGGCCGTCGGGGGCGGCCAGGACGGCGGCGTCGTCGCCGATCCCGACGATCGTGCCCGGTCCCGGTGTCATCCGGTCCGCCATCGCCGAGATCAGGCCGAACTCACCGAGGTCCCCGATGGAGCCGTCGACGCCGATGCCGTCCTCCTTCGCCAATGTTCGCCTGTTTCGCCCGAAATCACCCCGTGAGTGATCTTGCGCCCTAAGGTACCGTGACTACTCCGGGCAATATTCGCCGCTGATTAGTCTGCCCAGTGGAGGACGTCATGGTTCAGGCTTACATCCTGGTCCAGACGGAGGTCGGCAAGGCCGCCGAGGTGGCCAAGGAGATCTCCAAGATCGGCGGGGTCACCCAGGCGGAGGACGTGACCGGGCCCTATGACGTCATCGTCCGGGCCGAGGCGGACAACGTCGACGAACTGGGCCGCCTCGTCGCCGCGGGCATCCAGTCCGTCGAGGGCATCACCCGCACCCTGACCTGCCCCGTCGTCTATATCTAACCGGCAGCACGGAGCAGTTCGGCCGCCAGGGCGTGGGTTCTGCGGCCCAGCCCGAGCCGGGCTGCCTCCTGAAGGTCTTCCGGCGTGTCCACATCGCGGCGAAGTCCCTCGATGCCCGGCAGAAGGAGCTCGGCCGCGCCGGCTTCGGCATGGCGCCGCCTGGACGCCACGCCGAACCTCGGCCGGAACTCCCGCCCCGGCCCCGCCGTGTACAGGGTCGTCCCCGAGCCCTGCCGGTCCGGCACGAACGCCTCCGGGCTGGCCGTGGCCGCGCGCAGGGCCCGGCCGATCTCCTCGGTCCGCAGGGCGGGCAGGTCCGCGGACAGCGCCGCCGTACCCGAACGCGGGCGCCGGCGGTCCACGCACGCCGCACCGTGGACGAGCGCCGCGTTCAGCCCGGCGCGTGGCTCGTCGGGCACGATGGTGGCTCCGGCCGCGGCCAGTTCACCGGCCGCGACGGGGTCGTCGGTGACCACGACCACCTGCCCGACCTGGTCGGACGCGGCTACCGCGGTCACCGTGTCCCAGGCCATGGCGAGCGCGAGTTCGGCCCGGCGCGGACCGGCCAGGGGGGCGATCCGCGACTTGGCCCGGGCAAGTACCTTGACGGGGACCACCACCGCCCACGTGAACAGGGCATCATCGGACATACGTGTGATCCTGCCTCGACATCGAACCACCTCTACCAGGAGACTGACCTGATGAAGATCGGACGCCTCGCCCCATGAGCAAGCAGGAGCGAAGCTATTCGCGTGGATGGCGGCTCTTCACCGTGATCATCCTGCGGCCACTGTTGCACGCCCTCATCAAGCAAGAATTCCACGGCCGCGAGAATCTCCCCCGCCAGGGGGGCGTGATCCTGGCCCCCAACCATCTCTCCTACGCGGACTGGGGCACGGTCGCGCTGTTCAGCTACGAATCGGGCCGCTACCCGGTCTTCCTCATCAAGGACTCGGCCTTCAGGGTCAAGGTAATCGGTCCCATCCTGCACAAGGCCGGCCAGTTGCCGGTCCACCGCGGCCGGGGCGACGCCGCGCTGGTCCTGCGGGACGCCGAGCGGGCCATCCACGACGAGGACGCGACGGTCATCGTCTACCCGGAGGGCACGGCCTCACGCGACCCGGACCTGTGGCCCATGAAGGCCAGGACCGGCGTGGCCCGGCTGGCGCTGGCCACCGGCGCGCCGGTCGTCCCCATCGCCCACTGGGGCGCCCAGGACGTGCTGCCCTACGGCAGCAAGCGGCCGCACCTGTTCCCGCGACGGAAGGTCACGATGGTCGCCGGGCCGCCGGTGGACCTGTCGGCCTTCCGGGACCAGCCGCTCAACTCGGCCACGCTGCGCGCCGCCACCGACGCGATCATGGCCGACGTGACCGCCCTGCTCGCGGAGGTGCGCGGGGAGACGCCTCCCGCCGCGGTCTGGGATCTCGCCGCACGGGCCCGGGTCAGGCCATCGCACGGCCGAACGCTTCCCGGCGAGAGCACCGGCGGCAGCGACGACATCGCGGGTGAGCCCCCGGCGGAGGCCCGTCCGACGTGAAGGCCACGATCATGGGAGCGGGGTCGTGGGGGACAACGTTCGGCCAGGTTCTCTGCGACGCGGGCACCGAGACCGTCGTGTGCTGCCGACGGCCCGAGCTCGCCACGGCGATCAACGCCAGACACGAAAACCCCGACTACCTGCCTTGTGTCACGCTGACCGCCGCGCTGCGCGCCACCAGCGACCCCGGTGAGGCCCTGGCAGGCTCCGATTTCGTCATTTTCGCCGTGCCCTCGCAGTCGCTGCGCGACAACCTGGAGAACTGGGCACCTTTGCTACCGCCCGAGGCGGTGCTCGTCAGCCTGATCAAGGGCATCGAGCTCGGCACGTGCAAGCGGATGAGCGAGGTCATCACGGAGGTGACCGCCGCACCGCCGGAGCGGATCGCGGTCGTCTCCGGGCCGAACCTGGCGCGGGAGATCGTCCAGCGGCAGTACGCCGCGACGGTCGTGGCCTGCACCGACGAGCCCGCGGCGATCCGCCTCCAGCAGGCCTGCCACACCGCCTACTTCCGCCCCTACACAAACACCGACGTGATCGGGTGTGAGTTCGGCGGCGCGGTCAAGAACGTGATCGCCCTGGCGGTGGGCATCGCGGTGGCGATGGGCCTCGGCGACAACACCAAGGCCATGCTGATCACGCGCGGGCTGGCCGAGATGTCGCGGCTGGGCACCGCACTGGGTGCCGCCCCGCAGACTTTCGCGGGGCTGGCCGGGCTCGGCGACCTGGTGGCGACCTGTGGTTCGCCGCTGTCGCGGAACCGCACGTTCGGCGAGAACGTGGGCCGCGGCATGTCGGTGCCGGAGGCCTCCGCGATGAGCGGCCAAATCGCCGAGGGTGTGAAATCGTCAGAGTCCGTGCTCGCCCTCGCACGCAAGCACGGCGTCGAGATGCCGATCACCGAGGTCATGGCGGCGGTCATGCACGACGGCCTCGCGGTCGGCGAGGCCGCTGTGATGCTCGCCTCCCGTTCGGCCAAACCGGAGTGGTACGGGTCGTAGACCCACCGCCGCGCCGGCGGCCGGGGCGGGAGAATCACCCCGGGCAGCGGCGCAGGGCCATGGGACGGAACGCCGAAAGGTGACAGTCGTGGACGTAGTGCGCAGGCAACTGGGCGAGAACACCCGCGCGGTGCATCTTCCCCAGACGCCCGTGCCCCAGCAGCAGCCACTCGGTACGCCCGTGTACCGGACGTCGGCGTTCGCCTTCCGCAGCAGCGACGAGTATGCGGCGGTGATCGGCGACGAGACGCCCGGCTACAGCTACAGCCGGATCGACAACCCCACCGTGGACGCGTTCGCCCGCGCGGTCGCGGCCCTGGAGGGCGCGAACCTGCCGGGCTGGCCCGCGGCCCAGGCGTTCGCGTCGGGCATGGCCGCGATCAGCGCGGTGTTCCTGTCGTTCGCGCGGACCGGCGCGCACGTCGTCGCGTCGGCGGCCCTGTACGGCGGTACGTACAGCTTCCTGCGCAACGTGGCGGCCCGGTTCGGCGTCGAGACCGACTTCGCGGACATGACCAACCTGGACCAGGTCCGGGCGGCAATGCGGCCGGCCACCAGGATCGTGTACGCCGAGACGGTCGCCAACCCCACCACCGCCGTGGCCAACCTGCCGGGGCTGGCCTCCATCGCGCACGAGACCGGTGCGCTGTTCGTGGTGGACTCCACGCTCGCGCCGCCGGTGGTCTGCCGGCCGCTGGAGTACGGGGCGGACCTGGTCCTGCACTCGGCCACCAAGTACATCGGCGGCCACTCGGACGTGACCGGCGGCGTGGTGACCGGCCGCGCCGACCTGATCAGCCGGATCCGGCAGGTCCGGGTGGACACCGGCGGCTCGCTCGCGCCGGACGAGGCGTTCCTGCTCCGCCGGGGCCTGGAGACGCTGCCGGTCCGGGTGCGGCGGCAGTGCTCGACCGCGATGCTGTTCGCCGCGACCGTGTCCCGGCACCCGAACGTCCGCTCGGTCGACTACCCCGGCCTGCCGGACCACCCCGGGCACGCGGTGGCCCGGCGGCTGTTCGACGCCGGGCCCGAGGGCACGCGGTTCGGCGCGATCGTCACGGTCACGCCGTACGGCGGCCGGGAGGCCGGCATGGCCTTCGCCGACCGGCTCAGGCTGGCCCAGCTGGCGCCGTCCCTCGGCGGGACGCACACCAAGGTCAGCCACGCCGCGTCCACGACGCACCGCCAGCTTGACTCGCGGGCGCTCGAAAGTGCAGGCATCGACCCTGGCGCGGTACGGTTCTCCATCGGACTCGAGGACGCCGAGGACCTCATCTCCGACGCGTACGTGGCCCTTGACTCCCTGGGTCGGCCCTTACCGGCGCGCCAGCGATTGCGCCACAGCGACCGCGGCCGGCGGCCAGCGCTCAGGACAGGAGCGGAGGAAACAGCGTGACCGAGCAACGCAAGATCCGGGTGGCGGTGGTCTTCGGCGGCCAGAACTCGGAGCATTCCATCTCCTGCGCGAGCGCGGCTCACGTGCTGCCCGCCATCGACCCGGACCGCTACGAGGTGGTGCCCATCGGCATCGCGCGGGACGGCCGCTGGGTCCTTGTCTCCGGTGACCCGGACCGCCTCGCCATCGGCCGCCGGGGCCAGCTGCCCTCGGTGGAGGCGGTGGCCACGCCGGGCACGGAACTGGCGGCCCGGCCCGGACCGGGCACGGGCCTGACCGTGCTGAGCCCCGGAGACGTCCCGCGCGATCTCGGCGAGGTCGACGTGGTGCTGCCCCTGCTGCACGGCGCCTACGGCGAGGACGGGACCATCCAGGGCCTGCTGGAGATGACCGGCGCCCGGTATTCGGGGGCGGGCGTGTTCGCCAGCGCGGCCGGGATGGACAAGGAGTACATGAAGCTCATCTTCGCCGCGCGCGGCCTGCCGGTCGGCCCGTACGTGGTGGTGCGGGACCGGGACTGGGCGGGTGCGCCCGGCGGGTCCTCCGGATCCCGCGAGCCCGGCGAGCCCGGCGCCTCCGGCGAGCGCAAGCGGGTGCTGGACGACATCGCGGAGCTGGGCTGGCCGGTGTTCGTGAAGCCGGCCCGGGGCGGGTCCAGCGTCGGCACGTCCAAGGCCGGCGACGCGGCCGGGCTGGAGCGGGCGATCGAGACGGCCCGCGAGCACGACCCCAAGGTGCTGGTCGAGGCAGCGATCGACGGGATCGAAGTCGAGTGCGCCGTGCTGGAGGGTGCCGACGGCGGGCCGACCGAGGCCAGCCTGCCCGGCCAGGTGATGGTCGGCGGCGGCGCGGACTTCTACGACTTCGAGGCCAAGTACCTGGCCCACGGGACGCACATGGTCGTCCCGGCCCCGATACCGGACGGGGCGGTGGCGGAGATCAGGCGGCTGGCCTGTGCGGCGTTCGACGCCATCTCCTGCGAGGGGCTGGCCCGGGTGGACTTCTTCTATACCCCGGACGGGCAGATCGTGATCAACGAGATCAACACGATGCCGGGGATGACGCCCGCGTCCGGCTTCCCGAAGATGTGGGCGGCCACCGGGCTTCCGCTGCCGCGGCTCATGGACCGGATCATCCAGACGGCCCTGCACAAGCGGCCAGGCCTGCGCTAGCGGAACTGGCAGCGAGCTCGCGTCGGCGAGTTCGCTGCCAGTCGGGGCCACCAGGCCCTCAGCGCCCGCAGGCGGCACGGGAGCGGCGGTCGCCGCCCCGTGCCGCACCGAGAGCCGGGTGTCGGCCCCCGAAAGGGGTACTACTTCTTCTCGCCGTTGACGAGCGCCTTGAAGTCCGCGCCCGGGCGGAACTTCGGCACCGACGACTTGGGCACGTTGATCGTCGCCCCAGTGGCCGGGTTGCGCGCGGTGCGCGCTGGCCGCTCGCTCTTCTCGAAGACGCCGAAGCCGGTGATCGCGACCTTGTCACCCTTCGCAACCGCTGACTGGATCGTCTCCAGAACGGCGTTCACGGCTTCGGTAGCGGACTTCTTGTCCCCTAGCCGACCCGAGATCGCATCGATCAGATCACGCTTGTTCATATCTCACTCCTGCGGTTCCCCCACGGGAGGCCGCGCATTCATTGCACCCGAGGGCGCGACCTCTGACCTGCCCGAAAGTAGGCGATCGAGCGCCGTTACACAATAACCACGGCCACAATTCGCCCGCGTGTCGGGGCTTCGACGTGCTGGAACCCTCCAGTCGTGTGTTCATGGCGGCACAGAATGCGAATAAGGGCCGCAAACAGTGACGCAATGCTCACTGGTTTCGGTCCGGGTGCGAAACGACACGATGCCGGCCGGATCCAATACACGATCCGGCCGGCCGGGCGCCCGGATCAGCGCCCGGCCGGCCCCCGCCGGCCTTCCCGATCTCGGCGAGCGCGCCCGCCGCGTGGCTCAGGCCGTGACCGGCAGCCAGGCCGGACGCGACTGCTCGAACGCCGTGACGTCGTCGGCGTAACGCAGCGTGAGTCCGATGTCGTCGAGGCCCTCCATGAGCCGCCAGCGCGTGTAGTCGTCGATCTCGAAAGGGAACGCCAG
>Ga0070737_10005324_pt1 | contig 12366 bp, 12 predicted proteins | sample Coa_R1_10_FD_66438 | JGI IMG/M metagenome (GOLD analysis project Ga0070737, IMG submission 66438) | Surface soil microbial communities from Centralia Pennsylvania, which are recovering from an underground coalmine fire - Coalmine... | ecosystem: Environmental > Terrestrial > Soil > Unclassified... | reverse complement strand
GGGCGGCGGGCTGGGCTGCTGCGCCTGCTGATACTGCTGAAGGTAGTCAGGGTCCGCTTGGTAGGTGAACTGACCGTAGGGGACGGCCGCGTCGCTCGACATAGAGCTATCGGCCGCCGGCGGCCCTGCCGGCGGGGCCCCGTAGCCCGGCGACCCGCCGTACGGCGGGTAGGGATACGCAGGGCCATACGGCGGCGGAAGCGGCGGCGGGCCGTAGCCGGGTCCCTGCGCGACCGCGTAGGGCGCGGCGACGGTGCTACAGAGCAGGCCCAGCACTAGCCCGATGGCCCAACGTCGCATGCGCACCTCCCGACGTCTACGTCCCGTGCGCGCCATTATACTGGCCCCTCCGCCCGCCCACCAGCAGCTCGCGCGGCCCGCGCCCCACCCGGTGCAGAGCGCGCGCCGCAAAAACAGTGCGCCCCCGCCTACCAAAGCGGGGGCGCACAGCGGGCTCGAGGGGATTCGAACCCCCGATCTCGGCCTTGACAGGGCCGCATGTTAGGCCACTACACCACGAGCCCAGGAGAGTGCCCACGAGATGGTACCACAGCGCAGGCCAGGGCGCAAAGCCGCACCGCGGCGGGTCAGGGCCGCCGGCCCTCCAGCGCGGCCGTCAGCTCGGCCAGGTCGCGGAACACGTAGTCGGGGCGCACCGGTGCGTCGGCCAGGTCCTCGGGGCGGGTGACGCCGGTCAGGACCAGCGCGGTGGGCACCCCGGCGGCCCGCCCGCCCGCCACATCCGTCAGCAAGCTGTCGCCCACCATCAGCGCCTCGACCGGGGCAACGCCGAGCTGGCGCAGCGCCTGCTGGAGCATCGTCGGCTGTGGTTTGCCGATCACGCGCGGCTGCACGCCCGTGCAAGCCGTGAGCAGCGCTTGGATAGCGCCCGCGCCTGGCCACAGCCCCTCTTCCGTGGGGAAGGCCGGGTCCGGGTTGGTACCGATGAACGTGGCGCCCGCCGCGATCGCCAGGCAGGCCGCGGCGAGCCGCGGGTAGCACACCGTGCGGTCCAGCCCTACGACCACGTAGTCCGCCTGCCGCTCGACCAGCACACACCCCGCCGCCCGCAGGGCGTGCCGCAGGCCGCGCTCGCCGATCACTAGCACCCGCGCACCGGGGCCAGCGGTCTCGCGCAGGTGAGCGGCCGTAGCCACCGCGCTGGTGAGCACGCTGGCTGCCGGCACGTGGATGCCCAACGCGCGCAGCTTGGCCTGGTACTGCCGCGGCGTCAGAGTGGCGTTATTGGTCAGCAGACGATAGGGAAGCCGCCGCGCCTGCAGCAAGGCGAACAAGTCCTGTGCCCCGGGCAGCACGCGCTGGCCCCGGTAGATCACGCCATCCAGGTCCAGCAGCAGGGCGCGCGGTGCCAGTCGGTGGTCGGGCATCACTCCTTCCCTGAGCCCTCTGTGCTAGCCTACCAGAGAAGCGCGGCCACAGGAGAGAGGGCCAGCGGGATGGCAGCGTCCGATACGGGCACACCAGGCCGCACGCCCCTAACGCTCGCCGGGCTCGTGGCGGCGGCGCTGGCCGGGTTCGCGCTAGCGCCCGGCCCCTGGCCCGACAAGCTGGCGCTGCTGGCCGCGGGCGTGTGCCGCCAGCGGCCCGACCACTCCTATTTCCTGGGCGGCAGCCAGCTCCCGCTGGAAGCGCGCATGGGCGGGCTCTTCGCAGGCTTTCTGGTCGGTGTCTTCTGGCTGTGGTGCAGCGGGCGCGAGCGTGCCGGGCTGCTGCCGCCGCGAGGGCTCCAGGCAGTGCTCGCCGGCGGCGTCGCGCTCCTGGCCCTGGACGGCACCAACGCGCTGCTGTACGACCTAGGCCTGCCCGCGCTGTACCCGCCCCACAACGCGCTGCGCCTGGCCACCGGGCTGCTGTGCGGGCTGGCGCTCGCCCTGCTCGCCGCGCCCGTGTGGGCGGCCGCGCTGTGGCGCGACTGGGACCTAGAGCCCAGCGTAGCCCACCCGCGGGAGCTGCTGGCCCCCCTGGCCCTGCTGGGGCTGATCTACGCGGCGACCGTGTCCGGGCAGGGCCGACTGTACTACCCCGTGGCCAGCGTCCTGCTGCTCGGTGTGCTGGCCGCGTTCACCCTGGCCAACAGCTACGCGCTGGCCCTGCTGCTGGGCCGCCAGGGCCAGGCGCGCACCTGGGGCCAGGCCCTCACACCCCTGTTGGGGGGCCTGCTGGTCAGCCTGGGGGAGCTGGCGGCGCTTGCCGCTCTCCGCTACGGGCTGGCCGCCGCCCTCGGCCTCGAATGGCCCGTCTGAGCACCACTCACGAGCGCAGCCGCCCCATCACCTGCTGCGCGTACCGCACGAACGTCTCGTCGACCATCCGCTCGTAGGGCACCGGCTGGGCGATCTGCAACAGCCCGTTCCGCATGTGGGTGAGCTGCTGGTCCATCAGGCTGTCCTTCTGGATCACCAAGTCCACGTCCCAAGTGTAGGGCACCTGGTTGCGGAGCACCTGGGCGGGAGCGCCCGTGTACTTCTCGAAGATCGCCAAGTGTTCGGGGGTGTAGAACCGCTCCGGATCGAAGGTGCCGAGCTGGGGCGGCTGGATGTCGCGAATGGCGTGCATGTAGGCGAGCACGAAGCGTTTGGCCGTGTCCGGCCGCTCGCGCAGGAACTTGCCCGAGGCAATAATACACGTGGTCATCTGCCCGGGGATCACCGCCGTGACCAGCTTGTGGCCGACGCCGAGGTCGACCGCGCGCGTGGCGAACGGCTCGGCGGGAATGGCAGCATCGAGCGAGCCGTTGGCCAGCGCAGCGGGCATATCGGGAAACGCGATCGGTACCTGGTCCACATCTTGGATAGTCAGGCCCACGCTGGTCAGGATCTTGTCCAGCACATACTCGACGCTGCCGCCACGGGTGTTCACGCCGACGCGGTGGCCGCGCAAGTCGCTGGGCGTGCGAATCTCCCCGCTGTCGTACAGGTCCTTGCGCACCACGAGCGGCAGGGGGCTGTCCTCCAGGGTCATAATGCCCGCCGGGGCGATGATCCGGATGTCCAGCCCGCGGTCGAAGGCGTTGAACAGGCCGACGGCGATCGCGCCGACCGCCAGGTCCAGATCACCAGTCGCCAGGAACGGGACGACGTCGGCAGCGCCGGCCATCGTCTCGAACTGCAGCTCGATGCCCTGCTCGCGCAAGTACCCCTTCTCGACCGCCAGGTAGATCGGCCCGCCGGCCAGCACTCGCGTGTCGGCCATGCGCACCACCTCGACCGTGCTCGGCGTCGGAACGGCGGGCGCGGCCGTGGGTGCGCTGCTCGCGGTGGCGCCCGCCGGCTGGGGCTTGGAGGCCGCGGGCGCGGGCGCCTGGCAGGCGAGCAAAGGCACCAGGAGGAGCAGGCCGAGACCGAGCCGCACTGGGGAGCCGATGAAACACGGGCGCATGCTATCTCCTCCGCGCGCGTCGTGCCGGCGGCCGCCCGCCGCCGGGGTGGTGGGCGCAATGGTACCGAATCTGCCGCGCTCCGTCACGGGTTCAGCGCCGGGGCCCCAGGCGGCCGGTGGCCCGTGCGCCGCGTTCCTGGTAGACTTTCTGACTCGGCAGCAGTCCAGCCCTACGTGCGCAGTGCTCCCGGCCCGGCCGGCGCGCCTGCCGGTGCTCCGAACGCTCGACTGATCGCGCGGGCGGTGCACGCGTCGTCGCTCCCGCGCGCAACGCTGGTGGAGGCAAAGACGGTGCAAGTCGAAGGGCAGTACACGATCAACGCGCCCGTACAACGCGTCTGGGACTATCTCATGGACCCCATGGGCCTTCAGGCCTGTATTCCCGGCTGCGAGCGGCTCGTGCCGGCGGGAGAGGATACCTACGAGGCGACCCTCAAGGTCGGGGTGGCCGCCGTGAAGGGCACCTACCAGGGCAAGGTGGCCATCAGCGACAAGGAGCCCCCGCACCGCTACAAGATGCTCGTCGAAGGCAGCGGCGGGCCGGGCTTCGTGCGCGGCGAGGCCGTGATCGAACTGATGCCGAAAGACGCGCAGGCGACGATCGTCAAGGTCAAGGGCGACGGACAGGTCGGCGGTACGGTGGCCGGGGTGGGCCAGCGCATGCTCGGCGGGATCGCCAAGATGCTCATGAACCAGATGTTCGACTGCGTGAAGAAGCGGATCGAGAGCGGGGCGTAACGACGCCGCGCCCGGCGGGAACCACGCCGTGACCAACGACACGCCCTGCGTCGGCTGCGGGGGGCGCAACCCGCCCGAGGTGGCGGAGTGCTTGTGGTGCGGCCGACCGCGACACGCGGTCGTGCAGGCACCGGGGGGGCCGCGGTGGATCGGCCTAGCTGCGGTGCTGGTGGCCATGCTCGGCGCGGGCCTGGTGGTGGCCTGGGGCGTGCTGGCCAGCCAGCTGCTCACCGCCGGGGCCACCCCGGCGACACGGCTCCCCACGCCCGCGCCCACGAGCGCCCCACCCTCCCCCTCCCCGCCAGCGACCGAGCTGCCGGCCGCGGAAGCGGCGCCCCCCCCGCCTCCCGTCGAGTTCGTGCGCGTGGCCAACACAGGCGGCCTGGGGATCTCGCTGCGCCGCGAGCCGCGTGCCGACGCCCCACGCGTCACCGCGCGGCCCGAGAACACCGTCCTGCAGGTCGTCGGCCCCGAGACCGTATCCGAGGGACGCGTCTGGCGCGAGGTGCAAGACGCCCAGGGCAACCGCGGCTGGGCACCGGCCGACTTCCTGGTGCCCGTGCCACCGCCATCGTGACTAGCCCGAGTGGTTTATAATCGCTGCGAGTCCTCCCCAAACGACGCGGGCGGTTGGGGGCGGGGAGTCGCGGCCGGGCATGGCGGAGAAGCGTTACGAGCGCGAGATCGATGAGCTGCTGCGGCGGCTGGAAGTCGAGTATCGCGACCCAATCCCATTTCGCCCGCGGCGGCGCCCGCGGCCCTGGACCGTCGCTCGGCAACGGCTGGGCGCGGCGCTGGCGCGCGCCTCGCTCGTCGAGCAGCTGCTGCTGGCGGCGATAGCGCTCCTGGGCGCGGGGCTGCTCGTGCGGCTCGCCGGGGGAGCCCAGGCCTGGGTGCTGGGCCTGCTAGCGGTCGTCTGCTTCTTCGGAGGGCTGGCGCTCGCGGTGTGGCAGGGCGCCCAGCGGCCATACAGCCTCCGCGGCGGGTACCCCGCCCCGCCGCGGCTCGACCTCGACCGGCTGCTGTACCGGCTGCGGCGCTGGCTGCGTGGCCGGGGCTGGTAGCCACTGCGTGAAACCCCTCGGGCCGGGACGACACGCTAGCGGCGTGCCCCGGCCAACCGCTCTAGGCGCGCCGGCTGGCCACGTACTCGGCGAGATCGATCAGGGCGTCACGCGCGGGGCTGGGCGCTAGCCGCTCGATCTCCTGCCGCGCGTTGTCGATAAGCTGCCGCACGGTCGCGTAGCAGCGATCTAGGGCGGGGCTGCGCTGAATAGCCTGGAGCAGCGCCTGCACCGACTCCTCCGGCGGAGCGGCCCCGTCGCCCTCGTACACCTCGCGCAGCAGCACCGCGGGCACCACGTCGCGGGCGTAGATCACCGGCAGGGTCACGATGCGCTGGCGCAGGTCGCCCCCGACCGCCTTGCCGAGCGCCTGCTCGTCGCCCGCGATGTCCAGCACGTCGTCCACGATCTGGAAAGCGAGCCCCAGCTGCTCGCCGTAGCGGTGCAGGGCGGCCGCATCGCTCGGGCTCGCGCCGCTCAGCTCGGCGGCCGCGTCGCAGGCCAAGACGAACAGCGCAGCCGTCTTGCTGCGGATGGTGCGGAAGTACGTCTCGGCGGTACGATCAGCGTAGGTCTCGTCGCGGCGCGTGCCCTCCTCGATCTGCCCCTGGCACATTACCATCACGCAGTCGGCGAACAACTGCATGACGCGCAGGCTGCCGGTCGCCGTGGCGAAGTACGCGGATTTGCCGTACATATAATCGCCAACCAGCACCGCCGCCTTGTTGCCCACCTGGGTGTGCAAGGCAGGGCGCCCGCGCCGCCGCGCGGCCTGATCTACCACATCATCGTGAAGCAGCGTGGCGGTGTGGAGCAGCTCGATCGCCACAGCCAGGTGAATCAGGCGCTCGACGGCATACTGATTCAGACGCCCTACCAACAGGACCAACGCCGGCCGCAGGCGCTTGCCCCCCGCGCGCAGCACCTCGCTGAGCATGGCACGGAGCAGCGGGTCGTCGACGTTGGCCACCTCGGCCAGGACCTGCTCGATCCGTTCGAGATCGGCCTGGATCGGGGCGAACAGCGTTCCCGCGACACTCACGCTGCTGCCTCACCGAGGCGGTGGAACAGGCGATAGGCGTTGCGCGTGGTCAGCCCGGCCAGCTCGGCCAGCGATAGCCCATGTAGCGCCGCCAGCCGCTCGGCCGTGTGGCACACGCGCGCCGGCTCGTTGCGCTGGCCACGGAACGGCGCCGGGCTCAGGTAGGGGGCGTCGGTCTCCACCAACAGCCGGTCGTGCGGCACGCACGCGGCGACAGCGCGGAGCGGCTCGGCACTCTTGAACGTCAGCGGGCCGGCGAAGGAGATGTAGTAGCCGGCGGCCACGGCCGCGTGCATCGTCGCCTCCGCTCCCGAGAAGCAGTGCCACACGCCCGCGCCCCCCGCCGGCCGCGCATACGCTTGCAAGAGGGCGACCACCTCGGGCTCCGCCTCGCGACAATGGACGATCACGGGCAGGCCGAGCGCTGCCGCGAGCGCCAGGTGGTCTTCGAACCCCTGGCGTTGGACCGCTGCGGGCGTGTAGTTGCGATAGTAATCCAAGCCGGTCTCGCCGATGGCCACCACGCGCGGCGCACGAGCCAAATCCATCAGCTCGGCGCGCCAAGTCGGTGGCGCTGCGCCCAAGTAATTGGGATGGATACCCACCGTTGCCCAAAGCTGGGGCCACTGGGCAGCGAGTGCCACCGCCGCCCGGCTGCTGGGCAGATCGTAGCCCACGCAGATGATCGTTGTCACCCCCGCGGCGACCGCGCGCGCCATGACCGCCGGGAGGTCTGCCGCAAAGGCCGGGTCCATCAGATGGGCGTGTGTGTCAACGAGCTTCACGGCAGATTCTAGCACAGGCCTCCACGGGCTCCGCTGCCGCGCACGGCTCAGTCCACCCCGCGTGACACAGCCTAGCCGGTCGTGCGCCCGTATGGCCGCGACACCGCCTGCCTCGGTACCGCGGCGATGCCTCCCAAAAGCCCCGTGTCCGAGCTCAGTCGGCTCGGGGCGACGTGACGGTAGCGGCCGCCCCGCCGACCAGCACGGTACACTCGCCACGCGGGGCCTGGGTTTCGAAATGCGCGCGGACCTCGGCGACCGTGCCTCGCACCACCTCCTCGAACCGCTTGGTCAGCTCGCGGGCTACTGCCGCCGGGCGGTCCGGGCCGAGCGTGGCCTCGATATCGCGCAGCGCGGCCACGAGGCGGTGCGGTGACTCGTACATCACCAACGTATCGGGCTCGTGGACCAGCCGCGCCAGCAGCCGGCGCCGTGGGCCGGGCTTGCGCGGCAAGAAGCCCAGATAGTGAAACGCGTGGGTCGGTAGCCCCGACAGCAGCAGCGCCGCGACGAACGCCGTGGGCCCCGGCACCGTGGTGACCGGCACGCCCGCGGCCAGCGCCGCGCGCACTAGAGGATACCCCGGGTCAGACAGCCCCGGCATGCCGGCGTCGCACACCAAGGCCACATCCCCCACCTCCAGCTGGGCCAGCAGCCGCCGCAGCTTGCCCGGCCCGCTGTAGTCATGGAAGCTCGTCAACGGCGTGTGGATCTCGTAGTGGTTCAGCAGCTTCCGCGTCACCCGGGTGTCCTCCGCAGCGATCAGACTCACTTCGCGCAGGACCCGCAGCGCGCGCAGCGTGATGTCCTCGAGGTTCCCGATCGGGGTGCCCACCAGGTACAGCGTGCCCATACCTCACCCCATCCGCGCCGGGCGGTCGCCCGGCGCGGCCGCCCGGCGCGCGCGGTAACGCTGCTGCGCCCCCCACAGCGCGAGCACCGCGCACAGCGCGGCACCCACGCCCGCCAGCACTAGCCCCAGCCGCCACGTCCCCGGATCGTAGACGAACTCCAGCTCGTAGTCGCCCGCAGGCAGTGGCACGGCCATAAACGCGAGATCGGCAGGGAATAGCGCCCGCGGCTGGCCGTTCACCACCACGCGCCAGCCCGGGTGCCACGCCTCCAACAGCACCACCACCCCGTCCGTGGCGAGGTGCGCGGCTAGCCGTACCGCGCCCGGCCGGTAGGCACGCACCTCGACGGTGCCCACCGCAGCATCCGCAGCGCCTGCGCCTTGCACTGGGGCAGGCGCCTCGATCACCACCGTGGTACGCGGGTCGAAGCTCGGCGCGCGCAGTGCGGCCAGCGCCGCCGCCTCGTCCGCCACGCTGACCACACGCCCGACAGCGAAGGCGCGGGGCAGGGCACGCGGGTCCTCGCGCAGGCGATAGCGCAACAGGGCCTCCCCCGGGGAGAGCGTCTCAGGCTCCAGGATGTAGCGGGCGTTGAGCAGCGGCCATAGCGGCGAACGCGAGTCGGTGAAGTACAGCGCGACATGCTCGAAGCTAGCCACGGGGCTTCCATTGATCAACGCCGCCAGCTCCGCGTAGCGCCGGGGCAGCAGCGGGTCGAGCCCGATGGCCAGTGGGATCCCTAGCAGGTAGCCGGCGTTGCCCGCCACAACGCTCTCGCGTCCCAGCGGCGCAAGCCGCCACAGGCCGGGCTCCGCCGCGAGGAGCGCGATCGTCTCGTGGCCCAGCAACGCGGCGAACTGCTCGGCGGGCGGGCCGAACGGCCCCTCGGCGACCGACAGCGGCGCGTGCAGATAGCGCATGCTGAACAGCGCCAGGTCGACGAATAGGGCCGCCGCGAGCAGTCGCGCCGCCGCCTCGCGCCGCAACCGCCGGCTGAGCACCACCGCCACGAAGCCCAGCGCGGCGGCAAGCGTGGCGCTGGCACAGGCGCGCGCGGCCAGCGCCACCACGACGGCGCCCGCGGCCTCGGGCGCGAGCAGCTCCGCCTGCGCGGACCATAGGCCATGGGCCGCTAGCCAGGGCACCACCGCAGGGGCCAACGCCTGCGTCCCGAGCGGGAGCGCTAGCGCCAGCGCGGCGGTACCCAGCAGGACGGCCGCCAGCACGCCCAGCACCCCGCGGTATCCCTCGCCCGTGCACAGCCGCTCCGCCCCGCGGCCCGCCAGCGGCGCGAGAGCGAGGCTCACGAGCAGCAAGTGGCGCGCGGGGTCGCGGAAACTCGCGTAGCCCGGTACGCCCTCGTAGAACAGCCAGTACAGCGGGGTGAAGCGCCCAAGGGCCAACACCAACGCGACTCCCACCGTGCCAGTGCAGAACCACACCCAGGCCGGCCGCGGCGACCGGAAGCCTAGCGGCACCAAGGCCAGGGCGAGCAGCCCCGGGTACGCCGTGCGCTCGTGCCAGTACCACCAGGGCCCGGGCCAGTAGGTCCCCGCGCCGCTACCGAACAGCTCGGGCGCTACCAGCGTGACGAGATGCCACGGCGGGAGTGACGCGGCTGTAGCGAACTGCCAGTCGAGCCGTCCCACACGGGTCGTCCAGCCGATCAGTTCCGCCGCGGGCAGAAGCTGCGGCGCCGCCAGCAGCCCGGCCAGCACCAACGCTGCCACCAACACCGCCAGGCGCTGTGCCCGGACCCGCGGCGCCCCAGGCATGAGCACCAGGAAACTGCCGACCAGCAGGACGCCCCAGTACCAGGGCTGGTAGAAACCAACCAGCAGGCTGAGCGTGAGGGTCGCCGCGAGCAACCCGCCGGAGCGCCAGCCCGGGCGCTCGCGCACCCGCTCCGCGGCCAGCAGCAGCACCGGTAGCCAGGCGGCCGCCTGCGCCAGGCTCAGCCCACCCGCCCACAGCCGCGCGGCGAACAGGCCGTTGCCCGCGAAGCTGAACGCAGCGACCATGGCCCCGCCTGCGCCCAGCCCCCAGCGGCGAGCCAGGAGATACATACCGCCCGCGGCCAGCGCCACGTGGAGCACGGCCGAGTAGTTGAGCGCGGCCCCCACCGGCAGGAGCAGGAGCAACGGCCAGTTCACAGGGTAAAGCAGCCCCAGCTGCGGGTTGGCCAACAGCGGGGTCCCGGCCATGGTCACCGTCGCCCACAGCGGCAGCGCGCCCTGGCGGAGTGCGGCGATGGCGTAGGCTAAGCGTGGATAGAACTCGATGGTGACATCGCCGCCCATCTGCGGGGTGGCGGCAGTCAACCACGGCCCGTACAGCCCCAACAACGCGGCCACCAGCGCCAACCAGGGCCACCACGCCGACGCCACGCCACGGTCCCCCGAGCCGCGCGCGGCGGCCGCTGACGAACAGGTGCCGATGTCAGACAGCAGCGGTTGCCTCCCCTGCCCCTAGCCAGCTCAGCCGAGCCACCTGAGCGGCTCCACGGCCGCCCCTGGCGAAGTGCTCACCGCGCGCGCCAGGTGGTAGACTCCCCTGACAGTGGATAAGCCCACTGTGCGCGCCCGCGGTTCGCCCCTAACCTTACACGTGTACAGGGCAAGGGTAGAAGGAGAGGGACGTATGCTGGCTGGCCTCGCGCGTCTACTCCTGCGCGCCACCCTGCTCGGCTTGGTGCTCGGCGCCATCACGGCGGCACTGGGACTGGGCGCTATCGCCGTATCCGAGCTACTCAGCCGGCGCAGCGGCGACCGCCTGGAGGACGAATCACTGGCGGACGCCCCCGAGAGCACGGCCGCCGCGCAGGCGCTGGACGAGGAGTTTCTGGCCCTGCTGGCCTGCCCCGTTTGCAAGACACACGTGCGCCGGGACGCCGACTGGCTCGTGTGCGACAGCTGTGGGCGGCGCTACCCGATCCGCGACGGGATCCCAGTGATGCTCGTCGAGGAGGCGGTGCTGCCGGGTGGTACGCCGGGTGAAGCGCCGGCCTGAAACCCAGTGGCCAGCCAGGTCTTCTCCCGGCTGGCCACTGGCACCGTGCCCCCACGGGAATTCGAATCCCGGTTTTGGCCTTGAAAGGGCCACGTCCTAGTCCACTAGACGATGGGGGCGGGTCCGCACGCTAGAGCGTACCGTCGCAAAGTATACCAAAACAGCGCGTAGCCCTCTGAGGCGTGCCTCAGAGGGCTACGCGGCGTAGCGGGGGTGGGATTCGAACCCACGACCTCCGGGTTATGAGCCCGACGAGCTGCCACTGCTCTACCCCGCGGCGAGGCGGGCGGCAGCGCCCTATTGTCCCACCCCTCGGGGGGGCAGTATCGTCGGCGCTGGGGCGTTTCACGACCGTGTTCGGGATGGGAACGGGTGGGGCCACCCCGCTCACACCACCGCCCGCCACCTCGGACCGCTCTCCGCGTTCCGCACCGCCGACGTAGTCCCGCGCCGTGCCGTCGCGCGGGGGCAGCCCCCCCGCGGCGCCCTCGGGCCTTAGGACCGCTGCGCTGCACGGGTCGCCCCGCTTCCACGCGCGGCCTATCCACCAGGTCATCTCCCTGGGCCCTTACCCGCTTGCGCGGTGGGAGACCTCATCTTGGGGCGCGCTTCGCACTTAGATGCCGTCAGCGCTTCTCGCTGCCGGACGACGGCTACCCAGCCGTGCCGTGGGCACGACAACTGGTGCACCGGCGGTCCGTCCGCCCCGGTCCTCTCGTACTGGGGGCGGCTCCCCGCAAGTCTCCCCCGCCCGCGACGGATAGAGACCGAACTGTCTCACGACGTTCTGAACCCAGCTCGCGTGCCGCTTTAATGGGCGAACAGCCCAACCCTTGGGAGGGGCTCCCCCCCCAGGATGCGACGAGCCGACATCGAGGTGCCAAACCTGGTCGTCGATGGGGACTCTCGGACCAGATCAGCCTGTTATCCCCGGGGTAGCTTTTATCCGTTAAGCCCTGGGCCTGCCACTCAGCCCCAGAGGATCACTTAGCCCGCCTTTCGGCCCTGCTCGGGACGTCCCCCTCGCAGTCAAGCCCCCTTCTGCCTATGCACTCGCCGGCGGATTGCCCTCCCGCCTGAGGGGACCGTTGGGCGCCTCCGTTACCCTTTAGGAGGCGACCGCCCCAGTCAAACTGCCCACCAGCCGCTGTCCGCCGCCCGGCTCACGGGCCGACGTTAGCGCCAAGATCCCAGCAGGGTGGTATTTCACCAGCGCCTCCCCCGCCCCCGCAAGGGCGGGTTCCCCGGCTCCCACCTATCCTACGCAGCCCGAACCCCGACGCCACGGCAAGCTGCAGTAAAGCTCCACGGGGTCTTTTTGTCCTGTCGCGGGCCGGCCGCGTCTTCACGGCCATCACAATTTCGCCGGGCTCCTCGTTGAGACAGCGCCCAAGTCGTTACGCCTTTCGTGCGGGTCGGAACTTACCCGACAAGGAATTTCGCTACCTTAGGACCGTTATAGTTACGGCCGCCGT
>Ga0070737_10005323_pt1 | contig 12366 bp, 11 predicted proteins | sample Coa_R1_10_FD_66438 | JGI IMG/M metagenome (GOLD analysis project Ga0070737, IMG submission 66438) | Surface soil microbial communities from Centralia Pennsylvania, which are recovering from an underground coalmine fire - Coalmine... | ecosystem: Environmental > Terrestrial > Soil > Unclassified... | reverse complement strand
CAAGGTCGGTGTTGGCACCTGGATCGGAATGTTGATCGGCACCGCGGCCGGTCTCGCGGTGGCGTTCATGATGCTGGAGACGTTTGCGCTGGCTTTGCTGCTGTGAAACGGCTTCAAACGCCTCTCCCGCTTTATTCCGGTTCCTGAAAGAGTTCTTGTTCCAGGGCGACTATCGTTTCGCGACGAGCCGAGGGGATTTCTTGTCGACATGGTCGCTCATAAAACTTTTGATCACGTCGAGAAGGAATTTGGCCCCTTGGTCAGGCGCATCGCGATCAGCTACGAAGCGGACAGGTGGTTGGCCGAGGATCTCGCTCAAGACATATATTGCGCATTGTGGAGGGCACTACCCACTTTTCGTGGGCAATGTTCGCTGCGAACGTTCGTGGCACGTGTGGCCACCAATCGAGCGATCTCTCATGTAAGGCGAACCGCTCGTCTCCCGCGCTCCGTCGAACTTGCAGAGGATTTCGCCAATGACGGACCTACTCCGGAAGGCAACGCAATGGCTCAAGACCAGCAACTCAGATTGCTCGCAGCCGTACGATCGCTGCCGCTTTCTCTTCGGCAGGTCGCTCTTCTTGCACTTGAAGGTCTTGCAATTATGGAAATCGCCGACGTGATGGGAATCAGCGCCAATGCTGTAGCCATTCGGATGTCGCGGGCGAAAGGCCTGCTGCGCGATCACCTGGGAGACGACAAATGACAGAACGAAGCGACGCGTACTGGGACAATCTCGGCATAGCCTGGGCTGCCATAAACCCGGACCCGCGAGTCCTGACGACTCGTATCAAACGTCGGTTGAGACGGCAGACGCTTTCAGTGGCAGCCGCAATCCTTGGTGGTATTCCGCTTGGCATCGCCGGCGTCGTGCTCGGCATCTGGACAATTTGGGCGGGTCTGTCCACAGAGACGTGGAATTTCGCTACGCGAGGCGCCGCAATTGTGCTGATCTCCCTGCTGGTGATCAGTGTGATCTGGTCGCTCAAAAATGTTCTCAAGGACAACACGGAATCGCTCAGCGCCATGATGGAGCTGACGCTGCTGCGTGCAGAGAAATGGCAATTCGCGACACGGCTGGGTTATGTCGCCTGTGTTGTAGCGGCTGTGCTTGGGATGATCGGCTATGGAATTCGCGTCCATTCCGGCAAACCGCCCGTGATGTCGCCCATCGAACCGCTGGTCCTGTTGGCGGCGCTGGCAGTCGGGCTCTTCCTGTTCCATCGAGTCTTACATGACCACATTGCGAAATTTCGCTATTTGAAGCGCTTGCTTCTGGAGGAAGAAGCATCCGGGGAGTGAACTTTGCCAACACGCCACCTCTTTAAACAATCTCGAAAATCCCCGCCGCACCCATGCCGGTGCCGATGCACATGGTGACCATGCCGTACTTCTGTTTGCGGCGGCGCATGCCATGAACGAGCGTGGCGATGCGGATGGAACCGGTGGCACCGAGCGGGTGGCCGAGCGCGATCGCGCCGCCTTCGGGGTTCACCTTGTCGGGATCGAGACCGAGGTCCTTGATGACCGCCAATGATTGCGCGGCGAAGGCTTCGTTCAACTCGATCCATTCGAGTTGATCCTGCTTGATGCCGGTGGCCCTGAGCGCCTTCGGAATTGCTTCCTTGGGGCCGATGCCCATGATCTCGGGCGGTACGCCGGCAACCGAGAAACCGACGAAGCGCGCCATGGGCGTCAGCCCGTAATCCTTGATCGCCTGTTCACTGGCGAGCATCACGGCGCCGGCGCCATCGGACATCTGCGACGAGTTGCCCGCGGTGACGCTGCCGTCGCGCTTGAACACGGGCCGCAGTTTCGCGAGCGCCTCGGCACTGGTGTCGCGGCGCGGGCCTTCGTCGTTCTCGACGACCCGGCGATCCTCTTTCACGCCGCGCTTCGCCAAGTCGGGATAACGGTCGTCGAGCGGGAAGGGCGCGATTTCCTCCTTGAAATTGCCCGTGTCCTGCGCAGCGATCGCGCGCTGGTGGCTGCGCAGCGCAAACGCATCCTGTTCCTCGCGCGTGATCTTCCAGCGCGTGGCAACGTTTTCGGCGGTGATGCCCATGCCGTAGGCAATGCCGATGTTGTCGTCCTTGAAAATCTCGGGATTCATCACCGGTTTGTAGCCCATCATCGGCACCATGCTCATGGACTCGGTGCCGCCCGCCAGCACGAGGTCGGCCTCGCCGAGGCGGATGGTGTTGGCCGCGATCGCGACCGATTGCAGGCCCGACGAACAGAAGCGGTTGATGGTCATGCCGGGAATGGAATCGGGCAGGCCGGCAAGCAGCGCGCCGATGCGCGCCACGTTCATGCCTTGCTCGGCTTCAGGCATCGCGCAGCCGACCACCACGTCACTGATGCGATTGACGTCGACACCCGCGCATTCGTCCAGCGTTTCACGCAACACGTGCGCGAGCATGTCGTCTGGGCGGGTGTGGCGGAACACGCCGCGTGGGGCCTTGCCGACCGGCGTGCGCTTGGCGGCGACGATGTAGGCGTCCTGGATTTGTTTGTTCATGGTGTTCTCCAAAAGCGAAGAGCGATTGTCCGCAAAGGACGCAAAAGACGCGAAGAGAATCAGCAGCAAATCTTCATTGTTTTTCCTTTGCGTTCTTCGCGTTCTTCGCGGACGGCTTTTAGTTTCTGAGCGGTTTTCCGGTCGTCATGGTGTGCGCAATGCGTTCCTGGGTCTTCGGCATCTGCGCCAGTTCCATGAAGTGGTGGCGTTCGAGATCGAGCAGCCATTGCGCGTCGACGGTACTGCCGCGTTCGATGTTGCCGCCGCACAAGGTGTCGGCGATGCGGGTCGCGATTTCCATGTCGTGCTCGGAGATGAAGTGTCCCGCCAGCATGTTCACGAGTTGCGCCTTGATCGTGGCGGTGCCGACGTCGCCTGCGACGTGCGTTTGCTGCTGCAGCGGTGGGCGCCAGCCGGATTCGGCCAGCGACGATGCGACGTTCTTCGCGACGTACAGGAGTTCGTTGGCGTTGAACACCACGACGTCGGATTCGCGCAGCAGGCCGAACTGTTTCGCCTCCAGCGCGCTGCCCGAAGTCTTGGCCATCGCAACGGTTTCGAAATAGCGCTTGGCGGGATCGAACGGGTCCGTCCCTGGCGCCGCCGCGCGCGAGCAACGCTCGGCTATTTCCTTTAAACCACCTCCGGCGGGCAGCAGGCCGACGCCGGCCTCGACCAGGCCGATGTAGCTTTCCAACGCTGCGACCGTGCGCGCCGAATGCATCTGCAATTCGCAACCGCCGCCGAGGCACAGCCCGCGCACCGCGGCGACTGTCGGAACGAGGCCATGCTGCACGCGCTGCGTCGCGCGCTGGAAATTCGCGATCATCGCTTCGAGTTGCGAAACCTTGCCTTCCTTCAGCAGCGCGAGCACGCCCTTCAGGTTGGCGCCAGCCGAAAACACCGGGCCGGATTGCCACACCACCAGTGCCTTCAGCTTCTGCTCGCCGAGGCCGACGGCGTGTTGGATGCCGTCCAGCACCTGATCGTCGAAGGTGCACATCTTGGTCTTGAAGCTGACGATCCCGACGTCGTCATTGCCGAGCGTCCACAAGCGGATGCCATCGTTTTCCCAGACTGTGCTCCCCTGGTCGAATTTCTCGCCGATCAGCGCGTCGGGGAACAACTGGCGCTTGTAAACCGCCGCAGACGATCGCGGGACGTTCTTCTTCTCGCGCGGCGAGTACGAGCCGTCCGCGAAGTGCACGCCCTTGCGGCCGTCGGTGACCCATGCGGGCAGGGATGCGTTGCCCATCGTCTTGCCGGCGGCGATGTCTTCCTGGATCCACTTGGCCACCTGTTCCCAACCCGCGGCCTGCCAGGTTTCGAAGGGACCGAGCTTCCAGCCATAGCCCCAGCGGATCGCGAAATCGACATCGCGCGCGGTTTCAGCGATGCCTTCAAGGTGATACGCGGTGTAGTGGAACAGGTCGCGGAAGCACGCCCACAGGAATTGCGCCTGTGGATCGCTGGACGCACGCAGCTTCGCGAACTTTTCGGCAGGGTTCTTGATTGCGAGGATCGCTGCGACTTCATCCGACGCCTTTTGCTCCGCTGCGCGGTAATCCTGTTTCGCAAGGTCCAGCACCTGGATTTCCTTGCCGGCCTTGCGATAGAAACCCGCACCGACCTTGGCGCCCAGCGCGCCTTTCCCGATCAGCGCGGTCAACCATGCCGGCGACTTGAAGTGTTCGTGCCACGGATCGTCGGGCAGGGTGTCGGCCATGGTCTTGATGACGTGCGCCATGGTGTCGAGACCGACCACGTCGGCGGTGCGATAGGTCGCCGATTTCGGGCGCCCGATCGCGGGGCCGGTCAGCGCGTCCACCACGTCGAAGCCGAGCTTGAATTGCGTGGTGTGGTGCATCGTCGCCAGCATCGAGAACACGCCGATACGGTTGCCGATGAAGTTCGGCGTATCCTTCGCGAACACCACGCCCTTGCCCAGCGTCGAAGTGAGGAACGCTTCCAGCCCTTCGAGCAACTTGGGATCGGTCGCCTGGCCCGGAATCACCTCGACCAGGTGCATGTAACGCGGCGGATTGAAGAAATGCACGCCGCAGAAGCGATGCCGCAGGTTCTCCGGCAGTGCCTCAGCCAGCTTGTTGATCGAGAGGCCCGAGGTATTGCTGGCGAGGATCGTGTGTCCGGGGATGTGCGAAGCGATTTTCCTGTACAGGTCCAGCTTCCAGTCCATGCGCTCGGCGATGGCCTCGATCACGAAATCACAGTCCTTCAGTGCCGCGAGGTTTTGGTCGTAGTCGGCCGGCACGATCGCGGCACCGAGATCCTTCACCGCCAAGGGGGCCGGCGACATCTTCCCAAGATGCTGGATCGCCTTGACCGCGATGCCGTTCTTCGGTCCTTCCTTGGCGGCAAGGTCGAACAGCACGGTTTCGATACCGGCATTGGTGAGGTGCGCCGCGATCTGCGCGCCCATCACGCCGGCGCCCAGCACGGCGGCTTTGCGGATGCGAAGGATGTCAGACATGTGATCTCCGGATATTTGAAACGATTCTTGGCTCGAAAGAGGGGTCGAGGGACGGGTAGTGGGGGTCTGAATTGGAGGGTTCAGGCGACGTCAAGGCGTTCGGATTTTGCGCCCCCGCTACCCACCCCCAATCCCCGCTTCACGCCCGCAAGCCCGCGGCGGTGAAATGGATCAAGTGCTTGGCCATCTGCTCGCGATGCGCGCGCTCGGACTCGCCGCTGCGGCGCTGGATCATCCCGAAGTCTGCCATGGCGTAGGTCAGCGCGCCGACCGCGATGTCGAGCCGCCAGTACAGCTCCTCCTTGTCGAGCTGGGGCAGCAGGCGCGCAAAGGAAGCCGCAAAATCCTTGAGCACATGGCCATAGTTCTCCGACAGGAAATTGCGCAGGTTGCTGTTGTGCTCGGCAAATGCGCGCGCCAGCACGCGCATGAAGACCGAACCGCCCTTGCGGTCGAGCGAGAGTTCCAGTGCGGGGGTGATGAAGGCATCCAGTACCGTTTCGAGGCTCGCGTTGCCCGCGGCTTCGAGTTGCGCCAGCCGTTCCAGCCTGCGGCGGCTCAATTCGTCCAGCCGCCTGCGGAAAACTTCTTCGATCAGGTTGTCCTTGGAACCGAAGTGGTAATTGACGGCCGCGAGATTGACCTTGGCCGCGGCGGTGACCTGGCGCAACGAGGCGCCGGCGAAACCACGCTCGGCAAACAGTTCCTCGGCGGCCCCGAGGATCCGCTGACGCGTGGAGAATTGCGCGCTGTGCTGCATACCCGCCGGCGTTTCAAACAATCGTTTGAAGTCTAGGCTGGTTGGATGCGCGGGTCAAACTCGGGGTCGGCGCTTCCGAATCACGGCCTCGGGGAGTTGAAGCGGCTCCACAGCGCGTACGGAAGGCCGCCGGACGGCAATGCGAAGCCGTGGCCAATTGGATTGCATTCGGCTAGAATCTTTCGCTCTTTTGTGAGCTAACTCCGCATTTTGTGCGGTTTTTTTGGGATATGCTCAACGAACCCGGACGGGCTTCGTGCGCATTTTTATTGTCTTGTCTCAGTCGAGGAACCCATGGCGCTGGAGCGCACCCTTTCGATCATCAAGCCCGATGCCGTCGCCAAGAACGTGATCGGACAAATCTACAGCCGTTTCGAAAACGCGGGCTTGCGCGTCCTTGCCGCGAAGATGAAGCACCTGTCGCGGGCGGAAGCCGAAGGTTTCTACGCGGTGCACCGCGAACGCCCGTTCTTCAAGCCGCTGGTCGAATTCATGGTGTCCGGCCCGGTGATGATCCAGGTGCTGGAAGGCGAGGGCGCGATCGCCAGGAACCGCGAGCTGATGGGCGCCACCAATCCGAAAGATGCCGCGGCGGGAACCATCCGCGCGGATTTTGCACAAAGCATCGACGCCAATGCGGTGCACGGCTCGGACGGCCCGGATACCGCACGATTTGAAATCGGATACTTCTTTGCCGCGACGGAGCTGTGCCCGCGGTAAGTTTTTGCGTTCATGCACGAACGCGGGGATCAAAAACGGCCTTCCATGGCCTGACTTTCAACAAGAGCAGTTGCATGACGAACGTCAGGACCAATCTGCTGGACTTCGATCGTAACGGACTGCGCGACTTCTTCGCCGGCTTGGGCGAGAAGCCGTATCGCGCCGATCAGGTGATGAAGTGGATCTACCATCGGCTCGAAAGCGATTTCGGCGCGATGACGGATCTCGGCAAGTCCCTGCGTGAAAAGCTGCCGGAAGTTGCGGTGGTCGCGCCGCCCAAGGCCCTGCTGGACAAGGCGTCCAGCGACGGCACCCGCAAGTGGTTGCTTGGACTCGACGCCGGCAACGCGGTCGAAACCGTGTACATCCCGGAGCCGACGCGCGGCACGCTTTGCGTGTCTTCGCAGATCGGCTGCGGATTGAATTGCCGGTTCTGCTCGACTGGCACGCAAGGCTTCAACCGCAATCTCGCGACCTCGGAAATCATCGGTCAGGTCTGGCACGCCGCGAAGCAGCTCGGCAACGTCACCCACCAGCAGCGCCGCATCACGAACGTCGTGATGATGGGTATGGGCGAGCCCCTGCTGAACTTCGACAACGTGGTGCGCGCGATGGCCCTGATGCGCGACGACCTTGGCTTCGGTTTGGCTTCCAAACGCGTGACGCTCTCGACGGCGGGCGTCGTGCCGATGATCGACAGGCTGGGCGAAGTCGCGGACGTGTCGTTGGCGGTGTCGCTGCATGCGCCGAATGACGAACTGCGCACGCAACTGGTGCCGCTCAACAAGCGCTGGGGCATCGGTGAACTGCTGGATGCCTGTTCGCGCTACGCTGCGCGCAAGCCGCGTTCCACCATCACCTTCGAGTACACCTTGATGAAGGGCGTCAACGACGCACCCGTACTTGCGAAACAACTGGCCAGGCTGATGCACCGCTTGCCGGCCAAGGTGAACCTGATTCCGTTCAATCCGTTTCCCGGCACGCAGTACCAGCGATCCGACGAAGCCGCGATCCGGGCGTTCCAGGCGGTTCTGTTGAACGCCGGCGTGCAGGCGATGGTGCGGCGCACCCGCGGTGAGGACATCGATGCGGCGTGCGGCCAATTGAAGGGGAAGGTGTCCGACCGGACCCGCCGCCACGCGGAATTCCAGCGCCGTCTGGCGGCGCAAGCGACCGAGGTGCAGGCCCATGCCGCGTAAGTCTTGTCTTGTATTGGGGATGATGGTCTTGGCGCTCGGCCTTGCCGCCTGCAAGCACGATCCGGGGATCATCAAGTACCCGACGCCGATGACCAATCTCAATCAGGCGCCGCACGACACCACCCAGGAAGACAAGCAGGCCGCGGCGCAGACCCACACCCAGCTTGCCGCCGCCTACATGGGCCAGAATCACCTCAAGGAAGCCGAGACGGCCTTGCGCAAGGCGTTGAGTTTCGATGACAAGTACATCCCGGCGCACACCATGCTCGCCATCCTGGACTGGCGAATCGATCGCCTCCAGGACGCGGACAACGAGTTTCGCACGGCGGTTTCGCTCGATCCTTCCAATGGCGACACCAACAACAACTATGGCAAGTTCCTGTGCGAGCAGGGCAAGCGCGACGAAGCCATGAAGCATTTCCAGCGTGCGCTGGCCGATCCGTTCTACAAGACGCCCGCGGTCGCCAACACGAACGCGGGAACCTGCCTGGCGAAGTTCAAGGATTACGCGGGCGCCGAGCCGTACCTGCACAAGGCGCTCGAGATCGACCCCAATTACGGCCCGGCGCTGCTCGCGATGGCGCAACTGGACCTCGAGCAGGGCAAGGCCTTCGAAGCACGCGGCTACATGCAGCGTTTCGAGTCGTCGGGCCAGGCCACGCCCGAATCATTGTTGCTTGGTTATCAGATCGCCACCCGTCTTGGTGACAAGGATACGGCCACCAACTATTCCAATCGCCTGCAGGATCAGTTTCCGAATTCCGCGCAGGCGCAGTCGCTGAATGGCCAGAATCATGATTGATCATCAGGAGCCAGGGGATCTCTTCACCCATTCCGATTCGATGCATCAGGAACCCGCGACGGCAGCCACGCCACAGCACCATCTCGGAGTCTCGTCGAGCGGATCGATCGGACAGAAACTTCGCGCCATCCGCGAGTCCAAAAATTTGTCCCTAGCCGATTGCGCCCGTGACCTGCACCTCCCGGTCAAGGTGCTGGAGCGGCTCGAAGCCAATGACTTCGGAGCCTCCGAGCATTTCATCTTCCTGCGTGGTGCCCTGAAGAGTTATGCGAAATTCCTCGGCCTGCCGTCCGGAAGCTGCGATGACGTGCTGCGTGCCGCCGCCCCTGCCGAACAGCCGGCCCTGGTATCGGTGGCGCACACTTCGCGGTCGCGTTGGCTGCTGCAGCGCTACGGAACCGCAGCAACCTACATCGTCCTGACCGCAACCATCGCGGTCCCGCTGGTGCTGCTGGGATTGCGCGGTGGCCTGCAAAGGCCGACCGCAAGGATCGTATCGCTGGACCAGCCGGCGGTTTCCGCGCAGGCGCCCGTGGCAAGCGCGACTCCGCCGAGGACATCGGCTGCCACAGCGTCCCCGGACACCACGCCATTTCGGGCATCGATGACGCCTTTTGCGGCGATCGGAATCAACGACGAGCAGACCGCCGCGCCGGCCGCCGCCGCGTCCACCTCCGCGCCTCCGCCAGCGGCGCCGGCCGGGCAGCACACGCTGACCCTCACCGCCAACGCGGATTGCTGGTTCGAGATCACCGGCGCCGATGGCAACAAGGTCGATTCCGGAATGCTGCATGCGGGCGACTCGCGCACCTGGCATTCGGCGGGGTTGTTGCACGTGACCCTGGGCAACGCCAGCGCGGTGAGCGTGACCCGCGACGGGCAACCGTTTTCCCTCGGCGCCTTTCGGCGCGCGAATGTGGCCCGTTTCGACGTATTCGGGTCCCCGGTCGCAAGCGAAAGCGACTGAATCGGTTGCGAAGCCCTCATTCCCGCTGACGGATGCTCGTTCTCGCCGACACGATCGTGCTTCCACACCCCCGAAACGCGCGCCAAGCGCACGTTTCCGCCCCCTTGACTCGAGGGGGCGAGCAGACTGGGACATTCTCACCATAGGTGAATCAGAAATTACCTTGTATGCTTGCGCGTTTCCGCGCCCGCGCGGAATATCCGTGTGCACGTGAGTGAGCGATGGCTTTCGAAGATTACGACGAGTTCGAGCAGGGCGAACAGGTCCGCAAGTGGATCAAGGAAAACGGCGTCGCCGTCGTGGTCGGCGTGGTGCTCGCGCTGGTGCTGATATTCGGCTGGCGGCAATGGCAGGCACACAAGGCCAACGTCGAGATCCAGGCGGCGTCACAGTTTGGCGTCGTGCAGAATGCCGTGCAGGGCGGCGACAAGCAGGCGATGGCGGCCGCGCTGGGGGATCTGCAGAAGAATTACGCGAAGTCGGCCTACGCGGCCTTTGCCAGTGCCGAGGTGGCCGAGTACGACGTCAGCAAGGATCAGTTGAAACCTGCCGCTGAAAACCTCGAGTGGGCCGTTGCCCACACCGATCAGCCGGCCTTGCATGCCCTGTTCTCCCTGCGCCTGGCACGCGTGTTGCTGGCCCAAGGCCAGGCGCAGCAGGCGCTGACGACGATCGACCAGGTGCCTGCGGGTGAGTACGCGCCGATCGCCGCGGAACTTCGCGGTGATGCGCTGCTCAAACTCGGGAAGCTCGACGCAGCCCGCACGGCGTATCAGGACGCGCTGTCCAAGCTCGACAAGGGCGCGCCGGGGCGCAACGTCGTGCAGATGAAACTGGACAATCTCTCGCAGCCCCAGGCTGCCCCGGCCGGGAAACAGGTCCAATGAAGCGCCGCCATCTTCTTCTGTTCCCGCTCCTGGTCGCAACGTTCGCGCTGGCCGGCTGCGGCCTCTGGAGCAAGCTGTTCAATCGCGGATCGAATATCCAGCCACCCAAGCCGCTGGTCGAATTCACGCCGACGGTGCAGGTCCAGAAAATCTGGTCGACGAGGATCGGTGACGGCGCCGGTCGCTCCGGTGTGCGACTGCAACCGGCGTATTCGGACGGCAAGCTGTACCTCATCAGCACCGATGGCAAGATCGAAGCGCTGGACGCGTCGACCGGCAAGGAAATCTGGCGGCAGTCCACCCGCGTCGGCGACGGCATCTGGCCGTTCAAGCGCAAAAAGCCCGGACCGGACGCGCGCTACGCGGGCGGTCCCACTGTATCGGGCAGCCTGCTGGTGGTCGGCACGCTGGACGGGCACGTGTACGCGATGGACGCTGCGACCGGCAAGCAACTGTGGAGCGCGGAGGTCGATGATGAAGTGATCTCGCCGCCCGCGATCGACGCCGGCACGGTGTACGTCCGCACGAATTCGGGGTACGTCTACGCATTCGACGCCAATACGGGCGAGCGGAAGTGGCTCAACGACCAGGCGAACGTGCCGTTGCTGAGCTTGCGCGGCAACGGGCCGCTGCTGGCGGCGCACGGCGTCGTGATGTTCGGCAGCGATGACGGCAACGTGGTGTCGCTGCGCGGTGATACCGGCGCCATCCAGTGGAAGCTGCCGATCACCAAGGGGTTGGGCCGCACCGACATCCAGAAATTGAACGACGCCGACGACACGTTGCAGCTCGACGGCAGCACCCTGTACGCAACCGCTTACCACGGCGAACTGGCCGCGATCGACGCCGCGCAGGGCCAGCTTGTCTGGAACCGTCCTTTTTCGAGTTACGTCGGAGTCGGCGTGGCGGACAATGAACTGGTCGGCGTCGACAGCAATTCCGTCGTCTGGGCGTTCTCCAAGGATGGCGGCGGCGACCTGTGGAAGCAGGACGCGCTGGAATACCACTGGCTGACCGCGCCGACGATCCAGGACAAGTACGCCGTCGTGGGCGGCGTCGAGGGTTACGTGCACTGGCTGGACCTGTCCAACGGCAAGCTCGCCGCGCGTGTCCGCTTGTCCAAGGACGAAATCCGTGCCCGCCCGGTCGTCAATGGCGACACGGTGTACGTGGAAGACGAGAAGGGGCACGTGGCCGCATATCGCATTTCCGGGTAAAGCCATTCCTGACACGGATTTGCACGGATGCACACGGATAGAGCAGAAGCTTTTTTGACGCGGATAAAAGGCGGATAAGCGCGGATAGAGCAAATGCGTTGATGGAAATCAGGTAGAGCTTTATCCGTGTCAATCCGCGTTGATCCGTGTCTAAGTGTTTTCTTTGCTGCTGATCCGTGTGCGTCCGTGTAGATCCGTGGTTTCGCATTTCGTGGCGGCTGAAATCCTCCGTCCGGGAATTCAAATCCCATGTTGCCTGTCGTTGCCCTCGTCGGTCGCCCCAACGTCGGCAAATCAACGCTGTTCAACGCGCTGACGAGGACGCGTGACGCGCTGGTCGCGGATCTGCCGGGTGTCACCCGTGATCGCCATTACGGCGTCTCCCGTCTGGGCGCGCGTCCGTTCGTGCTGGTCGACACCGGCGGCCTGTCGGGCGAGCGGGTGGAGATCGACGCGCTCACCGAAAAGCAGGTCCAGCTTGCGATCGACGAGTCCTGCGTGTGCGTGCTGCTGGTCGATGCGCGCGAAGGCCTGTTGCCGCAGGATCGCGCCATCCTCGACCGGCTGCGGCGCGCCGGCAAACCGGTGCTGTTGGCGATCAACAAGACCGACGGACTCGACGCGCAAGCCGCGCTGGCCGAGTTCGCGGCGCTGGGCGTGGCGGCGACATTCGCGATCGCCGCCGCGCACGCGCGCGGGCTCGATGCCTTGCTCGCGGCGGCGCAACCGCTGCTGCCGCCGGATGCCGACGCGGACGCCATGGCGGAACACGGCGAATCCACCGGGACACGCGTTGCGATCG